>Ga0209025_1004180_pt1 | contig 12757 bp, 12 predicted proteins | sample AraplaMF_Col_mLB_FD_184256 | JGI IMG/M metagenome (GOLD analysis project Ga0209025, IMG submission 184256) | Arabidopsis root microbial communities from the University of North Carolina, USA - plate scrape MF_Col_mLB (SPAdes) (version 2) | ecosystem: Host-associated > Plants > Roots > Endosphere... | reverse complement strand
TGAGAATGACCAGAAAACGTTACAGCTTGTGGATACTCTTTTAAGACTTCATTAATTTTGGCACTATCATTTGTCCCCCATTCATGACTCCCGTACACCGTTCCTTTAATTTGCTGATGTAAAAAGACAAAGATTGGCTTATTTGGATCCGCTTGCTTCGCCTTTACTAACTCCTGTTTCAACCAATTAATTTGTGTATCTGAATAATATCCATGTGTCACTCCATTTTCCGGGCTCATCACAAGAAAATGATAGTCTTTTACCACTTTGTGATAATAGATAGATTCCATTCCTGTTTTCTTAAGAAAACGCTTCTGTGCATCTTGTGCAATTAATCCGTTCCAATAATCATGGTTACCTAGAGCATACATAGCAGTTGCATTTTGGTTTCCATATTGCTTATAAGTTTGAAAGAAACGATCATACTGCTGCGTTGAACCACTGTCTGTAAAATCACCAACAACTACAAAGGCATCTTGTCTTGGAGCTACTGCGTTCAATTGCTCCAGCGCTCTTTGAAAACGAAACGTATCATCTGTTCCACTATTTTTAATGTGCACATCACTTAACACCGGAAAAACAAGCTTCTTCTCTGACGATTCTTTCTCTGTTTTTTCTTCTTTTGTTTCCGCGAAGCTAGTCCAAGAGAAAGATGTAAATACTAAAAAGAGAACTGCTAAAAAACCAATAAGACCCTTCACTTTACACAACATCCTTTTAATCACAAAAATCCTCCTCGCATATATTGTAAAATACAAGAATATTTTAGCGAAACGTTATTAAACTAGTATAAAGTAAAGGTAAAAAATGTTAAAAAATTGTAAAACATAGGATTTTTTTTGAAAATGAATCATTTTAATACACGGAACAGCGAGGAAAGTGAGCCCCCGCTCTCTCCCATAGAAAGCTTTCACTCGGAGTGGAGTGTACATCTATCTCTTTTGGTGAACCAAAACAAAGTAACAACCGCTAAAATAAGAAAATCAACTTCAGCGGCCTTCTTAGTTATCTCAATGTTTACTTGCCGATTTCAATCTACAATAGTTAAGTACTTATAATGATATACAACATGCCATCTCAAAAAACAAAATTACTAAGAGTCGTTTAAAAACCGGCCTAATTTTTCATAAACAAGGAAATAATAAGAACGAATAACTGCAAATACAGGAGGCCTTATTGATGAAACCTGATTTTTTACAATCCATACAAAAAGCCGTTGGGAATATTGAACATATCCATATTGAAGAAAGTGGATCAGACAGTTTACTCATTCATCACGATGATATACAAAAATTAGAACAAGTTGCTGAGACGTTAGAAAATCAGAAATTCCATTCTACAATTAGGAACAATGGGAATACATCTTTTATTGAGGTTATAAACAGATGAAAAGAAGGAGCTGACTTCAAAAGTGGACTTTTTAGTATGATTCAGCTCAGCGAATCGACTACTCGCATGTCGAATATAGTCGAAGGGTCTTTATATCGTGTCGAAGCGCCGATATATTGTAAAAGTCGCCGATAAATGATGCATTTGCGCCGATATATCGTGAAAAGCGCCGATATATTGCAAAGAATGCTCGCTAACGGAAAAGAAGCTGACAATGTTAACAATGCTACAATCGTTAGTAGATTTAATAATCTTTTCATGCCATTCCCCCTTCCGTATTCATTATACATACAAAAATTAACAAAATGAACACCTACAATTACTCTAATATTTGCGATGTAGCATAAAAAAGAACTTGGTGTATTCCAAGTTCTTTTTTCTTTAAACTTCTCTATTCTCTCCTATTAGTCACATACCAACCACACCATATAACCTTACCACTCTCTACCTCGATTGATTTCCATTTTTTCCCGAAACGCTTCCTCTAAATTGATTCCTAATTTATTTGCTAGGTCACATACATTCCAAATTACATCAAACATTTCTAACCCTATTTCTCTTTTTACATTATCATCATTTCGCTTTAATATCGCCTCTGTTAGTTCTCCTAGTTCGGCCATTAAATACATGGTACGCTTCTCAATCGTTGTATCAGCAAATCCTTTTTCTTTACTGAAATTTGATACATACTGCTGAAATTCAGAAAGCTTCACTTATATTCCCCTTCTCTTTTTATAGATTTATTTTATCTTCTTTATATTCGCAACGACTCTTTTCAAACCATTTATTATGCAAAGAAGAAAGATATTATATCGAGTATTACAGTCATAAACGCATTAAGATAAGACGAATAAGGAATGAGGACTGATCCCTGTAGATTACAGAGTTCAATCCTCATTCGTTGCTAAATACTATTTATCTTTTTTACACTTCCCTACCATATTCAACAATCGTTTTCTTAGACAAATCACATGGTTTTATCGAAAAATCCAAACGGAAATCTTCAAATTTACAACGGTATTTATCCAATTGACTTTGTCCACAAGAATTACTTCCTAGTCCATTTTGTAAATAATCAATATTTAATACAATATAATCTCTTTCTCTTAAATCAATCGTATGTTTTGCATGTTCTAGATCTGTATCTTCATAATAGGAGGCACTAAAGTTTACTGTATCTTTCGCCTGATAAAGAATTCCTAAACTACGATTACTTAACCCAATCCAATCGCATTCCATATGGTTTCCATTTTCTTGTGGCTTCACATAGTTAACAAAAAGGTTAGCAACGTCTTGATGAAATACGCCGTGATAACAAGAATGTCTTGAGTCTGGATAATTTTCATTCGGCCCTAATCCGCGCCATGACACATTGTTATACTCTTTGTTTACATGCATATTCACACCAATTCTTGGTAACATGGCAGGAGCGTTCTCTTTCTGACCTGATGCGATTCCAAAAATGCTACAGCTAAGTTTTCCATCACCATTCAATTCATAACGATATGTCACTTCATAGTACCAAGAACTATTTGTTGTACCGTTAAATGTCGTTACTTCCCAAATAAATACGTTATCTTCTAATTCGTAAGACACTTCTTGTACCATTTCATGCCACAAATGCATAAAATACTTTTCTTTATAATCATTTAATAGATACATATCATTATCAATTGGTGCTCTCCAAAAATTCACTTTAGGACCTTTTTCCAACACTTTATCACTGCCATATTTCACGCTTAATAACGTACCAAATACATCATCAAATGTAACGACAAAATCTTTCCCTGTTACAGTTACGATGTGATTATTGTTTGTTACCTCTAACATAGACCCGTTCGAAATTCCTTTTTCTCTAGCTTTTGGCTCCTTATGCCAAATAAATGCACTATGTGTTACTTCGAAACCTTTTTCCGCCCAATTTGTATCATTGCTTAATCGATAAGAGAAATGAATTGTATACATAGCACCAGGAATTCTATGTGAGATAGTTGGATATTTCATAACAATTCTTTCAGACGCTCTTGCAGATATAACTGGCAATTCCACTTCTCTTTCTTCAATTAAAAGATCATCTTCATAAAAGGAACAAATAAGCTGATAATCTTTTGTTGAATTGAAATCTAATCGATTCGTTAACTGGAATATCCCCGCTTGCATATCAACTACACTTGTTTCAATTGGTTCGATTACTTTTTTCAATTCTATTAAGCTCGTTGAAGGTGTACGGTCTGGTTGTAATAACCCATCAATACAGAAATTACCGTTATTTGGCTCGTCACCGAAATCTCCTCCATATCGATAGTAAACTTCTCCTTCTGCTGTTTTCGTTTCAATCCCATGATCAAACCATTCCCATATAAAGCCGCCTTGGAGATGATCATGACGATAAAATAATTCCTGATATTCTTTTAGATTTCCAGGTCCATTCCCCATTGCATGTGCATATTCGCATAAAATGTGCGGTTTTTGGGTAGAGTTGATCACTTGATCCATTGTTAATTTCTTATCATGCTCAAGCCACGTATACATCGTTGAGTACACATCAGAAACTTCTACCTCAAAATCCCCTTCATAATGTACTAATCTAGTAGGATCAGCTTGTTTCGCATAGGCAGCCATTGCTCTAAAATTAGTTCCGAATGCTGATTCATTTCCTAAAGACCACATAATGATACATGGATGATTTTTATCACGATTCATCATTCTCTTCAACCTTGAAACATAAGCTAGTTTCCATTCTGGATTATCAGAAATCCAATTATAATTCCCGGTTAATTCAAACCCATGACATTCTAGGTCCGTTTCATCAATTACATACATACCGTATTGATTACATAGCTCATAGAAATACGGCGAATTTGGATAGTGAGCAGTTCGAATCGCATTAATATTATGTTTCTTCATTAATATAATATCTTCTTCAATGCTTTCTCTCTTTACAACACGACCATTTTTCGGATTGTAATCATGCCGATTAACACCCTTCAATTTAATAGCAACACCATTTACTAAAAATTGTTTCCCGGCAACTTCAATTTGTCTAAATCCAACTGATTGATTCATAACTTCAATCGTTTCATGATCCTTTTTAACAGTCATAATTAACTGATATAAATGAGGCGCTTCAGCGGACCATTTTAAAGGATTCCTTACTTCTTCCATAAGTGACTCATTACCTAGTATTTCTTTTTCAAAAAGCAGAGCTCCATCTTGATCATATAGCTGATACTTGATTACTTGGTTATCGAAGCTTTCAAATACAGGGTTTACAAATAAAGTTGCATGCTCCCACTTATCATCTAAAAAGGTTTTGATCGTATAATCGTATAAACCTTGCACAGGACGTTCATAAATATCAACATCTCTAAAAATGCCACTTAACCACCACATATCTTGATCTTCAAGGTATGTACCATCTGACCATTGAAACACTCGAACTGTTAAAATATTTTCTCCTAGCTTACAATGTTTAGAAATGTCAAATTCACTTTGAATTCTAGCCCCTTTACTGTATCCTACAAATGTATCATTTAAATATACTTCAAATGCTGAATCTACACCTTGAAAGCGCACTATCATTTGATGATTTTCCGAAATAGATTGTAATGTAAATGTTTTACGATAGATCCCGGTTGGATTCTCTGTTGGCACATAAGGCGGGATAATTGGGAAGCTATACCATAAATCAGAGTAATGCATTTTTCCATAACCTTGCATTTGCCAATTGCTTGGTACAATGATAGAGTCCCAGTTTGAAAGATCTGCATTCGTTTGATAGAAATCTTCAGGGCTATATTCAGGTGCCTCCAAGAAAAGAAAATCCCATGTCCCATTTAAACTCATATGAAAATGACTATGATTCACATCATTTTTGAAAGCAGATTCATAATTTGGATAACTGTTATAATGAGCTCTCGATTCCATTCTATTCATATGATCAATTTGGTAATTTTCCCATCTTTTTAAATTTCTCATCATTTTAAATCTCCCTTTTTTTCATATCGTTTATAACAAATCCATGCAAAACGTAGAAATAAAGAATGCAATTACGAAGAAAGTTAAGATTAAGCAACCAATAATTATTTAATAACAAAATATTTTGTTTCCGCTTTCATGGTATAATAAGTGATGTTTTAACACTATAATAATTTGTTGCCGGAATTTGTAGTTATGTTGAATGGAGGATTTTCCATGTTCGGATCAATTGGAACATTTCAAATAGATAAAGCACCAAGTAACGAACTATATATATATGAATGCGGCTATGAAGATGTCATCCCTAGGGAACCTTACCAATATGAGCAAATTGACTACTATCTTATGCATTACATCGTTTCAGGAGAAGGTTTATTTTTTATCAACGGAGACGTGCACCACTTAAAAGCCGGCGAAGGTTTTGTCATTCCACCATATACAGATAATAACTATTATCCACTAGCAGGTAATCCATGGAGTTATCGTTGGATAGGCTTCAGAGGAAGTAAATCGGAAGAACTATTAAATAAATGTGGCTTTCTAAATGATAACTATATTTTTCACTATGAAAATATGAAAGAAATGGATCAATTATTTTCCGATGTGTTTAATCATTGCCATGCTAATCATCTTTATGCTGCAATCGGAGATTTGTATCATATTTTGAGTACATTAATCGTACAAAACGAAGAAAATAGTCGATATAAAACAAATGAAAAAGAAAAACTCGTTTCACTTGCACTTGATATCATTCACAATCAATATAATAAAAACACGTTAACGGTTAGTACGATTGCAGAAACGATTAAAATTGAACGTACATACTTATTTAAATTATTTAAAGAATTTGTTACGATGAGTCCTCAGCAATATTTAATTCACTATCGATTAAACAAAGCAACTGAACTACTGAGAAAAACGAGCTATTCAATTGAAGATATTGCTTTCTTAGTAGGATTCAATAGCCTATCTCACTTTTCAAAATCATTTTCCAAATACAAAAAAATGTCCCCAAATAAATTTAGATTACAATTTCAAAAAAATAGGAAACAAAGTATATATGAAAAATAGGTTAGAGAGAAAAAGAATCAGTACTCTACTATAAATAGCTGATTCTTTTTCCGTATTTAGTTACTTACTTCAAGCAAACACTTTTTATATGTTAAAGGCAATTTTCCTTTCGGCACTCTCTTCGACTTTTCTTCTTAATCAGCTTGTACAAAACGACCCCAATTAAGAAAACAGCGATAACGCCTAACATTGGCAGCATATACTGCTCCACCATCGCACCAGCCTTGTGCCAATGCGGGCCAAGTTTCATTCCAACATAAACATAAAGCGCCGTTAATGGGAACATCGCAACAAATGTATAGGTGATAAACTGCCAAATATTCATTTTTGCCATGCCGCACGGAATCGAAATAAGTGTACGTACACCTGGAACAAATCTCCCTGTAAATGCCACCACCGGTCCATATTTCGCAAAGAAATGATCTGCTTTTTGAATTTGTTCTTCTTTAATAAAGAAATACTTTCCATATTTCATTAATAGCGGGCGGCCTCCGTAATATCCTAGGGCATATAATGTTAACGGTCCTGTCGTTCCTCCAATTGTTCCCGCTAAAACCGCAATCCAAAAATTCATATCACCTTCATATACCCAATAGCCAACGATCGGCAATACAACTTCGGCTGGGACAAATTCAAACGTTAAAGCTAACACAACACCAAAATAAGAAAACTGTTTTAAGTAATGAATAAAATCTAAAATCAGTTGTTCCATCTATCTTTCTCCTATTCTATTAATCCGTATTTATCCTGTAAATGAACAGGCGCCATCTTCACAATGCGCTGCAAAATAAATAGAATTACCGCCACATCATCTAGCACACCAAAAAACAATAAAAAGTCTGGAATGATGTCAAACGGAAACAAAACATATCCACATAAAAATAAGATAGAAAGCACTTTTTTCTTCAATTCAACATCCTTCGATAGAAAGAATTCACCTAAAAACGGAATGAATTTACGCACTTGAAAGATTAGACGTACTCTTTTCCACAACTTTCTCATAGTCCTTCTCCTCTCTCGTTCTCCGCATACAAAAAGGACCTTTACCGAAATGGTAAAGGTCCTAAAAAGACAATAAGGGGCCCTTACCATGATTGGTAAAGGTCTCACTAACAACAAGATTGTTGCCAACAAAGCCGAGGGTTTCTCCCTGTAATGACGACTTTGCTGCTAGAGCTACTCCCCTTTATATACATGTTTTATACCGCTATGGTAAAAGATTTCATCCAAAAAGTCAACGTTTTATGCATTAGCTAATAGTCCTGACAACTCATGACAATAAGTCTCTGTATAGAAATCCCTCATTGCTAGCATACTAAACATATTCATGTTCTTTATCAGTGATCTTGTGTAAAGGAGGATGTTCTTATGTATACAATTTGGAAAGGTTCTCTCTCATTTGGATTACTCAAAATTGGGATTAAATTGTACAGTGCAGTAGAAGAAAAAGATATTAAGTTATTACATCTTCATAAAGATTGTCTTACTCCTATTAAATATAAAAAAGTCGCTCCCAATTGTTTTGTTTAGATGAAGAAGTAGAGGAAACTGATATTGTGAAAGCTTACGAATACGAACCTCATAAATACATTATTTTAGATGAGAAAGAATTAGAGAACTTAAAACGAACCCATGCATTGCGAGCAATACACTTTCTTTCCTTTATTCAAAGTGACGAAATAGATCCTATTTTTTTCGATCGTTCCTACTTTGTTGGTCCTACTTCTGGGTCAGAAAAAGCATATTTATTATTAAAAGAGGCCCTTGAACGAACGAATAAGTTAGGTCTTGTACATATTTCTCTTCGTAAAAAGCAGCATTTAGCAATTGTCCGCAATTTTGGTCAAGGTCTACTGTTACAAACCATCTACTATTCGGATGAAATCCGCGAAGTTGAAAACATTCCAAATCTACCGAAGTACGAAGAAATCCCCATCCAAAAACAAGAACTTGTTGCAGCAATGAACCTGATTCATCATCTTACCACTCCGTTTACACCCAAAGAATATACAGACGAATATCGAGAAGCTCTTCTTGATCTCATTGAAGAAAAAATAGAACATGATGAAAAAACAGAAACAATTTTCCCTTCCAAAAACATTGTAGACATTATGGAAACACTAAACGCCAGTATTGAACAAATAAAACAAAAAACAAAACCACAAAAACGAAAGGCCAAATAAATCGGCCTTTCATTTCCCTAAAAAGGTTTACAATTTGGAATCTCTATCCCCGAAGACTGCGCCAGTTTTAATAGATAATAGCACTCTTCCCTTGCCATATGATCTGGCATTCTCCCCGAAAGCGTGCTTAGCATTTGTCCCGATAACTCTAACTCTTCTAGTTCCTGAAGAAAACGCGAAAATAAAGTAATTTCCAGCGAAACATCTTTTGTGAACTTCTTTAAAGCAGAGAAAGATACTAATTCTGTCCGTAAATAACCGGCCATTTCAACAGCTTTTAAATAAAGTTGTTCAAAATGCTTTTCATATTCTTCACTTTTTTCTTTTAAACGTTTTTCGACAGAATCTAATCCGGTAGACATGGCTTCTGCATGACCGGCTGCATCTATTAACCAAAGAAGATGATGGTGTAATTCGTGAAAAAGAGGAGGTACTTTCCCTTCCATTAAATATTTCAGTATCGTTATGTATTCTTCGACTTCATTAACCATGTGATTAAAAAATGTCGGTGTTAAATGAACAGAAATTTTCCCTTCTAATTGTTTATGTAAAATATGCAATTTAAACTTTCTTATTTCATTTGCCGCTTCATTTGCCTCTTTTGCAAGTGCAATTAAGTCAGTAGTTCCAATTTTCTTTTTCAATTCATCAAACTTTTGTATAAAATACATCGCTCGCTCGATTTCTTCTTTTTCTTTAGGAGGTAAAGCATCCGTTATAAAATGAGCATGATCTTCCAAAATCCTTAACCAAAACCGATGCTCGAATAATGCATTTTCTTCATAAGCTCGATCCATCATATTCTCCTCCTCGCAATAATTAGCTTATTTTCACATACCTTTTGCGTATGATATTGACTCTTCACTCTCATATTGTGATTGCAATTGAATCATATACCCGTCAGGATCATATACAGATATCACTTTTTTCTTCTCTATATAATCTTCTAGTTCTGTATACATGACTTGATAGTAATCTAACTTTTTCAGTAAATTCCCTACTTCATGCGACTGTATATTTATTTCGATTTTCGGAAGAAATTGTTCACACTGAGCAGCTTCTTTGTCCCTATTCAGAACACAACAAATCCGCATTTCCCCTGCATCATACCAAACTCCAGGTACATCTAATTGCGGCCTTTCTATACTTGGCCGAAAACCTAATATACCTTCATAAAAATATAATGTTTTCTTTAAATCTTTCACCTCTAACACAACAGAATGTGTCATCTTATCCTCCTTTTCCACCTATTAGTTTTTGTATATGAGTCATAAACGATAATTATGTTTGAATACAATACATAATAGCGATGTTTTCTAAAGGAGGTGTATCGGTTGGATAAATCAGTGAGATCATACACACCGTATCACAGTCCACAAGACCCTTGTCCACCAATCGGAAAGAAATTCTATTTTACTCCCCCTCATTTATTTATGGGATTTCAGCCAGTAAACTTACCACAATTTTCTCCGAGTGAAGCATTAAAAAAAGGGACCTTGTGGCCTGCTTTATATGATTATTATGAAAATCCTTATAAAGTGAAACTTTAATCAGTGGGGATTTTCTTCATCCCCCACTGATTATTAGTTGAACCAATCGGGCTTTTACGGGCAGTTTATCTCCCACCTAACTTCTTAAGAAAAGCGGAAGCGGCTCGTTCAGAATCGTAGGACGTTGGAGCCCCCGACAGAGAGGCGCTTTTGGCCTCGTCCGAGGGGGCGAAACGACCGGAGATTCTAGCCGCTAGAGCTGGACTTTGCTTTCGCTGAATTTTGAGGTGGGAGTATTACTGCCCGTTAATGCGGGATAAAAAAGGACGGTGAGACCATCGTGGTGCAACCACTTCCTGATGAATTTTATAAATGGATGGAAGAATTGCAGGAACTCGATTTTGTACTAGTTGAACTGACTCTATATTTAGATACCCATCCTGATGATGTTACATCCATTAAGCAATTTAACGATTTTTCCTATAAACGGAGACTAATGAAACAACAAATTGAAGAAAAATACGGACCTCTTCAACAGTTCGGTAATAGTTATTCAAATGCCCCTTGGGAATGGAGTAAAGGACCTTGGCCATGGCAAATATAAAGTGAAACTTCCATCAGTGGGGGGATTCTTCATCCCCCACTGATGGTTAGTTGAACCAATGGGGCTTTTACGGGCAGTCTTACTGCCCACAAATAGCGGGATAAAGGTGGGGAAAATATGTGGATCTATGAAAAAAAATTACAATATCCTGTAAAGGTAAGTACTTGCAATCCAACACTCGCCAAATATTTAATTGAACAATACGGCGGTGCTGATGGCGAGTTAGCTGCTGCCCTGCGCTACTTAAATCAACGCTACACCATTCCCAACAAAGTGATTGGTTTATTAACAGACATCGGTACGGAAGAGTTTGCCCATCTTGAGATGATTGCGACAATGGTATATAAATTAACAAAAGACGCTACCCCAGACCAAATGATAGCTGCAGGCCTTGATGCTCACTACGCTGATCACGATAGCGCCATTTTCTATCACAATGCTGCAGGCGCTCCATTTACAGCAACCTACATACAAGCAAAAGGAGATCCAATTGCAGACTTATATGAAGACATCGCCGCAGAAGAAAAAGCAAGAGCAACATACCAATGGCTCATCAATATGTCCGACGATCCTGATATAAACGATGGACTACGCTTTCTACGAGAACGTGAAATTGTTCACTCCCAACGTTTTCGAGAAGCGGTCGAAATATTAAAAGAAGAACGAGACAGGCAAATTTATTTTTAAAATGTAATGCACATACTGTAATCGGTATGTGCATTACATTTTTCTATTCGCATGAAATAGATTTCCGTCTTTAATTCACCACCACATGGGAAAGAAAAAAATACAATGTTGGCTTCAAATAAAGTTTGATTAAAAGCACCTTGTAACCTCAAAAATTTTTATGAATTTATTTTTTTCCTGCAAAACTCTTTTTTAAAATCACTAAAATAAAGATAGAACTAACCACTGCAACAATTAAACTAACTTTATCTATGCTATTAAAATCAATTAATAATGCCTGTACTGCTTTTATACCTGGTAAAAAAAACATTATAAAAAAAGTAATCGATACTATTACAAATAAAGATATCATTCTAATTCCTCTTGGTATTGCTATCCATTTTTCAAAAAGTTTTTCCTCTAACCATTTCATTCATAATCTTCTCCCCCCATATTTTAGAATCAATTAATTGATTTTAAAAACTAACAAATATCTCTACAGTTTCGTGTAAATATTTTATGGATATTCTGCACTCCCTCTTAGATGGATATAGAAGGATTGATGTACATATAAATTACTACTTTGTAAAACACTAAAGTAATCCCCACTTATTTTCTCCCCTTGTCCCCCTAAAAAGAAAAAGGTTTTATATCACTTTTTTGTATAGTTATCCTTCCTTCCTCAAAATAAGTATTCAACTTAGTAAATCAATTAATAATTTTTTTAAAATTAAATGTTGCTTTCTAGTCATCACACCTTTAAAATAAAAACATCAATTCGACAAATTATTTGAATTTTCGACAAAAACCATCTAGGAGGATTTTTATAGAATGCGTACAACTTTAAAACCATCCCAAATTCTCTCGATTAGCTTATTGCTATTTGCGATTTTCTTTGGTGCTGGTAATATGATTTTCCCGCCGCTACTCGGTCTTTCATCTGGAGAGAATATGTGGGTGTCTATCGCAGGATTTGTAATTACAGATGTCGGTTTATCACTATTAGCAATTGTTGCAGTTGCATTAGCAGGAGGCAGCTTCAAAACACTTGCGAGCCGTGTTCATCCAAAATTCGCAGCAGTTTTAGCCATCATTATTTACCTTTCTATTGGACCGCTTTTCGTTATCCCGCGCACAGGATCTGTTTCATATGAAATCGGAATTGCACCGCTTTTCCAAAATCACTGGTATTCGATGTTGCTCTTTACAGGAATTTTCTTTACGATTGTCTACTTCCTATCGTTAAACCCTTCCAAATTAGTGGATCACATCGGAAAAATTTTAACACCTATCTTACTTGTTATTATTGCGGTAATGGCAACAAAAGCGATTCTTTCACCAACAAGCTCATTCGCTACTCCTGTTGGTGACTACAA
>Ga0209025_1004177_pt1 | contig 12766 bp, 15 predicted proteins | sample AraplaMF_Col_mLB_FD_184256 | JGI IMG/M metagenome (GOLD analysis project Ga0209025, IMG submission 184256) | Arabidopsis root microbial communities from the University of North Carolina, USA - plate scrape MF_Col_mLB (SPAdes) (version 2) | ecosystem: Host-associated > Plants > Roots > Endosphere... | reverse complement strand
TTCTCATCCGCAAGTGCCAACAGCATGGCCATACGACCAATTCGATGTGTTCCTTGAAGAAGCATGTGACTCTCTCATTTCTTTTGAATTATTTGAATATTACTTAATTTAAGAATATATGAAAACGTTTAAATCGTCAATAGTTTAAAATATTATTCAAGCAATTTTTTTATTCCTCTCATACTTGTGTACACAATTTATTTACAGATTTTTTTCAGACGTGCTATAGTCTCACTAACAGATGCAAAGGAGCGAGATTTCAGTGGCAAAGCGTAAAGATATTCATTTTCGAATTGAAGAAAAATTACTTGAAAGATTTGAATCGGCACTCCATTACGAAGGTTTAAATAAAACAGACGTATTAACACATGCGGTCCAGCAATTTTGCACGAAGGTGGAATGTGAAAGGATGAATGATGTAAAACGCCAATACAGCGTAAGCAACCATTTACAAACACGTATCGATACACATAAACATTTTGAAGAGAAACGGGTGAATGTAGATGAAGTCGTCATGGAACATTTACAACTTCAAGGAGAAGAAAAAATATTAGAGGTCGGATGCGCTAATGGAAAATTCCTTTCCCTTTTACAAACGAACGGTCATAAAGGACATCTAACCGGATTTGATCAATCGGAAACTATGCTTTCTGAAGCTGCAATAAAGAATAACAGAATTGAATGGAAACTGGGAGATGCTAGTAAACTTCCTTTCGACGCTAATTGCTATGACTGGATTGTCGCAAGACATATGTTATATCACATGAAAGATGTCGAAAAAACAATTCAAGGATTCCATAAGGTAATTCGTCCCGGCGGCTCACTTTTAGCTACAACAAATTCTAAAGTTTCATTACCTCGTATAGATGAAATGTGTAACAGAATGTTAATTGCATTTGATTTACCAAAAACATCGCCGTCAGTAGCTCCATTTTGTTTAGAAAATGGTAAAGAGATACTACAATCTGTTTTTTCAACTGTTGAAGAAACAATTATTCATAATGCACTCGTTTTCCATCATGCCTCTCCAATTATAAACTATATTTCTAGCATGTTTCCGTCGCTAAATATACCTGATAATATATATCTTCACACTGAAATGAAGGAATGGCTAAAAGAAGAAATAGAAAATGAATTATCACTTCACAACGGTATATGGCGCGATCCGAAAACGATAGCGATTTATCAATGTAAAAAAGAAAAAAGCTAGCAAATGCTAGCTTTTACACGTTTTCCGGTAAAAGCTTCTCCATCATCATATTGCCCTTACCACCATAAAAATTTGTATTATGTTCGTTCGCTACTCCAAAATAAGAAGCAACTGCTATTCCGAATGGTACAAAAGCATGTCCTTGTGCCGTAATAATATTTGAGTGTTGTACAACTTCTTTATATACAAAATTTTCTACTGGAAAACAATCTAACTTTTGATAATCTATAGTCACTGTATAAGAAATCTCTTTAAATAAACCTGCTTTTGCTAATGCATACGGTCCAGCACAAATCGCAGCTACTAATTTTTCTTTTTCAGAAAATTGGCGAATGACTGAAAAGAGAATATCTGCGTCTTTCATATGTACTTCGTCTCCCCCTGGAATGATAATCCCCTCATATTCTTCTACACGCACTTCACTTAATTCTATATGCGGTTGTACTTGCAAGCCTGTTTCACTTATAATCAACTCTTTTGTTAAGCCCGCAGTAATGATCTCATATTTCTTTTTCAGCAATGCTGTCGCTACTGTAATTTCAAACTCCGCAAATGTTGGGTATACGAATAATAATATTTTTTTCATAGTCCTTTCTCCTTTAACCAGCCCATAAAATATGCTTCTAACTCATCCACTGTTAATGTATTCGTGTCCACATAAGTTACAGGAAATTGTTTATACCATTCTTTTTCAGTTTCTACTAATTTAAATTGTTCCTCAAATGTACTTCGATTTCTTGCCCTGTCATTATTTTTTCTATCATATAAATTTTCTTTCGAAACATCTAAATAAAAAATTGCATCCGAACGGTATTCTCTTAATTTATACAATTCATCTTTTAATTTTGTTTCTATATCCCACTCTTTCCCTATCACTTTCGGATAAAAGAGTGTATAAAATTCAATATCTTCTGGCCCACGATCAAAAATCACGACTGAACTTTTCACATTTTGAAACTCTTTTATTTTTGCTTCAATAAACATTTTTTGATTCGTAATAAACCCCTCTTTTGTACACATATCCAAATTTAATTTTTTTCGCTTTTCTACAATTGGATAAGGATTTTCATATATAACTGAAAGCCCACATCGCTCTAAGCTTTTAGCCAATGTTGTTTTCCCACTTGCCATCGGTCCTTGAAGTGAAATTACGTATGCCATCCCTCTCATTCCCTTTTCTTATAATACATTGATAATATACAGAATTTTGAAAACTATCAACATAATATATAGCATCTTGTTTCTTATTCTTATGTAACTTATAATAAAAAATAGAGATTATGACGGACGCAAAATAATGTAAGCTTGGAAATCCAAGCTTACATTATTTTTTGCTTTCCCTTTTCTTATAAAAAGAGTATACTAGACTAGAACGTATGTTCTTAATAATTACATACAGTAAGGAGATAGAACAATGGTATACGACACAAAAGCAATTTCTTGGAATGCATCTTTAAAACAACTTCAACGCCGCTATACAAACAAACAAGTTGACCGAAAAGAATTTGAAGATATTGAACTAATGGAATTCTTCCGCGATAACGACTACATTTCTTTACCTACACATATAAGCGGCCTATCAACAGCGCGTTTTACTTCTTACTCTATTTTCACAACTGAAGATAAAGATCGTAAAGTTGGCACACTTATTATTGAATACGTTGAAGACAATAATAATAATTTATGTGTTGAACAACTATACTTCGTTTAAACTATAACGCTTGGTCAAATTGACCAAGCGTTCTTGCTTTCTATGAATCTCACTGTTTATAATATGAATAAAAGAAAACCGCAATCATTAAGGGGGGATATACTTGCTCGAAGGATGGTTCAGTTGGTTTATTGTATTATGGACTGTTATTTTATTAGGACTTATGTCTATCGGTGGATACTTTATGTTCAGAAAATTTTTAAAACGATTACCGAAAGAAGACGGTATGTCCATTTTAGATTGGGAAGAGCACTATATTAATAAAACGAGACATTTATGGGATGATGAACAAAAACAATTATTAGAAGAACTAGTAAGTCCCGTTCCTGAACTATTTCGTGATGTTGCCACGTCAAAGATTGCCGGTAAAATTGGTGAACTTGCAATAAAGGAAAACGCTTCAAAAATTACACAAGATTTAATTATACAAGGATATATCGTTGCCACACCGAAGCGCGACCATAAATTTTTAATTAAGAAACTTCAAGAAAAAAAGATTGATTATTCAAATTACAAATCTTTACTTGCAGAATAATCTTCATTTTTTATTTCCCTATTTTCGACAAGTTACGTTTTATACGTCGTGGTTGGAACAGAAGGTGCTAACAATACCAATAAAAAATACAGCGTCTTTGACGCTGTATTTTTTATTTTATACATGTACAATTTTCACGTTAATTTCATATCTTTTTCATTATAAAAACCATCTTCTTTTTCCATTTCCTTCTGTAATTTCGTAAAGGAACGATACATGGCAATTCTCCATGAAACAATCATCGCGAACGCCAGTAAGAAGAACATGCCACTAAGTTGTCCTAAATCAAGAGATTGGCTTAAGTATGTTTTAAATACAATCCGCACGACAAGTAATCCAATTAATATAAAAACAAAGGCTTTTGAACGCTTCAAATAAATCTCTTGTCCTCTAATTTCAAATTTAGATGTTTTAATAAGAAAAATAGAGAAAAACAAACCGACGCCAATTGCTTCTAACATTTCTGCTGGAGTTAATCGAAATTCAGGAAAAACAAACATCAACGCTCCCGTGCTCATAAAAAATGGTGGAAGTATAATTTTTTTCAATGTTGCAGGTTTCTTAGCTGCTTTTAAACGAATAAACATCGCACCAACAGCCATACAAACAGCAACGATACTTGATAAAACAACTATGTTCATATTTTCTCATCCTTTTTTGTGGCTATATGCAAAATATACTTTCATTATATGCTTTTCCGTTAGTATTTCCAACATTTTCACAGAATAATACTAAAAACCGGTAAAACCACCAAATAAACTTGAGAAATATACGATAATTTTCGTCATCCAATTAAAGTATAGGAAGATACCCATGACAATCATAATGTATCCTCCGACTTTCATGAAGGCCATACTATTTCTTTTAATCCAAGACATTTTCGTAATAAAAAATGAAAGTACGAAAAACGGGATAGCAAATCCAAGTATGTAAGCAATCATATAAATCATTGCTGATTCTGGGTTTGTTGCTGCTAATCCAATTACGGACACTAAAATAGGTCCAGTACAAGGCGTCCATCCTGCAGCAAATGCCAATCCAATTAGAACTGAACCAAAATAACCACTCGGACGATTCTTAAAAGTAAATTTACGATCTTGCATTAAAAACTTCGGCTTAAACACACCGACAATTATAAGACCAAACACGATGATAAATATACCACCTAACTGTCTAATTAAGTCTTTATAATCCGTAAAAATGCCTCCGATAAAACTTGTACCAAATCCAATCGCAATAAAAATAATTGAAAAACCAAGTAAGAAAAACGCTGTATGTATCATACTTCTTTTGCGAAGCATTGCATTTTCTTCTTTCAATTCAGAAACCGACATACCTGTTATGTATGATAAAAATGCCGGATAAAGCGGTAAGCAACATGGGGAAATAAATGATAGAAACCCAGCACCAAACGCTAAAAAAATACTAATATCTTGCATGATTCCACTCCTCTCCTTACATATTGTAGCAAAAACACATAAAAATACTATGAACAATTCGTGAACTCACTTTAACAACGTGATAATAAGAAAAACTACCCATACAAACAGTTTCTAATAAAACGTTTTCATTTCCTTCTATTATATAGAACAATCTCAATTGGATGATGAAGCTCTTTCTAATTGTTACTAACATAACAAAGGTTTCACAGTTTCTCAAATACTTAGCACACTACAATTAACTTCACACATATTGACCTAAAAAAATATTTTTTTCAAATGCTGTCTTTATACAATGCAACACTGATTTTACAATACTTTAATTATTATTAATTTCAAGATTATGCATAAATATCATACTTTTATTATTATTCTATAAAATGTCGCACTTTTCTTTCAGTTGACCCTTTATTTTTAATTTTGTATACTTCCCTCTAGTTATATATGTCCGTTACGGAACAATTTCATATAGATGGGAGGAATTTTTCATGCTTCGCTATTCTCTTTTAGTTCTATTAGGAGCGTGTAGTTATGGGATTTTAGCTATTTTTGTTAAACTTGCTTATGCAGAAGGATTTTCACTCGGAGAGGTAATTGGTAGCCAATATTTGTTCGGCTGGATTATTTTGCTTACTATTACACTTCTATTTTCTAGACACCGTGTTCCATTAAAACAAGCGTTAATTTTATTCATTGCAGGAACATCGGCAAGCTTTACTGGAATTTTTTATTATGCTTCATTAAAAACTGTACCAGCTTCTATTGCAATTATACTTTTATTCCAGTTCGTTTGGGTTGGGATTATCATTGAAGCAGTCGCAACGAAAACATTACCTTCAAGAGAAAAAGTTATTTCGGTTATTTTCTTACTTGTAGGTACATTTTTATCAAGTGGTTTACTAGAAAAATCAGCAGGTGATTTCGATACGACTGGAATCATACTAGGTTTATTATCTGCCGTTACATTCGCAACATACATTTTCGTGAGCGGAAAAGTTGCTGTTGAAGTGCCTTCATTACCGCGCGGTGTTCTTTTAATGGCTGGTGCTTTAACTTTAGTAATGCTCGTATTCCCGCCAACATTTATTATGAACGGTTCCATTTCTCAAGGGCTTTGGAAGTATGGCTTAGGATTAGGAATATTTAGTATCGTTATTCCATCTATCGCCTTTACAATTGGCATTCCAAAAATCGGTTCTGGATTAGCAACTATTCTTGGTGCAGCAGAACTACCAGTTACAACAATTATGTCTGTATTCGTTTTAAAAGAAGCTGTACTATCTTCACAATGGTTCGGTGTATCACTTATTTTAATCGGTATCGCAATCCCGCAAATTGCCTATGCAATGCGTGGACGCTATCGTAAACATCATACACACAAAAAATTGGCAGCATAAAACGAGAGAGGATTTTCATTTGAGAATCCTCTCTTTTCTTATTGTATACTTAATGTAAATACTTTATTTAAGAAAGAAGGCATTATACGTGGCAGCAAATCTAGAGCAATTAACTGAGATGCTAATTTCTATTCGTCGAAATTTACATGAGCATCCAGAATTATCATACGAAGAATTTGAAACGACGAAGACTATAAAAAATTGGTTAGACGAGAAAAACATTACGATTATAAATTCTAGTTTAGAAACAGGCGTTATTGCTGAAATTTCAGGGAATAGTAGCGGGCCAATTATAGCAATCCGTGCTGATATTGATGCCCTTCCTATTCAAGAAGAAACAAATTTACCGTACACTTCAAAAATTCCTGGTAAAATGCATGCTTGTGGGCATGATTTTCATACAGCTGCTATTATAGGTGCCGCTTATTTATTAAAAGAAAAAGAATCTTCTCTTAGCGGAACTGTACGTTTTATATTCCAGCCAGCTGAAGAAAGTAGCAATGGTGCTTGCAAAGTAATTGAAGCCGGGCATTTACATGGTGTGCAAGCTATTTTCGGTATGCATAATAAACCGGATTTACCAGTAGGTACAATCGGTATTAAAGATGGTCCACTGATGGCCGGGGTCGATCGATTTGAAATTGAAATTCACGGAGTTGGTACACATGCAGCTGTACCAGATGCTGGGGTAGACCCTATTGTCGCGTCCTCTCAAATTGTTATGGCACTGCAGACAATTGTAAGTCGAAATATAAGTTCATCTCATAATGCAGTTGTTAGTGTTACAAATATCCATTCAGGAAATACGTGGAACGTTATTCCTGAAAAAGCTACGTTAGAAGGAACTGTACGTACATTCCAAGCTGAAACACGCGAAAAGATTCCAGCATTAATGGAGCGTATTATTAAAGGGGTTTCTGATGCACTAGGTGTAAAAACAGAATTCCGATTTTACCCAGGTCCTCCTACTGTTCATAACGATAAAACACTCACTAATCTTTCTATTCAAATTGCAGAGCAAATGAATCTAAACGTTATCTCTCCTACACCATCAATGGCCGGAGAAGATTTTTCTTTTTATCAACAAGAAATACCTGGTTCATTCGTTTTTATGGGAACGAGTGGTACACATGAATGGCATCATCCAGCTTTTACAGTAGATGAGCAAGCATTACCTATTAGCGCGGAGTATTTCGCCTTATTAGCCGAAAAGGCTATTCATCAATTAGCACATACAAAAAGCCGTTAAGTTAATCCTTAACGGCTTTTGCTTATGCGGTTAAATCTCGTTTTATAAATACTGTATAGGAAATCCCTAGAAATACAATTAAATACAGAAGAAGCATACAAGAAGCGAATGGGAATGTTACCCCATCAATAAAGCTCCCACCCTTTGAAAGCCCATATAAATCTGTATTCGCTGGTAATAAATATTTCGCCCATTCATATCTTGCTGCCGGAATTAGCGCTATCCCCCCTGATAATGCGAGAAATAGAGAAATCCCGATTGCACCTCCGCTCGATCTAGTTAAAACGGAAATCATAAAGGCAAATGCAGCATACACAAGAGTTGGTAGCCACGATAAAACGTAATACTTACTTGCTTCCATAAAAATATTTTGTTTTATAATATTTCCATCTTGGAAAATAAATTCACTCCATGCAGGCTGTTGGAATTTATAAATAACAAGTCCACATAAAGCGGAGAAAATCATATTAAATATAAACAATAACGCTGCAAATATAACGATTGCTAAAAATTTAGCTGTTAATATTTTAAATCGATTTGCCGGACGGATCGTTAAAAACTTATATGTTCCCCAGCTATATTCATTCGCAAAAATTGTACTTGCATACACGAGAATAAACGGAAGCAAAATTGGAAATACGATAAAACCTGTATCTCTCATGAAAGAAAGCGGAGAGCTGCTTGCCGGTGCTGTATCTGTATCTAAATGCTTCATCTTAAGCTGATATTCCTTTACCAGCTCGTCCCCAGACCGTTCTGCTAAAATAGCTTCTTTTTTCATGCCTAGTTTTTTCTCAATTTCTACAGTTCGTTCTGTATAATCGGCTTTCCACCCTTTTGTTTCTGGCTCTAAATACTTTACCGTAACCCATCCTAATCCAATAATTAATACTGCAATAACTGCAAAAGGAATAATCGTTCGCTTTCGCTTAAATATTTTATACAACTCGTTATAAACTAAATTAAACAATATCTTTTCCCCCTGTTAATTCTAAAAATTGCTCTTCTAACGTTTTTCTTTCTTCATATACACGATACACTTGAATATTTTTCTCAAGCAATGTACGAATAACATTCGGGATTTCTTCATCTTTTACATTTATAAGTAGATCATTACCTTTTATTAAAACATCTTGGTCTAACATTTCTGCCGCTCTCTTCGCATCATCTACACGTATACGGATTGTCTCCATCTCTTCGCTTTGATTATGCTGAATATTTTGCGTCGCGACATATTCTCCGTGCTGAATAATGATAACTCTGTCACACATTAATTCAACTTCTGAAAGTAAGTGACTAGATACGAGTACCGCTTTTCCTTGTTCATGTGCAATTTTCTTTATGTACATTCTCATTTCATGTATTCCACTAGGATCTAATCCATTCGTTGGTTCATCTAATATCAATACATCTGGATCATGAATAAGCGCTTGAGCAATTCCTAAACGTTGTCTCATGCCGAGTGAATATGCTTTTACTTTACGATCAATTACTTGTCCCATCCCTAGCAATTGCACTACTTCATCGATACGTTCTTCGGTTACGTTGCCATTCATTCGTCCGAAATATGTTAAATTTTCATAGCCGCTTAAGAAAGGATAAAATTCCGGTGTCTCAATTACTGCTCCAATTTTCGCAGCAGTACTCTCAAATTGCTGTTTTACAGATTGACCGTCAATCCAAACTTCGCCCTCTGTCATACGAATCATGCCGACCATCATTCTCATTAAAGTCGTTTTTCCAGCACCATTTGGTCCTAATAAGCCAACTACTTCACCTTTTTTCACTTCAAAACTAATATTTTCTACTAACGTCTTTGAACCAATTCGCTTTGTTAATCGATCAACCTTTACAATTGATTGTTCATTTGTCATACTATACAACCTTTCCTTCCCATTCTTTGTCAGGTGTTTACACTGTAACATGATTATTTTTATGTGTAAAATAGGAAAAGGCATGATTTCTCATGCCTTTTCCTTGAATGAAAACGAATTTTCATCTTGTAAACTTTGAACAAATCGAAAACATTGCATCATCGATAATAAGACGATAACGATCATAATTATACTAACAACTACTATTGCATATATTGTAATCGGTGCACTATTTATCCCTTGTATTCCTGCTATTTTCATAAAGATAATCGTAAATAATTTCAAAAATAACATCCCATTAACTAATCCAAAAACAAACGCTGCGCCATAAATGAATAATTGCTCCTGACATAATAAACATAGTGCGTTCCTATTCTCTGCTACATAAGATTTAATTTCCTCTTTCCTCACTTGCAGAAGAGCAAACGTTATTTTATATGTAGTGAAAGTACATATAAAAATGAATATAAGAAACAGCGTGTAAAAACACATTTGAAATAAAAGTGTAATCCCTAATTCCTCAACAACTACTTCGTTAAATTGAAGCGATATCATAAAAAATAAAATCATAGTACTCATAGCAACCCACATAAATTGCTTCATCCTTTTGGCAGCAAATGTTCTTATATTTTTTCTCACTAACTGACATAAAGACATATGTTCTTCCCCTACCTTACTTCATACCATACTCATTCTATAGTACTAGTGTATAAAAATATGACATTTTAAACATCGCACTACAATCTGAATTTGTTCTAAGTCTTTAGTCCTAGAAAATAAAATGGTAAAAAAATCATATTAAGAATATAATTGTAAAAAGGAGGGGGTTGCATGCGTATAAAATTACTATCAATCTTGTGTTTATTAGTTCTCACAAGTTGTAGCCCACTTAAAAACAATGAGATCGCGATTGTTGAGCCATACAAATTAACAGAAGAGCAATCTTCTATTTTACAAATGACCCCTTTTCAAGAAGGAAACAGCATGTTTTATAGCGTTACACTTAAAAATGAAAAAGATGAAATACATGCCACAATTGATTATTATCAAAATGGTAAAAAAACAAACGAAATTGTGAATACAGCTACCTCACATTTTCCAAAAAAGAAAGTAAAGCTTTCTTTTTTACCACCTCAATCCCAACTCGATAAAGATATACAAGCGCAAAAACATTGGTATGTTAATATTGAAGGTAGTTCCATGCTCGTTCCTGAAGAAGCACCTCCAAGTATAAATAGCTCTGCATCTACTACTCTTCAATCTGCTATAAAATTAAAATATAATCAAAAAACGACTTTAACAGCTATAATAAAAACGAATAAAGAAACCGTAAGAATCCCAATGCTTGAGGAAAAAAACGCTATTGACCAACTATTACAAGAAAACGAACATGTTTATCTCTTTAGTATAGAACTAAAAAAAGAACACTAAAGCGGAAATGCAATACTATTGCATTTCCGCTTTAGTGTTTAACGAGGTGTACTTTTTAATAACTTAATTAATCTCATCCTCAACTTCTATTCTTTTCTTCTCTCTTGCAATTTTCAAGAACTCTAACAGTTCTGGATTAGTATTCATTTTTTTGTAAGCCACCGACATTTCTGCTACAAAATTAGAGTCACATAGCTCCTTATACACAACTTCTGTTTTATACAATTTATTTGCTGATACAGGTATCACCGTAATTCCAATCCCTGCTGCTACAAGACCCATGACAGTTTGATACTCCGTTGCTTCTTGTACAATGTGCGGACTAAAACCTACATCACGACAAAGTGATAAAATTGTATCATATAACGCTGGCCATACTGGTCTCGTAATAAATACGAACGGTTCATCCCTTAAATCTTCGATATGTATTTCGTCCTTTTCAGCAAGCGGATGTGCCTTTGGTAAGCATAACGTACACGAAAGTTTTTGAATTGGTTCTAACTCAAGTAATTGCGTTGGAATTGGCGGACGTAAAAATCCAATATCAATTCGATTATCATGAAGTGCATGCACCTGATCCGGTGTTGACAATTCATGTAATGCTACAGACACTCTCGGAAATTTCTTTCTATACTCTCTGACGATTGACGGTAAAATATCATATATCGCCGCACCTACAAAACCAATTGAAAGTGATCCAACTTCTCCCCTTTGCGCACTTTGTGCGACTTCTACTGCTTTTTCAATTTGTTCAAACGCTTTTTTTACTTCTTTTAAAAACATTTCTCCTGCTTCTGTTAATTCAACCTTTCTCTTCGTTCTTGAAAATAACATAACTCCCATTTCTTTTTCTAATTGCTGAATTTGTTGACTAAGCGGTGGTTGTGTCATTTGTAAACGAGCAGCTGCTCGTCCAAAGTGTAATTCCTCTGCCACTACAACAAAATATTGCAAATGCCGTAATTCCATTTTGGACACCCTTTTCACTTTCGATTAATACATCTAATATATTAATAACATATAATTTATATATTAGACAAATATTTCGAATGAACGTATAGTAGAAATTGTTAATTCTTTTTTACAATTTTTATGTAAAAAAAGAAAGAGGTGGTTACTGTATGAAATGGTGGAAGTTAAGCGGACAAATATTATTATTATTTTGTTTCGCTTGGACAGGTGAATGGATTGCAAAACAGGCACACCTCCCGGTTCCAGGAAGTATAATCGGTATTTTTCTATTATTAATCTCATTAAAATTTAACATAGTGAAAAAAGAATGGATACAAGACGGTGCAGACTTTTTATTAAAAGAACTTATTTTATTTTTCATCCCTTCTGCAGTCGCTGTCATTCGTTACAAAGATACATTATCACAGTATGGAATCGATCTCATTTTAATTATCGTGATTAGTACACTTTGTGTCACTCTCGTAACAGGACTATTAACGGAATTGCTATTAAAGCGGAAAGGATCAACACAATGATCGGCTTTCTTTGTTTGCTATTAACACTATTCACATATTGGGTATCTAAAAAAATGTATCAACGTTGGAATTGGAGCTTACTTTCTCCCCTGCTTGTATGCCCAATCATTTTAATTGCTTTATTGCTCGGATTAGATACACCATACGAAACCTACGAATCTGGTAGTCATTGGCTAACAGAATTATTAAAGCCTGCAACGGTTGCTTTCGCGTGGCCAATCTATAAGTATTTTGATCTATTAAAAAAACATGGCACTGCTATTTTAATTAATGTCATTGTCGGTTCTTTTCTTTCAGTTATTACTTCAGCACTACTAGCTAATTTTTTTCAAATTGACTCTACAATAGAACAAAGTTTAGCACCGCACATTGTAACAACACCTATTGCAATGGCTATTTCAGAAATGATTGGCGGCATGTCACAATTAACAGC
>Ga0209025_1004174_pt1 | contig 12773 bp, 11 predicted proteins | sample AraplaMF_Col_mLB_FD_184256 | JGI IMG/M metagenome (GOLD analysis project Ga0209025, IMG submission 184256) | Arabidopsis root microbial communities from the University of North Carolina, USA - plate scrape MF_Col_mLB (SPAdes) (version 2) | ecosystem: Host-associated > Plants > Roots > Endosphere... | reverse complement strand
GTCGCCGGAATTCTGGGTGATCGAGCTGTCGAGCTACCAGACCGGCGACGTCGCCGCGAGCGGCGCGCATCCGCAGGTCGCGGTGGTGCTGAATGTATTTCCCGAACACCTCGACTGGCACGGCTCGCACGAGCGCTACGTCGAGGACAAGCTGCGCCTGCTGACCGAAGCCGCGCCGGCCATTGCCGTCCTCAACAGCAACGATTCGCGCCTGGTGGCAGCCGGCAACGCAGCACATCGCGACGCCGGCACCGACGTGCGCTGGTTCGGCGACCGCAACGGCTGGCACCTGCGCGAAGACGCGCTGTACCGCGGCGACGCCTGGGTCATGGACACGCGCAGCCTGCCGCTGCCCGGGCGCCACAACCGCGGCAATCTCTGCGCCGTGCTTACCGCGATCGAGGCGATTGGCCTGGATGCGGTCGCACTCGCGCCGCATGCCGCCAGCTTCCAGCCGCTGCCGCATCGCCTGCAGGCAGTGGGCACGCGGGACGGCATCAGCTACGTCAACGATTCAATCAGCACCACGCCGCACGCCAGCCTGGCGGCCCTCGACTGCTTCGGCGATCGTCGCGTGGCGCTGCTCGTCGGCGGCCATGACCGCGGCCTGCCGTGGGAGGAGTTCGCCGAGGCGATGCGCATGCAGGCGCCGGCGGCGGTGATCACGATGGGGCAGAACGGGCCGCGCATCCACTCGTTGCTGGTACCGGTGGCCGGAGAATCGGGCCTTCACCTGAGCGCCGCCGTCGACCTGGCCGATGCGATGGCCCAGGCGCGCGCCGTGCTCGGCGGCGAAGGCGTGGTGCTGCTTTCACCGGGCGCGCCGAGTTTCGGCCCCTATCGCGACTACGTGGCGCGTGGCCGCCATTTCGCCGAGCTGGCCGGCTTCGACCCGGACATGATCAGCGCCATCCCCGGCATCGGCATCGCCTGAGTTTTCACGCGTCGAGGACAGGCGAGGGTTAGGCTCGCGCGGCAGTACCGCTGATCCGGTCATGCCCAACGCAAGGGGAGAGTCCATGCAACGCCTGATGCTCGCTGCGATCCTGTCGCTGTGCACGCTGCCCGCGATGGCGGCCATGGTCGAGAAGCCGGTCGACTGGACGATCGGCAAGGACACCTTCACCGGCGTGCTGGTCTACGACGGCACCAACGCCATCAAGCGTCCGGGCCTGGTGATGGTGCCGAACTGGAAGGGCATCAATCCCGCCGCGATCGAAAAGGCCAGGCAGATCGCCGGCGACGACTACGTCGTGCTGGTAGCCGACGTCTACGGCAGCAAGGTCCGGCCGACCACCGACGAGGAAGCGGGCAAGGTCGCGGTGCCGTTGCGTGCGGATCGCGCAACGCTGCGCGCGCGGGCCGAGAAGTCGGTCGCAGTGCTGAAGGAACAGGCTGGAAAGGTGCCGGTCGACGCAACCCGGATCGGCGCGCTCGGCTTCTGCTTCGGCGGAACGACCGCGCTGGAACTGGTGCGTGGCGGCGACGAACTGGCCGGCGTGGTCAGCCTGCACGGCGCCCTGGCAACGACCGCCCCGACCAAGGACGATGGCGCGCGCACGCCGGTGCTGGTGCTCAACGGTGCCGACGACCGCAGCGTCACCGACGAGGACATCGCCGCCTTCGAGAAGGAGATGGATGCGGCCGGCGCCGACTGGCAGTTTGTAAACTTCAGCGGCGCCGTGCACTGCTTCGCCGAGCCGGAGGCGAACAACCCGCCTGGCTGCGCCTACAACGAGCGCGCGGCCAAGCGCGCCTACGAAATGATGTTCGACTTCTTCCGCGAGCGCTTCGCCGCGAAGAAATGACGCTGCCGCGCGGTCAGTGATCCCGGCTGACCGCGTACCGGGCCAGGCCGCGCAGCGCGGCCGTGTAGTCGTTGTCGTCCAGGCCGTCGAGCGCACGCTCGGCGGCCAGTGCATATTCGCTCGCGCGGCGACGGCTGTAGTCGAGGCCGCCGGTGGCGTGGATCGCCGACAGCACCTGCGGCAAGGCACCGGTATCGCCCTGCTCGATGGCGGCGCGCAGCAGTGCGCGGGTCGCCTCGTCGCTGTGGGCAATGGCGTGGATCAGCGGCAGCGTCGCCTTGCCTTCGGCCAGGTCGTCGCCGAGGTTCTTGCCCAGGGTCTGCGCATCGGACGCGTAGTCGAGCACGTCGTCGGCAATCTGGAAGGCATAGCCCAGGTTGAGGCCGTAGTCGTGCAACGCATCGCAGGTCACCTCGTCGGCGTCGCAGAGCAGGGCGCCCAGTCGGGTCGCGGCAGCGAACAGCACCGCGGTCTTGCGCTCGATCACGCGCAGGTAGGCGGCTTCGTCGGTGTCCGGGTTGCGCACGTGCAGCAGCTGCAGCACTTCGCCTTCGGCGATGCGGTTGGTGGTGTCGGCGAGTATCTGCATGACCGGCATGCGCTCGAGTTCGACCATCAGCTGGAAGCTGCGCGAATACAGGAAGTCGCCAACCAGCACGCTGGCGGCATTGCCCCACACGGCATTCGCGGTACGGCGACCGCGGCGCAGGTCCGACTCGTCGACCACGTCGTCGTGCAGCAAGGTCGCGGTATGGATGAATTCAACCACGGCCGCCAGCTGGTGGGCGTCGGCACCGATGCCCTGTCCCTTGCGGCCGCCCAGCGCGCCGGTGGCCAGCAGCAGCAACATCGGGCGCAGGCGCTTGCCGCCGGCGCCGACGATGTATTCGGCGACCTGGTTGATCAGGACCACGTCCGAGGCGAGCCGGCGCCGGATCAGCGCATCGACGGCCGCCATGTCCTCGCGGGCCAGGGCCTGGATGGCGACCAGGTCGGGGACGGCCAGGAGCGTGGGGCTGGATTGCATGGCGGGACCGTGTCGGTTGGGGCTGGGATTATAAGCGGCAGCTCCGGAAGTCCGTGGCCACGGGTGCGCCTTTGCCGGCGCGCCGGGTCGGTGAAGGCTCACTCACGATGCCGACCGGCGGTTCGCGCGGATATTCAGACGATTCTGATGTTGGGCCTTCGACGGCATGGCCAAGCTGCCCCCTCCCTGGCCGCCCGCTGGCCAGAGCCGTCGAGGTTTCCAGATGCAAGAACTCCATTGCGACAGCGATGCCGGCCTGCATCCGCCCGGCCTGCGGCTGCAGGTTGCGGGACGAGCCCCGCCGGTCGTGTTGCCGGCCTGGCCAGGGCGCAGGTTCGTGGATCTGGTTGCCGACAGTTTGCGCGAAGTGGCCAGTCGCGACGGCGAGGCCAGCGATGCGCTGTTCCGGTTGATGGCGCAGGCGACCGTCCAGTACCTGGCGGCGAACGTGCAGGGCAGCCATACCCGCCACTTGGCGGAGGACGCCATGGACGGCGTGCTCAGCCTGATTTCCCGCGACCTCCAGCGCCAGGTGGTCCGGTCGAGGGGTGGACCCAGGACGGGGCCTGAAACCCTTCGAGGGGTGTGACGGAGGTGGCGGCAATCTATTCGACGGGCGAGGCAGTCATGGACGATGGCAGGAAGATCACCGAGCCCACCGGCGCCGAAGCGCTGCCCACGCCGCCGGGCGTCGAAGCGGACCCCGCCGCATTCGAAATCCTCCGCCTGTGGGTGGCCAACGGTCGCCTCGCGATGAACCTGCGTGCCGATGTCGAAGGCGAGGCCGAGGATTTCGGCATCCTGCTGGCCGACCTCTTCAGCCACGCCTGCTTCAAGTACTCCAAGCGCAGCGGCCGACCGCTGATGGAATGCCGGGAAGGCATGCTGCTCGGCTTCCTGCAGCACACCCATGCCCGCATCCGCTGCGGTGGGGTGTCGGAGCACTGACCGCGGTCTGCCCCGGCCGCGCCGGGGCCTGCGTGCTCCACCGTCCGGCGGTCCGGGCGATCTGGGCGGACTGCTATGATGGCCTTCGATCCGGCAGCGCCTGGCCCCTCGGGGCGGCGGCGGCCGGCGCAACCTATTGATTGACAACCATACGAGAGGGCAGGCATACCCATGGCACGCGGCATAAACAAGGTGATCCTGGTCGGCAATCTCGGTGACGATCCGGAAACCAAGTACACCCAGGGCGGCATGGCCGTGACCAAGGCCCGCCTGGCCACCACCAGCGTGCGCAAGGACCGTGAGGGCAACACCCAGGAGCGCACCGAGTGGCACCGGGTGACCTTCTTCGGGAAGCTCGGCGAGATCGCCGGCGAGTACCTGCGCAAGGGCAGCCAGGTCTATGTCGAAGGCTCGATCCGCTACGACAAGTACACCGGCCAGGACGGTGTAGAGCGTTACTCCACCGACATCATCGCCGACGAGATGCAGATGCTCGGTGGCCGCGGTGAAGGCGGTGGCGGCGGTGGCGCCGGTCGCGGCGAGTTCCGCGGTGGCGGCGATCGCAGCGAACGCCCGGCGCGCGCGCCTGCACGCCAGGAGTCCGCGCCGCGTCGCGAGGCCCCGGCGGCCAAGAGCAACGACTTCGCCGATGATTTCGCCGACGACGATATTCCGTTCTGAGCCGGACGGCTTCGGACGCGACACTTTAGCGATTTGACATGGAGTTCCAGTAAGTGCCCACCTGGCTTGTTACCGGCGGCGCCGGTTTTATTGGCGGTAATTTCGTTCTCGATGCAGTGAAGCAGGGCATCCGGGTCGTCAACCTGGACGTGCTTACGTACGCCGGCAACCTGGATACGCTGAAGGCGATCCAGGACGACCCCAATCACGTGTTCGTGCACGGCGACATCGGTGATGCAGCGCTGGTTGAAAGCCTGCTGGGCGAGCATCGCCCCGATGCCGTCATCAACTTCGCCGCCGAGAGCCACGTCGACCGGTCCATCGATGGTCCGGCAGCGTTCGTCCAGACGAATGTCGTCGGCACGCTGAGCCTGCTCGAGAAGACGCGCGATTACTGGAAGTCGCTGGACGATGCCGCCAAGGCGGCGTTCCGTTTCCTGCACGTGTCCACCGACGAGGTCTACGGCACGCTGGGCGAGACGGGCAAGTTCACCGAGCTGACCCCTTTCGCGCCGAACTCGCCGTACTCGGCGTCGAAGGCCGCATCCGACCATCTGGTCCGCGCCTTCCACCACACCTACGGCCTGCCGGTCCTCACGACCAACTGCTCGAACAACTACGGCCCGTACCAGTTCCCCGAAAAACTCATTCCGCTGGTCATCGCCAAGGCGCTCGCCGGCGAGGCGTTGCCGGTCTATGGCGACGGACGCAACGTGCGCGACTGGTTGTACGTGGCCGATCACTGCGCCGCCATCCGCCGCGTGCTGGAAGCCGGACGGGTCGGCGAAACCTACAACGTCGGCGGCGATGCCGAGCGCGAGAACATCGTCGTGGTCAAGACGATCTGCAAGCTGCTCGACGAGCGCCACCCGCTGGCCGATGGCCGCGCCCGCGAGTCGCTGATCAAGTTCGTGGCCGACCGCCCGGGCCACGATCGCCGCTACGCGATCGACGCGTCAAAGCTGCAGACGGAGTTGGGCTGGGCGCCGACCGTGACGTTCGAGCAGGGCATGGCGCAAACCGTGGAGTGGTACCTGCAGAACCAGCCGTGGGTCAGTCGCGTGCTGGACGGCAGCTATCGCCTTGAACGTATCGGCCAGGCCTGAGGATCGCGCATGAACCGCAAGGGCATCATCCTCGCCGGAGGTTCCGGAACCCGGCTGTATCCGATCACGCAGGGCATCAGCAAGCAGCTGCTGCCGGTGTACGACAAGCCGATGATCTATTACCCGCTCAGCGTGCTGATGCTGGCCGGTATCCGTGACGTGCTGATCATCAACACGCCGCACGAGCAGGCGCTGTTCCGCACGTTGCTCGGTGACGGTTCGCAGTGGGGCATGAACATCGAGTACGCCGTGCAGCCGAGCCCGGACGGCCTGGCGCAGGCGTACCTGATCGGTCGGGATTTCGTCGCCGGCCAGCCCAGCTGCCTGGTGCTGGGCGACAACATTTTCCATGGCCCCGGCCTGACGGCGATGCTCAAGCGCGCCGATGAGCGGGACCGTGGCGCGACCGTGTTCGGTTACTGGGTCAGCGATCCGGAACGCTACGGCGTGGCCGAGTTTGACCAGGCCGGCAAGGTGATCGGCCTGGAAGAAAAGCCGGCAAAGCCGCGTTCGAACTACGCCGTGACCGGCCTGTATTTCTACGACGGTCGTGCCAGCGATTTCGCCTCCGAGCTCAAGCCTTCGTCGCGCGGCGAACTGGAGATCACCGATCTCAACCGCCGTTATCTCGAGGAAGGCTCGCTGCACCTGGAGCAGCTCGGTCGCGGCTACGCCTGGCTGGACACCGGCACGCACCAGTCGCTGCTCGAGGCCTCGAACTACATCGAGACCATCGAAGCCCGCCAGGGCCTGCGCGTGTGCTGCCCGGAAGAGATCGCCTGGAACAATGGCTGGATCGACGCCGAGCGCCTCAATGAGCTGGCCCGTCCTCTGGCCAAGAACGGTTACGGCCAGTACCTGCTGAGCTTGGCCGAGCGGGGCTACGTGCCGTGAAGGTGATCGAAACCGATCTGCCCGGCTGCGTGGTCTTCGAGCCCCGCGTGTTCGGCGACGACCGCGGCTTCTTCTTCGAGTCGTTCAACCACGACAAGCTGGCTGCCCATGGCCTGCAGCCGCGCTTCGTGCAGGGCAACGTCTCCTCGTCCAGCCGCGGCGTGCTGCGCGGACTGCACTACCAGTGGCCGAATCCGCAGGGCAAGTACGTCTCGGTGGTCGAAGGCGAGGTGTGGGACGTCGCGGTGGACATCCGCCGCGGATCACCGCACTTCGGGCGCTGGACCGCGGTGCTTCTGAGCGCGGAGAACAAGCGCCATTTCTGGATTCCCGAAGGCTTCGCCCACGGTTTCGTGACCCTGAGCGAACGTGCGGTATTCACCTATCTTTGTACCGCCACGTACGACGCCCAGGCCGACGCCGGCATTCGCTGGAACGACGCCCGCCTGGCCATCAACTGGCCGGTGACGGACGTGTCGCTCTCCGACAAGGACGCGCGCGCCCCCTTCCTGGACGAGATCGCCGAGGATCGCCTGCCGGTCTACGTGCCATGAAGTTGCTCGTCATCGGTGGCAATGGCCAGGTAGGCCATGAGTTGCTGCGTAGCCTCGCCCCGCTGGGCGAGGTCGTGGCGACCACGCGCAGCGGGCAGCTGGAAGGCGCCGCTGCCTGCGAGCCGTTCGACCTTGCCGACTTCGATGCGATTGCACCGTTGCTCGACCGCATCCGGCCCGACGTTGTCGTCAATGCTGCGGCCTACACCGCGGTGGACCGCGCCGAAGACGATGCCGAAGCCGCGTTCCGCGCGAACTCGGAGGGACCCGGCCGGCTGGCCGTGGAATGCGCCGCGCGTGGCATCGCCCTGGTGCATTACTCGACTGATTACGTCTTCGACGGGCAGGGCTATCGCCCGTACCGCGAGGACGACGCGACTGCTCCGATCGGCGTCTACGGACAGAGCAAGCTGGCGGGTGAGCAGGCCATCGCCGCAAGCGGCGCGCGCCACATCATCCTGCGCACGGCCTGGGTATACGGGCTGCATGGCGCCAACTTCCTGCGTACGATGCTGCGTGTCGGCGCCGAGCGCGAGGAACTGGGCGTCGTGGCCGACCAGCGCGGCACGCCGACGCCGGCCTGGCTGATCGCAGATGTCACTGCACACATCCTGCAGCGCGGTTTCGCCAAGTCCGCGGTGCTGCACCTGGTGGCCAACGGTGAGACCACCTGGCACGGCTTCGCCGAGGCGATCTTTGCCGAGTCGGTCCGCGCCGGCCTCATAGAACGCGCGCCACGCGTGACGGCCATCACGACTTCGGATTACCCGACACGTGCCCGGCGGCCCGCCTATTCGGTGCTCGACAACGGTCGGCTCCAGACGGACTTCGCCATCGCCCTGCCTGGCTGGCGGGATGCACTGGTCGCGACCCTGTCCCGAGCGCGGATGAGCTGAATTCGCATGGCGGCGCCCGTCGCCGCTGCGGTAGGCTTGCCGCGAACGCCGGGGTGGGGCCCGGCGCGGCACACCAAGGGGACGTAATGATCAAGACCAAGTGCATCGCTGCCGCCGTGGCTGCGCTGATGCTCGCGCCTGCTTTCGCGCAGGGAGTGGATGTCGGGGCTTTCGTGAAGAAGGAAGCCTTCCGCGACATCAAGCTGTCGCCGAACGGTGACTATTACGCGGCGACGGTGGTGCTGGAAGATCGCACCGCACTGGCGATCATGCGCCGCTCCGACAACGCGCTGACCGCGAAATTCAGCCTCGGCAACAACACGCATGTTGCCGGCTTCAATTGGGTCAATCCTGAGCGCGTCGTCATCAGCATGGCCGAAAAGTTCGGCGCGCTGGACGAGCCGCAGCCGACCGGTGAGATGTACGCCATCAATGCCGACGGCGGGAAGCCGGAGTTCCTGGTCGGCCAGCGCATGCTCGGCGCCGGTCCCGGTACGAAAATCCAGACAAAGAAGGTGGAGATGGTTGCCGCCTTCCTCGTCGACACCCTGCCAGCCAACGACAAATCCGTCGTGGTGTCGGTGATGCCGTTCTCGGCCGATCCGTACACGCGCGCCGACCTGCTCGACGTCTATACCGGCCGACGCACGCAGCTCGCGCGCGCGCCGGTGCGCAATGCCGATTTCGTCACCGACAACAAGGGCCTGGTCCGGTTCGCGGATGGCAAGGGCACCGACAACGTCAACAAGCTGTACTACCGCGAAGGCGAGAGTGCAGAGTGGCACCTGTTCAACGACGAGTCCGAACACGACATCATCGAGACGCCGCTCGGATTCTCCGCCGATGACAAGGTTGCCTACCTTCAAGTCCAGCATCGCAAGGGGCCGGACTCGATCGTCGCCTACGACCTGGCCACGAAGCAGCGCACGGAGCTGTTCCGCGACGACGACACGGATCCCGGCTCGATCATCTACCGCAACGGAACCAGCATCCCGGTAGGTGCATTCGTTGCCGATGGCAAGCCTCGCACGGTGTTCTTCGACGCCGCCTCGCCGGAAGCAAGGCTGTACCGCAGCCTGGAAGCCGCCTTCGGCGAACCGGTGACGATCACCTCGCAGACCAGCGATGGCCGCCTGGCGCTGGTGCAGGTGCAGAGCGACCGCAATCCCGGCGATTTCTACATCTTCGATACCGTCGCCAAGAAGGCCAGCCACCTGGTCAGCCGCCGCGACTGGTTCCTGCCGGAAGACATGGCGGCGATGAAGCCGATCCAGCTGACGTCCCGCGACGGTCTCACGCTGCATGGCTACCTGACCGTGCCCAAGGGATCGAATGGCAAGTCACTGCCGATGGTGGTGATGCCGCACGGCGGCCCGTTCTGGGTGCGCGACTACTGGGCGTTCGACAAGGACGTCCAGATCCTGGCCAATGCCGGCTATGCGGTGCTGCAGGTGAACTTCCGTGGCTCGGGTGGCTATGGCCGCTCGTTCACGCAGGCCGGTGCGCAGCAGTGGGGCGGGACGATGCAGGACGACCTGACCGATGCCACGCGCTGGGCCGTCAAGGAAGGCGTTGCCGATGCCCAGAAGATCTGCCTGTACGGCGCCAGCTACGGTGCATACGCCTCGTTGATGGGCGTGGCCAAGGAGCCGTCGCTGTACCGTTGTGCCGCCGGCTACGTCGGTGTCTACGACCTGCCGACGATGCACACCGACGGCGATGTCCAGGAACGCGGTTCGGGCGAGACCTTCCTCAAGGAATGGGTCGGCAGCCGCGAAGCGGTCGCCGCCACGTCGCCCAACCGCATGGCCGACCGCATCAAGGTGCCGGTGTTCCTGGCGGCCGGCGGCGAGGACGAGCGCGCGCCGATCCAGCACAGCCGGATGATGGAGAAGGCGCTGCTCAAGGCCGGCGTGCCGGTCGAGACGCTCTACTACGACACCGAGGGTCACGGGTTCTACATCGAAGCGCACGAGCGGGAGTTCTACACCCGCCTGCTGGCGTTCCTGTCGCGCAGCCTCGGCGGCGCGGTGGCGACGACCGGCGCCGGCGAAGCGAAGGCCGCGAAGTAACCGGAAACGAAAGAGGGGCTGCATGGCAGCCCCTCTTTTTTTGTGGCTGTTGCCAGCGTGGCGTCACTTCACGCCGTGCATCATCCGTCGCAGCACCGGTGAAGCGACCAGCGCGATCACCGCCCAGCCAATGCCTATCCACATCATCAGCCAGAACAGGCTGGCGTACTTGCTGCCGGCGACGGCGAAATCGAGCGTGGTGCCTTCGGGGATGTCGATCGCGGCGAGCTTGCCGAACAACGCGGCCAGCGTTTCCGAGAACGCGGTGGCAAGGAACCAGGTGCCCATCATCAGGCTGACCACGCTCTTCACCGACAACTGCGTCACCGCCGCCAGGCCGACCGGCGCCAGGCACATCTCGCCGATCTCCAGCACCAGGTAGGCCAGCACCAGCCACCACACGCTGGCCACTTCGCCGGTGGCGCCGGCATGCTGCGCGGCGAGCGCCAGCGGAATGAAGCTGAGCCCGGCGAACAGAAGGCCGAACGCTGACTTCACCGGCTTGGACGGGTCCATGCCGCGGCGATCGAGCACATCCCACAAGCGGCCGAACAGCGGCGCCAGCAGCACCAGGAACAGCGCGCCCAGGTAAGTGAGCGAGCCGGCGGTTTGCGGCAGCACCAGGCAGTCGCGCAGCAGGAACACCAGCATCACCAGCACCGCCGAGGCGAACAGCACCTTGGGCATGCGCGATTCGGGATGGCGATCGGACAGCGCCGCGGAGACCATGAACGCCAGCGGCGCCAGCAGCAGCGAGATCGTCGACCACGGCCACGGCGTGCCTTCGCGGATCACCAGCGAGGGCGTCACGTCCTTGGTCAGCATGCGATCGGTGAAGGTGACCCACGAACCGTAGGTCTGCTCGTACAGGGTGAAGAACACCAGGCACATGAAGATCATCGCCAGCAGCGAGATCATCTGATGCCGTTGCACCTGCGTGCACCGCGCAGTAACGAACCAGGCGAACCACGCCAGCACCGCCAGCATGACCAGCAGCATCAGCAGCAGCGCCAGCGAAACTTCGCCACCGAGGGCGAAGCGGCCGTTGGCCACCGCCCACATCAAACCAGCCACCGGCACCAGGCCGAGCATCATCCCCAGGTAGATCGCCCATTCGCGCGGCAGGCCGAACACACGCTCACGCAGGCGTGCCGGGTCCGGCGGTTCGGCATGGCCGTGCAGGTACTTCTGGCCCCACAGGAACTGCCCCAGCCCCAGCAGCATGCCGATGCCGGCGGCGCCGAAGCCCCAACTCCAGCCCAGCGTCTGGCCGAGGTAGCCGCACACCAGCGAGGCGAACAGCGCGCCGAGGTTGATGCCCGCATAGAACAGCGAGAAGCCCGAGTCGCGACGCGGGTCGTTGTCGGGGTAGAGGCGGCCGACGATCGTCGAGATGTTGGGCTTGAGGAAGCCCACGCCGAGGATGATCAACGACAGCGACAGGTAGAACACACGCAGCGAGGCTTCGTCGCGCACCACCACGCCATTGGTGATCGTCGCGGCATGGCCTTCCACCGCCATGCCCAGATGGCCGGCCACCAGCAGCAGGCCGCCGAACACCACCGCCTTGCGCATGCCCAGGTAGCGGTCGGCCAGCAGGCCGCCGACCACGGGCAGGCAGTAGACGAGGCCGCCGTAGGCACCGAGCACGTCCAGGCCGGAGCGGTCGCCGAATTTGTGGTGCTGCAGCAAGTACAGCAGCAGCAGCGCCTTCATGCCGTAGAAGGAGAAGCGCTCCCACATCTCGGTGAAGAAACAGACGTAGACGCCCTTGGGGTGGCCGAAGAGCTCATCGCGGGCGTCGCGGATGACGACGTCGCCGGGGACGGCTGGGGCTGCGATGGTGGACATGGGCGATCCGTGACTGACGTCGCCGAATTCTAGGGCCTTCAATGACCCCGCGCGCGTCGCCGCCGCCGGGACGGCCCCGATGTACGGCGCGCCGGCCGGTCTGCAATACTCGCCCGAACTTCAGCAGGGGCCCGATCCAGTGACCAGCACCAGCCTGTCCGACACCGCGCCGCGTACCGAACTGACCGTACGCAGCCTCATCCTCGGCGTCGTCATCACGCTGCTGTTCACGGCGGCCAACGTGTTCTTCGGCCTCAAGGCCGGCCTGACCTTCGCCACCTCGATCCCGGCGGCGGTGATCTCGATGGCGCTGCTGCGCAACTTCAAGGATTCCACGATCCAGGAAAACAACATCGTGCAGACCGTCGCCTCGTCGGCGGGCACGCTGTCGTCGATCATCTTCGTCCTGCCGGGCCTGGTGATGATCGGCTGGTGGACGGGCTTCCCCTACTGGGAGTCGTTCGCCATCTGCGCCCTGGGCGGCATCCTCGGCGTGATGTATTCGATCCCGCTGCGGCGCGCGCTGGTGACCAACTCCGACCTGCCGTACCCGGAAGGCGTGGCCTGCGCCGAGGTACTGAAGGTCGGCAGCGGCGGCGATACGTCCACCAAGGCGGGCATCGAGGAAAGCCGCTACGGCCTGCTGGCGGTGGTGTGGGGTTCGATCGCGGCGGCGGCCTTCTCCGTGATCGTCGCGACCCGCATCTTCGGCTCGAATGTTGGCGCCTACTTCCGCCTCGGCGGCGATCGCGGTGGCGTCACCGGTTTCGATTTCACCCTGTCGATGGCGCTGCTCGCGGTCGGCCACTTGGTAGGCCTGTGGGTCGGCGTGGCGATGGGCCTGGGCGCGCTGATCGCCTGGGGCTGGGCAGTGCCGCACTACTCGGCGCTGGCCGCCACGGCGGGTCCTGCGGCCGACCTGGGCCAGGCGACGTG
>Ga0209025_1004170_pt1 | contig 12793 bp, 11 predicted proteins | sample AraplaMF_Col_mLB_FD_184256 | JGI IMG/M metagenome (GOLD analysis project Ga0209025, IMG submission 184256) | Arabidopsis root microbial communities from the University of North Carolina, USA - plate scrape MF_Col_mLB (SPAdes) (version 2) | ecosystem: Host-associated > Plants > Roots > Endosphere... | reverse complement strand
GATTGCAATATCTGATCGTTAGTGAAGCGGGTGCCAGCGTGTATTCCGCATCGAAGATTGCCCAGGAAGAGTTCCCGGATCTGGATGTCGCTGAGCGCAGCGCCGTATCGATTGCACGTCGGATGCAAGATCCGCTCGCGGAATTGGTGAAGATTGATCCGAAGGCCATTGGGGTCGGACAATATCAGCATGATGTAACGCAGAAACGATTAGAAGAGAGCTTGGGCGCAGTCGTCGAGTCGGCCGTGAACCACGTAGGCGTCGATGTGAATACGGCGTCACCTTCCCTCCTGTCTTACGTCGCAGGCGTGAACAGCACGATTGCGAAGAATATCGTGAAGTACCGCGAAGAGAATGGCAAATTCACCTCACGGAAGCAATTGCAGAAGGTACCACGTCTCGGGGCGAAAACGTACGAGCAGTGTATTGGCTTCATGCGAATTAGTGATGGAGAGAATCCACTCGATCGGACGCCGATTCACCCGGAATCCTACAATGTCGTAGATCAATTGTTCAAAGAGCTGCGTTATGAACTTGATCAAGTGGGTTCGAAGGAGCTTGCAGCGACTCTCTCGACCGTTGATCCCTCGGGTGTAGCGGATCAACTTGGGGTTGGTGTTCCGACGCTCCGTGATATTCTAGACAGCTTGCAGCGTCCGGGTCGAGATCCGCGTGAGGAGCTACCGCCGCCGATTTTCCGTACGGACGTGCTCAAGCTGGAAGATCTAACGCCAGGGATGGAGCTGCACGGAACGGTTCGCAATGTAATCGACTTCGGAGCCTTCGTGGATATCGGAATCAAGAACGACGGGCTTGTCCATATTTCACAGCTCAGCGACAAGTTCGTGAAGCATCCGATGGACGTGGTCTCGGTCGGTGATAATGTGACGGTATGGGTACTTCAAGTGGATGAGAAGAAGGGGCGTGTTGGTTTAACGATGCGCAAACCATCTTAACCATTACAGAGCGCTTATAGCATAAAACAGGGTAGCGGCCCGTGGGACTTCAGTAAGATGATGTCCTGGGCGCTACCCTGTTACATTTTCGATGTCTCTTCGTGAGTGGACATGGATCTTCGTGAATAGAAGAACCAACAATCATTTAATAACTTGATTTGCCGACGGTCTTTCTTGTGGAAGGCTTTCATGAGTTGATTGCACAGCCATTGCGGCATTGCCCTTCCTCCTCCCAAACCTGGTGTAATATTACCATATGGGCGGAAAGGCGATCCTGTGCACGTCCTGTTGCAGATGACAAGGAATAAAACTTATATACCTTTGTGGTCCCCGCAAAGCAACTGAAGTGACTTCACAGCCAAGGCCTCACTTTGTGAGTTGTTTTATATGTTTCGGGGTCCTCGCAAAGTACCTGATTCCACTTCGAATCCAATGCTCCACTTTGTGGGGCTTTTTTTATGTGTTCGGGGCTCCCCGCAAAGTACCTGAATCCTCTTCGAAGCCATTGCTCCACTTTGTGGGGATTTTTTACGCTTCCTCTTCGTACCATTGTTCTAATTGCGCTTGCAAGGCGCGGATTTCCGTAAGCAGCGAGATGAGCGGGTAGCTCTTCTCTTGAATGGATGCGAAGGATTGCTCCAGACGATTCAAATAATCAAGGCCGCCCTCGATTGTTGAAGTCTCTTGCAGCAGCTCCAGCGAATCGCATTCTGCAATCGCTAATGGAAGAACGGGAACCTCTTCGGCGGTAAGTTTGCTTACTTCTTTGTTCAGGCGTAGATTCAATGCACTAAGTTGATAAGCATAATCGCTAGGCATCTCGATAAATTCAAGGCTGCTCTCATGCTGTAGAATAATGTAACGCATCTTCGACATCTGTAGTAAATCTCCCCTCAATTTACGATCCTAATTGACAGTGTAGCCTAAGTAGGCGTTACAATTCAAGCATTAGAGGGAGGGCATGCGGAAGGGAAAAGGACGGTAGAATGACTCGGAAATACAGGTATTTGGATTGACGGCGCTGATCGGTATATCCGCCATTCTTACGTGCTAATTGATCCGGCGTGTGCTGCCCTCACGGATGGGATATATCCAGAGAATTCAAAGCAATCACTACTTGACAGTGCAGCCTAAGTTGGCGTTACAATTTAAGAGTTGGCGGACGAGCATTGGAAGGGGAGATGGACAGTGGATGACGCGGAATTACAAGCTTGGATTGAACGCATTTCATTAGAGTTTTTCGGGATCCCATTCCGGCATCGCGCCAGATTCAACCCCAGGCTGCGTTCGACGGGCGGGCGTTATTTTCTGAAGAGCCACGATATTGAGATCAATCCCCATCAACTGGAGGCCCATGGAGCGGATGAGGTTGAGAAGATTATTAAGCATGAATTATGCCACTATCATCTGCATATTCAGAAGCGAGGTTATCAGCATCGAGATGCAGAGTTTAAGACTTTACTCGAGCAGGTTGGCGGGAGTCGATTCTGCAGTCATCTGCCGACGACAATGAAGCCAAAGCGACGTGTTGAGCCCTATCGATATGAGCTGCGATGTGGACGATGCGGGATGTCGTATAAGCGCAAACGGCGTATGGATCCGCGAAAATATGCTTGTGGAAAGTGTAGAGGGAAGCTTGAACTTTTTTTACTTGAAGTGACTTGACTTCGCTTACATTTCGTGATAAATTAAATCATGTCACTTTTGAATATTCCCTGATAGCTCAGTTGGTAGAGCACTCGACTGTTAATCGAGTTGTCACAGGTTCGAGTCCTGTTCGGGGAGCCATTCTTATCTGGAGAGATACCCAAGTGGCTATAAGGGGACCCTCTGCTAAGGGGTTAGACTGCGTAAGCGGTGCGAGGGTTCGAATCCCTCTCTCTCCGCCATACATAACAATTAGAAAGAGCCTGTGAAGGCTCTTTTTTTCATTAGAATTGATAAAGTTTCGTGCTTCCCCGCAAAGTACCTGAATCACCTCGAAGCCAATCCATCACTTTGTGGGGTTATTTTTCATACGCTCATTATTGTTCGTCTTGCAGCTCATCAGCCAGTCCACGGATCGCGGCTTTACGCTTCTCATTTTTATGCTCTAATTGACGGGTCTCCTTGCCGGAAATCTCGTCGGCATGCTCGTCGAGATATTGATTCGTCTCAGCCATGTTTTGTTTCGTGTTCTGAATTGCGTTTTGAATTTTCTCTGCGTTATCAGAACGATCATCTGGTTTAGCCATGTGGTGTGCCTCCTCGTTGTTTATTGAATCCATCCTATAAGATTCCCTTCGACGGAGGATTCTCATGCATTGGATAATTATTCTGTACATTTGAAAGGCGGTTCGTGATGAATGGAAAGATTGATCTACGAAATGGAGCCTCGTGCGCCCTATGATTTTGGTAAAATGATTCGTCGTCTGCAAGGTGTGAATCACGAAATGTTCCGTTTCCAAGGTGATCGACTATTGCGAACGATCCGGTTCGATGATCAGATCCTTGTGCTTGCGGTCGATTCGATTGGAAGTATCGAGAACCCAAAGCTGCAAATTGCGTTGTATGGGGATGGTCTTAGACATATCGGTGATGTAGAGGGGCTCAAGCAATACATTCGCATTATGTTATCGGTGGATTTGGATATCCAATCTTTTTACGATCAGATGGCAGCGTATGCGCTATATCAACCTTTAGTGGAACGCTTCTACGGCTTACGATTCATTCTTGAAGCAGACTTGTTCGAATGCATGACGAAGACGATTATTGGACAGCAGTTGAATTTGGCGTTCGCATCGACGCTTAATCGGCGACTGATGGAGCTGACAGCGAAACCCGTCATGTGGGAGGGGTTAGAGCTGCCTGTGTTTCCTTCGGCACAAGATGTGGCCCGTCTTGATTACGGTCAGCTTCGCGAATTGCAGTATAGCCAGCGTAAAGCAGAGTACGTTATTGATTTTGCACGATTGGTGGCAGAAGGACAGATTGATTTGAACGGACTCTTCACGAAGACAAATGATGAGATTGTTACGGAGCTTAGTCGTCTGCGTGGGATTGGACGTTGGACCGTTGAATGCTTCCTGATGTTCGGAATGGGGCGGACGGATCTGCTGCCTGCAGCCGACATCGGTCTTCGCAATGGGGTGAAGAAGCTCTATGGGATGGAGGACAAACCGACCGAAGCGGAAGTGCGTCGGATCGGAGCCGTTTGGGCTCCGTGGTCTAGTTATGTCATGTTCTATCTGTGGGAGACGCTCAATGATAAGTTGAAGGAACGGGCCGGCAGTTAGAGCCATTTCTTTCTTTTGAAATAAATATAGAGACTTCCGGCAATGATCGCCATGATGATGAGAATAATCGGGTAGCTGAGCTTGAACTTCAATTCGGGCATATATTCGAAATTCATGCCGTATAAGCTGGACATGAACATGAGAGGCAGGAAAATGGCGCTGAAAATTGTCAACGTCTTCATGATCTCATTCATCCGGTCAGATTTCATACTCATCTGCATTTCCACCAGGCTGTTAAGCGATTCACGGTAGATATCAATCGAATCAATTGCCCGGGAGATATGATCGTAGATATCCATATAGTACACATTCGATTCTTCCTTCGTATAAGGGAATTGCCGGTGACTGATGGAGCTGATCAAGGTTTTCTGATCGGAGAGCACTTGGCGAATGTGATGCAGTGCGCGTTTTTGTTTAAAGACTTGCTGCGATATCCTGACATAAGGGTCCCGGTACACAGACTCTTCGTATTTCTCCAGCTTGTCTTCAATGACATTGATGTTATCCACGAATTGATCTACGCAGCGGTCCAGTATGAAGTAGAGGATCCGGCCGGTATGGTCGATACGACCTTCAATTTGCTGCAGCTTCTCGTACAGATCATGTAATAAGGGCAGCGGCGTCTGGCACATGGTGATGATATAATTGCAACCTATGACAATATCGAGTTCAATCAGCTTGAGTGGGTTCACTAGCGTATAGAATGTGATGAGTACATTATCGCGATATTGATCGAGCTTGGGACGTTGGTTCTGTTTGATACAGTCTTCGATCAATAGCGGGTGGCAATTGAACATATTTTGGAGGACATGGTGAATCTCTTCACTCGAAGGTTGAATCATATTAATCCATACGATTTCGTGGTCCTCCGGCATGCGGAGGGGGGCTTTTGAGACTTGGTGTGTTGCTTGATTGTAAATCAGCATGATGCTTGTACACCTCCTGGAATTGGAGTAATTATACCATATCGAATTGTTCGTGAAAAAAAAGTTTAAAAAAACACTTGCCATGTCCAAGGATATCTGATAATATAAATTCTGTTGTCACGGAATATCGTGATCGAAATTAATAAGCAAGGCCCGTTGGTCAAGGGGTTAAGACACCTCCCTTTCACGGAGGTAACAGGGGTTCGAATCCCCTACGGGTCACCATTTCTTATACTGAGCTCATCATGTTCAGTCAGTAAGAGCCATTAGCTCAGTTGGTAGAGCACCTGACTTTTAATCAGGGTGTCGAAGGTTCGAGTCCTTCATGGCTCACCAGTTTTATATCCCTCGTAACATGCGGTCGTGGTGGAACGGCAGACACACCATCTTGAGGGGGTGGCGCCCATAGGGTGTGCGGGTTCAAATCCCGCCGACCGCACCATACATATGCAAATTTGAAACCCTTCATATTGAAGGGTTTTTTTGATGTTCGTCTAGCTTGAGTAAATTTGTGCACGGAATACGTAGAAGCCCTTGGTATTCAAGGGTTATTTTTGTTGTCTTTTGTGCTTAAGAAAAAAGATAAAAAAAGCTTGTGTTATTTTAAGGAATATTGTAAGATTTGTTCGTTGATGTTGATAATCATTATCAATAAAAGAGATGATGTATATAACTAGGGGGATTTCATAGAATGGTTCGCAAAAGAAATGGCCGGATAACTTCAATTATTTTGATACTTTTAATTTCAATTGTGATGGCTGGCTGTCAATCCAACAATAATACGAGTCCTGAGGCTACGAAGGAATCCGCGACACAAGAAAAGGCTAATACGGAGAAAACGTTAACGATCTCGTGGCCTAAAGATATTGGACCGCTTAACCCGCATCAATACACGCCAAATGAGTTTTTTGCACAGGGAATGTACTATGAACCGCTTATTGGTTATGGTGAAGGCGGCAAGCTGGTACCGAAGCTAGCTGAATCCTGGGATATCTCTGAAGATGGCAAAGTATATACGTTTCACTTACGTAAAAATGTAAAGTTTACAGACGGGTCCGACTTTGACGCGAATGTGGTTCAAAAAAACTTTGATACGATCCTTGCGAATAAAGATATGCACTCATGGTTAGGTGTAATTAGCCAAATTGAGAAAACGAAAGTCATCGATGCCAATACGTTTGCCGTGACATTGAAAAACCGCTATTACCCGGCGCTGCAAGAATTTGCGGTCGTGAGACCTCTTCGTTTTCTTGGTGCAGCAGGTTTTCCAGATGACGGAAATACAGCTGAAAGCATAAAGAGTCCGATTACAACGGGACCTTGGGTATTAAGTGAGTATCAGAAAGATAAAGTCGCGGTATTCACGCGTAACGATAATTACTGGGGAACAAAGCCTAAGATCAATAAGCTGATCGTAAAGGTTATCCCTGATGGGGAAGCAAGAGTACTGGCACTAGAGAAAGGCGATATTGATCTGATTTATGGAGAAGGCGTCATTAGTCTTGATTCCTTCGTTGCGCTCAGAGACTCAGGCAAGTTCGAAACATCCATCTCGGATGCCGTAGCGAGCCGTGCGTTAATTGTAAATACAGCGAAGGGTCCTTTTGCTGACTTGAACGTTCGTCTAGCATTGCAGCATGCTGTAAACAAGACTGCGTTAGTAGATGGGGTAACCAACGGCGTTGAGAAAGTCGCAGATACGATTATTTCGAGCAATTTCCCATACGCAAACGTAGGTTTGAAGCCTTATGATTACAATGTCGAAACAGCGAAATCATTATTGGATGCTGCAGGGTGGAAGCTTCCAGAAGGTAAAGATGTGCGTGAGAAGGACGGCAAGAAGCTTGAAATCGAAATGGTCTACATGGGGCCGGATCAGGTTGAACAACCGATGGCAGCCGCAATCCAATCCGATTTGAAGCAAGTCGGCATCAACCTTAAATTAACGGGTCTAGAACGCGAACTGCGCAATAAACGGATGGAAACGGCCGATTTTGACCTGTTGTTCTGGGGAACTTACGGCGCACCGTATGATCCGCATAACTTTGTATCGACGAACTATGAACCAGGATACGGCATTTTTGAATCACAGCAAGGGCTATCGATGAAGGACGAATTGCATCAGCAAATGAAAGACGTTCTGCTTACAACAGATGAGACAGAGAGACAAAAGCTCTACACATCGATTTTTACAACCTTACATGAACAAGCGGTATACTTGCCAATTTCATACTTGACGAACATTGCGGTCTATCCTAATTATGTTAAGGATTTGAAATTCCCGGCACACCGTGATGAGACACCGTTCGATACGCTAGATATTCAAAAATAGATAAGGTGCTGCTATGCGATGAAGATGTCCAAATATATATTAAGAAGAGTACTGATGATGGTCCCCGTTTTATTGGGGGCCTCATTCGTATGTTTTTTACTTTTACGCCTAACGCCGGTTGACCCGGCTAAAGCTTACTTATCGGTATCCAACATCATCCCTACGGAAGAGACGTTAAGAGTCGTACGGGAGCAATTGGGACTTGATCGGCCTTTCTGGAGTCAATATGTACACTGGTTGTGGCAGTTGTGTCAGTTAGACTTTGGTGTATCCTTTTTTACCAAACTCCCCGTGGCTAGTGAGCTCGCAGCAAGGCTGCCTGTGACGGCAATGCTTGCCTTCTCCAGTCTTGCGATCGCATTGATTGTCAGCATTCCGCTAGGGATTGCTGCGGCACTTCGTAAAAATCGGGCAATGGATCATATTAGCCGAGTCCTAGCCTTTCTTGGTGCATCTGTACCGCAATTTTGGCTGGCCTATTTACTCATTTATTTTATGGCGGTGAAAATGGATTGGTTTCCGCTTCAAGGCGCCGATACCTGGATTCATTATGTTCTGCCATCCATCACGTTAGCCTTCGCACTTATCGCTACGTATTCACGGTTACTTCGAAGAGGGTTGCTGGAATGCTTGGAGCAGCCATTTGTCTTATATGCAAATGCAAGAGGATTAAGATCGTTCACCGTGATTGGACGCCATGTTCTTCGGCATGCGATACGTCCTGTTGTCACCGCAGCAGGAATGAACCTGGGTAAGTTATTTGCGGGAACGGTTATTGTGGAACAAATTTTCGCAATGCCCGGCATGGGAGGTTTTTTCCTGGAAGCAGTTTTTCATCGTGACTATCCTGTTATCCAGGGTTATGTCCTTATTATGGCCTTCGTTTTTATCCTTGGGAGTCTAACAGCGGATATGATTCAGGCGTATTTGGATCCAAGGTTAAGACAATCGATGGGGAAGGAGGGCTAGCCAATGGGTGTGATACGTAACATGCAATTGATTGTAGGGCGGCAACGAGCGACCACCGTGATTCCAGTCGCATTGTTGTTGATTATCGTGCTTGCGGGAATTTTTGCCCCACTGCTAGCCCCGAATGATCCTAATTTTGTTGATTTATCACATAAGCTACAGGGGCCCTCAGCACAATTTCCGTTAGGAACGGATCAACTTGGACGCTGCTTGCTTTCCCGTCTTCTGTACGGAACACAGGTTTCGCTTAGCTTGGCATTATTGATCGTTACAGCCTGTGTTTCGATCGGACTTGTATTAGGCAGTTTGGCAGGATATACAGGAGGCAAAGTAGACGGCATCATCATGCGGATATGCGATGCCATTCTTGCAATTCCATCCCTTATCCTTGCGATCAGTTTAATTGCGATCTGGGGAGCTGGTTGGAAGCAGATGGCCATCGCGTTGATTATTGTTCAGTCAGTGTATTATACGAGGTTCATTCGAGGCATGGTAGTCAACTTGAGACAGCAAACCTATGTCGTTGCAGCTCGTATTATGGGTACTTCACCTGTTCGCATGGTGACGCGCCACATCATACCGAACCTGCTTCCCTCTTTATTCATCGTCGTCACGCTGGAAATTGGTTGGGTCATTATGGATATTTCTGCATTATCATTTTTAGGACTTGGTGTGCAGTCGCCGACGCCAGAATGGGGAGCCATGATCAATGAGGGAAAAACGTTTATTCGTAGTCATCCAAGACTGATTATTGCACCTGGTGTCATCATTTTGTGTGTGGTGGCATTGTTGAATATTATAGGCGAAACGCTTGGCGATAAGAATGGTAAGGCTATTCCAATGCGCAAGGCAGCCAAACATTCCAATAAACTCAAGGGGGGACAACATGAAAGAGAGGAAAATCATTCTTGATGTGCAACGCTTAAGTATTAGTGTACAGACGGAACGAGGAATAACTCAAGCGGTCCAAGAGGTTTCTTTTCAAATTGAGGCGGGGAAAGTTCTTGGGATTGTGGGCGAGAGCGGTTGCGGAAAATCAATGACATGTATGTCCATCCTTGGATTGCTGCCTGTATCAGCTAGAATTGACCATGGCAGCATGAAGCTGCGCGGGCAGGAGTTAACGGACATGACCACCAATCAATTACGCCATATACGCGGACGCGAACTATCGCTTGTCTTACAAAATCCGATGACTGCTTTTAACCCGGCTATAACAATCGGTAAACAATTTATCGAAACGTTGAGAACACATGCCAAGCTGTCGCAACAACGAGCGAAAGAGATGGCCATAGACTGCTTGAAGCAGATGAATCTAGCCGAACCGGAACGGATCCTGAAGCAATATCCCTTTGAATTAAGCGGAGGGATGCTGCAGCGTATTATGATTGCGTTATCTCTATCGATGAAGCCCTCTCTCATTATTGCGGATGAACCGACAACGGCGCTTGATAATGTCAACCGACACCATGTCATGGAGGCCTTTCGCTCGATAAAAGCAGCCGGCCATACATCCATACTCCTTGTATCGCATGATTTGAGCGTGATTGCCGGCCTTGCGGATCATATCATGGTTATGAAGGACGGGCTTATTGTGGAGCAAGGGGATGCAGATCGTCTCATGGCAGAACCGAAACATGAATATACCAAAATGTTATGGGACGCAAGGCTTACCGTGAACAGTAGGAATGAATAGGAGTCGACTTGAAATGAATGCTACGCGCACTGAAAATCCTTTAAGCAATAGAGCCGTTTGGTTGTATGCGGTTGCTTTTATCTTTTACGCTACCAATCATATGCTCATTATTGGGCTTCCGTTTTTTTCGCAGACGCTTGGTGCAGGGAGTACAGAGATTGGTATTATTATGGGTTCTTATATGTTTGTGTCGATGTTCTTGCGCCCTGTCGCAGGTGCGATTGTCGATCGTTTTGGCTCAAGAAACATATTTATTATCGCGTTAGTGCTAAATGCATTCGTGCTTCTTAGCTATACGATAGAGAACCTGTGGGTGTTTGCAGTCATGCGAGCGCTGCAAGGGGCCATCCTTGCTTTTTTCTCGATGACCATTCATTTGCTGATTATCGATTTATTATCGGATAAAGAACGGGGACAAGGCTTGTCGCTGCTGTCGTTATCCTCCATGCTGCCCTATACTTTTGTACCTGCACTTGTCCTCTTCATGAAGAATCAGGTTACGATGACGACCATGCTGCTCATGTTTGCCGGACTTGGATTTTTCAATATTTTACTCGGGATCCGTTTGTTCCGCATCATGCGTGATACTTCTTCGGATGATACCCAGGCAAAGAAGGAGAAGGTGGAGAAAGAGTTCGATAAAGGAAATAAACGTATCGGGAGAGCTATATTTTTCCCATCGCTTGTTATGCTCCTCGCTTCGATTGTCTTTAGTGTTGCGCCCACGTTCCTTCCTCTTTATTTGGAGAGTCAAGGGCAACAGACAGCACCGCTTTATTTTCTGACGGAGACGGGCGTGCTGATCTTGATCCGGTTTTTTGGTCGAAAATATATTCCTTCTTCTGATTCGTATCCCAAGTGGCTGCTTGTTGCGCTTGTAGCCTGTTTCACATGTTCTCCAGCGCTACTTTCGGTGTCATTCTCTTTGCCTGTACTGCTTGCTGCAGCGGTGTTTAATGGACTGGCATTATCTTTGCTATATCCGACGCTAATGACATATATTACGTTCATCGTCCCCGTGAAAGTTCGCGGATATTCCATCGGCTGGTTTATTGCTGCAGCTGACCTCGGCACGTCATCAGGCGCATTACTCATGGGTTTTCTCGCAGATTTCTACTCATATCGAGGAATGCTTATCACGGCAGCGTTATTAGGGGCTGTTACTTTGCTGCTCTCCTTGCTGCATCGTGGACAAAAGGCGGTTAATCCATGAGTTTGCTGGTAGCCGATCAATTATCCAAAACTTATAAGTCAACAGGTTGGTTTCGTTCAGATCAGTCCACTGATCAAGGCGTGCATCATATCTCTTTTACGATTGAAAGTGGAAGTTGTCTTGGATTATTAGGGGAGAGCGGCGCAGGCAAAAGCACCATCGGTAAGATCATTTTGGGGCTGCTTGCGCCAGATAGCGGGAAAGTGCTGTTTCAAGGCGTGGATTTATATGCTGCATCCCGGAGTCAGAGAAGGCAATTACGACGTGATTTACAGGTTGTTTTTCAGGATAGTTATTCCGCAGTGAATCCCCGCATGACGATCAAACAAATTATTGGGGAACCTTTGCGTAATTATGAACGGTTATCGTCAAAAGAAGAGATTCGTGTGATTTCGGAGTTGCTGGAGATGATGGGGCTTCGAGCTGACGATATGCATAAAATGCCGAGCCAGATGAGCGGCGGACAATTACAACGTGTCAATATTGCAAGAGCCATTGCATTAAAGCCGAAGCTCATCGTACTTGATGAACCTGTGAGCAGCTTAGATATGATCGTGCAAAAACAAATTTTACTTCACCTGAAAGAATTAAAAGAGAAGCACGGATTCTCGTATTTGTTTATTTCCCATGATGTCATGGCCATTCATACCCTTTCCGATCAAGTTGCTGTCCTGGACAATGGAACGATTGTGGAGACGATCGATGCTGAAAGCTTATTTGATACTGTTCATCCCTCGTATCAACGCATTGTTGGTGCTGGAGAAATGAATTAAGTCGTTTAGAGGCGGCGCCCATAAGGACTCGAATTTGATGAGCTTTAATCTTCTGGATGGTTACTTTAAATCTAGTGACCAATTTGAGGTTTTTGTGTTTTAATGAGAGTACTTAGATGTGGTGGTGTTATTTTGAAAGGAAGATGAAGCTTGAGTATAGAGACACGTGTGGTCCATAAAAGTACGCAGGTATTAGAAGTCGAAGCGGTGTTGTCGGCATTAGAGCAATCCTTGGCTATGATCGAATTTAATGTGCAAGGCGAGGTTCTCTGGGCGAATCAACATTTTGCTCAGGCGATGGGATATCAGGTTTCGGAGTTACAGGGCATTCATCATCGTCAATTTTGTACACCAAGTTTCGCGAAGAGCGCAGAGTACAATTTGCTGTGGGATAATTTACGGCGAGGTAAGAAATTCCAAGAAAAGATCATTCGCGTGGCGAAAGACGGGAGAACTCTTTGTCTCGAAGCTACGTATATGCCGATACATAATGAGAATGCAGAGGTCGTGGCGGTTCTTAAAGTTGCTACAGATATTACAGAACGAGAAGCTGCTGCAGCTAGGGTAACGAGTGAGCTGCATCAAATGGCGGAAGAATTATTGGAACGGACGGAAGAAGGAATTCATCGTAGTAGACAAGTGGCATCGGCCAT
>Ga0209025_1004167_pt1 | contig 12802 bp, 10 predicted proteins | sample AraplaMF_Col_mLB_FD_184256 | JGI IMG/M metagenome (GOLD analysis project Ga0209025, IMG submission 184256) | Arabidopsis root microbial communities from the University of North Carolina, USA - plate scrape MF_Col_mLB (SPAdes) (version 2) | ecosystem: Host-associated > Plants > Roots > Endosphere... | reverse complement strand
GATCATTTGACCAGGTATTAATACACCAAATTCCTTTTCAATAGCTTTCCTCATCAAAGGTATATCTTGTATAGATGATTCAATAAGTCCTTCACTTTCCAAAAGCTCAGGAAATGCAATAATCAAATAGGGAGAAAATCGTTTAAGTGTTTCTTCTGCCTCCTCAACCTCTTCCATTGAAAAAAGGTTGGTCTCCCCCCCTTTTTTTCGATTTGTATTTTCCCAAAGCACAGTATCATGATTTGCTAGCGCTTCTAATCTCGGGAATCGATTAAATAGTTCGTATTTTAGTTCATTTTTCACCTTTAGATTCCTCCATTTTTTGAGCTGAAATCGCTCGTTCACAAATTTGTCGAAATTTCATTTCGAATGAAATATTGTTTTCTTGCGTTCGTTTTTTGGGTCCTCTCGTACGTCCACCAGCACGTCTAATTTTTTGTCCAACATGGCGCATATCGAGCAAACGTTCGATATTTTCATTGGACATTTCTCGTCCATTTTGATCGATTGGATAACCACCTCTTGCCAATACCATAGCTGCTAACCCGTAATCCTGTGTAATGACAATATCATGCTTTGAAAGCGCATTCACTAGCGTAAAATCAACCGAATCTGGTCCCTTAGGAACAATAATTGTTATTACATTATCACGTTCAACACGGTGGGATGTATCGCAAAACAAGATCGTTTCAATCTCAAACTCAGATGATATAGATAGTGCTAAATCCACGACTGGACAAGCATCAGCGTCAATTAAAACCTTCACAATAAAGCATCATTCCTTTCTCATAATTAGATAGATCAATCATATTATTATTATCTCAATATAACAAATTCCAACCTCCGTTTGTTCAATTTTTCACAAACTTAAGACTGTTAAAAAAAGTATTTTATTGAATAGTGTGAAAAATAGATATACGATACACCTATCAACTAACTGGAGGTTTTTTACTATGACAACTACAACTGTAAGCAACGAACAATTAGCAAAAGAATACGTTGATGGCGTATTCGAGCAACTAAAAAAACAAAATAGTTATCAAGCGGAGTTCTTACAAGCAGCTGAAGAAATTTTCATTTCATTAGTGCCTGTATTTGCACAACACCCTGAATATATAAAAGCCAATATCTTATCTCGTATCGTTGAGCCAGATCGAATCATTTCCTTCCGTGTTGCTTGGCAAGATGATAACAATCAAGTTCAAGTAAACCGTGGTTACCGTGTGCAATACAATAATGTAATGGGGCCATACAAAGGCGGTCTTCGCTTCCATCCTTCCGTAAATGAATCAATTATCAAATTTTTAGGTTTTGAACAAATCTTTAAAAATGCTTTAACAGGTCAACCAATCGGTGGAGGTAAAGGTGGTTCAAACTTCGATCCTAAAGGTAAGTCAGATTCGGAAATCATGCGATTCTGTCAAGCATTCATGACTGAATTATACCGCCATATTGGTCCAGATGTCGATGTTCCAGCAGGTGATATTGGTGTTGGTGCTCGTGAAGTTGGCTATTTATGGGGCCAGTATAAGCGTATAACAAAAGCAAATGAATCTGGTGTATTAACTGGTAAAATTCCTGGCTATGGTGGTTCTCTAGCTCGTAAAGAGGCTACTGGTTATGGTACTGTTTATTTTGTTAATGAAATGCTAAAAGATGCCAACGATTCATTCGAAGGTAAAACAGTTGTAGTTTCTGGCTCTGGTAACGTTTCAACATATGCAATTGAAAAAGCGCAATCCTATGGTGCAAAAGTCGTTGCATGCTCAGACTCTTCAGGCTATATTTACGATCCAGAAGGTTTAGACCTTGATGTCATTAAAGAAATTAAAGAAGTAAAAGGCGATCGTATCTCCACTTACTTAAACTATCGTCCAAATGCTACATTTAAAGAAGGCTGCACGGGTATCTGGACTATCCCTTGTGACATCGCGCTTCCATGTGCTACTCAAAATGAAATTAATGGCGATTCAGCTCGTACTTTAATTGAAAACGGTGTAAAAGCTATTGGTGAAGGTGCAAACATGCCATCAGATTTAGAAGCAATTAACGAATTCTTAAATGCAGGCGTATTATTTGGCCCTGCAAAAGCGGCTAATGCCGGTGGTGTTGCTGTATCTGCTCTTGAAATGGCGCAAGACTCTAGTCGCGTATTCTGGTCATTTGAAAAAGTAGATGCTAAATTACATGAAATTATGAAAAATATTTACGCTGATAGTAAAGCAGCTGCTGAAAAATATGGATACCCTGGGAACCTGGTAGTCGGCGCGAACATCGCTGGCTTCGTAAAAGTTGCTGATGGAATGCTAGCTGAAGGCGTATATTAACAACGATTAATCCACCCTAAGATGATAACGAACATTCGTTATCATCTTATTTTTAAATAAAAAAAGAGGTGAAAAGCACATAAAAATTAAATTAAAACGAACAATTTTACTATTAAACAATTAAAATATTCGTGTTATAATAATGGAGTACTACAACATATTGGAGGGTTTTTTGTGGAATTATTGTATACAGGTAAAACGAAAAATGTGTTCAAGTTAGAAGATGGTCATTACTTATTAAAATTTAAAGATGATGTAACTGGTGAAAACGGCGTATTCGACCCAGGTGCTAATACTGTCGGATTAACAATCGACGGTGCTGGTTTGGCTGGTCTTCGCTTAACTTCTTATTTCTACTCAAAACTAAACGAACAAGGTGTTCCTACTCATTATGTTGATGCAAACTTCAACGATGCAACAATGACGGTAAAACCTGCAACTGTTTTCGGTAAAGGTTTAGAAGTCATTTGCCGCTTCAAGGCTGTAGGATCTTTCCTACGTCGCTATGGTGCTTATGTGAAAGAAGGACAAGACTTAGATTCTTTCGTAGAAGTTACCATTAAAGATGATGATCGACTAGATCCCCCTATTTCTGAAGATGCTTTAGCAATGTTAGACCTATTAACACACGAAGAATATGCTATTTTAAAACAACGTACAATTAAAATTGCTAAATTTGTTGCTGCAGAACTTGCCAAAAAAGGGTTAACTCTGTACGATATTAAATTAGAATTTGGCCGAGATGCTCAAACAAATGAAATTTTATTAATAGATGAAATTTCAGGTGGTAATATGCGTGCTTACAAAGGCGAACAATACATAGAGCCATTAGAACTTGAAAAAATTATGTTAGCTGAATAAAAAAATTCATTCTATTAATAGGCTATGTCTGGCTAGATACGAGTAATCAAAAGAGTCGCTTTTTTGCGGCTCTTTTTGTTGATAAAATGATTTTTCTTTTGAAACTTTTCTTTAGGTCATTCCGTATACTGATTATACGCATAAATTTATACTATTATTTTGGAGGTAATTTGATGGATAGCTTTAATGAAACATCACAAGAAAGGCCAAAGGTTAATCCATTTTTGTCTATTTGGTTACATCCAAAGAAAACAGCCCGTTACATGATAGAAGAAAAATCAATTGGTTTTGCGATTCTTCTCATGTCAATTGGTTATTTAGGTGTTACACTTTCAGACCTTATTGATAGTACATTTTTGACAGACTGGTCGCCTTGGATTATCGTCATTTTTTGTGTTATTGCAGCACCGATTTTAGGGATAATTGGAACGGCTTTTTCCGCACTAATCACTTGGCTGTTCGGTAAACTTTTTAAAGGAACAGGTACGTACTCACACTTATTCAAAGGGCTAAGTTTAACTTCTATTCCATTTATAATACTTATTCCTTTTTACTTAATTTGGTTATTTATATCACCTGAGTCTTTAATGAATTCTGACTTCACTGGAACTTACCCTTGGGTTATTTGGCCAGCACTTTTATTAACCCTTGTGGTTGTAATTTGGTCCCTCGTTATTACAGTAGGAATTGTTGCAGAAGCACATCAAATTCCAAATTGGATGGCCTTCTTAACACTCTTAATTCCAACCATTATTTTAATTGTGCTATTCATTATTCTTATGATTATTATCTTTTTAATTTTCGGCATTTTTGCCGGAATGATGTAAAAAAATCTCCCCTCTCTTTGAGAGTGGGAGATTTTTTTAGGTTCACTTGTATCAGTAACTGTTAAACTGAAAGCATTGTATTTTGTTGGAATAACTCTGACACGCCTGACTCAACAGCTGCACCACTTACAGCTTGCGAAACAATTTCAACAACCCGCTCATCTAATGATTTAGGTACAATATATTCCTCAGTTAATTCCTCATCACTTACAAGAGCAGCTATCGCTTCCACTGCGGCTATCTTCATCGCCTCATTAATATCTGTTGCTCGAACATCCAATGCCCCACGGAAAATACCAGGGAAAGCAAGTACATTGTTAATTTGGTTTGGGTAATCTGAGCGTCCTGTCCCCATAATACGCACACCCCATGCCTTGGCGTTTTCGTACGTAATTTCAGGATTTGGATTTGCTAGTGCAAACACGACTGGATTCTCATTCATCGAAGCAATATGCGCTTCTGTTAACAAATTGGCAACAGATACGCCGATAAAGACGTCAGCTCCTTTAATGGCATCCTCCAATGTTCCATGTATTTTTTCTGGATTTGTTAAATGGGCAACCGTTTCTTTAATTGGATTCATGCCTTCTACGCGACCTTCATAAATGAGTCCCTTTGTATCGCACATAAAAATATTTTTATAGCCCATTTGCACAAGAATACGCAAGATAGCAATACCCGCTGCTCCTGCACCATTAATCATAACCTTCATCGTTGCCACATCTTTCTTCACAATACGATTGGCATTAATCATCCCTGCACCTACTACAATAGCCGTTCCATGCTGATCGTCATGAAATACTGGAATATCACATTCTTGACGCAGACGATCTTCTATTTCAAAGCACCTTGGCGCAGAAATATCTTCTAAATTTACAGCACCAAAAGTGGGAGCAAGCGCCTTCACAATGTTGACGATTTCATCCGTATTTTTCGTGTCTAAGCAAATAGGAAAAGCATCCACATTGGCAAAGCGCTTTAATAAAATCGCCTTCCCCTCCATAACCGGTAATGCCGCCTTCGGACCGATATCTCCTAATCCTAATACTGCAGTTCCATCAGAAACAACCGCCACCATATTTCCCTTCATTGTATAGTCGTAAACAAGTGATGGATTTCTTTCAATCTCTATACAAGGCGCAGCTACCCCTGGAGAATACGCAAGACTTAAATCATATGAATCTTGCACAGGTACTTTAGAAATCACCTCTAATTTTCCACTATAATACTCGTGCATTTCTAAAGCCTTTTTCATAATATCCATTCAATCCCATCCTTTTCTTTTTGAATTATTATATATTTCAGAATCATAATACTTTGTGAAAGTAAAGTCAACGAATTTTCTGTCAATTTTATTTTTTCTTCGTAATATCACGATTTATAATCGTCCATACCATTTTCTCTACTTGTTATTAACTTCACAATCAATTATTTTAATATATTTTTTATATCTATTAACCTTTCAATAAATGTATAATTACCGGCATTAAAGCTGTTCAACTTTTCACATAGTATTTTTCTTATGTAAATGAGAAATTTTTCACAAACTAATGTAAGCGCATCCATTATTCCACCTGGTTTCGTCACATTTTCTCCACATTTTTTCACAAAGTTTTTTATTATACTCCCTTAAGTATTACGTTAATCAACAAAAAGAGCCCTTATTTCAAGGACTCTTGCGTAAACTGATTTATAAATGCGGTGATAATATGTTTGGAAGACCATTGATCCCCTGATACTTTTGTAATCGGGTAATCTCGAGAAAAGATTGATTTTGCCATTTCTTCAACCGAATAACCTTTATGAAACAGTTGCCTTATATTCCCCTCCATCTCTTCTAAATAAGCAATTTTTTCTTGTATTTTTACTCGACCATCCTCTATAAAACCAGCATGACAACAATATACTACCTCAAAATCATAGTTTACAATTTTTTTCAAAGACGCTAAGGTATGTACGATATTTTCTTCATCAAGAACAACCTTAGTTTTCGTTTGTATATACAAATCACCTGTAAACATAGCACCTGTTTCTCGATTAAAAAATGCTACATGATCTGTTGTATGTCCAGGTGTTTCGATAACATCCCAAGTAGCTGATTTCGTTTGTAATGTGCCGCCTAACGGTTGAGCCATAAACGCTGGTCGCTCACCCCATAATGCCTGTCGATAAAAAGGATACTCCCCATCCTGTGCACAAAGGCTCACCGATTCACGGTGAACATGGATAGGAACACCCTTATGTTGATGAATCCATGCTGCATTTCCTGAATGATCCTCATGAGAATGAGTGAGTGCCAATTGTTCAATCGGTACTTCATTAAAAAAGGATTGGAACTCCTGAGAAAGTGAATACGAGCCTGTATCAATAAGTAACCCATCTACAAAAAAGCTATAAACACTCATGCCAATCCCCTGAACTGCCACTTTCCCGTGCGCGCATTGCACATCACGATTTTGTTGAATTTCTATACTTTTCTCTCGCTTAAACATACTTTTCCCCCTTTGTAAAAAGAGTGTAGCACAAAATGAATATCCAGTCATTTTATGAATACATCATAACTCGGATCGTTGATTTAATATTCTTTGTCAAATGATTGAATTAAAATAAACGAAAATTAATGATAGCTATTAAATCGGCCCCTACTATTAATAGAGCGACAATGGCATCGTATTCGCTGCAGCAGAGGGTACAATCCACATTTATTGTTTCATAATTGGTCGCTCTGGCGGTTCTATCCACGATTTTGACGGTTCTATCCACGATTTCGGCGGAGCTATCCACGACTTTGACGGTTCTATCCACGATTTCGGCGGAGCTATCCACGACTTCGGCGGAGCTATCCACGACTTTGACGGTTCTATCCACGATTTCGGCGGAGCTATCCACGACTTCGGCCCTTCTTTCCGTCGCTCTGATTTCTATCCGTCGCCTTGGCTCTTTTTTCCGTCGCTCTTGCCTTTCTTTCCGTCGATTCGGCTCTTCTTTCCGTCGCTCTGTTTTCTATCCGTCGCCTTCTCTCTTTTTTCCGTCGCTCTTGCCTTTCTTTCCGTCGATTCGGCCTCTCTTTCCGTCGCTCTTGCCTTTCTTTCCGTCGATTCCGCCCTTCTTTCCGTCGATTCCGCCCTTCTTTCCGTCGCTCTGATTTCTATCCGTCGATTCGACTCTTCTTTCCGTCGCTCTTGCTCTTCTTTCCGTCGATTGGGCCTCTCTTTCCGCCGCTCTTGCCTTTCTTTCCGCCACTCTTGCTTTTCTTTCCGTCGCTCTTGCTTTTCTTTCCGTCACCCCGGTCCTTCTATCCGTCACTTCAAACGCTTTCGACCTTTTCCACGCCAATAAAAGAAAAAAACGCCCACCAAAGTGAGCGTTTCTCCTACAATCATTTATTCATTTGTCCCTTTTTCAACATCATAATGTGTAATCCAGTCACTAAAGCTGCCTACATACAGTTGAATATTTTCATAACCTTCATCTGCTAGCACTGCATACAATGGTGATGCTGTAACACCGCTGCCGCAGTACACCACAACGTGCTCGTCGGGAGCAACCTTGCTTCGTAATTCATCATTTGCTCGCAAATGACCATCTGACTTCAATTGCTCCCAGTCAAAGTTTTTCGCAGTCGGAATATGCCCAGCTACCTTATCTAGAGGCTCCACCTCACCACGATAGCGAGCTGCGGCACGTGCATCTAACAATGTTGCATCGACTACTCCGTCTACAATAGCTTTCACTGCTTCACGTGGAGCATATAGTTCATCTCGCCAAACAAATTCAATCGTAGTTGGTGGATATTTGATAACGTCTTTTGTGAAAGGTATTTTTTCCTCAAGAGCAGGTGCGCCACCGTTCACAATTACTACATTCGGAAAGCCAGCATATGTCAGCATCCACCAAGCACGTGGTGCAAATGGAGCAGCTCCTTGATCGTAAACGACAATTTGATCCTCATAGTTCAATCCCAATCCTTGAAATACTGCCGATAGCTTTTCCTTATTTGGCATAGGATGGCGACCATCACTGGACCCCATATCTGATAAATCCTGCTCTAGATCGATATAAATCGCTCCTGGTGCATGTCCCTCTTCAAATATTTTATTACCCGCCTCTTTGTTTTGTAAATCAAAGCGAGCATCTACGAAACGGACTTCATCAAACTGAATTTCCTCAACTGATTTGAATACTTTTCCCAAATGAATCACCTCATGCGTATTGTAATTGAGCATAAATTGCTTTCCAAGAAGCTAAACGACTTTCTTCCTGAAGTGCAAGTCTTTCTGTTGCAATTTGTTCAAGTGCTTGATGGTAAATATGCAGACGTAATTTCTCTGCTTCCTCCGCAATATAGGTAATCGCCCACGCCATGAGAGATACTTTCTGTGAATCTAAATAATTTTGGGCATCTGGTTTTGTTACGACCTCTAGCGCCTCACTTAGCTTCACTTTTTCATTCTTCTCAAAGAATGCTTTTTGATTGCGGAAGTGTGATTTCACACCTGAATATTTAGTGATATCTGTAAATGGTCCTTCAAAATCAAGTAAATCTGGCTCAGAAGATTCAAACGCTAAAAATGAGAAGCTACGATTTAATTCTTTAAGCTCACGTACTTCATCTTTAAAGCGTAGTTGCATTTTCTTACTAATAAACTGTGATAAACGGAAGTTTGTTACTCGCATTTCTTGTGTAAAGTCAAATCGTAAACTTTGCATTACTTCCTTTAAAGCATGCTCTAATGCTTGCTGAACCGGCATTGCTGCAAATGTTGACGGATTGTAGCCTTCCTTAAAGAACTCTGGGTAACGATAATACACACGCTGAAGAACATAATACAGTAATTCATCCAGCTCTTGCTTCGTTTCACTTTCTACCATACTTGTATTCAGCGAATTGAACTTCGACTTTATATGTTGTTCAAGAGTTGTTAGTTCCTCTAAACGCTCATCCTTACGCTTTAAGTTCTCTTCTGTTTGCACAATTAAGTCACCTAAACGTTGCTCCGTTTTATCGACTTCCTCTGCAAGTGCCTGGACAGCCAATGCACTTAATTCATCATTTAAGAATGTGTGGAAAGAATCTTCGAAAGGTGGCATACCAGATGTTAAATCCGCACCCTCTACTTTTTCTTTTAATGCCAATAAGCTAGACACACCGTAAAGTCGTGGGAAGCGAATGCCAAAGCGTTGTAATTCTGAACGTACATAACCTTTTACATCTTCCTGTTCTTCTTCTGTTGTCGCTAAATCAATCGCATTGACGATAAAGAACATCTTATCAAGTTCAAAGGCATCCTTCACACGACCAAGCTGGATTAAAAACTCACGGTCCGCTTTAGCAAAAGCATGATTATAATAAGTAATAAACAAAATTGCATCAGCATTACGAATATATTCAAATGCAACACCTGTATGACGAGCATTAATAGAATCTGCTCCTGGTGTGTCAACAAGTGTTACGCCCATACGTGTTAACGGACTATCATAATAGAAATCAATATTATCAACAAAGCATGATTTGTTTTCCTGCGCAACAAATTTTTCGAACTCTTCACGGTTTACACGCAATACTTTTCCAAGCTCAGACTTAAATGTTGGGAACCCTTCTTTATATGCACGAATAAATGATTTATGCACATTTAAGCGTTCGTCAGATAGTTGCACCGCAAGTCCCTCATCTGCACGATTTAATGCCTCTTCTAAAGAAGAAACTGATAAACCAATTGCTGCATAGGAAGCTTGAATATCTTCTAGCATTTGGTCAGCTGTTTTTAATTGGACATCTGCTGTTTCATGCGGATGATCTGGTGACACAGGACGAATTTTATTAATAGCTGCTGTTGTCGGGTTTGGTGACACAGGTAAAACCTTGGCACCCATTAACGCATTAGAGAACGAAGATTTCCCTGCACTAAATGCACCGAAAAGAGCGATTGTGAAATCCTTTTTCTGTAAGCGTTCTACTTTATTTTCTAAGTAAGTTGCTACTTCCGCAAAGCCTTGTACATCTTTTACAGCAGTTGCCGTGTGAAGTGCACGCTTAACTACACCTTCAATTGGAAGACTCGTTGCACTAACTGCCTGCTGTGCCTCTTCCTCAATTAATGCTTCCTCTTTTGGCTTTAACATCGATTCATCAAATAATCGAATATCTGCTAAATCTTGCTTAAAGGCATGTGTCCAATTTGTCAGCTGTTCATTTGCTATTTTACGTATTTCATTGCTTGCCTGATGCATAATACTTGCACTATATTGCTGATATCCCTCGATTTCAAGCACTGCTTGAATGGCATCAACTTTCTCTTGCATCCCTGCCATTTTTAATTTAGATGGAGCAGCCGTTTCTGTAGCTACTGCTTCTAAAGTTGTTGCTTGCGCATCTTTCCACTTATCAGTTTCCTGGATGTAGTAGCGCTTAGTCGCTTCTGCCACACGGTTGGCAAAATTCAACACAGCATCTCCTGTTAAAATTGCACCAACTTGTACCTGCTGCTCAATAAGGGAGAATGGTAATTCAAAGTCGTAGGCATCAATAGCTGTAGCACGTTCTTCATTTAACGCACCAACATCCTTTATCACCTTTTTCATTAGCCCTTTTAAATGTCCAGTAATCTGTGCATGAACAACATTTTGATAGGCACTATAGGCATCCTCTTTACGGCGGTTACGCTCTTCCTCTGTTTTTTTCTTAGCAGTAAATAAGCCTCCTACCTTGAAACCTTCCTGCTGACTCTCTAAATAAAGACGTAATTTATCGCGTAAATCTGCTGGCATAATAGCTGCATTCGCAAGAAGTTCTTTACGTTGCTCTTCGAACATTTCATTCCATGCCTCAACTGAGAACAATTCAACTTGACGATTTAGCTTATTGTACTGCTCTAAAATATCCTTATGGTTTGCCCAGTCATCGGCACTTAATACATCTTCATCAATGTCTAAACGATCCTGTCTTTCTTCCGTTAAATAATTGTCATGCTCACTTTGTAATAAACGAAGTGTATTTGATGCAGTTTGTACAAGCTGCTCTTGCCAATCATTCATACTATCCATAACGATTTTCTTTACGACCGCAAAATCGTTATTAGGGTGCTCCGGCTCTCTTAATGAAGTGAAAAATACGCCTTTTGGTACTACGCCCCAGGCTGAAAAGGAATTGTGGACAGTTGCTTTAAATTCCTCAAAGCTTAATTCATTTTCCTTATGCTTATCAATCATGTTAACGATTAAATAGACGTTTGGATTATACTTCATTAATTGCTTTGTAAATTGAAAATTCAATTCCGATTGCACGTGATTGTAGTCCATTGTATAAAATACGATATCAGCAATATGAAGAGCAGACTCTGTTGACATACGGTGTGCATCATCTGTCGAGTCAACACCTGGCGTATCCATTACAGTGACACCTAATGGTAATGTCGATGTACTATGACCAATTTCAATTTGTGACACTAGGTCTCCATTTTTGCTAAGCTCTTTAACTGTTTTAAAATCATAGCCCGCTTCGAATTTTACAGGCTTTTCATTATGCATATAGACAATCGCAAAGTCTTCTTCAGATTTATGGACTTTGACGATATTTGCACTCGTTGGAATAGGGCTTGCCGCAAGTAAATCTTCACCAGATAGTGCGTTAATCATACTCGATTTACCAGCAGAGAAATGGCCTGCAAAGCCAATAACATATTCTTTTTGCTGAATTTTACGTGCAAAAAGTGATGTCTTATCCATACGCTCTGTATCACCATTATGCTGATAAATTATGTATTGTAACGAAGCTTGCTTTAAAAGCGCCTCCAATTGTTGTTCAAAATCTTTCATAAAAACCAGTAACCCCTTTATTCATATTAATCAATTTCGCCTTGGCGTAATTGTTGCTGTCGCTTCGCTTTCGCACAGATAAACAATGCGTCCGGATTTTGAATTGTGGAGCACAATTCACTCCTTTAAAAATCCGTGACATCCGCCGGAGGCATTATTTTCATTCAGTGATGTTTGGAAAGAAACTATATCCGTATTCATCTTACAACTTCAGAGAAAGTAGTTTTTACGAATGAAGATAGTCATATTTAATATTCTACCTTATTCGACAAGCAAAGTATAACACTAATTTACTATTAAAAGCATATATATCAGGATTTCAGACGCCATATTCATCCATATCGTCCTGTTTATTTATAAAATTAAAGCGTTATTAGGCTCATAATTACTAGATAATGATGTTTGATAAAACCTTATACCAGGAAAAAGCTCAGCCAAAAGAGAAATCAACCACATGTTATGGTCATTATTTTTCTAACTACTAATTTCTATTACAAAAATAGATGTGCAACTAAGCAACTAATAATTTTCTTCATATTTTAAGGTAAGGAAAATTAAGTTTTGAAAAAGATTGGTGTGCGATTGTAAATCTAATAGTGAATAGATAAGTACGAAGTTAAATGGAGTGATAAACAAATGGTGAACTTTAGGAACCACCCAAAAATCGAGCAAGAATGTGAATGTGCGTGTGAAGATCGGTTTATTTGGCCACGTATAAAAGCTAGTACCATTCCTTTGGAAGACCCTCCCCTAGTCGTTGAACCTAGTAGAAATATTATTCCAACAGTAAATAGATATTTCAAAATTGTTACATCGGATATTGATTTGACTAATGGAGCGACTCTATCAGCTAGCCAATTTTGGAATGATAATGGGAACCAAGCAACCGAATTTATCATTTTTAATCCGAATGGCTATGTTAATCTTTATATCAATGCCGTCATGCAGGAAGGTGGAATTTATACCTTAACT
>Ga0209025_1004156_pt1 | contig 12824 bp, 16 predicted proteins | sample AraplaMF_Col_mLB_FD_184256 | JGI IMG/M metagenome (GOLD analysis project Ga0209025, IMG submission 184256) | Arabidopsis root microbial communities from the University of North Carolina, USA - plate scrape MF_Col_mLB (SPAdes) (version 2) | ecosystem: Host-associated > Plants > Roots > Endosphere... | reverse complement strand
GGACTTTAATTTTAAGTTCGCCAAGTTTTAAGTTATTTTTAACCAAGCGGTTTTCTCCTTGATAAACATCGACAAGTATGGAGTGTTGTCTATCATTGACAGTATAAAGTCGTTCCACTCGACTTACAGGAATCGGTGTATTTCGTTCAATAATCGGGAAGAAGTATCCGGATTCTTGTTGTCCATTTCCTAATGCTTGAACAACACTAGTTCCTAACGTATATGGACAAACATCCGTTAAGATAACTTCTTCTAGTGCTTTGTTTCGTTCCTTTAAAGCAACTTGAATCGCAGCACCTAAAGCAACCGTTTCATCAGGATTAATATTCGCATGAGGCATGCGTCCGAACATTTTAGAAATGACGGATTTGATAAGCGGCATTCTTGTCGCACCGCCAATTAGAATGACAGCATCTAAATCTTTAGGGTTTAGCGACGCATCGCGAAGTGCGCGTTCAATCGGATAGCGAAGCCGTAAGAGAAGCGGGGTTACTAATTTTTCAAATTCGCTTCTATTGATGCGAGTTTCGTACGTCTTATTATGAATAACGACTTTCATATTTGCGGCAGGTTCATTACATAGTGTTAGTTTGCAACGTTCTGCTTGTGTATAAATTAAAGATAGTGTTTTTGAGTCAAGGGAATCAGAATCGAGCTGGTGTGACTCTAAGAAAAAGGACATGAGACTGTTTGTGAAGTCTTCGCCTCCAAGGTAATTATCGCCGGCGATTGATTTCACATCCATAACTCCTTCAAATAATTCCAAAATGGACACGTCAAATGTACCGCCGCCTAAATCAAATACAAGAAATTTTGTCTCTGCCGCTTCCTGATACAGTCCGTAAGCGATAGCAGCTGCCGTTGGCTCACTAATGAGACGTTCAACTTTTAATCCAGCAATTTCAGCAGCTCGTTTTGTCGCTTTGCGCTGAGCATCGTTGAAATAAGCAGGTACGCTAATGACAGCACCAGTAACCGCTTCGTTTAAATAAGCTTCTGCATCTTGTTTTAAAGATTGAATGATAAAAGATGAAAGTTCTTCTGAAGAAAATGTATACATACCTAACTCGTATTTTTTCTCTGTTCCTATAAATCGCTTAAACGTTGATGCTGTAACGTGCGGATGGGTAATCAGCCGTTCTTTGGCGATGCGTCCGACTAAAACTTCACCGCTCTCGTCAACGCTGATGACAGATGGTGTAAGATATTCGCCAAGTGCATTTGGGATAAGGGCTGCACCATGATCCGTCCAATAGGCTACTAAACTATTCGTTGTTCCTAGGTCAATTCCAATCGTTGCCATAATAATCTCCTCTCGTTTTTACTCTATCATACTATATATTATTATAATAATATATAGTATGAGAAAAGTGGAATCGTAGGGTTTTATTTCTTGAAGGAAAGGGGGAGAAACAGATAGTTTAGTAGTGTTGAGTTTGTTATAAGTGAAGAGGTATAATTTCATCAGAATGTTTTTACAAACATGGGAAAATTTTATGTAAAGGGTGGTAAAGAGGTCAGATGATAATTGGAATTATATGTTTGATTTTAGGAATAGCGTTAATTTGGATGAGTGGAGGGGGACTTTTATTATTGGTGCCTGGCATTCTGTTTACAGTGGCGGGCGGTGTTATATGTGTGATTTTTAGACGGCTAGAAAAAGAGAGAAGAAGATTAAGGAAGAATGGTTAGAAGTTACATATTGTATAGTTTGTACTTACATAATTAGGCGGAAGCATCAAGTCTAAAACATCTCTTATATTTTATAAATTATAAAAAAGAACCCTAAACTTCTCGTTTTAGGGTTCTAATTATGAAAGAATCGTTATTCTATATGACTAGTTAACAAATAGACAATATATCTATTTTGTCGGTTTTCGTCCTACTAATATTCAGTATAGAGATAAACTGAAAAGGGCAATGAGTACGAGAATGAATAGGATATTGCTAAACATGGAAGCGTCCGCATTGTTTGCAATTCCTAGGAAGCTTTGGCGCATTGCGGAATGGTCCATCGTTGCTGCTGTATAGGCAATACCGATTGACATCGCGACATTGAGTGTTAAATTATAAAACCCGATTGCTGTTCCTGTTTTTTCTTTCTCGATTGTACAAATGCAAGAATCAAGTAATGGTGCATACATGAATGCAAATGAACTAGAGAATAGAACCATAGATATGACGAATACTTTTTTACTAACCAGTGTATGGAGTGAATAAGAAAATAAAAGCCTGTTTATTTAGGGAAAGTATTAACATATTAACTTAACAGATATCAATTAAAAGATATTTGAAGTTATGCGTGTATTAAAAAACTAGATATCGCTAATTCTAGAATAGTTTTATGAGTTATGATTAATCTTTTAATCGTAAAATAACTTTAGTAAGAGGGGGAAACTTGAATCAGAAATTGAACTTTGAAACTTTTAAATATTTTCTTGAATGCTATTTTAACGTAAGTGCGGATTATGATGAATTGGATAAATTTATTCACGATTTTAACTCATTGGAAAATATGGAGTATCTTAAAAAACTTCATGCAGAGTTAAAGCTAATTTTGCACATAGAAGATTGGGATATGGTTCACGGACTCGTTAAAAAATATGGTATGAGAAAGATGAATGAAGAAAAACTGAAATAGCTAATTCAGAGTGTTTTGGATCATTTAGAACTTAATTAAAGATATTATAGAATGACTGCAGTTTGGTAATGGGCTTTATGCAGCAAGTACATTCACGGAGTTTTTAAATAAATTACATAATTAATAGATTTAAAATAAACATACTAAGATTAGTCAAGTAGTTTTATAAAAAATCATTAGAAGTACTGAATTTGATACTTACTTAAAAATAACACTTTTGGAAAAGTTTCATCATTCATTTAGATATTAATGGAATTATATATAATGTCAATATTGTTAAAATATGCTATTATCCCTTGTGTAAAAGTAATTCATATAAGAGGAAAAAATTGAAAGGTAGGATCAAAATGATTAGTGACTAAAAAAAAGCGGCCTTATCTTCATTAAAAGACAGATGGGGATTGGGGGTATTGTCATCGTTTCTTTATCATGTCATTTCCAGGGCTGGTATGTTTATTATAGGATTTCCACTGTTGTTACTGGGTATCTTATTAAGTGAAACAATGAATTCTAGTTATTCGATTACAGGAGACGAAAAGTTAAATGCAGTAGGTGCTTTTTCTTATTTACTTGTTTTCGCTGCTCTATTTATTTGTTTAATAGCTGTACAAGGCATTATGAATTATGGGTATTTTAAAGTTACATTGCGTTTAGCGAAAAAAGAATCTACTACAATTGGTGAGTTATTTGAAGGATTTCGAAAAAGTAATGTGTTTAGATCTATGAAGGTGACTATTTTAATGACTGTATACACACTTTTATGGAGTGTATTATTAATTGTACCAGGTATTATAAAATTTATCTCTTATTCTATGGCTTACTATATTTTGTTAGATCATCCAGAATATACAGCGAGTGAAGCAATTAAAAAGAGCCAAGAACTGATGAAAGGACATAAATTAGATTTATTCCTACTATCGTTAAGTTTTATCGGATGGTTTATTTTAGGGATTATCATCGGATTTTTTACACTTGGTATCCCGTTTCTTTGGATCTATCCATACTATATTACAACAGTATCGCATTTCTACTTGAATATAGTGAATAGGAATACTGTTATGGAGGAAAAAACAGTTATCTAGAAGGAGAATATAGTTTGTTTTATATTGCTACACGAGGATAGTACAATTTACGAAGTAACTTTGATGGTAAAGAATTAGCAGATACTTGGGGTTTTGAGAAAGACGGTAATTTTACTGTTTCACTTATCTTAAAAGAAGATGGAACATTTGAATTGTATGCAAAGGGTAGATATCCGAGTAAAGATGATTATGTTGCAGGAACTTGTGAGTATACAAATAACGGTTATATGTTAAAAATACACATTAAGGAATCAATCCTAGATGGTAAACCTTTCGATGTTGCTAGAAAAGACATACCGTGAACAATTCAAAGTTTCGGTGACAACAGGGTTCAAATGTTTGATGTAGAGTCTTATCAATCGATTCGATATACAAAGCAAAAGTAAATTAGTAGAAATATAGGGCTGGGTTGTAATTAACCTAGTCCTTTATTCATAAGGAGGTATGAGTCTGAAATATAGCTAGTTACGTAAGCGTCAAATCGGATCAACCTCCTAAATTTGGACGCATACTATTCTTAAACTCATTGTTTCATGAGAATTCTCTTTATTTTATAAATAATCTTATAGTATAAAATATAAGTTGCTGCGCTACGAAAATAGAAAAGAGGAGTGTGTTTTATGGGAATAAAAAAGATTCAGTGATTTTTCCGTTACCTTCTGAAAACTTAATATGTAAGAAAGAAGAGGATTGGAGAGTTGAATTACCACTAGACTATAAGAATTTCATAAAACTGTATAATGGTGGACTTCCAGAAAAGAACTCTTTTATTCGTAAGAATCATAGTTACGCAGTTATTCGGTTCTTATGTATCCTTGAAACTCCAGAACATATTGAAAATGGCATGTTTGATATAGATGCAACATGGTCTCAACTTGATGAGAGACTTACAGATGATGGAGATTTACTGGGAGTAGCTTTATTGCCAATTGCTGTATTGTTTGCTGATGATGTTTTATGTTTAGATTTTCGCGAATCAAGAAATAGTCCTACAGTTTGCGTATGGGATCGGGATCATGAAAATTCTGCTGAGCTTGAGCCAGTAGTTTATTATGTTACAAATACTTTTCAACAGTTTCTGGACATGCTTCACTAATAAATCTTAGGTTGCTATTCATCAAAACAATAATCGGCAAAGTCGTCTAGTGAATGATAAGTAGTATACATATAGAGTCTATCTTGAATACGGATTTTACAATTGATATTCGTTATGCTATACAATATTTTTGGTTATAAAAGGGGATTTAAACGATGACAAACTGGAAGGGTCATATATCGACAATGACAGCGGTGAAGCAGGAATTGATGAAACAGGATGTGGAGCAAATATGGCCGCATCACTTTCCAAAGGTTGGAGCAAATAAGGCAGAGATTTGCCTTGTTGAGAAAACAATAGGATACAAACTTGATCAAAAGTATAGAGATTTCCTGAGATATGCTAATGGTTGGAAAGGGTTGTATCAAACAGTTGATTTATTTGGGATAGAACAATTGAAAGAAACTCATATGATAAATTGTGCAGGAGTATTATTCCACACAATAGAGGACGACGTCTTAAGAGAAAGTGGCTTTTTATGGCATCAATTATTGCCAATCGCAGTCACGGAATTTGACAGAGATTTATTTACATTATGTTTGCCGAACTCCTCCATACCTGGAGCGGTCATTTGGTTTGCTGGAGAGGAAATAGATCGATTTGAAAATTTTGAAGAGTACTTTTTAACGATGATTGATTATAATCGCGAAGAAGTATTTGCTTTAAGAAAGTAGCAGATAATAAAGTTTCATTAACAGATTTAGAGTATTACAGAATAGAGAGAAATGATTTTTATTGAAAGAGGATATGTCTAACCAACTTATGCCAATGATACACACTCAAAAAGAGATGGTGGAAAAAATTTGCCAAGGAGTGGGAATGCGTTGGAGATTGAAATGATTCATGAAAAATTATCATTAGAAGAATTAGAAGCTTTTGAGGAAAAACATCAGTTGCAATTCCCGAAGTATTATAGAGAGTTTTTATTAAAATATAATGGAGGCTATCCAAAGGCAAGTATGTATAAAATCTCTGATGATGCAGGAGAAAGTGTATTAAATATTTTCTATGGAATTGGGAGTATGTATGATAATTTGGAGAAAATAATAGATTTTTTTGATGATCTTTTAGATATGGGATTTATACCAATTGCAGATGATCCTGGCGGTAACCAAATATGTTTGGGGATTAATGAGGAATACTGTGAAAAAATTTTTCATTGGGCTCATGATGAAGAGCACGATGGCATGAAAAACATGTATTTTTTAGCTAATAATATAAATGAATTTCTTGATTATTTATATGAGGAGTAAAGTTAAACAGTCTTCTAAGTTCGTTAAAGGGATTATCAATTCAGCTGTATAGCCTTTAGGGGAAAAGAATAAAAATTCATGTGTATAAAGATGGAAATGGAACGTATAAAGGAGAATTCAAAGAATGATTCAATATGGAGAGCTGTATTATGATCATTATAGTAAATACTTAGGTGAACCAATGGACCGAGAAGTGTTTAAAAATGGTAAGGATATGCCAAGTATACAAATTTTGAAATATGAAAATGTATTTGAACAATGTCTTGTTTTTAATACACTTGGAGTTAGTAAATATGAAGAAATAGTAGGGGATAATGTTGAGGTTTCAATGGTAGTTGATGGAGCATTTCGTAGTACGGGATATATTCTTGCAAATGCTTTATTTTATTGTATAGCTAACGGAATAAAGATAGGTCGGGGAACAGCAATTAGCGGCATTGAAAGTATTGATACGTCATTTGTTCAAAAATAAAATAAAAGTGCAGTTTACTTTACTGAACCATTTGCTTTCCCAGATGAATATTGCCATGTGTTTACTGGAAATGCAGAAAAAGATGGGAAGGTTTTGCTGGCATTTTTTATTTCGGATTCGGAATATGAATATTTTATAAAATATGGGGCAGAGAAATTTGAGGAATTATTAGAAGAGAATCATGTGGATCCATTTCATGTTAGCAGGGAATCTATTAATTGAGAGTTAGCTAGTTTTGATATAAGTTTGTAATGGTTCAGACGAAATAGTGCATATCAGCATAGAAAAGATAAATTGAAAAAACTAAAAAATTGGCTCATTAAAAGAATTAAAGGGGGGAGTATAAGATGAATGAAAAAGTAACAGTATGGATTGGGAATTTTGAGAGTAATGCTGAGCTTGAAAACTATACAAATATTAAATATATGGAAGAAGGAGATAGTATCCCCTCCATATTCGAACAACATTTCAACTTAGGTTAATTTAAGTTATATTCTACTGGCAAGTTTGATGTGGAATTTGATTATGCTCCGTTAGAGAGAGAGAACATAGTTACAACCATTATGAACGCTTAATTATATGGAAGTATGAAGAGTTAGGAATTTTCCCTAATGGGGATCGGGAAAATGATGTAAAACTAATTAGAGAATATATAAAGAAAAAGAAGGAACGGTAAGCATTTTTGTAATTAGATGAATATAGATTCAAGTTATATAGAATGCAAAATATCAATTTCGTTGAATATATAATTGTTACATCAGAGGTGACATATGGACTGCGATTTAATCTATCCTATAGAAGATGATGTAAAGGTTGCTTTTATTTTGACTATTGCTGAAAAAGTCTTTCAAACTATAAAAAAAGATAAGGAAGAAATCAAATCTATGCAACAATGCCTTTTGTCTAATCTTTAAGTAATGAGCTTAATGTAAGGAGGGATAGTAGAGTTGTTTACTGTGAATGTAGTAGTGCTTTATGATTCGAATTCTAATAAGTATCTGCCTTTGATTAGAAAGAAAACGTCTAAATCGATAAGTGAAATCAAACAAAAGATGAAAACAGAAATGCCTGTAATGGAATGTAATTATGATGATGCAGATCAATTAAGATCTTTAGTGAACTGTGCCGAGGAATTACTTTCAATGGGAGCATGTATAAAACTTTATGAAGAGGAAGAATTGATTACACTTGAGATGGTAAGAAATTTAATTGGGACAATAGAAGGAGTTGCAAAAAACAGGGAAGCAATTGATAATGTAATATTTGGAGATGATTCCGATGAATAGTAGTACTGGAACAAATAAAAACTAGCAAAATAAAATTTGCTAGTTTTTGTTTTTTTATAAACGTGAAGAACAAATCTCGTGTAATTTCTCAGCAAATTCTTTATGATGACTTGTGTTATAGCCTCCATGATGCCCTGGAAACTCCACAATTTCTGTTCCTAATTGTTCCGATAATGCGACTGCGCAGCGATAAGCGAAAAAATCTCGTGAATCACTTCCACCGGCTGGAAGTACTTGCATCGGCGAAGATTTTAATGCAGTCTGCAATGCATCGATATCTAGTGAATAATTGAGGGTGCCAGGGATTTCATACTCAACGAAATACGTTGAATTACTAAGCATCCGCTCTGTTTGCACATCTTTCGGTTGTTTTTGATCGTTAGTGCCCGCTCCTATATTTGATAATAACTTTATGACCTCATTTTGATGATTTTTCATAAGGTTTTCCATGAACTTTCTAGCCTGCACCTGCTCATCACCGAATAAAAGTTGCAATAAGACGGGTTCGTGAGGGATTAGTAGCTTTACTTGCTCCGGATGGCGTACGCACAGATCAAGTCCAATAACAGCACCAGAGCTGCTTCCAAATACGTATGCCGGTTCATCGGTCAGTTTAGCTAGCAGACGGTGAGCATCGTCGCTATGTGTTTCTACGCGGTAATCCTCAGTTTGATCGGTAGGATGACTGCGGGAATGACCACGGCGGTCGTAAGTAACAACTGTATACCAATCAGCAAGATGATTAGCGACATTAAGAAACTTATCAGCGTCACCACCACCGCCATGGATCATTAGAAGTACAGGTCCTTTTCCTCTAATTTCATAGTAAAGACTCGCTCCAGGTACTTGCAATGTTCCGTTCTTCACTATAGTCATTTGTAAAATCTCTCCTTTTTTCTTATCTATCATAAAAAATGAATAAGGTGTTCAATTTTTGTCGCTTTTAACTATAATCGGTAGTCCTCTTTACTTTATATGATTGGCAAATGATATAAAATGCAGAAATTAACTAAGAAACAAAGTCACCATAGTTTACAGTTACGCTCAAATTGTTGTTTTGAAATCATGTTGGATTAAAAATATCTCAAAACTAAAATTTTGTCTCTCCACAGTTATTTATGAGCATTTAATGTATGTTTCGCTTTTGGAACAACGAATTTCTTAAGTTAATGGATGTGAATTGAATTTCATGCAGAATGAAGAAAGAGAAAGGCTATATGTTAAAATATAGTAGGGAAGTGAATTGTGAATATAAAAAAAACTGTGATAATTGCACTTGCTATTATTGCATTATTTATGCTTATTTTCTCTCAAACCACAGAGGACGAAACAATAGAAAAATATATAAAAGACAAATACAGTATTGATGTTATCGTAACGAAGTGGGGCAGTATAAATGGAGGGAATGGGGGACACACTTGGCACACGGTTCAAGTGAAAGATAATAAGAACATTCAGTTTCAGGTAGAAGTGAATGGCCTATTTAACTCTACCATTATAGGGGATGATTATGAAAATGGTTTAAAGATAAATGAAGAGTATAAAAAATTCAAACCGTTATTGAATGAAATTGAAAAGTTGGGATACATTCCAGCACCTGATGAAAATGTAATTCAATATATAATTGATGATATGGAAGAAAGCCATAGAAAGGTTCCTTCTGAGTTATTTGTAATGTTAAAATCTGTCCAAAATCTAGATTACAGTCAATTTGAAACGAAAGAACTCGATCGTTTATTTTCTCTATTGCAACTTGTTCAAAACAATAATAAACAAATAACAAAAATTGAAATGCTAGATAATAAGGATAAGTTACCTCATTTAAATTTGGAAAACATACAAGAAATCAAATCAAAAGATCAGTTGCTATTCGCAATGAAAAATGCTTCAGAAGAGTATTGGAACAATTTAATCCTAACGCAAATTCATGACAAAATGAAAGAAATTGAAAATGACTATGTAACGTTCAAAAGCATTTCCTGTAATCATATAGAAAACGGAGAGTGCAAAACTTATAAGGTGATTTTACAATTTAAAGATGACATGTTGAATTATAAGAAAAATCCACAACTCATTGACGATATTTACAAAGTGTCTTCTTTATTGCAAACAGAAAAACCTAACAATAATTTTGAAATGGAATTTGTTAATACTGGGAAATCATCTTATACAAGAAGTCTTTTACTTAATCAATTGCAAACAAGAGAACAAATTGAAACTGCTGTAAAAAAATTCTTAGTGGAAGAATAAAAACTAAAAATTGATTCCTTATCATATAGCAACTTCCTCGCAATATGATAAGGAAATCTATCGAGATTACGATTGGGAAAGTGAAAATTTCAGGGAAAGTATATATATCCCTTCTGATGAAATCTGTGATGCTTATCTTGATGCTACAGGATTCTTCATTTTGAAGTAATGTAAAAAATAATAGTAGATGTATCATAAACGTTGGAAGACTTTAAGCGGAGATTTACAATTTTTTAAATAACATGAATAGAGGGGGATTATAAAATGAGTGTTTCTATTTATTATTCTGCAAACCGTAAACAAAAGCTTACTACTACTGAACAGGAAGCCATTGATAAATTGATTTTGGAATATTCCGTCGATAAAGAAATTGAGAAATATCATAATACGGGTGAAGGATATGACTGGGAAGATTTTACTGTATATAATCAAGAAAATCTAATGGAAGACGATGAAATTTTTGCAGGTTCAACTAGGTTACCCGACAACGGAGATTATGCACTATGGGAGGGTTTTCAACATTGGAATGGATTGCTTTCACAAATCCGTTGTGTCATTTTAGGTGCCGAGTGGCATGTGAATATAGATGATCACGTTCTTGTATGGGATGAGGAATACTTAGAATACGTTTTACCCAAATAAGGTAGGTTCAGGGTAAAAGATTAGAAGACTGCTAAGCGGTTTCAATTGCTAATTGCTTAAGTTAGATGGGAGAATAACGTGGAAATGAAAGAATCATTAGAACAGTACTTTCATCACCTTTTGTATTTTTGGAAAGAGAAATATGGCACACATCCTAAAGCACCTTGGGATGAAGAAATGGAGCCTATTTTATATTTGGGACATCCAGATGAAGAAGAGTACGTGTATTGGAAACCCGTTGAAAAAGTTAGATTAGATGATTTTTCGGAAATTGAAAAGGTACTTGATTTCAAAATCCATTTTTCTATTAAGGAATACTTTAATTCATATTGGTTTCTAAACTTGCAAGGATTTTATGGTTCGCGATTTGTTAATCTTGAACCTGTAGAACCTGGTAAAAGCCTATTAGAATTTTTTCAAGTAATGAAACAATACGAAGAAAATAGGGGAAGGCAACTTAGATATATTCAAATGGGATTCATCTCTCCTGAAGATATGGCTATTACGGTTGATAATGAAACAGGGCAGGTATTCATAGAGAATTTTGAAACAGAAGAAAATGAACTGCTTTCTCATTCACTTGTTGAATTAATAAGTAATTTAAAAATAAAAATAGAGTAATACGATGCAATTCGTTATTTAAGAGACACATAATGATTTAGGTGATTGGGGGATGGAATGAAATGGGTAAAGTAGAATGGTAATTTGCTGATGAAGATGATGAATAAATTAGAGAAAGAAAAGAGTAATATGTGTAATGAAAAATATAATATTGAAATGAGATGGGTGGAACAATAAGTATGGCTATAGAAATGAAGCCAGAAATTAAAAAGGTTTTAGAAAAAATAAATTTTATTGATAGATATCAAGCGATGTCTAATCGATTTCGAGGGAATTCTAACGATTTAGATGATAGATTAGGAAGTTACAACATTCAAAAAGTGATAGAAGTACTGAAACATTTTGGATACGAGGCAACATTTGATTATAAAGAGAGATTTTTTAAAGTAGGAGTAGTTGATCATTCACCGCAATATATGATTTGGTTTAATATTAGTTTAGAACATGGAATGACAGAATTCATTTGGGTTGCTTATTATAATGGCGAAGTTCGATTAGGGAGTCCTTGGAGTTAATATCATTATATGAAAAAGAATAGGTAATGATTTTTGAAAACAGTTTTCGAGCGTTTCGTTTACGAATGGTCTCAATGAGGTGTAATTAAGCATCAAGAAAGGTGGTTTAATAAGGAATGAACGGTGAGGAATACAAGGAATGGGTACAAGAGGTAGTTGATTTCTCAAAGGATTTTCAGTTTTCCTCTTTAACTAAAAAACTTTCGAATAAAATAGCTATCGTTACCGATATGCAGCAAGCGGAATTTCTTGTTTATGAGGAAGTATATGGTGAGGATGAATACACGTGGACAGATATAAGGGAGTTAGAAAAGAGTAAAGTTCGGGGAGTGTATTATAGGTTATCAGAAAGTGAAAGACCAAAGGAATTACATAATATGTTAGAGGTTATTGACGATCATGTAAGGCAGAGTGCAGTTAGAATGGGATTTTTCAATGATGTTGTAGCTGACCTCAATAATTGTTCTTTTAGCCGTGCTATCAATGGGAAAAATAACGATTTCTTTGAAACTATGTTTGAAATCTATAAAGCAGGTGGTTTTCCTTGTGGATGGGATGGTGAGTACCCTGGTGATGGAAGAATTATCGCTTATTTTGAAAAGAGATAGTTAATATAAGCGAGTTATAAAGAAAGAGGATTCAATACATGAATCTTGTAAAATAAAATAATCCTCAACTCCTCTAAACACGTGGATGTATTTAGGGGAGTTTTTATTATGTAAAGTGGGAGAATTTTATTATGTGTTGACGCTGAGATGAAGTTTCAAAGTCAAAATATATCCATGCTTAACTATCTTCAATGAGTTACAACTTTACATGTTAACAATATGTACATAGGATAAAAACAGAAAATTAATAATATATTGACCTTTTTATGGTTCGTGCTATAAAATTGAAAGCGATAACAAACGTTTTCTTTAGAATGTTTTTCATGATCTTTTGATATTTAGAGACATAAAAAGGAAT
>Ga0209025_1004155_pt1 | contig 12825 bp, 11 predicted proteins | sample AraplaMF_Col_mLB_FD_184256 | JGI IMG/M metagenome (GOLD analysis project Ga0209025, IMG submission 184256) | Arabidopsis root microbial communities from the University of North Carolina, USA - plate scrape MF_Col_mLB (SPAdes) (version 2) | ecosystem: Host-associated > Plants > Roots > Endosphere... | reverse complement strand
TTTGTTCATCCGTCCAAACGAAGAGGAACTGAGAGGTCACGAAGCTGAATTCACGATCGTTTCTGCACCTAACTTCAAAGCGGACCCAGAAGTGGACGGAACTACATCCGAAACGTTCATCATCGTTTCTTTTGAACGCCGTACGATCCTGATCGGCGGAACGGAATATGCAGGAGAAATGAAAAAATCGATCTTCTCGATCATGAACTACTTACTTCCAGAGGCTGGAATCCTTCCAATGCATTGCTCTGCCAACGTAGGACGTGAAGGGGACGTCGCTTTATTCTTCGGACTGTCCGGTACAGGCAAAACAACTTTATCAGCAGACACTAGCCGTAAATTGATTGGCGATGATGAGCACGGCTGGTCTTCTAACGGCGTATTCAACATCGAAGGCGGCTGCTATGCAAAAACGATCAACCTTTCACGTGAAAAAGAACCGCAAATTTTCGATGCAATCCGTTTTGGTGCTGTATTGGAAAATGTTGTTGTTGATCCGGATACGCGTGAAGCGAACTATGATGACAGTTCATTGACTGAAAACACTCGTGCTGCTTACCAAATGCAAGCAATCGATAACATCGTGAACCCAAGTATTGCAGGACATCCAAATACAATCATTTTCTTAACGGCTGATGCTTCAGGCGTTCTGCCTCCAATCAGCAAGCTTTCCAAAGAACAGGCAATGTTCCACTTCCTAAGCGGATACACTAGTAAATTGGCTGGTACTGAAAGAGGCGTAACTTCACCGGAAGCTACATTCTCCACTTGCTTCGGTTCACCATTCTTACCGCTTCCAGCTACACGCTATGCTGAGATGCTTGGTGATAAAATTGACGAGCACAATGCAAAGGTATACCTTGTCAACACAGGATGGACTGGCGGTGCATACGGAACTGGAAGCCGTATGAAACTTGCTTATACCCGTGCAATGGTACAAGCGGCGCTTGAAGGTGAATTAGCGAACATCGAAACGATCAAAGATGATATCTTCGGTTTGGATATCCCGCTACATGTTCCTGGTGTTCCTGATGAAGTGCTTCAACCAATCAAGACTTGGGCAGATCCTGCCGCTTATAAAGAAGCAGCAACAGACCTTGCCGCACAATTCCGTGCAAACTTCAAGAAATTTAAAAGCGTTCCAAGTGAAATCGAAGAACTTGGCGGCCCGACAGCTTAATAAATTGTACACAAAAGGACCAAGCTCTTGCTTGGTCCTTTCAGTTTGTCGGTAAGAAACGTCACTTCCCGAACCATGATCATGGATTACTTTATTAAGTGCCATGGAAGGGAAATACCTCGTCTACTGTCGAATAAAGTACCAAGAAACCCGAAATACGGCGGCTACGGTCGAAGTACCTACCATTAGCCCGAAATACGGCATCTTCGCTCGAAATTACTGCCATACACCCCGAAATATGGCGGCTGCCCTCGAATTTACTGCCTTGCACCCGAATACACGTCTATCGTCGAATTCACTGCCTTTCAGCTCGAAATACGCCATCTGTGGTCGAATTTACTGCCTTATAACCCGAAATATGGCGGCTGTGCTCGAATCTACTAGCTTACAGCCCGAAATACAGCTCTTTCAGTCGAATTTACTACCTTGTACCCCGAAATACGGCATCTGTAGTCGAATTATAACTGCCTTGAAGCTCGAAACACAGCGGCTGCCCTCGAATTCACTGCCTTTCAGCTCGAAATACGCCATCTGTGGTCGAATTTACTGCCTTATAGCACGAAATACGGCGGCTGAGCTCGAATCTACTAGCATACAGCCCGAAATACAGCTCTTTCAGTCGAATTTACTACCTTGTACCCCGAAATACAGCATCTGTAGTCGAATTATAACTGCCTTGAAGCGCTGCGCTCGAATTCACTGCCTTTCAGCTCGAAATACGCCATCTGTGGTCGAATTTACTGCCTTATAACCCGAAATATGGCGGCTGTGCTCGAATAATTGGCTAGCCGAGACTCTGCTAGGATGCTTGCGGTGAGGAGGCTTGACGTACAGGAAGCGGATCTGAAAACAACTGGATCATTTCCACGTTCTGAAAGGGCCTCGTTCTTGCATGGTCCTTTTTTTCAGTCGAAAAAGGGCACTGTGATAGTCAGTGCCCCCTTCATCGTTATTCCATTATCGATGTTGTCCAAATTTTTAGATGATCGCTTTATTCCTGTCTTTTTTCATGGACACCGTTTTGTATTGGTATATATTGCCCAGGTTTGCCACCGGGATATCTGTTTTCGTTGCATCAATGCAATTGCGTGTATCCAGAATCAATTTATTGCTCATGAGATTCGATAGCTTATCATAATCCATCTGTTTAAATTCATCATGGTCAGTCAGGATAAGTATCAAGTCGGCATCATTTACAGCGTCTTCCACTGATACGACTGGCATCTTTCCAGATTTGACATGCGGGTCATGCAAGGCTACATCCATGTTTTCCATCCCCATCAAGATATTGACGACATCAATGGAGGGACTTTCACGAATATCATCTACATTTCCTTTGTAAGCTAGACCGAAAACAGCTACTTTTGGCTTCCGGATCCCCTCTAGCATCATCCTTACGGAATTTACGATGTAATAAGGCATCGATACGTTGGTATCACGGGCCAATTTAATGATTCTCGCATACTCTGGCGCCTTTGCAACGACGAAATACGGATCGACCGCTAAACAATGGCCGCCAACTCCCGGTCCTGGTTGGTGTATATTGACACGAGGGTGTTTGTTTGCCATCGATATGACATCCAAAACATTGATGTCCAGCTCGAAACAGATTTTCGTCAGCTCATTCGCAAGGGCGATATTGACATCCCTGAAGGTGTTTTCCATCAGTTTGGACATTTCAGCCGTTTTCGCATCGGTCTGAATGATCTCCCCTTGAACGAATGTTTTATAAACAAGACTTCCTTTATATGAGCATGTTTCGGTGATGCCCCCGACGATACGGTTATTATGAACCAACTCTTCAAGAATCCTTCCAGGTAAAACGCGTTCCGGACAATGTACGAGGAAAATGTCTTTTCCGATGGTAAGGCCCGTCCTCTCGATCATCGGTTTAATATGATCATCCATGCTTCTTGGCGCTATCGTCGATTCGATAATGATGACATTTCCTTTTTTGATAAAAGGAAGAATGTTTGAGGTTGCATCCATGACATGTGTTAAATCACAGGATTGGTGCATGTCCTTTTTATTTGGAGTAGGCACCGCGATGATGAAAACATCCGCATGTTCCGGGCTTAACGCAGCTCGGAACTTATTGGAAGCAATCACTTCTTCTAATACCTCATCCAATCCAGGTTCTTCGATATGGAGCCTGCCGCTATTCAAATTGGAAATAATTTCAGGGTGGATATCCACGCCGACAACATCGACACCGTATTTCGCAAACATTAAAGAAGTTGGAAGTCCTATATAACCTAGTCCGATTGTACAAAGTTTCATATAAACCACTCCTATCTATTTTTATGCTGCACTCAAATTTGTTAGGCTGTTTGATAGATTTCGATAAAGATTTCCTTCTCTTGTTGCCAATTGTATTTTTGTCGCGCCTTCAGGCAGTTCTGGCTCATTTCCGCCCTTTTTTCAGGATGCTTCAATAAGTAATTGACACCTTCGGCAATTGATTTTGGATCATGCGAATCGACACATACACCGATTTTTTCCGTATCGACAACCTTTTGAATTTCAGGAAAGCTGCAGGCAACCACTGGCACACCGCTCATCATGTATTCAAACAATTTATTTGAAGAAGCGGAGTAGTGATTAAAGCAGACATTATTCAATATCTGAAAACCTAAATACGCATTTTTTGTATAATGGAGCAGCTCGTCGACCGGAACCTTCGGCAGGAACTTCACACGATGCTCCAGATTCATGTCGCTCACTTTCTTCATTAATTCATCCTTGATCCTTCCATCCCCGATAAAAACTACCGTTCCGCCCTCGATCATCGGTACAGCATCAACCAATTGCTCTAACCCTCTTCCCATTTGAACGCCGCCTTGGTATAACAATATCGGTTCATTCTCTGGCAAATCGAGCAGCTCATGCAAATTCACGGCCGTACTTTCCTCCGGATTGGTTGGAATCGGGTAGTTATGGACCACCTTGGGATACAGACCATATAAGTCTTCGTTATACTTAGCTCTCGTATGGTTTTCGGCGATCATTTCATCGACGAACATTAATAGGAATTTCTCCATCATCCCGTAAATTCGGCTATTATATCCCGTTCTGCTCGTTTGAACTTCATGCGAGTCATAAATCAGCTTTTTCCTTCTCAGCCATTTACTGCTGATCGCTCCCTGCATGAGCGTATTCAAGTCATTTGAATGATAGAAATCATATTTCCTTTTCCGGCCATGATAGATCATTTGACCAAAAATGTAGCTCCTCGTTAATAGTGTCGGCAGCTTCGTTTTAGTGATGAACAGGGTGCCCAGCGCAAGGAGTGCAAATGCACCGAACAGTATTCCCGATCCCACCCAGCCGTTGATCAAGTTCAAATTCCACAACGTATTCCAGATCACTAAGGCAAATAGAACGATTTCAAACTTCTTTTTCTTCAATTTGCCTACGATCCTGAGAATCTTATTAAGCGCCTCCCAGCGGTTATTCACCCTAGTGACCGAGAAACCATTTTGGTGTTTCTCCTTTTTGGCCAAACCTTCGATTTTCCAGTTATGAATGGCAATTAAATCGACTTCATAACCCGCTTCTGTAAGTGCTGTGCATTCTCTTAGAACCCTCGCATCGTTCGTAAAGTGATTCCACACGAACATACATACTTTCTTCGCCATGTTGTCCTCCACTTCCGGATTTTTCAGCCTGACGCTTCCATCACGTTGATGAGACCTTTAATATTTTTAGACCATTGAAAATGTTGTTTAGCATACCGATGACCGTTTTCTCCCAGTTCTTCACGAAGGGCCGGGTTTGAGGCCATTGTCAATATATGCTGACAGATTTCATCAACATTTCTGCTCTCTGCCACCAACCCGCATTTCGCCTCCATGAGCATCTTCTTGGCCCTGCCGTCCACATCACCGACAATGGGTTTTCCGACACACATATAATCGATGATTTTACCGGGCAGGACCTTATTGAAGACTTCTTTTTCAACCAAGCTCACATAGGCAATATGAGACGTTGAAACTTCATGAAGAGTCACTCTTCGATTCATCGCATTAATCATCTTAATATTAGTGAGCCCTCTAGAGCTTATCTCCTTCTCCACTTCGGATATCCGATATCCATATCCAATCATCGAGAACTCGATTTGTTTATGTTCCCTTAGCCTTTCAGCTACGGCTATCAGTTTTTTCAAATCCTGGGCCAGTCCGATATTCCCCGCATAAACGACCTTGATTACCTTTTCCGATATGGGTGTAAGCAAGTTCTTTAACGTCAGCTCATCCGCTGTAAGCGAATTGGGGATGAATTGGATGGCCTCTTCCTTGACTCCCTTTGCAACGATATAATCCCTGAAACCAGGACTATTGATGATGATAAAATCTGAATGCCTATATAGCTTCCTTTCCAGGAAGAAGGCGATTTTCAAAACCCACTTATTATTGAATACGCCTACACCTATCAACGATTCCGGCCATAAATCCCTGACATCGGTAATGAGTTTCGCCTTCATCTTTTTCTTGGCGATCAACGCTGCCAATGTAGGGAAGATCGGCGGGGTCGTGGCAAACACATAATCATATTTTTTTTCGAGACGGATGATTGTATAGATGAAAAGCCACATCGCTTCAAGATAATGAAGCAACCGCTTCCCCATATTGCTTGTATACCTCTTCACTTTGTCCGGCTTAATCCTGATGACATCTTCTTCAATGCTATCTTCATCCCAAAACTTTGTATCTTGATATAAACTTTGATTAGGATAACTCGGCTTCAATGTGATGACCGTTACCTCGAATCCGTTTCTTTTCAAATGGAGATATATATTTTTCATTCTATTTCCCGCACTTCCGATTTCCGGATAAAAGTTTTGCACGATCATCAGGACGCTTTTCATATTCGCCTATCACCTCTATTCTGCTAAGCTTACTTCCTGCTTTATATTGTAAATGCCAGATATTAACTTAAGGTTAAAGAAGTATAAAGTCATTATTAATATTGTAAAAATTCTGTTAATAATTGTTTCGTTTTTATATTTCCCCTGAACTTCCCGTTATAATGGGGGAGACATTCAGAAGGGGAGGAAATGAGCATGCCTAAACAACGTATTAAGGTCATGACCGTATTTGGTACAAGACCAGAGGCTATCAAAATGGCACCAGTCGTTTTGGAACTGAAAAAGCATCCAGAAGAAATAGAAACCATCGTGGTGGTCACCGCCCAGCATAGGGAAATGCTCGACCAAGTCTTGCAATGTTTTCAAATAAATCCAGATCACGATTTGGATATGATGAAGGATAGACAAACATTAGAAGAGATTACAACTCGAGGGCTTGAAAAATTGAGTTCGCTCATGAAAGAAATAAAACCGGATATCGTCCTCGTACATGGGGATACTACGACAACTTTCATCGCCAGCTTAGCAGCCTTCTATAATAAGATACAGATTGGACACGTCGAAGCTGGTCTGCGGACTGGTAATAAGTATTCTCCATATCCTGAAGAGATGAATAGGCAGCTGACAGGCGTCATGGCCGATTTGCACTTTGCCCCTACAAATCAGGCGGCAAAGAATCTAATTTCGGAAAATAAAAAGAGTGATTGTATCCATATTACTGGCAATACGGCTATCGATGCTTTGAAAACAACAGTACGGAAAGACTATGAACATCCGATTCTATCTGGTTTGAATGGAGATCGCATGTTATTGATGACAGCGCACAGACGGGAAAATATCGGAAAACCAATGGAAGAAATATTCCGTTCCGTCAAACGGCTGCTTGAAGATTACACGGATATCCATGTTGTTTTCCCGCTTCATAAAAACCCGGTTGTCCGTGAAATTGCTTACCGGATTTTCGGTGAAACGGAAAGGCTTCACTTAATAGAGCCGCTTGAGGTGCTCGATTTCCATAATTTTGCGGCGCACGCCCATCTCATATTGACAGATTCCGGAGGGGTGCAAGAAGAAGCTCCCTCACTTGGCGTTCCTGTCCTTGTGTTACGCGATACAACAGAACGTCCGGAAGGAATCGATGCCGGTACCCTTTTATTGGCAGGAATTGAGGAAGAACGAATTTATCAACTAGCCTCAGAATTACTTACAAATGAAGAAACCTATAAAAAAATGGCGACAGCTTCCAACCCATATGGAGATGGATTCGCTTCAAAGCGGATTGTCGATATCCTATTAACGCATTGCAAAGTGAAATCCCCCCTTCCATTATAAAAAATAAAATAGAGAGAAAAGCCTGTCACGTAAGCGGCAGGCTTTTTCTATTCAGCCAGATTATGAAACGGCTGCCTTCATTTTCATTAGCGAAGGATTAAAGCAAAGTCCAATTTAGATTTGTAAATGTTAAATACATATGTGATAGTTTGGGGAGATTTAACGTTTCATTAAAGTCAATCGTATTACCTTGGAGGTGTTGCAATGTTCGGGAAAGATCCCAATTGTGTTAAATGTGGTAAAGACATTAAGGGGGGACGAAGTCGTTCTTGTGAAAATGCGTTATCCAAGGCGTAAAGGGATGACTGAAATAAAAGCATATTTAAAAATGAAGGAAGCTTCATCTGCGAAGCTTTTTTTGATAAGAAAATTTAATTCTGCCGAATGACACGAAACAGGAGGATTAGCAAAAGACGCATTGGCCTTTTATGCAGAAGTATTTCATTGCGTACTGCAAACCTACGGGGAAGCTGATTTCCCAACACCTGAAGAAGCGAATGACCCTGTTTAAAAATGGCCGAAAATACGCATTGTATCCCCGGCCATTTTTAATAGGAATTCATTCGCTGAACACGCCATCAAAAAATATGAAAATAATTAAGGACATTTTTTCCAATCAATAAAACCGTGACGCAAATGAATAAGATACGGACATAGGAAGCACCTTTCTTTATGGCGAAGTTCGTTCCTACCAATGCTCCCGCGACCATTGCAAGACCCATCGGGATTCCATAGGCAAAATTGACGGTCCCCATAGATAAAAAAATGATAAGTGCGGCAATATTGCTTCCAAAATTCAATATTCTTGCATTCCCGGCAGCCTGGACAAAATCGAACCCAATGATCAGAAATGAAAATAATAAAAAGGAACCTGTGCCTGGTCCAAGAAAACCATCATAAAAACCAATCGCAAATATAATGATTATCAATAGAATCATTTTCTTCCTTGTCAGCCCTTTATACTTTGCATCTTTACCCCAATCCTTTTTTACCAACGTATAAATCGCGACAATGACCAGCAAGATCAAAATGAGGGGCTTCAATATCTCTGCGGAAACGAAATGTACAACGTATGCTCCTAACGCCGCTCCAATCACGGTGATCGGAAACAGCTTGATGACGAATTTGAAATCCACTTTTCCAGCCCGAATGAATGAAATCGTACTCGTTAAAGACCCCATGGTACCCGCCAGCTTGTTAGTGGCAAGTGCCGCTGAAGGCGATATCCCCGTGAACAATAAAGCAGGAATGGAAATTAACCCGCCCCCGCCCACTACGGAATCGATGAATGCGGCAATAAAACCCGCAAGTACTAAAAATAGCAAAGTATAGAGATTGATATCCTCCATGTATTCCCCTTCTTTCAAAAGCACTATCTAAAATGCCATTACTCATTTTTCATCCAAATAATCGAATAACCTTTCTTCTGAAATGACCGTGAACCCATGCCTCCTAAGCAAAGCCGCGGTCACTCCATTCCCGACCTTCTTCTTCCCCTTGAATTCCCCATTATATATCGTGGCACTCCCACAGGATGGACTGTTTTCTTTTAAAACGACTAACGTCGCCCCTACCTCCTGGGCTTTCAATAACGTGAGATTCGCTCCCTTTATGTACAATTCCGTTACATCCCTGCCGGACTTTTCGATGATCTTCGCTTTTCCATCAAGGACATCCCCACCTTCACCGCCAACTATCTCAGCAGGTTCCCTCGGTGTCGAAAAACCGCCAAGCAATTCAGGACAAACCGCTATAGCCTTTTTCTCCCTCATCAATGCCATAATTCCATCATCCAAGCTGTGAGTACCATTGTATCTTACCTCAAGGCCCGCTAAACAAGAACTCACCAAAATCATCAAACCACCCCGCCTCATGCACTTTACACCATTTTACCACTCTTTTCATTTCGAAGATTGTATATCCACCAGGGATTTCACGCTGATAAAATCCCGTTTTACTTGAGTCGGATTTTTTTCACACATGCCGAATTTTCCGTGCATCTGTCGAATTCCGCCAGAACAAAAAAAGCGCTTGCAGCGAAGGCTATTCCCGGCAAGCGCTTGTCTATTTAGTTAGTTGAATTCAGTGATAGCAGTTGGTACGTAATGATGGTCTTTTCACTGGCCCATTCAATTTTTTGGATAACGGCTGTTCCGCTTGAATCAGATTGGATCGTTTTGCGGACATCGATTGGAATATCGATAGGGTATAACCTGTAACCAGCTTTCGCCAGCCGAAAAATGTTTTCTTCTTCACGGGTTTCGTTCCCTTTTGTAACGATCATGGTATTTAGCTCCATAGGCATGCCCATGTGTATCTCCTCCTCTTGCCAATATACTTAGTATATCCTTCATTCTATCATTATTCGGTTTTACTTTTCATCCAAGATGTTAAATCTTCGACTACTTTTCTGTTTACGGCAGGCGGGAAGTAATGCGTGAATTGAGGGAAATACCAGCTTTCGACCTCTTTGTCATGCATTTTCAACCTTTTTTCCAGCCGGTATGCGTGTTCTATGGCGACATTGTCATCTTTTTCACCATGTATGATCAGGACGGGTACATTCAAATCTTCAATCGCGAACAATGGAGTACGGTATTCATATTGATCCGGGCATTTTTTAGGTGTTCCGCCGATGACACGCTTCATCATCCGACGCATATCGACCCGTTCGACATATGTTAAAAACATATCCGACACACCTCCCCATGTGACGATCGACGCTGCATTCCTGCAATATATCCCAGTCCAAAGGGCCATGATGCCGCCACGGGAAAACCCGAGGATATGAATGTGATCCTTGTTCACCCTGGGGTGCTGTTCAAGAAGATTGAATCCTGATATCGCATCGAATCGATCTTCGCCTCCAAAATCCTCATCTCCCTCCCCGCCTTGATTTCCACGGTAAAAAGGAGCAAAAACGATGAAACCTTCTACAGCATACTGCACGATCCTTGCAGGCCTCACCTTGCCGACATTTTTAATCCCCCCGCGTAAATATAAGAAGGCATCATGTATTTCGCCATCAACCGGTTCAGCCAGCAAACCTTTTACCTTCAGGCCTTGTGATATGTACGTAACTGAATAAAGATGGATTCGTGGATGCGGTGATGGAAACCGCTGTTTTGAAATAATCGTTCCGTTCTCCAATTTCCACTCTCCTTTCTCTTTATTCTTATTGTAAAACATCCGCTTGTTTTTATCCCCTGAGAGGCATTCACATTTTTTTCTTCCGTTCATACGATAATGTAGGCAAAATACCTATATATCAAGGAGGAAGGCATTTTGAAAAAATGGTGTAAAGCAGGTGTCGTATTTTTACTTCTGTGCGTGCTGGTGATCCCGCTTGGCGCATGCGGCAACAAAGAACAGGAAACAACGAAGGTAAGGGTTGCCGAAGTAACCCGCTCCCTTTTCTATACACCGCAATATGTCGCGATCGAAAAAGGCTTTTTTAAAGATGAAGGCCTCAGCATTGATTTGAAAACGACGGCAGGCGGCGACAAGACGATGACCACGCTTCTTTCCGATGGCGCGGATATTGCTCTCGTTGGCTCCGAAACATCGATTTATGTTCAGGCACAAGGCTCGAATGACCCAGTCATCAACTTCGCCCAATTAACACAGACGGATGGAACGTTTCTTGTTTCACGTGAAAAAATTGACAATTTCAATTGGGATATGCTGAAAAACTCTACATTCCTAGGCCAGCGCAAAGGCGGGATGCCGCAAATGGCCGGCGAGTTCGTACTGAAAAAACATAACATAGACCCGAAAAAAGATTTGAACCTCATCCAGAACATTGATTTCGCGAATGTCGCAACTGCCTTCGCTTCCGGAACCGGCGATTTCGTTCAACTGTTCGAACCAACGGCCAGTGTGTTTGAAAAAGAAGGAAAAGGCTATATCGTCGCTTCTTTCGGCACCGAGTCCGGTCATCTTCCATATACAGTTTATATGGCTAAAGAAAGCTATTTGAAAGAAGACAAAGAGACTGTCGAAAAATTCACGAGGGCCTTGAAGAAAGCACAAGATTGGGTTCAGGAAAACGATGCTGCCGAAATTGCCGAAGTCATTCAGCCGTATTTTGAGGATACCAATCTCGAGACGATGGAAACAGTCATCAACCGCTACAAAGAACAAGGATCCTTTGCCACCGATCCCATTCTTGATGAAGAAGAATGGAACAATCTGCAAAACATTATGGATGAAGCAGGCGAGCTTCCAACACGTATTAGCCATGAAGAGCTGGTCAATACCGACTTTGCTGAAGAAGTTACAAAATAACATAGCAAAAGGTAAGGAGGATGTCCGATGAGCTTTTTAAAAATCCAAGACATTCACCATACTTATTTTTCAAATCAGACGGCAGCGACCGCACTTGCGGACATTTCCCTCGACATTGAAAAAGGTGAATTCGTCTCTTTTCTAGGTCCGAGCGGCTGCGGAAAAACCACCCTGCTTTCCATCATCGCCGGGCTCTTTCCGCCCACTTCAGGAAAGATCCTGCTCGAAAACAAACCGCTGAAAGCCAACAGCGACCTTTCAATCGGCTATATGCTGCAGCAGGATTATCTATTTCCATGGAAGACGATAGAAGAAAATATCTTATTAGGATTGAAACTGATAAAAAAAGATGAAGGACTCGAGAGAATAAAAACGCTTAAACTTTTAAGTGACGTTGGATTGGGAGACACCGGAAAATTATATCCGCGCGAACTATCGGGAGGAATGAGGCAAAGGGCTGCACTGGCACGGACACTGGCAGTCGACCCAAAAATCCTTTTGCTTGATGAACCGTTTTCAGCTCTTGATTACCAAACCAAGTTGAAGCTGGAAGACCTTGTTTTTGAAACCCTGAAATCCTTCGGAAAGACAGCCGTGCTCGTCACCCATGATATCGGTGAAGCCATTGCGATGAGTGACCGCATCTTTCTGTTTTCCGCGAATCCGGGAAGCGTGCACAAAACCTTCAAGGTGCCCGATGAATTGCTTGAACTCACGCCTTTCCATGCACGCAACCATCCGCAGTATCCAATGCTATTCCAAACGATCTGGAAGGAGCTTGAGAGCCTTGAATATTGAACAGCTTCATAACCAATATAAAACCTCATTAAAAAAAGAAAACAGGCTCATTCGTTTTTATCAGATCCTGATTTTCATCGTTTTTTTCAGCAGTTGGGAACTTTTATCCAGGAAGGAACTGATCGATCCGCTCATCTTCAGCTCCCCGACTAAAGTGTGGCATCTTTTCATACAGAAATTGGGTGACGGAACCCTGCTATCCCATTCCGGAGTGACGCTATTCGAGACCGTTCTCGGCTTTATCATAGGAACACTGCTTGGAACGATCCTGGCATCCCTGCTTTGGTGGTCGCCAAGATTATCCAAAACACTTGATCCTTATCTCGTCATTTTAAATGCGATGCCGAAAGTCGCTCTCGCC
>Ga0209025_1004153_pt1 | contig 12834 bp, 16 predicted proteins | sample AraplaMF_Col_mLB_FD_184256 | JGI IMG/M metagenome (GOLD analysis project Ga0209025, IMG submission 184256) | Arabidopsis root microbial communities from the University of North Carolina, USA - plate scrape MF_Col_mLB (SPAdes) (version 2) | ecosystem: Host-associated > Plants > Roots > Endosphere... | reverse complement strand
GAAAAATTAGGGTATTCTGTATCAATCGAAGAAGTCTCTTAATCCATCAATCACTAATATATTTCTTACCAAGTTGGACGCTCTTTAAAAATAAAATAAAGCCGTCTTCTTTAGTTATGCACTTTTTCACCTGAATACCGTAAGGTTTTTTCATGGTAGTTACATAAGAAACTCCATAATTCCAAAATATCAATGATGCTGTATTAACAAATTGATAAGGTCAAAACACTGAAAACAAATTATCAAGGGAATTAATAAAACCATAACCCTATTTATTCACCTACTAAGCCATCACCATCTCGATCATCCATATATTTATAGAGCCATGAATCGCGTGTAATTGGCATTTTAAAGCCAGCAGCTTTGGCTTCAGCGATCGTAACACTTCCGTTATGATTGGTATCCACCTTACTAACATCTTCAATACTATTTCGCGTTTTGTTTGCAGGTACATTGTCTGTCTTCGGTGGAGTACTGCCCGTACCTGTCGTTTTCCCTAAATTTTTGTTCACTTCATCTGGGTTTACATTGTCAAATTCATCTGTAATGGTTCTACCCTGAATTTTGTATGTGAATTTATAATGGTTAGGAATTTGCGTCTTATTATTTGGATATTGAATCACCGCTACGAAATCTGTACAACCTCCTGCATCTCGAATCACTTTTTCCATATAGGCTTGATCGCCGTGCCTATTAAGAATGCTGTCTTGAGGTGTAATGTTATATGCGTTAGATACTCCACCAAGTGAGTCAGCAATCACATGCCCTTCATCTAATTCTTTTCTCTCTGTACCGGGAACCTTTGCTTCATCAGAATAGTATCTTCCAGACGATAAAACGTGTTCTGTATTCGGGTTTTGGAGTGTTATATTTTTTGTCTCAACACGAATTAGTTGTCCGTATTCATTTGTAAAAGCCCAATATTCTCTGTCGCCAAACCCGATATCAACTCTGGCATTCGGCTTTCTATATCCTGACATATCTCCGCCATCTACTACAATTAGTGTATATTTACTGTCATCAAATCCGTCCGTTGTATCGGTTGCCTTTAAAGTGCTAGATGCAGGAATGCTATTGTTGGGTTCACTATCACTCGTTGGGGAATGCACTTTTTTTGACGAAGTCTGTTCAGTGATTTTTCCGCAACTCACAAATACAGATAGTATAATCACAGTAAATAAAATCAAAAATATTCTTTTGTTCACACTTCTGCACACCTTTCTCATGTTGCTACTCTTGACAAATTATATTTAAACGATAACACATTTTAATCTTTTGCTGGAATATATCTACCGTTGGTATTGAATTCTTATGCAACTATGATGACAAATACTTAAATAAAAAAGAGCAGCCATTTTCACTGCTCTAGCTTTTCAACTAACGCTCTCGTTAGTTACATATCAGGAATTAAGCATTAACAGGTGTGGAAATAGGTAATTGAGCTTTCTGGAGGTGAATTTATGCTTTCTCTTTGTTTAAATATAATTCACCTAATGCTCTTAGTTGAACTACCTCTTTTTCTAAATGTTCCACTTTTTCAGCTTGTTCCATTAACCAACTAATGTCTTGGTACATTTGTACAATCTCATTATTTTTACTTCCTAAAATTTCTTTTTCAAATTTACTTTTAATCTCTTGTAATTTCTTTTTATCACTCATTATTTATCTTCCTTCCTATTATCTTTAATTATATTCCAGCCAATTGTATGTATTTGATTTATTATCATTTTCTTATCTTCTTCGGTTACATTTTGGGGTGCAACAATATTTACTGTAGCTTTACCTACTTTATAAGTGGCGTCAAACTCTTTTTCTTTCAATATAATCTAGTCACCCCTTCAGTTAATATGAGATTATATAAAAATAGGTCTTTATATTTGTCTATTATATCATTACCTAAATCTAAAGTTAAATCTTGTTCAACTAAAATGCCAGTTGGAGCAGAAAAAATGGACTACCCAAGTAGCTCAGATTTGTTGAACAATCGCGCTCGTTAGATGAATAGCATTTATCATATTTTCTATATGCTTAGTTTTTATCAATCTCAGTGCTTACTTCTTTAATTTCACCACCAAAACCCCATTTTTTACTTTCAAGGAAGTCTGTAAATTCGTCTAAAAATTCGTTTATATGTAATGATTCCGTAAACCCACTTTTCAAAATATTACCTTCTATTTGTATTTCTACTATTTTCTTTTCATTAAGTTTAACTTCATTCTCCCAAACTGTTTTCCATGAAGGGTCTTTTTTATAGCCATCTTTAACAATATTAACAAGATATTTTTTCTCACTAACGCCAAATCTAAGAAAGTTCCTTTGTGCTTACCTTAGACACACTCCATTTGCACCACCCCAATAATCCGGGTTTTCATTCATCACATAGTCATCTTCTCAAAAACACATTGAACAGATTTCGTTACTACCATTTTCTTCTTCTGAAAGTGTTTTATAACCACAACAAGGACAAGTATACTTTTCCATATATATAATTCACCCCAATTACTGAATTTAATTATCTTATAGTTAACTTTTTATACTTTATTTCTATCATTTCTAATTAAACTATACTGCAAGCCAGTACAACAGAAAAAGACCACCGAAGTAGTCCATCGTTGTTCAACTAACGCGCTCGTTAGTTACATTGCATCTTATCCACAATGAATTTCAAAACAGAAATATCCAAATGCTATATCTATTTCATTTAAATTCATTTCTGAATTTGCAATGTCCTTCATTTTGGGCAGAATATCTATTAAACATTCTTTATAATTCTCAAGTGCATTTTTATAAGAATTTATATCGTTACTTCTACATAATGGATATAATATTATCCCTAAACTAAAGTCATTAAGTGCTCTCTGATTATCTACGCGATCAAGACATTCTATAATGTGCTGCTCTAGTTCTTTTTCATCAAACGAATCTCTACATTCTATATAAAACATATATTCCTCGAATTTTATTTGCTTATTCAATTGCTCATTTATATAGAATGGTTTTATACGAATGTAGTCAGTAGTTTAATCAGACTAATAATTTTATCAAGTATACAATTTAAATCCGTTATCGTTGGGTAATGTCTGTACTTCCCATTGTCGTAAGCAGTGTTATTGTAAATTATTTCGTTGATCTTTCCATTGTTTTTCTCTAACATTATGCTTCACCTACTTTTAGCCAATGTAACTATACATATTTTATCATTTCTTATTGAACTTAACTGTTAAATACGCAAAATAAAAGCTGCAACTGGCTGCTCTTGTTACTCAACTAACGCGCCAGTTAGATTAATAAGAAAATTAAATATAACTAGCACTAATATCAATTTTCACATAACCGAAAATATCTAAAATTTTTCCTGGAACATGAATTTTTCTTAGTGCTACTAACACTTCATTTTTTTCATTTTCATTTTTCACTTCGATTACTAACTATTCGATATCTGTATAACCAAATGCGCGAAATGATAGTACCACTCACCATCCCAAGGACTAACGAACATGCTATCAATATTCTTTTATCATTTCCTATTCAACTGATTTGTTCGTTAGTCCAATAACAGAAAATCCAGTTAGAAATATTTTTTTTTAGTATCATAAACGAATATAAAACTCACTTTTTTATCATTTATTCATATCCTAATAACACTTGGGAGGAGATGAATAGTTGTGACTAATGATGAATTGATTTGTAAAGAGTTTGCTAGAATTATCGGTGGCCAAGAAGGATTTGCAGGGGGGAAATGTGTGGCAACAATAAATCGAAATGAAATACCAGCAATAATTTTAGGAAAGCGATTCAGAGTAACCTCTTCTTTCTCATTTGAATCGAAAGATAATCAGACTAAACAAGCCTTGTGCTTAGGTAGAGTTGCACTCTTACAAAATGAAGTTGAGCATTTTGTTGCTTCAATTGTTAAACAAGGAATAGTTGTTTCCTCCATACACAATGAGTGGCTATTTGATCATCCAAATTTGATTTACGTTAATATCGAAGCTGTTGATGATCCATTAGTTTTTGCAAGGAAGGTCAGAAAAGCGCTAAAGAACTAATAGATAACTGTGTCCCCATATAAAATATAAATGATGAGAAAATTATCAAGAGCCACTAATAATTGTTGCTCTTGATTATTTTCGTATTGGATATAATTTTTAAATTTCCTTATTCAACTAATACGCCAGTTAGCCACCCATGCAGCGCAAGCGCTGCACCACAGCGAATGAAAATTAATTGGAATTGTCTATACTGATACTGACCTTATCCAGTCAACTGTAATCACTAGACTTTTTAATTAAGCTCTCCTCTTTTTTTACGATTGAGCAGGGTTTTCTTAAGTATTGTCATTTTGTTATATCAGAACTAACTAATTTTCATGGTAGTTACATAAAAACTTAAGAGATTTTTATGTGTTGAAACATTTTCAATAAATTGCTTAATTGAATCTAGGATAAAAAAGTACTTACCCAAATTTAATAAGTTATTAATAATTAAGTTACCACTAGTGCTAATTTACATTGCATTAGTGGTTTTAATTATGTCTCAACACCTATTCTTTTCCAACGTAGTGGCCAATTAGTAGATTTACTCTTTCGTCTCTCTACCATAGCAAAAGAATAATATTTATATTCAGGACTTTTGACTCATTGTCAAATAATTCAAAAAATTATAAATTTATAATGCTCTAATGAAGTTTTAACTTTTTTTAACCATAAAAAAGAAGCTAAAACTTCAAATAATAATAATAAGGGGTGATAGTTTTGAAAAAGTTTGGAACAGCATTGATTCTCTCAGCTACTTTAGTGTTTAGTTTATTTACTGAAGCAACATCAGCAGCAACAATTGGCGATTATCAAGTTCTATCTGGCAATGCAAAAGTGGAAGTATCACAGATGAAACAAGCAGAAAATGTGGATACTAGACCAGAAATGTCATATGATCCGGATACTAAAGAGTGGATTGGTGATATCTATCTGGTAACTAATGGTAAGCCGAGTAAAATTAGTTTTAAAGAGTATAAAAGGTTAGACAATGAATCAAAAAAGATTTCGGAGCAAATGAAAAATAAATCTGTTAAAACTTATTTTTCTAAGGCTGAACAATTTAAGGATAAAGTTAAAGAAAATAAGTTTAGACAGAATATGGAAGCAACAGATGATCCAGAAACGCAAGCACCTGCTGTTTGGTATGCATATAATCATTTGTTGACTTGGGACTGGTATGCGGATGAAGTAGATGCGAGCGCTGAAGTATTTTGTGGTAATCCTGCTTGGTGTCCAATTACAAAAACAACAACTATTACACAATCAGAAAGCTTTAGTGTTGGCCTATCTGGGACAGCACAAAATCAAGTAAGATCAGCTACAATGAGTCTTGGATATGAATGGTCTCAATCATTATCTAATGGTTCATCGTATACTTTACCAATTAAGTACAATTATCTTGGTAGAATTAAATGGCGCTCCCATATGAGAGCATATCATGGCGTTTTAGAAGAATGGCGCACTGACGGATGGGGAAATAGCTGGATGCAATGGTCTTCTCCTACCACAAACTCTTCACCTGTAAAGCTCGGTTCTGGTGAATTAGATGGTATGTATTATACTACCTATGGTAATTGGAACCTTTTGTACAATAGTAGTTTCGAAGAAGGTAATGCATGGTGGCAAGATTGGCATCCAGATGGTCAACAATCTGCTATGAAAATGGATGGAGATTGGCCATCTGCAGGTAACCTGAAGTTAACACACTGGTCTAGTTCTGATTATCGTCAGACGACTTATCAAACTGTTGAAGGACTATCACCAGGAGTTTACAGAATGGCTGTAAGATTAAGAAGTAGTGGCGGACAAAAAGTGCTTAGAATGGAACTGAGTCAACATCGATGGGACGGTAAAATTCAATATGCAAACCTACCAACAACACCGGTCGGGAACTATGTAACATATTATTTAGATGGCATTCGAATAGAAACAGGGAGAGCAACCTTTGGTGTATATTCAGATGCTTATGGCGGACAATGGGCAGCATTTGACCAAGTTGAACTAGTTAGAACTGGACAATAACCTAAATCTTTAATTGGAATACAATTTTATTAGTCTAGAATGATACTTTGCTATTTAGATAACCCACAGTTTTATTTTTAAAAATCCTTTCCATTAAAAATATATTAAAATAGGAGCATTTACTTAGCTCCTATTTTTGTGCATACGTAAGGTGAATAGCAATATGAAGAAACAATTACTATATTCTTTAGATTTGAAAAATAAAATTAAACAATTTGGAGCTTAATGAACGACTCTAAATTGATGATAGAGTATTACGTTCATTAAAGAATTTTTTTATTACCAAACATTGCAGAACAATATTTAACATAATCTTTAGGATAACTAAGTAGTTTCTCTAGCTCATTATTTCCTTTACTCCCTATCTGTTTGATTGCTTTAAAATTGCGATTTAAAATATTAGGTGCAACCTTACCTACTTTGCCTTTATAAGAGCGATATTTCTTTATTTTTACAAGTGATTTCAATCCTAGTTCTTTCATTAGTCGAACCACTTTTTTATGATTTACTTTAAGTCCACGATTTGTAAGCTCATCACGAATACGGCGATAACCATAACTACACTCATGTTCCTCATAAATAGCTTTTATCATTACTTTTAACTCTGCATCTGGATCAGGACGCTCTAACTTTTTCACCCAATAATAATACGTACTACGCGGAATACCTGCGAGTATTAGGATTGCCTTTACCGAAAATTCGTGCCTTAATTCATAGACTACTTGAGCCTTGTCTTGTTTGGTGATTTTTCCTTGTTTTGAACTAATGCATTTAACTTTTTTAAGTATGCATTCTCCATACGTAGTCGTTCATTTTCAGCTCGTAGAGCTTCAATTGGGCCATCAGTTAATTCCTGATTTTTAACTTGGTTTGGATTATTTTTATTCAATGATAGACGCCCATTTTTCTTTATTTCAGGGCGGCTATTCCATTTGTTTCAAACCGTTTTTTCCATTGTACTATCGTAGAATGATTTTGAATATTAAATATTGCAGCTGTTTCTCTAATAGACGTCCCTTGTTCGTTCATATAGTTAAGTACGTCTAGTTTAAACTGCAAATTGTAGCTTGTATAGGGTTTATCAAATGCTTTTTCTATGAGATTCATATTGCCGAATCCAATTAAGAAATACAGAAATACTAACTCCAATTGAATTTGCCAATGATTTGTAACCTGCTTTTCCTTCTAAATAACGTTTTACTGCATTGATTTTCTCCGGAATTGTATATTTGGTCATCAAAAATGCACCTCCAAATGTTAGATGGTGTCTAACATTCGGGGTGCATGACAAATTGTAGCGGTTTTCGTATTACTTTTTTAGTTAGATATGTCAATTTTTTCTATATTAATGATTGCTAATAAGCTATTCCTAAACCTATAATTGATAAAGCGATCGGAATGGAAATAATATCGTTAAACATGAAACTTCCATTAAAGCTACTGCTTAAAAGAGATATGACTATAATCAAAGAAACAATAGTTGTTGGTACAGAATATTTTCTCATCACAAAATATAGTGGAATTATACTTATGCAGCTTGCTGAGATTGCCGTCACAATGACACTAACCAAATGCTTAACAAGTAAAGTTGTATCAAAATTAACTGGTACCACATGAGCAAAAGTATTATAAATAAAGAAAATCGCATTAATGATAATATTCACTAAAATAATATTTATTAATGTAAAGATTATAACCATTGAAATTTAGAAATAATAATCCTTTTACGATTTATTGGATACATGAACATGATGTTTATCGTTTTATTTCGAAATTCATCAATTATAAAGCGTGAAAGTAAAACGGATGCATAAATAATATATCACGCTATTTGTTACAATCATACTTAAAATCAATAAAGCTGCAATGACAATATTCACGATGACAGAAGTTTTTATATATCCACTTAGCTTTACTTTTTTCATTTCAAATTTCATTAAATTAAGCATCTTGTCCACCTCCGTTTAATAAAGACAAGAAATAATCCTCTAATGTGCTTCGTTGAAGATTTATTGAATCGGCTTGTACATCTTTCATAACTAGTGATTTCATAATTTCATTTAGTGCTTTTTTACTATCTTAAATTCGTATATATTACAGCATCTTTATACTTACCAGTCTATAATTGTCCCATCATATAATTTGCCATATCTGAGGCAGTTGCCCAAATTGTTCCAGCAGGACGTATATTCATATCAGTTGCTTTCACACTTACATATTTATCATTCTTAAAGTCATAGCTTTTCACTCCATTTGAAGGAGTTGTTAAAGTCGTGTCCTTCATACCTAATGGATCAAATACATGTTGCTGAATATATTCTTCATAGGGTTGCCTACTAGCTTCTTCAACGATATAACCTAATAATTCAAATCCATAATTACTATAAATTGATTCTACTCCTGGTTCAACAATACGTGCAGATATATAATCATTTACATATTTTTTTAGAGGGATGTGTTTTTTTCCAATAACCATATGATCCGATGATTCGTCAAATCCTGCTGTTTGTGTTAGAAGATTATGAATTGTTATTTTTTACCATTTTTCCCATTAATTTTTAACTTCTTTTAAATATTTATTAATATCTTAATGTAAATTAAGCTTTCCTTGTCCAATTAGTTGCATTATCGCGATAGATGTAAATGTTTTTGTAATAGAACCGATTCTGTAGACACTATCATCTTTTACTGGAGTTTTTTTCTCCGGATCTGCATATCCGAATCCTTTTGCGAAAAAGACCTCATCATCTTTAACGACAGATACGATTCAACCAGGAACAATTTAGTTCCTCCTGTAAAATATTCTTAATAAAACTTTCTAAGAGAATCTTCAACGTGTAATACAATCTCTTTAGTAATATAATAAAATCCGCGATTAACTTTTTTCTTACTTAAACCTTACATTTCCCTTAAGTTTTATAAATGTTATTTATATTGGTAATTCTTATGGGAATACTCTCCAATTTTATTAACGCGATTATAAACACCACTTTTAATTACCTTAATATAATTTTTTGAGATAACAATAGAAAGGTGATATCTTTGAATCCTATCCTATTTATGTACCCCAAATAATCTCATTTACTAAAACAACATGATCGACAGTTCCGTCGATCTTATTTATATACGGAAGTTGAACTGCCTCCCAATTGATAGAAACATGTAACAAATTAGAAATGGAGTTGTCAACATTTAGTGGACACAAAGTTAAGAGGATTTTATGAATGAGCTTCTTCGAACTCAATAGGGGATAGATAATTCAAGGAGGAGTGCATTCTTTTTGTATTGTAATACATCTCAATATATTTAAATATTTCTTGCTGAGCTTGTTCGGGTGTTTTAAATTTTGCATCTTGAATAAGCTCTCTTTTTATAGTTTTGTAGAAGGATTCCATCAATGCATTGTCGTACGGATTTCCCTTTCTACTTACACTTGAGATAGCACTATGCTTCTTTAGGATGGCTTGAAAGTTACTGTCTATATATTGAGTTCCTTGATCTTTATGAAGTTGTTTAAACATGCCTCCGTAAAGTAAACAATTAATTAAATAAAAACACGACTAAACAGTCGATCATGCTGGTCAACTAACGCTCTCGTAAGTTACATAAAAGTACAAATAGAAAAAAGATGGCTAAAGACCGATTTAATCATATTAGATGATATTGGATAAATTCCATTTAGTAAGGCTGGTGCTCAGTTACTGTTTCAATTCTGTGCTGCTGGTTATGAAAAGAGCGAGAGTTGGCAAATCATGATATTTAAAAGTAACAGACAGACGCCAATTGAGCATCAGAGCCAGTCTGCAACTTGATATTAACAATGTTTAGTTTGTAGGAGCTTGTATATAAGCTTCACCTATGTACAAGAAATCCGCTTCACTAGCATCGCCCATGATCTGTAAATATGTGATGGTGTTATTCTTCTCTTTGATAATAATCATAAGGGTCTTCATCTTTCCTTCTTTATCTGCAATCAGCGACGAGTAGATCCCATTTTCATCAAACTTCGTCTCAGTCTCATATTGGCCCGTGTCAAAGTTGCCACTCTGCGTTACCGAGATTTGTTGACCCTTGGAGTTTGAATAAACATCCATGTATTGATCAACACCCGATGTTTTTGAATTCTCTAAATGCTTTAAAATCATTCCTTGACTAACATCATGCTTCCAGCCGCCAATCGTTTCCGGTTCGCGAATTAGAAACTCCGATGCTGCTCGAGCTTCAGATAAACTATAAGCCTTTTGTACTTTATCGTTGGAGAATTTCGGCGAGTTTTGAGGCATTTTTGTTCCATCCTGCATGTGATGCACCATATCTTTATGCACATCCAGCATGTTACCCGCGTAAGCAGCACTAGGAATTACGATTACCGCCGCTACAAATGATACGGCTTTCCATTTAAGGGATTTGCGTTTGGGGTTATCTTCTTGAGCAAGCCTTTGAAATAGACGGGCTTCGAATTTATCCATATCTACCTGTATTTTATGATGTTCAAATTGTTTAGCTCTCTGAAGCTTCTCTTCTAAATTCAATTTGATGTTCCTCCTTAAGTAATTTTTGTAAGCGGCCTCGCGCTCGATGAAGTCTTATTTTAACACTTGCTCTGGTAATTCCAATTAAATCCGCAATTTCTTGAACCTGTAAATCTTGAAAATAATAAAGTACAATTGGGACCTTATACTTCTCCGGAAGGGATAACACGATGTTATAAATATCACTTCTATTGTTTTTATCCAGATACATATTTTCCGCACTCTTAGCTATTTTTTCCGGTAAAAAAGAAGTTACTGTTTCACGCAAACTTCTTTTTTGATATGTTTTACACTCGTTAACAACGATTCTATAAAGCCAAGGAAATGGATTTTCCGGATCTTTTAACTTCTCCATGGAATGATACGCTTTTATAAAGGCATCTTGGACACGATCTTCTGCAGTTGATTGGTCTTTTACATACATATAAGCCACTCTTACTAACCGTTCTGTGTACAAGACCACCCAATATTTTAATCTTTGCTCAATTACTTGCTTCAAAATCTCACCTCACTGTTACCTTAATGACTATTTTAAATCGTATTTGGTTACATATTTACGTAATTTTTTAAAAATTTATATTTTAGAAAGATTTAAGACTCCAAAAGGCTGCCATAGGCAGCCTTTTTCAAATCTCCATATTTATTTCTACTGTATAAGTGAAGAAATAATTTTAGTTTGTAGGAGCTTGTATATAAACTTCGCCTATGGACATGATATCTGCTTCACTAGCATTACCTATGATCTGTATATATGAGATTGTGTTATTCTTCTCTTTGATAATAATCATTTGCGTCTTCATCTTTCCTTCTTTATCTGCAATTAGCGACGAATAGACCCCATTTTCATCAAACTTCGTCTCAGTCTCATATTGGCCCGCGTCAAAGTTGCCACTCTGAGTTACTGAGATTTGTTGACCCTTGGAGTTTGAATAAACATCCATGTATTGATCCACACCCGATGTTTTTGAAATCTCTAAATGTTTTAAAAGCATTCCTTTACTAACATCATGCTTCCAGCCGCCAATCGATTCCGGTTCGCGAATTGGAAACTCCGATGCTGCTCGAGCTTCGGATAAGCTATAAGCCTTTTGTACTTTATCGTCGGAGAATTTCGGCGAGTTTTGAGGCATTTTTGTTCCATCCTGCAAGTGATGTACCGTATCTTTATGTACATCCAGCATTGTACCTGCGTAAGCAGCACTAGGAATTAAGACTACGGCCGCTACAAGCGATACAGCCTTCCATTTAAAGTTCCTAAGATTTTTCTTCTCTAAAGTCATTTGATATTCCTCCCAATTGATTTTTATAGACACTTTATGTCTTTTACACATCTATGACTATTTTCAATTGGTTTCGGTTACATTTAAAAAAAACTTTTTTAAAAGAAACAAAACAGTTGCGAGCCTGAACGAGAAAACAAGTCAATCTAAAGCTACCGAATTCTAAAGATAAAGGAAAATTCCTTTTTCTGTCATTCTACTGCCGTTAAATAATAAGTTCTTTACTGTGTTTAAAAAGGATGTTGATTTATCAATTGATAAATTTTCAGATAAAGATAAAAAATTCTTTACAATTTGTAATAAATCGTTTCAAACCTTAGAATTTCATGATAAAAAAGGTCGTTACTAATTGTAATAATTAAACAAAAAAGATCTTTCTTTTTTGAGAAGGATTTTAGTTTTTCTAATTGAACTAACGCATGCGTTAGTTCATTAGTGAGGTTTCCCATTTTCTTTTGTTTTACAGTAATATATCTAGAAATTAAAGCAGCCCCCAATTCGTGTAAAAAAAAGATGGATAGCAATAAAAATCATGACCCGCCATTCGTCAAACGTAAGAAATAATTGTATAAAATAGGTAAATTAGAAAACTATTGGTTTTAGGACTGATGGTTTTTTCTTTTACTCATTGTGATTTTTCATAGATTCTTTTGATGTTCAAACAATTTATATATTTGTTGACATCTAATTATTGATGGGTTATATTTGTCTTAATTTAAATAATCTTTAATTCGAGATTATCCTATACACAAATAAAAAAAAAGTGCTAATTCCATTTTAGCGCTCACATTTGGAGGAAAATATAATGGCAAAATCAGTATGGAACTTAGATGCATCACACTCAAGCGTGGACTTTTCTTTAAAGCACATGATGATTTCAAAAGTAAAAGGTACTTTCAAAGAATTTTCTGCTCAAATTGAAGCAGATCCAGCAGATTTAACAACTGCAAGTATTAATTTCGA
>Ga0209025_1004150_pt1 | contig 12848 bp, 12 predicted proteins | sample AraplaMF_Col_mLB_FD_184256 | JGI IMG/M metagenome (GOLD analysis project Ga0209025, IMG submission 184256) | Arabidopsis root microbial communities from the University of North Carolina, USA - plate scrape MF_Col_mLB (SPAdes) (version 2) | ecosystem: Host-associated > Plants > Roots > Endosphere... | reverse complement strand
GAGCAGTTGCAAAACATTACGAATTTACATTAAAAAAGAGGACCAGCTTTGGTCCTCTTTAATCTTTTCGAAACAATCCAAACACCCCAACCGTTTGCAGTACGTTTGTAAATGCACCTGGGTCCACTTGTTTAATAACCCTCTCTAATTCATACAATTCGTAACGAGTAATCACAATCATTAACATTTCCTTATTTTCATTTGTATAAGCACCTGTTGCCGGTATAGTTGTAATCCCCCTCACTAAGCGTGAATGAATCGCCTTGCGTACATCTGCCCCATTCTTCGTAACGATTAATGCTGTAATCTTCACGTGACGGGTATGAATCGCATCAATAATTCTCGTTGAAACATACAACGTCAACAAAGTATATAACGCTTTTTCCCATCCATATACATAACCTGCAGCGATAATGATAATTGCATTAAAAAAGAAAAAGTATGTGCCAACAGGTTTATCTTTTATCTTAGATAAAATCATCGCGATGATATCTAAACCACCTGTAGAAGCCCCCCACTTTAAAGCAATCCCTACCCCAATTGCTGAAATTATCCCGCCAAAAATCGCATTCAATATGATGTCGTTCGAAACTGTTTTAACTGGGATAATTTCTAGAAACAAAGTCATAAATATAACGCAAAGAAAACTAAAAAAAGTAAAAGCCTTCCCAACCTTTTTCCACGCTAAAATAACGACAGGAATATTAAATAAGCTAAACAATACCCCCGTTGATATATGAATAGATAAAAAGTCACTTAATATTTGTGATAATAATTGAGACAATCCAGCAAAACCACTCGCGTACACTTTCGCTGGCGTTAAAAATAAATTCATTCCAATCGCGTTTAACAAACCTGCGACGATTACAACGATTAACTTCTTTATAAGTTCGGTATAATTCAACTTCAAATCCATTTCTAATCCACCCTTATTATTCATGAATGCACTGCTATACATAGTCTTTACGAAAAAGGAAATGATAAACGTACAACGTTTAGAAATGGAGTTGATACATATGCCACATACGAGTGATAACGACAAAAAAGCACGCGATAATAATGCAAAGCGTACGCAAAAAAATGAGCAAGAACAAAAAAATATAGAGCAAGGTAAACGTGCCTATTCTAAAAAGACCGATCACCTTTGATTCCATCGTACATCAACAGTATTGTTGATGTACTTTTTTTACATTTTACAGGAAAAAAACATTGAAAATTCACTTCATGTTCACTTCTATATTCTACAATAGCGATAACATATTCGGATGAGGTGTTGGCATGAGAGGGAAACACATTTTCATTATTACTGCACTAATAAGTATATTAATGCTAGCTGCTTGCGGACAAAAAAACAGCTCAGCTACAGTCGCTACGGCAACAGACTCAACCATTACGAAGGGCGACTTCGAAAAGCAGTTGAAAGATCGTTACGGAAAAGACATGTTGTACGAAATGATGGCACAAGACGTTATCACGAAAAAATATAAAGTATCTGACGATGATGTAGATAGAGAAGTACAAAAAGCGAAAAAGCAATACGGCGATCAATTCACAGCTGTACTAGAAAACAATCGTTTAAAAGATGAAGCTGATTTCAAAAATCAAATTAAGTTCAAACTTGCTATGAATGAAGCGATTAAGAAAAGCGTTACAGAAAAAGACGTGAAAGACCACTATAAACCAGAAATTAAAGCGAGTCACATTTTAGTAAGTGACGAAAATGAAGCGAAAGAAATAAAGAAAAAATTAGATGCTGGGGCTTCATTTGAAGAACTAGCAAAACAAGAATCACAAGATTTACTATCAAAAGATAAAGGCGGAGACCTTGGATACTTCCATTCCGGTACAATGACACCTGAATTTGAAACAGCTGCCTACAAACTAAACATTGACCAAATTAGTGAGCCCGTCAAATCACCAAATGGCTATCACATTATTAAGCTAACTGGTAAAAAAGATTTACAACCTTACGATGAAGTTAAAGGTTCCATTCGTAAAAACTTAGAAGCAGAACGTATTGCTGATCCTACATTCAGTCATAAATTACTACAAAAAGAATTAAAAAAGGCAAATATTAAAATAAACGATAGTGACTTGGAAGATACGTTTACTCTTGCGCATGAGCAAGGAAATTAAAAAAGCACCGCCTTATTTTTTATAACAAAATAAGGCGGTGCTTTTTATTTCATTTACTTCTTAAAATACGTCCAACCTTCTTCTTGGTAAACCTTTTCTTCTTTCATCAACTTACCAAGCGCGCGCTTAAATGCAGCTTTACTCATGTTGAAGCGTTCTTTAATGTCTTCTGGGTGGCTCTTATCCCAAAACGGCATTGCTCCGCCTCGTTCTTCCATATATGCATAAATTACAGCCGCATCGTCTTCCATTCCTTCTTCTTTACGAGGAAGAAGTGAAATGTTAATTGTACCATCATCTTTTACGTCAATAATACGGCCCGTTACACGTTCACCGATACGTACTTGTTCTTTTCTTTCAGTATGGTGTAAGAAAGCACGGAAATGCTCATCAGTTAGTATGAATGAACCAACTTGAAGTGAACGATACACACGTCCATTTACGTTTTTATTACGCATAGATGGCGTCGCATCTACGATAATTTCTTGCATATCACTATCTCTTGCCGGAAGAGCAATAAGTCGATCACGATTCGTTAATTTTAACGTACAATATAATTCGTCTCCAACCTCTGGCCATACTGGCATGTAAATCGGGAACTCATCAGCTGGGATTAGTATATCTTTTGATACACCAATATCAACAAACACACCTAAACTAGGGATAACTTCTACAACTTTTACCCAGTTCCAATCAAAAGTTGTAATAAGTGGCTCCTTCATTGTTGCTGAAACACGATTTTGATGATCAAGGTATAAGAATACATCAATTGTATTGCCTTCTTCAATTTCTCCAACTAATTCGTTTTTATGTAGAAAAATTTCTTCTTCTTCATTCCCAACCATATATCCGATTTCCGTTTCGCGTAAAACAGTTACCTGTTCAATCGCTCCTAATTGTAAATACATATTTTTTAATTCCCTTCTCTATATAAAGTGAAACTTTAATCAGTGGGGGTTTTGTTCCTTCCCACTGATTATCAACCCTCACCAATCGGGCGTTTACGGCAGTGGATCTCCCACTTAACTTCTTTGCTCTAACTGAATGCCCGTTAATGCGGGATAAAATTATCTTTTTTATCATTCCAAACAAAAGTTAATTATAACACGATTTCCCCTTTATTTGTCCAACTGCCCAAAATTCACTATAATAAAATGAGGTTACATGATTATAAGTATGAAAACACTTAAGTCTAAGCTCGTTTTCAGCTATACTTTAGTATGTACAGTACATAAAAAGATTAGAAATTTATTTGGAGGTGCTAACTATGGCAAAAGATAGTTCTTTTGACATCGTTTCGAAAGTAGAATTACCTGAAGTAACAAACGCAATTAACATCGCATTAAAGGAAATCCAAAACCGATATGACTTTAAAGGAAGTAAAAGTGATATTAAATTAGAAAAAGAAGTACTAGTTTTAACTTCTGACGATGAATTCAAATTAGACCAAGTAAAAGACGTTCTAATTTCTAAACTTGTAAAACGTAACGTTCCAATTAAAAACTTGGATTATGGAAAAGTTGAAGCTGCGACTGGTAACACTGTTCGCCAACGCGCAACACTTCAACAAGGTATCGATAAAGATAACGCGAAAAAAATTAACAACATCATCAAAGAAATGAAATTAAAAGTAAAAACACAAGTACAAGATGACCAAGTACGTGTTACAGCGAAAAGCCGCGATGACTTACAAGCAGTCATCGCAGCAGTTCGCAGTGCTGACTTACCGATTGACGTACAATTTATTAACTATCGCTAAAAAGAAAACTCCTCTTAATTAGAGGAGTTTTCTTTTTAGCGATAGGGCAAGTTCTAAGCTTACAGGTAATCGGATAGTTAAAATAGGGATTGGATTATTGTAGATTTTCTTTTACACATTAGATATAGTAGTGAAATTATTTTTATAAATAAATTAAGCAAATCCTTTTTGAAAATCGGCGCAAAAACCTCCCTCCCCACTCAAATGTAACAATTTATGAGTATAAGAATATTTCCCACCCTTACATGTAATGTAAAATTAATAAGGAATTTATTTTATAAAAAAATGTTAATTAAAAAAGAGTTAGAAGTGGTAATTTGAAGAAATTAATATTATGTTTGTTATTAACTACATTCTGTCTAAATATTGCAGGATGTTCTAATCATATAACTACACCCGGGGATACACCTAAAACTCCAACACCTAAGAAGTGTAAATCCATCAACAAAGCTTGGTACAAGAAACATATGGAATGTAATAATTGATGATATAAGTCATAAAAAAAGACACCATAAGGTACCTTTTTTTATAGAAAATAATAAGAGATTCATCAGAAATTATGCGTGATTTTTTTATTTTGTTTTTCAAAATAATTTTCTTTAACTATTTTTATCAGATTTTCTTTTTCTGTTAGTTCAAATATAAATAATGCTTTTTTCATGTTATCAGCTACATCTTCTTCATCATATTGTTCCAGCCTTAGCAAGTTCCACCCTTTTCCATAGTATAATTCACCTAATAAATATAAAGTGTTTAGATTAATAGCTAATTTAATACCCATATCATTGTATTTTATTGCCTCTTCATGTTGGTTTGCATGACCTAAAATTTTTGCTAAATTAAAAATGATTTTTAATTTAATCTCTTTATCTCTAGGAAAATCTAACTTATTAAAATTCGTTAAACATCTTCTTAATATAGTAATACTCTTTTCATATTCTTTATTTGCCCCATGAAATATAGCCATCGACTGCATAATATCTATTTCTCTTTCTGATAAAAAATCAACATTCGTTACAGTTAGTTTTAGTGCACTATTTAAAAGATTTAAAGCAGTTTTTATTGATTTATTCACATGAAATATAGCAATAGCTTCATGCCATATTAGAAATTGTTTATCCTCTTTTAACTTGAAATTATTTTCGTTTTTCTCTTGTTTCACTATTTCGTAAAGTTCATTATATTGTTTTTGTTTTGTACAATCTCTCATTACATATTTTACATTTTCTACATATTTTAGTTTTTTGTTTTGAGTTAGTGCGAAAATATGATTTGGATCAATACCAAGTCTTTCAGATAACTGATATAACAATATACTAGATGGATAAATCATACCTTTTTCTATTTTGCTAATTTGACTTTGTGAACATATTCCATGACACAATTCAGATTGTGATATATTCTTTTTCATTCTAAGTTCTTTAATGGTAATACCCAAATCGTAAAATTCCATTTTTCCTCCTCAAATATAGCCCTCAATGAGTATAAGAATATTTTTCACCCTTTAATGTAATGTAAAATCAGTATAGTTGCAATTATTGTTTTTTCTAAAGGTCTTTTCACTTCTTTTCTCAGCTACATTTCGAGGCGATAGTCTCACTCCACACAAATAGTAGAATCAAATGAAAATGATCTAGCGGAACTAATCCTTCTATAGAGACTAATACATATCCATCATATAGATTTTTTATCGATTCCCATACAAAAACAAGCTAGGGAGATAATTCTTCCCCTTAGCCTGTCTACCTCTAGCTTTCGCACTAATTACGAACAACACCATATCGCTTTATTAAATGATTTTTCCGGAATATATACTTTATCATTTTTGATTTTGTATTTTATATCGTTTCTCTTCAGAACTGCCGTATCAACAGAATGAACACTATCGCCCCACTGAACAAATTCCCCATCATCACGGTTGTCCCAAAAATAAAAAATTACGAATACGATAAAAACACATAAGCATAGAGCGAACCACTTCTTTTCCCGCAAATATCTCACCTCAACTTGAACTGTAAACAAACACCTAAAAGAAAGAGTTATTCATTTCCGTTTCCTTTTAACCGCAATTAAAAACGCAATAAACAATACATTCACACCGACTATTAAGGAGATAAATAACCAATTCACACCTGTTTCTCCACTAACTTTATACACATTTGATTCTTCACGCTTTAAAACAAGATAAAAATTTCCGTTTTCTTCTCTTATAATTTCATCTTCTAACAATCCTCGTAACTGTTGTTTTTCGCCAATTGCACTTACGGGTACAGCAACCTTTTGTGTTTTTTTCGTATTATTAATCGCTACTACTGTCACTTCATCTTTATACTTTCGCTTTAATACACTCATTCCATTTTGATTGTATAAAAGCTCAAACGTACCGCGTCGTAGAGATGGTCTCGCTTGTCTAAGCTCACCGAGTTTCGTTATGTGCTGCATAAATTTTTCATCTGATTTGAAATCCATTAATTGTCTATTATCCGGAGTATCCCCTCCATCTAATGCAATTTCAGTCCCGTAATAAAAATTTGGAATACCTGGTGTTGTTAATAAATATGTAAGGGCTAGTTTCAAGCGAGATGGCGGATAGTTCAAATTCTCTTTTGCAATACGAGCAAATCTTTTCGTATCTTGATTATCTAAAAATGTAACGGATTCTCCGTCTTTTTTACTCACATCATATAAAGGTTTCACCGATACGTCCGTTTTTGAAAACGATTCTACTATTTTTTCATTGTATTCACTATCTTCCTTTGTCATAATACGAAAGTCTTTCTTTATCACTTGCATATCTTTTTGCACGTCATCCCAGAAAGAACGCGACATTTTTTCACTATGCATCACATAACTTCCATCCAAATCAACTTCTTTGATCCACCATTTCATCGCTTCGATGACTTGCTGTTCGTTTTCTCCAAGCGGAAATTGAAGTACAACTTTCATTCCTTTTGCGTGCGCTTCTTGTACAAGTTCTTTCACATCATTTTCTGTTCCGAAATGTTCATTTACTTTTTGAAAATTACGCACGTCTAACCCATCGTACTTTCCACTTTCAAAAAGTGGAGAAAGCATAACAGTCGTAAAACCCATTTCTTTTATGTAATCCAGCCTTTTTATAATCCCTCTTATATCTCCACCCTGATATCCTTCCAAATTGCCAACTTCTAACTGTTTGTCATTTTTCGGTTCTCCATTATTGAAGCGATCAATCATAATGGAATATATAACTTCGTCTCGCCATTCTCTTTTTTCATCCGCAAACGTATATATTGGTACAAACAAAACGACAGCTAAACAAAAACAAATGAATAGTTTCCTAGTCCGTATTTTTCCCACATGCATCCCCCATGTTTTTTAATTGTAAGAATATTATACCAATTATCAGAACAAATCGCATACGTTGATTTCTTTCTCCCCAAAATCCTTCATGTTAGATTTTCTAACATGAATTAAAAAGTTTTCTGAATTTTTAGTTGATTTTTCATTTTATTTCGAATATGATATGAAACATAACAAGTTGATGTTATTTTTTCTAACATTATAGGAGGAGAGACAATGAATACAGGAGATACGGTTTTTATGTTTGTAACGACAGTAATGGTCATGTTAATGACACCAGGATTGGCACTTTTTTATGGGGGCATGGTTCGCAGTAAAAACGTACTCAGTACGACAATGCATAGTTATAGCGCAATGGCTATCGTTTCGATTCAGTGGATTGTGATCGGCTATTCTTTATCATTCGGACCAGACTGGCACGGACTTATCGGTACACTAGATTGGTTCGGTTTAAACGGCGTTACCTACGCACCAAATCCAGACTACTCATCTACTATTCCTCACAATTTATTTATGATGTTCCAACTCATGTTCGCCATTTTAACTCCCGCTTTAATTTCAGGTGCATTCGCCGAAAGAATGCGATTTTCTGCTTTCCTTATTTTCATCCTTCTATGGACAACAATCGTTTACAATCCTGTCGCTCATTGGGTATGGGGCGTCGGCGGATGGCTAAGAGAACTCGGCGCGTTAGACTTCGCTGGTGGTAATGTCGTTCATATTACATCTGGCGTGGCCGGCCTTGTATTAGCTATTTTTCTCGGAAAACGAAAAAACATAAACGGTACTTCTCCTCACCATTTACCATTCACAATGTTAGGCGCGGGTCTACTATGGTTCGGCTGGTTCGGTTTTAACGTCGGAAGTGCATTATCTTTAAATGACGTAGCTTTAACCGCATTTATTAATACAAATATAGCTGCAGCTGCATCCGCATTAACTTGGATGCTTTCAGAATGGTTCTTCCAATCAAAACCGACTGCGATGGGAGCTGCTTGTGGAGTTGTTTCCGGCCTAGTCGCTATTACACCAGCTTGCGGATTCGTTACACCTTTCTCCGCTCTTCTTATCGGAGCAATTGGCGGCGTATTATGCTTCGGAGCAGTCTTCTTCTTAAAAACGAAATTCGGATATGATGATACACTTGATGCATTTGGATGCCACGGTATCGGCGGCACTTGGGGTGGTATTGCGACAGGACTATTTGCAACTACTACGGTAAATACCGATGGCGCTAATGGAGTATTTTACGGAAACGCCGCTTTACTGCTTAAACAACTTGTAGCAATCGGAGCAACATATGCATTCACAATTATAATGACATATGCCATTATTAAAGCCATTAACTTCTTCCTCCCTGTTCGGGTAGATGAGCACGAAGAACATATGGGACTTGATATTTCGATGCATGGGGAGAAAGCTTATGAGTATACGGAGCGAGTAAACTAAAAAAGAGATGCAATCTATTCGTAGTAGATTGCATCTCTTTTATTGTGCTCGTTGGTGGTATACCCCACCTAGTATTATAGTGAATATATCGGCGATTCTCCAGACATATCGTTTTATCAATAAATCCCAACATAACGAACCCGAAGAATACCCCGGTATGACTTACGAATCACCATACTTACTTTTATTCAAACTTAATATAATAAGAAACGCAATCGCTATTACAGCTAAAAAACGAACCGGATTAAACGGTGTTCCTACCGTTTCATTAAAACGATGATAAATAAAGGGAATCATCTCAAGTACCATTAGCCCCATCGCTATTTTAAATGTCTCAGCCATCGCTTTATTTTTTATAAACGTAGCACGCTCATCACCTTGTTTTCCAATTGCTATAAACATTTTTATAATAGCAAACACTACAAATAAAAAGACACTTAACGCAATAATGAAAATCAAAACATCCATCAAAACACACCTCTTTTATGTAAAACTTATTTGACAAGAGTATAGCATCTTTCGCCTCGTATGTAAAACATCTTTTACATATAAAAAAGACGACCGTTTAACAGTCGTCTTTTCCTATTTATTTCGGAGCATTCCCTACATATTGCGTAATATCAACATTTAAAGACTGCGCTAAACGCATTCCGTACTCTTGATCTGCACGGAAGAAGTTACAAACAGCTAGTAATTTCGTGCGCTCATTTACGTCTTTTAAGTCATTTGTTAAGTTTGCAATTAAGTTGGCTTGCTCTTCTTTAGAGAATGAACGGTAACGCTCACCTGCTTGTTTGAAGTCGTTTGGTTTGTCAATTTTTTCACGAGATACATAGCCTTCTACTTTCATAGTTGAATCGCGGTAAGCTTTGTCTTCAACTGGATTTTCAGCATGACGGCTCGGTTCGTAGTTGATTGTAGATGGGTTTTGATTGATTTGCATCGCACCATCACGTTGTTGGTTATGAACAGCTGCGTACGGGCAGTTTACAGGAATTTGTAAGTAGTTCGCACCAAGACGGTAACGCTGTGTATCTGGATAAGAGAATAAACGACCTTGTAATAATTTATCTTCAGATGGTTCAATACCATTTACAGTTGCACTTGGAGAGAACGCCACTTGCTCTACTTCTGCGAAGAAGTTTTTCGGGTTACGATTTAACGTCATCGTCCCTACTTCAATTAATGGGAAGCGATCTTCCGGCCATACTTTCGTCGGATCTAGTGGATCAAAGTCTAAAGAATCCGTTTCATCTAGTTGCATCACTTGTACGTGTAAATCCCACTTCGGATAATTTCCTTTTTCGATTGCATCGAACAAGTCACGAGTTGCATGATTGAAGTCTTTTCCTTGTACTTCTTGCACTTCTTTTGCGCTTAAGTTACGTACACTTTGCTGTGGTTTCCAGTGATATTTAATGTAGACGATTTTACCTTCTGCATTAATCCATTTAAATGAATGGACACCGAAACCTTCCATTTCGCGATAGCTTGCTGGTGTACCGTAATCAGAGAACACCCATGTCATCATATGTGTAGATTCTGGACTTAACGTCATGAAATCCCAGTAACGATCTGGTGTTTGAACATTTGTATCAGGTGCTGGTTTTAAAGAATGCACCATATCAGGGAATTTAATTGCATCACGAATGAAGAAGACCGGTAAATGGTTACCTACGATATCGTAATTTCCTTCTTCTGTATAAAATTTAACAGCGAACCCGCGTGGGTCACGAGCTGTTTCTGGAGAACCTTGACCATGAATAACCGTTGAGAAACGAACAAATACAGGCGTTTCAGTTCCTTCATTTTGTAAAAATGCTGCTTTCGTATATTGCTTCATGCTGTTTTTCGTTACGAACACACCGTGAGCACCTGCACCACGTGCATGCACAACACGCTCTGGAATACGTTCACGATCAAAGTGCGCAAGTTTTTCTACTAAATGATAGTCTTCTAATAATACCGGTCCACGGCGACCAGCTGTACGAGAATTTTGGTTGTCTCCAACTGGAGCACCTTGGTTTGTTGTTAAGCGATTATTTGGATTCATCTAGGGGGATCCTCCTCTTTTTTCATAGTAATTATTATTTATTTAAAATTATTATAAACTAATTATTATTCAAAACTAAATTCTTGTCAACCATTTCCTTCATTTTTTTGGAAACAATTTCAGCTAAGCAATCGATGAATACAGATTGTGAATTCGGCATATTTGGTCTAAAATATGCGACATTTAATTCATCAGTTACAACTTTACACTCATAATCGTTGTCATATAAAACTTCTAAATGCTCTGCCACAAAGCCAACTGGGCAATATATGAAAGATTCATATCTACGCTCTTCAAATAAATCTCTCGTTAAATCTTGCACATCCGGACCAATCCATGGGTCAGGCGTATTTCCAGCACTTTGCCAACCCGTTGTATAGTTTTGAATATTGGCAGCCTCCGCAATTAAATCTGCTGTATGCTGCAATTGCTCCACATAAGGGTCCCCTGCTGCAATAATTTTTTCTGGTAAACTATGTGCTGAAAAAATTACGACTGCTTTCTCTTTATCTTCAATCTTTGTAAATGTTTCTTTTATTTGATCTACCCAATACGAAATAAACTTCGGTTCATCGTACCATTGTTCAATCGGTTCAATAACAGGACCACCGATTTCTTTCGAAAGACGAATAGCACGGTCATTATATGCTTTAATGCTAAATGTAGAATAATGCGGTGCTAATACGATACTAATCGCTTGCTCAATTCCATCGCACTTCATCTCTTCTACTGCATCTTCTATAAATGGGGCTATATGTTTTAATCCTAAGTAACAAGTAAATTCATACTCTGTAAATATATTATTCATAGAATCTGTTAATTTATGCGCTTGCTCTTTCGTAATTTTTGCAAGTGGTGAAATTCCGCCAATTGCTTTATAGCGCCCGATTAAGTCTTGGAGTGCTTCTTCTGAAGGTTTATGCCCGTGGCGAATATGTGTATAGTACGCTTCTACATCATCTAATGATTCTGGCGTTCCATACGCCATTACTAGTAAACCTATTTTTTTCTTCGTCATCTATATAACACCTCAATTTTATAAAGTGAAACTTTAATCAGTGGGGGTTCTTCATCCCCCACTGATTATCAGCCCTCACCAATCGGACTTTTATGGGCAGTTGATCCCCCACCTAAATTCTTTGCTTTCGCTGAATTTTGAGGTGGGGATCTTACTGCCCATTAAAGCGGGATAAATGAGAATCTTTTTCAAGAACATTTGTTTCCAATTATAACAACTAATAATAAGTACGTCAAAATAATTATTCTAAATAAGTATTCTTTCTAATATGATTTTGAATTTTATATGACAATTTATTTAATAAAAAGCGACTTACATAAAAGTAAGTCGCTTTTCTTCTATTCTTTAATATTTACCCCATATTCTTTAAACCAAACGTGAATTTGCGCTAAGTGAGCTAAAAGTTGCGGCCCAGTCATTAATTGACCGAACCAAGGCGATTGAAATGCACTACCGCCTGACTCAATTAATCCGCTCAGCTGTTCTTTATCAAATAGTTCGTGCAAAATTGAGCCTTTATCCGTTAATAAATTTTGTAGCCATACTGTTACTGCTTTCGTATAGTGCGGATTATGCGTTTTCGGATATGGGCTCTTCTTTCTATATAAGATGTCATTTGGAAGTAACCCTTCTAACGCTTTGCGCAATAGACCTTTTTCGCGGTTTTTATACATTTTCATTTCCCAAGGAATATTCCACGCATATTCGACAAGTCGGTGATCCGCAAATGGAACACGTACTTCTAAACTTGCCCCCATACTCATACGGTCTTTTCTGTCTAATAATGTTGTCATAAACCATACCATATTCAAGTAAAATAATTGTCGTCTCTTTGCTTCAATTGGGCTTTCTCCCTCTAAAACAGGAACTTCTTGAATAGATTCTTCATAACGCTGCTGTACATATTGTTGTAAATTTAATTTATTTCTCCATTCTTTCTTTAGCAGTTGTTCACGTGCTTCTGTAGAGCGCATCCACGGAAATGCACTCGATTGCAAATCATCTTCTCTATAAAACCACGGATAACCACCAAATATTTCGTCTGCACATTCCCCAGATAAACCGACGACAAAATCTTGTTTAATTTCGCG
>Ga0209025_1004144_pt1 | contig 12861 bp, 14 predicted proteins | sample AraplaMF_Col_mLB_FD_184256 | JGI IMG/M metagenome (GOLD analysis project Ga0209025, IMG submission 184256) | Arabidopsis root microbial communities from the University of North Carolina, USA - plate scrape MF_Col_mLB (SPAdes) (version 2) | ecosystem: Host-associated > Plants > Roots > Endosphere... | reverse complement strand
TTCATGACGGTGAATGAAGTGAACAACTTCTTTTCCTTTTAACAATGCCATAGATGGTGAAGATGGAGGGATTTCTCCGAAGTATTCACGCATTTTTGCAGTAGCATCTTTATCTTGACCTGCGAATACAGTTACAAGATGATCAGGTTGTTTTTCAGCACGAACAACTGCTTGCCCTGCTGATGGACGTGCTAAACCAGCTGCACATCCACAAACAGAGTTTACAACTACTAAAGTTGTACCTGTAGTGTTTTCCATAAATTCTGTTACAGCTTCTTCTGTAGTTAACTCTTCAAATCCAGAACGCACTAATTCTTGGCGCATTGGGATTACCATTTGGCGCATGTATTCTTCATAAGCATTTGACATCTTGTAATCTCTCCTTCAACTTTCATTCCAAATTCATCATATCACGCTCTATTACTAGGTGCAAAAGAAAGATTACGATGATTTCATTTTTTTGTAGAGATTTCACATACTCCTTCACGGCAATGTCCAACTGGGACAAGTTTTCTATTGTTAGCGATATAATCGTATACTTTACTTCCAAATCCAAGTACGATAGATAACTTTATAAAAGGCACGGCAAACCAATAAGATGGAACAGCCTTTGCTAATACATGTATGCTATGAATTCCGTTATACCACTTATTATTTTTTAAAATATACAATCTTTGTTCCATCTTGCTTTGTAGTTCTTGAGAGAGTTCATACTTCTCAACTACATCTTCATCTCGAAATGAAACAAATTTCATTTTACCCTTTTTATCTAATTTTTTCGTACGTTCAGCAACCGCCGTACACATCGGACACCAACTATCATAGAAAACAATCATACATTATTCCCCTTTACGAGACTCCGTCATTTGTTTCCATACAGAACCTTTTGCTTCTTCTCCGCCTTCAATACGCTCTAATGCTAAACGTGCTTGCATCGCTACTTCAAACTCTGGATCATCTTGCGCTGCTTTTAATGCTGGAATTGCACTTTCATCTCCAAGTTCAAATAAGAACATAGCTGCACGCCAGCGTACTAATTTGCTTGAATCTTTCAGGGATTTAATCATAACGAACATTGCTGCCGGATCACCTACATCTGATAAACAATCACCCGCTGTACGGCGAACACTTACTGAACGATCTAATAACGCTTTATATAATAACGGCAATACTCCATCACCTTTTACCATACCTAAATACGCTGTTGCTAAACGGCGGATCGAAACTTTTTCATCATCTAACGCCATCTTCAGCACTGGCGTATCTTCTTCAGTAGGATCCATTTGTTCTAATGCTGCAAAGCGTTTTTTCCAGTCAGCATCTTTCATCATCTCTTCTGTTACTTTATATGGCTCGCGCTTTTGAATCGTTACTTCAACAGCCCCTGCCTGGTTTAATAATTCTTTAACTGTTTCATTTACACGTTCCTCTGAATAAGCAGCAACAATTTCTTCTACTACTTCTTTCCCAATTTCTTCAAAGTTACCGTAACGTGTACTTTGTTCCACCCATTTACGTTCTTTTACAACGTTTGGTGCAGACATTTGAACTTTCATAATTGATTCTTTAAAACGATCAGGTAAGCCAACACGCTCTTCAGTCGTTCCATCTGTTAACTTTACTTGCATTGGAATTGTAAAGAACATTTGAACAAACACTTTCACTTCCCCAAAATGAGCAAGTTGTTGTTCTTCGCTTTCTTCTACTACCTCTTCGCCGAAAACAGCACGAACTTGTTGTAATAAAACTTTCCAGTCAAACTTCGCATTTCGCTCCACTGCTAAAAAGTCGGCTACATGATATACACCTTTAATTCCTTCAATTTTCAAAATTTCTTGCACTTGCATTGGTGCTTGTTCTTTATTTTCATTTGTATAATTATTACGTGCTCCTGATGGTAATACTTCATTCAAAATAACTTTCATTGTATTTGGACTTGGCGTCGGTTCAATTGCTTTAATCTTCACGTAAAAAACTCTCCTTTATTGCATGTTCTTAGCTGTATTGTAACATGTTACCACTCTATACTCCTACTCGGATGCTTTATTTTACTGATTTCTTTCCACCATCATACTTTAAATTCCTCAGGTCTCCATCTTATTACGATGCCCCCTCCCGCCTTTTCTCCAAAAATGTAATATTTTCAATCACAACTTCCGTTACATATATTCTCTTTCCTTGATCATCCTCGTAATTCCTCGTATGAATACGTCCAGTTATTCCAACAAGTGAACCTTTCTTACAATATTCCGTTACATTCTCAGCTGACCTTCTCCAAACGACGCAATTAATAAAATCTACTTGTTGCTCACCTAAACTATTTCGAAAACCTCTATTCACCGCAACACATACTCGTGCATACGCGACGTCTTGCTTTGTGTAGTATAATTCTGGCTCCTTTGTCAATCTACCGATTAATACAACTCGATTCATCATAAGTTTTACCACCTCACATATTTTTCTTCATTGTAAAGAAAAATGTAAGGAGGGTAAAAAGCGTAAAATAATGTATTTTAAAGTAAAAAATATTATTTTTTATGCTATAAAAGAAAAAAAGAAACCTTACATATTTTAAACATGTAAGGTTTCAAAATTTATCCCACTTTAATGGGCAGTAATACCCCCACCTCAAAATGCAACGAAAGCAAAGAATTTAGGTGGGGGTCGGGCTGCCCATTAAAGTCCGATTGGTGAGGGCTGATAATCAGTGGGGGATGAAGAACCCCCCCACTGATTAAAGTTTCACTTTATACTTCACTGCATGAAATGTAATATCCACCGCGAGCCATTTTTATCTCAACGCGGTACATTACATTCTCTAAGTAAAAAGTAATCGGTTTAACTTTACTCTCAAATTTTAGTCTTTCATTGCATTCAGCCGCATATCCCTCTATTGCTGTAGTAATAACTTCTGATGATGGATACATTAAAGCATCATCTAGTTCTATGAAAAAACTTTTAGAAAATAGTTTTTTCATAATCCCTTTCTTCTCTTTCATCATACTCCATCCCCTTCATTTCAAGTTAACAGCATCCAATAATACTACATTCTCAATTTATCTTTGAAAATAAAAAAACCTGCATTTTTCATGCAGGATTTTTTATTAGTCATTTTTCGTAAAGTAAGAAACGAAACGAAGAATTTCTAAGTATAACCAAACTAATGTAAGCATTAGTCCCATTGCAGTGTACCACTCCATATATTTCGGAGCTTGACTACGTACACCATTTTCGATTAAATCGAAATCTAGTAATAAGTTTAATGCAGCAACTACAATAACAACTGCACTAATAATAATACCGATTGTACCACCTTGGTGAATGTATGGAACAGTTACACCAAACATATTTAGTAGGAATACGACTAAATACATAACCATAATTCCAAGTGTTGCTGCCATAACGCCTGTACGGAATTTATCCGTTACTTTTACTACGCGTGTTGCATATAACACTAACATTGCAAATAGAATTGAGATTGTTAGTAATACAGCATTTAAAACGATAGAATCGCCAAATTTCATTGTATAAACTGCTGAAATACTTCCTAACACAACCCCTTCTACCGCCGCATAGATTGGTGCACCAAAAGGTGAAATACGCGGGAAGAACATAGACGCAAATGCGATGATTGCCGCAACGATTAAAGCACCAATTAATACTGGCATCTTCATCGTCCCCTGCATCATCTGTATGTATGAATAGACAGACGTTGCAAGTAGCAAGATAAGCATAATAAACGTTTTGCCTACTGTTCCGCCAATCGTCATCGCAGAAGCGCTTGCTCCCTCTTTACGGAATGCCTCTTTTTTCAACATTGGATTAGATGTTCTCATTTTTTCCCTCCTAAAATAGGTTCTACCAATAGTGTAAAGTTTTTCTCTTTACTTTTCAATATATGCAGCTTGTTTTTATTTTAATCCTTCAACAATATCGGATAGTTCACTCCATCTTTCCATCGTTTTTTCTAGCTCTTCTTCTGTTTTTTGCTGTGCTTCAGATAATTCTTGTGCTTTTGTGAAATCAGAACCAACATTCGCAAGTTCTTCCCCGATTGACTCAAGTTTTTCTTCAAGCCCTGCAATTGTATCTTCAATTGTTTCCCATTCGCGCTGCTCGTTATATGAGAGTTTACGCTTACGTTGTTGTTTCGGTGCTTCTTCTACTACTTTTTTCTCTTTCTGCACTTCTGCTTTCTCAATAAGTTCTCTCGTTTTTTCCATTTCTAAATAATCTGTATAACTACCTAGAAATTCGCGTACTTCTCCTTCTCCCGTAAAGATGAATAATTCATCTACTACTTTATCTAAGAAGTAACGGTCATGCGATACAGTTAAAACAACGCCTGGGAAATCTTCTAAATAATCTTCTAACACTGTTAATGTTTGTGTATCTAGATCATTCGTAGGCTCATCCAATAATAGTACGTTCGGTTCTCCCATTAATATACGTAATAAGTATAAACGTCTTCTCTCGCCACCAGATAGTTTACCTATCGGTGTACCATGTGAATGTGGTGGGAATAAGAAACGTTCTAACATTTGAGATGCACCAATTACTTTTCCGTCTGTCGTATGAATGACTTCTCCGATTTCTTTAATGTATTCAATCATACGTTGATTTAAATTCATTTCTTCATTTTCTTGCGTATAGTAAGCGATTTTTACTGTTTGCCCAACTTCAATTTCACCACTATCGGGGGATATTTTACCTGCAAGCATATTTAATAGAGAGGATTTCCCGCTTCCATTCGCTCCAATAACCCCGATACGATCGCCTGGTTTCACAATATGATTAAAATTGTTCAGTACAGTTTTATCACCGAATTTTTTCGTTACATCTTTTAACTCCAGTACTTTTTTCCCAAGGCGGCTACCGCTAAGTGCAATATCAACAGATTGTTTTGCAGCTGGGCCTTCTTGACCTTTTAGCTCATCAAAACGTTGAATACGTGCCTTTTGCTTAGTCGAACGAGCTTTTGCACCACGGCGAATCCAAGCTAGTTCGCGGCGATATAAGTTTTGACGTTTTGATTCCTGTGCAAGCTCTTGTTCTTCACGAAGTGCTTTCGCTTCTAAAAACGTACTGTAATTCCCTTCATAACTATACAGTTTTCCATTATCTAATTCGAAAATACGATTCGTCACACGATCTAAGAAATAACGATCATGGGTTACAAGTAATACTGCACCATTATATCGAGCTAAATATTCCTCTAACCATTCCACTGTCTCATGATCAAGATGGTTCGTAGGCTCATCTAAAATTAATAGATCCGGTGTTTCAATAAAACATTGCGCCATCGCAATACGTTTTTTCTGTCCACCAGATAAATTTCCAACAGTTGCAGTGAACTCCGTAATTCCTAATTTCGTTAAAAGAGATTTCGCATTTGCATTTGCTTCCCATGCACTCATTGCATCCATACGTTGCTGCACTGCAAATAATTGTTCCTGTACTTTTTCATTACTTGGATCTTTTTCGATATGTAATAGCGCCTTTTCATACTCACGAAGAAGACGAATTAAAGGAGTATCACCATGGAAGACTTGCTCTAGCACTGTTAGTTGTTCATCAAACTCTGGTTGCTGTGATAAATAACTAATTGTATACCCACGAGAATGAGTCATATCGCCTGTATCAGGAATTTCTGCCCCTGCAATAATTTTTAATAACGTCGATTTACCAGTTCCGTTTACACCGATAATTCCGGCACGGTGTCCTTCTGCAATACTAAATGATAATCCATCAAATAACGGTTTTTCTCCATATGATTTTGATAAGTTTTCCACAGTTAACATTTTCATATTTGTGCATTCCACTCTTTCATAAATTGTTCAATAAACTGTTCCATATAACGATGACGAACTTCCGCCTCTTGTTTTGCTGCGTTCGTGTTCATTAAGTCTTTTAATTTCAAAAGTTTTTCATAAAAATGATTTAAAGATGGATCGTTATTTTTTCTATATTCATCTTTCGTCATCACTTCACGCGGAGGAATAGTTGGATCATACATTAATCTCCCTTTCGCTCCACCATACGCAAATGTGCGAGCTATTCCAATTGCTCCAAGGGCGTCTAATCGATCCGCATCTTGAACAAGCTTCCCTTCAAGTGAATCCACTTTACCGCCATGACCACCTTTATAAGACATATTGGCGATGATATGAAGAACATGTTTACTTTCCTCTTCTTCCACATGTAACTCTTCTAACCAATCAGAAACTTTTTTCATCCCTTCTTCTTCACTTTCATTTAACTTCTCATCTGCCACATCGTGAAGTAATGCTGCCATTTCAATTATAAAACGATTTCCCCCTTCTTGCTCGGATAAAGAAATCGCCAGTTTATGTACGCGTTCAATATGATACCAATCATGCCCACTCGCATCTTTTTCTAAAATATGTTTTACAAAAGTAATTGTTTTTTGAATCTTTTCTTGTTTTGTCATTTTATCTTCACCCAGTTACTTATTGTAACACGCCCGCATTTTTTCATCACATATTTTCTTGTCCGCCCATACACTAGGTGGTAGGCATCATCATGAAGGAGGAATAAGTATGTTCTATAATAATCAACCGCCTTATCCACAACAACCATTTTACCCTCAACAACAAGAACAAAGATACACAGAACAATATGAAGAACAAGAGCCACAAGAGCCACAATATGAACAAAATCCATACGCAACACAACAAAACCAAGAAGCTAATTATCAACAAAATTCATACGACACACGTCCCAATTATGAATACCCTCAAAATCCATATGCAGCACCGCAAAATCATGAACAACAATTTCAACAAAATCCATACACAACAACGCAAAATCATGAAACTGAATATCAACAAAACGCATACGACACACGTCCCAATTATGAATACCCTCAAAATCCGTATGTAGCACCACAAAATCATGAACAACAATTTCAACAAAATCCATACACAACTCAGCCTCAACAACCACAATATCAGCCGCGAATGTACCAACCAAACTATGACGCGCGTGTTTCACCCCCAGCACCACAAACAATTGATCCTACGCAACCACAAATTTTACCACCAGGCCCAACACTTGATATTACACAACCGCAAATCTTACCACCAGGTCCAACATTTGATATTACACAACCGCAAATCTTACCGCCTGGACCGATTACAGAACCAACGCAACAACAAATCCAGCAAGTTGTCGGTACACAGTTTTTACCTTTAAAGAAACCTGTACTAGATTTCGTAAAACCTTGGGTAGATTACGGTTTAAATGAAGCAAAACATACATCACACAAACACGCTCTAACAGAAGTTGCGGCGATTATGTTTTTAGTTGGAAAAGGGTTCAACCCGACGATTGCACATTATATTGTGGAATCTTGGGAGAAGAATGAGCAGTTTTAAGGTTATCCATTTCATTTTAAATAAAACAAAAAAAGTGTCACAAATGCGTAGGTTATAAGCATTTGTGACACTTTTTTGTTTGTTATGTTAAATGTCATTTCAATAGTAAATTACTGCAGTTACCTTTTCTTCCTAGGACCAATAATTAATTTAATCGCCGTTCTTTCTTGATCATTAATAGTAACCTCTTGAAATGCTGGAACGAAGGCTAAATCGATACCACTTGGAGCAACAAATCCTCTTGCGATTGCTATTGCTTTAATCGCTTGATTTAAAGAACCAGCCCCAATCGCTTGAATTTCTACATTTCCACTTGTTCTTAGTACACCTGCTATTGCACCTGCAACTGAATTTGGGCTTGATTTTGAAGATACCTTTAATATATTTTCCATATAAGTTGCTCCCTCTATAATTTAATTACTCCTTCGTTACGGTATAGAATATTTCCACGTATCTTTAACTACTATTCACACAAAAAGCAAACAATGCTACATATGTACATTCATTCGATACTTTTCGTCTTCTTCCTGCTCTACTACGTAAATAAAGGAGAACAACCATAAACTCTAATATACAAACTCTTCAACACTCACATCATTGCAACTGAGGATAACAGTTTTACTTCTACATGTGAAGTTAAAATAAGCATTCCCGCTATACTTTAACATTTCATGATATTCCACTGATATTTTTACCAAATCATTAACCTTTTCTTCTTCAAAAATTTTTACAACTACTATTATTACTATATTTCTTTCATCGTATTAGCACTTTATACTCCTAATCTATCACCTTTTATATAAGACAAGCATAAAATACTATGAGTATACACGTTATTCATAATAGGGGGTAATATATTGGGTTCATACTATCATTCTTCAAACTCCAATAAAAAAAGTTCATGCAATTCTTCTTCCAGCTCATATAAAAAATGCTCGTGCAACTCCTCTTCTAGTTCTTATAAAAAATGTTCATGTGACCATTCACATAAAAAAAGCTGTCCGGCATACGGAACTTTTTGGCAAACTGAGTTTATAACTGTTCCTTTTAGAGAGCCTTTTCCATTTAATCACGTTGGCCCTATAGCAGGAGGAGTTTCCTTACTAAATCCTACTACTATACAATTTAGTCAAGCGGGTGATTATAGAGTTTCTTTCATTTCAACGATTAACACTACTGTAAATCCTGTGTTTCCACATATTCCAGTCATGACTATATTTCTAAATGACAATCCACTTGCTAATAGTCAAGGTGACTTTGCTTTTCAAATGAATACTTCATCAAATAACGAATGCCTTCAATTAGCAGGTGAAACGATTGTTACAGTACCCGCTAATTCAACTCTTCAATTGAAAAATAATAGTGGTTTCAATCGTCAAAGTATTGCAACTTGTGATAATGGTATCAATGCAGTTGAATTAACAGTTATTAAACTAAGTTAATAATCATCTTCACATTTAGATGCTATTTCAGCATCTTTTTTATTGAATAATGCTTTTCTGTTAATCTAGTAAACATGAAAAAGAACCGAACTCTTCTACTGCAAAAGTTCGGTTCTTTTTATATTAAAACTTCTTACTTCTCCACATAAACCGACTTAACGATTGTACGATTATATGGTTGTCCTTCTTTATTCATCCCTTTTATATCCATTGTAACGTTATATACTCCTGGTTGCTTTATATTCTTCAAAGCACCAGTAAATGTATTGTTATTCACATTTTGTAATTCATTAAATTCAGAGACTAGTTTTCCTTCTTTATTAACTACTCTTACTGTTATGGAAAGATCCCCTTTCATTTCAGGTGCCACAGGTGATTTTTTCAGTTTATACTCAGATTTATTCGCTTTAACTTTAGTAGGCATTTGAAGTACAAATGGTGCGCCGCTCTTGTAATCGCTTACAACTAAGTATGCATCTTTCGACTGCTTCGCCATCATTTTAACTTTCCATTCCCCTACATCCATTTTATCAAATTTAAATGTTCTAATTGTCGCGCCACCAAAGAAAGATTCATCTTCACCAGTAGTTATAACGCTATCTTTATTTGTATACATTTTTCCTTTTGGAGATATCATTTGTACTTCTACATCCGAAGAAGCAGTTAATATAGAAACGATTCCTTCTGCCTTTTTATCAACCGTAACAGTTTGCTCTATCCACTGATTTTGTGGCAATTCCCCACCTAAAATGCTTTGATTGGAAGTTGTATTTAATTGTTCTATATTTTCATTTGTACTAGTGCTGGATGCTACTAAAGCTGGAACCGGTACATTTGCTGTACGTAAATATGGTTCAATTCGCGCGAATACAGCAGACCCTTTTCGTATATTATCATGATCAAATTTGGAATCTGTAAATAAATGCGTTCCATACGGTAACTTAGCACTCCACTCATTTACTAATCCATCATTTGAACCGTATGATGACAAATATAACCCGCCCATAGATAAAGCAGAAAATACTGGTCCCCAGCTAGTCCCAGTAGCAGTATAGTAGCGATTTAATTTAGCTGCTGGATTATTATCAATCGTTGAACGAAATTTTGCCATTTCGCCCATTTGTAATGAATACGTACCATCATCTTTTTGACCTAATATAGAAGCAAGCCATCCTGCCCACCAACTATATGATAAATCCGCTAAGTTTGATCCATGATGTGGTGTCGCAAGTGTAATAACATTTCCGACAAATCGATTTGCACCATATCCTACTAATGCAGCCTGTGTATCAATACCGCCTTTACTATGTGCTACAATATTAACTTTTTTACCGAAATGATTATATATTTCTTCTAATTTTTGTGCTAACAATTTTCCGTTGTCCCATTGACTAGCTGACCCTTTTCCAGCAGCATCATATAATTGTATAAATACTGTTTGATAGCCTGCTTTCAAAGCATAGTCATACATATCATTCATATCGTGATACACTGTCTTACCATACCAACTATCAGCATTCCCATTCCTTCCTTGCACAAAGAGAATTGGAGGTCTATTCTCATCATAATTAGCAGGTTTTTGACCTAAAAACCATTCTCCAGGTGTAAAGGCTTCTTGATCTGGAAAGCCTGTTTTAAGCTCTTTTACAACTTCTGCTCGCACATTTGTGCTAATCATTGGAACCATGATAAAAAATACAATTAGTAAGGCAACACATCTTCTCATCAATCGCATATTATTCCCCCCACTTTTTTTGAAAGAAGGTGCTCTTTGTAATATTTTTTTATCTTCTCTCTTAATACTAGATAATCTTTTTACTTAAACAAAATCTTGTCCCTATTCCCACGAGATTACTAGTACCCCTTCTTCCTTAACACACGTTATTCTCTTTGTTTCTATCTCTTCCTTTTGAGAGAACACTATAAAAAAGTTTCTCAATAATTGTTAACCGTACTAAATCCAAATATCTCTAAATCATTATTGTTTATATAAAGTATACAAATCTTGAAAAAACTTTAGTAAAAAAACACTTTTTTACCACCTAGTTATAAAAAAGATTAATGAAGATATGTCCTTTTATTTAATTTAATACAAAACAAACGAATAAAAGCTTATGCTGTAAGACTTTCCTAAGATTAAATATTAAACTGAAATTTCTAAATAGATAGTAAGGTTTCCAGAAACATATATTATGATAATTTTCGCAGACTTGAATTAAACTTTTAGAAGTACTAACCTATCGGTGAGCAGAAGAAAATTCTGTAAAAAGAAAGGAGAATGCTTTATGATGACCAATTTACAAAAGGAGTTTTTTAAACGACTAAAAATTCCTGAAAAAGAAATAACATTTACTGATTTAGATGAAATTCTCTTGAAAATGGGCTTGATTCTCCCCTATGAAAATCTCGATATTATGGCTGGTACTATTACAAACATCTCAAAAAATAACTTAGTAGAAAAGTTACTAATTCAAAAACGAGGCGGTCTTTGTTATGAATTAAACTCCTTATTGTATTACTTTTTAATGGATTGTGGGTTTCAAGTATATAAAGTAGCCGGTACTGTTTATGATCTTTACGATAATAAATGGAAACCCGATGATGGTCATGTCATTATCATATTAAATCATAATTATAAAGATTATGTTATAGACGCAGGTTTTGCATCTCATCTACCTTTACATCCAGTCCCTTTTACCGGAGCAGTCATCTCTTCTCAAACGGGAGAATATCGAATTCGCAAACGAACTACCCGAAAAGGTACACACATTTTAGAAATGAGAAAAGGAGCTAACGGGGAATCTACAAATTTCTTGCAATCTGAGCCTTCACACGAATGGAAAATAGGCTATGCCTTTACTTTAGATTCAATAGATGAGAAAAAGGTGAATAACATTCAAAAAGTGATTGTAGAACATAAAGAATCTCCTTTTAATAAAGGGGCTATTACTTGTAAATTAACTGATTATGGGCACGTATCATTAACAAATAAAAATTATACAGAAACCTTTAAAGGCATCAAAAATAAACGACCAATAGAATCAAAAGATTACGCTCGCATTCTTCATGAATCTTTCGGAATAACACAAGAAAAATATGTAGGAAAAACACTAGAAAGAGGATAGTTGACTAGAAGTATTTCATAATAAAGCAGATTCCATATTTAGAATCTGCTTTATTTTATATTTTGTTATAAAAAAGTTTGTTTTGCTCTTACCCTTTAATTCTCAATTATATACTCATCATCATATTTATCGTATTGGAGCCCTGACCCTATTTTTGATTCCGTAACTTGATCTCTTAAAAACGGTGCAGCTTCCATTTTGCTAGTTGCAATTTCAATTCCATATTTTTTCGTTAAATGGGCTAATTCTATTAAAAACCACTCTCTTCGTAATGTGACTGGAATATCAAATGTTCTTCTTTTCATATATAATAGCACCTCTTTAATTTTCATAACTTAAAAAACATTATAGTATATGCATGTCCATTCTAAATGTGCTATTACTAAAATAACATTTTAGTTTACATAAAATAATTATGTATTAGTAGAAAGAGGCTTGTCCTCCTCTTTCTACTGTAGAGATTTAAATTAAGAACATCTTGGTACACCTAAAGCTAAGAATAAACCTGCTACTCCCGCAGTAATCGGTACTTTCAACGTAATAACATCATCTACTTTCGTTACTAAAAAGAAAGCATTACCTTCTTGTAATATACAAGTTACCAACAATTGGAATTCCATTCAAATCTCCTCCTTTCAATCGATATATTATACTTTATGGATTTTATTAAAAAATGTAATAGGAAATATATCCATTTTCTCCTATATACAAATAAATTTTCATCAGTCTATTAAAAATATTAATGTCCTCTGTTAAATACCACTCCTATTATTCTCAAAACTGACACATAATAAGTGATTTCAATCACCACATTGTTTTTCATTTATCGCTATTCTTAATTTAGATATTACATTTAAACTTTATGGAGGCATTCATATGGAACATACATTTACTGAA
>Ga0209025_1004136_pt1 | contig 12882 bp, 6 predicted proteins | sample AraplaMF_Col_mLB_FD_184256 | JGI IMG/M metagenome (GOLD analysis project Ga0209025, IMG submission 184256) | Arabidopsis root microbial communities from the University of North Carolina, USA - plate scrape MF_Col_mLB (SPAdes) (version 2) | ecosystem: Host-associated > Plants > Roots > Endosphere ... | reverse complement strand
CAGCAAATCCTTCTAATAACTCTTTTAAGTCAATGCCAGAAGAAGCTTTTAATGTTTCTTGCATCGTTGCCATTAAATCAGTCGCATAACCTGCAACTTTTCCGGCGCCGCTATTTTTACCACCGCCACCTGTATCGACAACTGTAATTTTATCAATATTGCTAAGTGGACTTGCAAGTTCCTTCGCATAACTTGGAAGCATTTTAAGAACCATATCCATAATTGCCGCTTGGCCATATAATTCAAATGCCTCTGCAATTTTTTGTTTCGCTTCTGCTTCTGCTAAACCTTTTAATCTAATAACATCTGCTTCCGCTGTACCTTGTGCTTTTTGTACTTCTGCTTTTGCTTGACCTTGCGCTTTTTCGATTTCCGCCTTCGCTAAACCTTCTACACGTACTTCTTCTGCACGAGCTCTCGCTTCTGCTTCAATCTTATATTGATCCGCATCTGCCTTTTTAATTTGTTTTACTTTTTCTGCTTCCGCTGATTGCTCAACAGCATAGCGATCTGCATCTGCTTTTTTCTTTACTTCTGCATCGTATTGCTTCTCACGACGCGCAATCTCTTTTTCTTCTAATTCAATTTGTTTCTCACGCTCAATGATTTTAACGCGCATTTGCTCTTCTGTAACACCTTGTTGTGCTTTCGCTTGTTGTAATTCGTAAGAAAGATCCGCGTCTGCTCGAGCTTGTTCTTGCTCTCTCTTATAAGATTGTACTTTTAACTCTTTATGTTTTTCAGCTTCAGCGATTTGGGCATCACGTTGATATTCAGCTTCTTTCGCTTCTTTCTCAGCACGAGCTTTCTCAATACGAGCTTCTTTTTCACGCTCTGCATTCGCAATAGTTGCATCACGCTTAACTGTCGCAATTTGCGGCTGACCAAGTGCATCTAAGTAACCGTTCTTATCCATAATTTCTTTAATTGTAAAGGAAACGATGCGAAGACCCATCTTCTTTAAATCTGTAGAAGCTACTTCATGCACCTTTTGAGCAAATTGCTCTCTATTACTATACGCATCTTCTACTGTCATAGAAGATAAAATCGCACGTAAATGACCTTCTAAAACTTCTTTTGCTTCTATCTTTAACTCTTCTGTTTCTTTTCCTAAATATTGTTCAGCTGCTGTAGATACTTCTTCAATGGTAGAACCTACTTTAATAATAGAAACACCGTTTACTGTAATCGGAACACCTTGCTTCGTATACGTATCACGTGTACCAACTTCTAATTTGTAGTTTAATAGACTTAAAGGCTCGGCTCTTTGCATAATTGGAACTACGAAAGTACCGCCACCGCGAATAATCTTAATCTTCTTTCCATCATCAGTGGTAACTACATTTTTCCCGCCACCAAGCCAGTTCCCTGTAACAATTAACGCTTCATCTGGGCCAACTGTTCGATACTTCGTAATGAATACTAAAATGAGTAGAATTAAAATTGCGAGTAAAACTCCACCAATAATTAATGGAATTGTCATGTGAATTCCCCCTTATAATTTTGGTTTTTTTAAAGAATAAGCGATGTTTTGTACAAGCAAAACACCATCTTGGACTCCCTCGATAATAACTTCAGTTCCTTGTGAAATATCTTTTCTCCCAATTGTTTTAGCTGGAATTGCATTACTTCCAAATTGAGAGGAGATTAATACTTCTCCAAATCCTTCTGTAGGAATTGTCGTAATGACCTCTCCCTTGCAACCAATGAATTCATCCATACGTTGCACAGTATTTTGTTCTGCTTCTGCAATCGGCTTTAAAATTAGTATTTTCATTATGAATACACCAATAAAAGATATAGCACATGCAGCCCCGAAAATAAGAATGCTATTAAAGGAAAATAAATATTCTCCTATATAACTAAGTCCACATAACATGGCGAAGAAACTAAGTAATAAAATAACAACGGATACCGATCCGCCTCCAAAACTAAATATGGATTCAAATATATCTCCAAAAAAGATATAAATCACAGTGAGTATAGTAGCAATAACAAATCCATATAAATAAATTGTCTCAAGTGGATAACCAAACAAAACCATTTCTTATCCCCCTCTCTTAAACAATCCCTTTTTTGTTATGTGTATGCCCCACCTCTTCCAAAGATTATTGTTCTTAATTTTCAGTTATTTACTTTTTAAAGAAAAGCCTGTAAGACAGGCCCCCTAAAAAAGAACAGGAGAAGCCTATTGTGACAGGCTCCTCCTAGTAAATAACCGATATATTATATATCTATATAATATACTATTTTCCACAAAAAGTAAAGTTAAACATACATTGGAAAAGCACTTATTTTACTGATAATTCGTACGTTCCATCGCCATTATCATATTTATATACATACAAATAATACTTACCTGGTTTTGCATTCATTTTTGCCTCTATATGATTTCCATTCGCTTGACCGTAAGCAGCATAATTTTGCATATCTGATTCATGGTGAAGCACCCATGTCATCCCGATTCCATACTCATTTAAAACGGAAATATCAATATCTTTCGCTGATGCTACATTAAATGTATAAACATCGGTGTGATCTCCGCTGATAAGGCTACCTTTTATAGTAGTGTTTAGCCCAATATGATTCGCTTCTTCCGGACGATTATTTGGTTCTGATTCTGTTAAACTTCCGTCTTTAATCGTAACAGTTGTTTCGCTTCTGCTCTCTTCCCCTTTATCATCTTTTACTAGTAACGCAACTTTGTAAATTCCTTCTCTTTCATATGCATGCACTGGATTAGCCTCTGCACTTGTGCTTCCATCTCCAAAGTCCCATAAATAAGAAACGATTGTTCCATCTTCATCTTTTGAGCCATCACTTTTAAATGGAATGCCTTCTTTTACAAGTCCATTATAAGGACCATTTATATGAACCGTTGGAGATTTATTTTCTCCGTTATCTTTTGCGATACCGTGGAAGACTACATCATATTCAAATTGATTTGAGCTATTCACACGGTAATTGACGAAGTATGCTGTAACCGTTTTGTAGCCACTCCATTCTTTTTTCGCCAGTTGTTCTAGTGCTTCATTTACTCGTTTACTCATTTCGTTCCAGTCTTCTGATTCACCTTTTGTTTCACTACCTGTAAATGTGCCTTCTAATGTAAATGTATTAAAGAATTGGGAGCTATGTTTTGTCATTTTTGCCTCTTTCATTGGCAACGTATCACTAATTTCTTTCTCTACTGCTGTTAACGATTTTGGTGCATGTTCAGCTAAATAATCATCTGCTACTTCCGGTACATTATATTTATCTTGATTATCAATTAGCTGTTGCATATACTCTTGATACTCTTTATTTAGTTTAGAATCTTTACTTAAATTCTCACGATAGGCATCATAATTTTTCACGTCATTTGCACGAATTAAATCTTGAATTTTATCAAATGTTTCAAATTGATGTGTATATAAATAAGATTGCAATGCGAACGAGTAATTATAGAAATCCCAAGAACCATATTTAGCAAATAATGTGCGCTCTGCTGTATAACGACTTGCAGGATCAGATGATAATCCACTAATGATGCTCTTTCTCGGTACTACATTATTTGTACGAGTAGAACCTGCAAAAAATTCAGCATTCCCTTCTTGGAACCAAGTTAATCTCTCATTTTGATACATATCTCCTCTTCCAAATAAACCTGGCACTTCAAATCTGCCTTGAAGATAATGAGTAAATTCATGACGGAATAATTCTTCTAAACTATAAATGCTTTGTTCTGGCGTACGCTCATATGTAAAGAATGTTCCTGTTTCTTCAATATAAATTCCACCGTTGTTTGTTTCATATCCATACAGTTGTCTATTTAACTGATACTCCTCTGGACTGTTATAAATCACTATCGTTAATATATCATCTGCATTGCCTGGCTCTAACGCTTTGTCATTTCCAATTACACGATGATACTGCGCTTTTACTTCCTTCGCAGCCCAGTATAGTCTCTTAATTTTTTCTTCTGATACTTTATCCCCTGTTTTAAACACGATAGATCCATCATCGAATGTGTATGTTTTTGGTAAGTACTGCTCTTTTCCTTCTTTACGTATTTTCTCTAAATCTACTGCATTGCCGCTATAATCTTTCCCATTATAATTTGTTGTAATTTGTTCTACTGCAACAAAATATGGCTCACTTAAACGTGGGTACATATGCATTGCTTGTGTAACAACTTCTAACCCTTTACTTGGATTACTATGAAACTTCCCTAAACGGCTAGCGAAATAAATTCCATTATTAACGAGCCATTTATTTTCTGGTGTTACTTCATTTAAAAGAGCGATACGATTTATTTCATTAATAAACCCATCTACTTTTCCATACCACATCGTTTCATTCGCTTCTTTACGAGCCTCAATTAAGTACGATTGCATATCATAATCAATACCTTGCATAAGATCGTATACAGCTTGTCCTTTCATACGATCGTCTACATACGTACGAAGATTATCATTGTATTGTTTTAAAATATTAGCTGCGTATTGAACTGTTTCTACATCACTTGAAGCATTGCTGATTAATTTACCGTATGCAGATACGACTGAATCTTGCTCATATGTACCGAGCTTAAAGTTTGGATTTGTTGCGATTGCTTTTAAAGCAGGCAAACATTTATCCTGGAAGCTTCTCTCATTCAAATCGCTTAATTCATTATTGTAAAATGCAAGATAAAAAGCTGAACGTAACACTTCCGTAAACGTTTGAATTCCTTTTGAATCATCTTTCGTAAATGTACTACCTCGATGAGCCAATTCATCTATAACCACTTGCATTTTTCCCTTGTCTTTATAAAAAGCCTTTGCATCTTCATTAAACTGGAATAAGTCTGTAATTTGATTCCACTTAATACTTCCTAGTGTTTCAACTAATTCTTGATCACTCATTTTATTTAAATCAGCCATTGAATAACTTTCTTTCATTTGCTTTACTTCGGTGCTTTTCATAATAGATGCTGGTCGCTGTGAAAAGTCTCCTACTTTTAACCGTTCTTGAAACGATAATGTCTCCTCTGCTTTAGAAACGTGCCCAATCTCATCTACTGACTTTTCAATTCCAACCGGTTTCGAATGCAATACATTATATGGCACCTTTTCTTCTGCTGATACATGAGTTTGAATTGCCCCCAGTGATAGAGCCATTGTACTAATGCTAAGCATTACTTTATTGATTGTTAATTTCTTGTTCATATCCTTGCCCCCTATTCAAATATTCCATTCACGAATTTAACATAAAATCTATATGTAACAATATAAAATGCAATATTTCATATTATTTCTTCTTACATTTTGTACATATCGTGAACAACCTTCCCTTTATGTAACCTCCAATAGTTATGAATCTATAGTGACTAAACAGTCCTTTCACATGTATCAAAAAGAGAATTTTTTGACAATTAAACCTTTAATTGTTATGATTAATATAATTGTTAACTTTATTAAACAAGGGTGGGATTCTATGATAAAAAAAGAAAACAGTGTATTTTATATCTCCTTCTTGCTAACAACGCTATTCATCATATGGGGAATTACCCCGGCAAGTTGGATACAAGGCTATGATTTACAAAGCATTACATCTTCTTTAAACTCATTTATCCTTAATAAATTTGGATGGTTTTACTCTCTACTTATGACCGCAATGATTATTTTAGCCACTTATTTAGCATTTTCTAAGTACGGTTCTATTCGTCTTGGTAAGGATGGAGAAAAACCAAAGTATAGTTATCCATCTTGGCTATCCATGTTGTTTGGGGCCGGTATGGGAATTGGACTTCTCTTTTATGGAATCGCTGAACCGATTTCACATTTTACAGATCCACTAACAGGAAAAGCAGGTACAGAGGAAAGCGCCAAGCTCGCTATGCAATATTCATTTTTCCACTGGGGTCTCTTTCCATGGTCACTATACGCAATGGTTGCTTTAACAATTGCATATTTCACATTCCGCAAACAAAAAGGTAGCACAATTGGGGCTACAGTTACTCCATTATTTAATCGATCGAAAAATTCTCCTATCGGAAAAACAGTCGATATTTTAGCTGTTTTAGCCACAGTATTCGGTATTGTGCCATCTGTTGGGATTGGTGCTCAACAAATCGCCGGAGGATTAAGCTATTTATTCCCTTCTATTCATAACACTTTACTTACACAACTTGTACTTATCGCCATCTTCGCTGTTTTATATTTAACAAGTGCACAAACAGGCTTAGATCGTGGGATTAAATATTTGAGTAACTTAAATTTCTCTCTTGCAGGTATATTACTCGTCTCCTTTTTACTTTTAGGACCAACTGTATTTATTATGAAATATTTCACATCTACACTCGGTTCTTATATTGGAGCTTTACCTAGTATGGGATTAAATTTAGGCGCATTTAATGAAAAATCTTCTTCTTGGATAGAAAACTGGACTATTTTCTATTGGGGATGGTGGATCTCTTGGTCTCCATTCGTCGGTACATTCATCGCTCGTATTTCTAAAGGACGCACAATAAAAGAATTTATTTTTGGAGTTGTATTAGTCCCAACTCTTATTTGTACATTTTGGTTTGCGGTATTTGGCGGTACCGCTATCCATATGGAAATGTTCCAATCGCTTGGCATAGCTGATGAAATCGCAAAAAATGGTACAGAGATTGGATTATTTGCTGTTATTTCACACCTACCATTCTCTACATTTTTAACGATTATCGGGTTAATTTTAGTAGCCACATTTTTCGTTACTTCTGCCGACTCGGCAACATTTGTTGTTTCAATGCAAACGAGTAATGGAAGCTTATCACCGAAAAATAGTTTAAAACTTATATGGGGATTAACAATCGCGATCATTGCAGCCCTTTTATTACAAGCTGGAGGGTTAAATGCATTACAAATTGCAGCTATAATCGCAGCACTACCATTTTCTATCGTAGTCGTTCTTATGATTACTTCGCTCTTTAAAGAGCTACGAAAAGAAGATGTTAATTTGCAAACGAAAGAAGTTCCGAAAAAAATAAAAAAGGTTATGTAACGATTAGCATCTCTTCTAAAAGAAGAATTCGGCCCTCAAATTAGCCCTACATCCGTTATTACTGAGGGCGGCCAAATAAATGAAATAAAACCCATTCGTATGAAATATAATCTTCATACGAATGGGTTTTTACTCTATTATATAGTGTTGTAAACATGCTTTTTCCTCAAAACTGACTTTCTTGTACAACCCCATCGCACGATCATTATTCGTATTTAAACATAATTCTATCTTTCTCATCCCTTGGAACGAGAAAATATACTGAACAGCAGCTTGTAATAAACGCTCTCCGACACCTTTTCTTCTACTATTTTTAGCAGTTGCAATATATTCGATATTCGCCTCTTGAAACTCTGGATTTACTTCAACATATACGTAACCTTCTAACTTATCATTCTTCATACTTACAAATAATTTATTCGTATTGCTTAAACGTTCGATAATTTCATATCCTTGATAATATGTATTAGGAAAAACGGTATTGTGTAAAGAGATAAACTGCTCAAATACTTTTGGTAAAGCTTCTTCTACATTACATATAATACGTTCTTCCACAATATTATGGCTTAAACTGAAAATACTATGTCGCTCTTGTTCTTTTGCATGTAAATCCTTCATTAAGCGGGCACAATTATTATTTTCCACATTATAAAAACCATAAAACTTTTCAATATGAAAAGGCATCTTTTCAATAAGTTCCTTCCACATATGTAAAGCCGCTTCTTCCCAATTCGCTGAAAGAATAAACGGTCCCCATATTTCGGCACATTTTTTTACCTCATCCACATCAAATCCTAATACACCTATTAAATTATTATTCTCATAAGTAGCAACAAAAGATTGTTCCCAGCCTATATCTGAAAAATCATGAATAATTGTCTGTAACAACTCCTCTTTCTCATCTCCACAATAGCCAACATGATGAGTAGCATCTTTATTCATATTCGCAATAAATGCTGCCACCTCTTCAATTTTTAAAATAGAACTAACATACATAACCTCTCCTCCTTCTTTAATATATTCACACCTTTTCCATTTATCTCCTTCTAAAAAAGACATCATCATAAGCATATTTCAAAATGAAATCGCCATGATAATGTCTTCTCAAAAACTCATATAATCACTTTACGTTATAATAAGATACAACGTTTTTATTTCTTAAATAATCTCTTTCTAAATACAAACATACTCAGTGCTGAAAGAACTAATGCTACGCCTGAAAGCAACGTTGATGTATTCTCTTGTCCACCTGTTGCTCCTAATGATTTCTTGCTTTCTTCTTGCTTATTAACAGCTGGTTTATTTTCTTTCACGTTTTGATTCTCTACTACTTTTTCTTTCATAACTTGATTGTTCACGCTTTGTTCTTGAACTGCTACTGATTGATTTACTGCGTCTTTACCTTCAATTTCTTTTACTGGTTCTTTTACTTCTTTTGATCCTTCAACTTCTTTGGCTGGTTCTTTTGGCTCTTCTTTTGATTCTTCAACTTCTTTTGTTGGTTCTTTTGGCTCTTCTTTTGATTCTTCAACTTCTTTTGTTGGTTCTTTTACTTCTTCTTTTGATCCTTCAACTTCTTTGGCTGGTTCTTTTACTTCTTCTTTTGATTCTTCAACTTCTTTTGTTGGTTCTTTTGACTCTTCTTTTGATTCTTCAACTTCTTTTGACGGTTCTTTCGGTTCTTCTTTCGCTACTATATTTTGAGTAACTGTACCACTAAATACTAGGGACAGACCGTGATAATTTCCATTTAAGGAGAATGAATAAACTTTTGCTCCTGGAGTTTTCCATACGACTGTTCCTCTATCAGTAACGATACCATCTGTACTCTTCAGTTCAATATCTTCAAAGATTTCCCCCTCTAAATCGTAGATAGGAATTTGAATTTCTTGATTCATTTGTCCATCTTCTAAAACAATTTTTTGATTTTTAATATCAACTGTTATCCATTGAGCCAATTGAATGACCGGTCGTACATCACGAATCTCATTTCCAGCTAATTTCAAGCTAAGTAAATCAAGCATAGAAGATAAAGTAGAGATATCTTGAATCTTATTATCAGATAAATTTAACCACTGTAAGTTTTTCAAGCTAGCTAATGGAGAAATGTCTCGCACTTTATTGCCGATCATTTCAAGCTTATTCAATTTACTAACTTTGCTAATCTCATCTAAATTATTGATTTCATTATTATTTACTAACAATGTATCTAGATTTTTCAATTCATGAATTCCATCAAGAGCAGCACTATCAATTTTATTATTTGATAAATCCAGATTTTTTAATTTTTGAATCTTAAATAGTTCTGAAACATTTTTTATACTGTTATTGCTAACATTTAATTTTTCAAGATTCTCTAATGAATGAAGTGGTTTAATATCTTCAATTTGATTATTGGATAAATCCACTGATTTTAAATTTCTCAAACTCGAGATAAATTCCGCATTTTTCATATTAACATTTTGTAATGTCAATTCTTCCATATTTGTCATGAGTTCTAATCCAGAAAAGTTTGTTATTCCCTCTTTTTCCCCATCTGTAATTTTCAAAGTCTTAACTGTTAATAAATCTTCCTTCGTTATAGGGGTATTTACATTTTTGCGTTCGAAATTATATTTATTCATGTATTGTCTTAATTTCATATCTTGGATTACGTTAGAACTTTCTTCTCGTTTTTCAACGATATTTTGTATTACCCTTCCTTGGAACCTTATCTTACTTTCAGTTTTACCTTCATCCATCTTAAATTCATACGTTTTTTCTCCAAGGCTATCCCACTTTATTGCTCCGTTCGTAATACTTCCGCCTTCACTCTTCCACTCAATATTTTGAAGTACCGTCCCATTTACATCATATACAGGAATTTTCACTTCTTCATTCATATATGCTTCATCTAAAAAGACTTTTTGTCTTTGAACATCAATCTTAATTCGTTTTCCTAATTCTTGAATAGGTCTTATATCACGAATCTCATTTGTTGCAAGTTTTAATTCATATAAATGATTCAAATTACTAAGTGATGATACATCTGAAACATAGTTTTCTTCTAGGTTAAGTGATTGTAAACCAGTTAGTTTAGATAATGATGTAATATCTTTAATATCATTTTTTTCAAGATTAAGTTCAACGATGCCACTCATCTGACTAATCGGTCCAATATTTACAAGCCCATTATTTCCTATTCCTAATGTCCCTAACTTATTCATTTGCTCAATACCTGTAAGATCAGTAATCTTATTATTACTTACATATAGCTTTCTTAAAGAAGAAACATTATATAAAGGCTTTATATCACTAATTTTATTACCTGATAAGTTAATTGTTCTAACTTTTTTAAGTTGACTTAGTGGCGTAACGTCAGCAATTCTATTATTTTGCAACTCTAGTATATCCAGTCTTTCTAAGTTTGCAAGCGGCTCAACATTTTCTATTTTATTAAAAGATAGATCAACTACTTTTAAACGTTTTAGTTGTGAAATAGGAGCTATATTGCGCACATCAGACCCTTGTATTGTTAGTCTTTCTAGATTTTCCATATACTCTAATCCTTTTAGACTCTCAATTCCTTGACCTGCATATATATTTAATTCTTTAATTCCTTTTAAATCTTCTTCAAATATAGGTTCATTTATATCTTTCCTATTTAATGCGTTTTTATTAATTTCCTGTTGTAATTGTTTATCACGTATTATATTTTGTATATCTTCGATTTGTTCTTCTTCGTCCTCTTCTATATCGCTCTCTATAAATGTACGCATATTCACTTCAAACTGAATTTTGAATTCCTTATCATACCCTAAAGTAGGAATTAAAATGTGCATTTGCATATTATATCTTTTTCCTAACTCACCTACTTCAAATTGTATAACTTTCGTTCCGTGTTTTCTTTTATCTTCCGACAATACCTTTACATCATGGAACATTCCTGGTTCTTTACTATCTTCAACTTTCAGGTAATCGAAGAAATCGCTATCTTTTAATGTTGCTGTAATTATTCTTTTCCCATTTTCAATCGTCAGCTTTGGATCTTTTATATATACAGTTGCATACGACTCTTCATTTGAATTATCTTTATAAGCCTTAATTACCGCATCAAAAACATGCTTTTTTGAACTTTGTGCAGCCATATTCTCTGTAGCAGCAGTAGCTGCTAAGACCGGTGTCGCATAAACCGCAAACGGCAACGATAATGTCGCAGCCACTAACATTGCATTTATATGTTTTCTTTTATTTTTTTTCAACTTTACATCTCCTCCAAAATATATAAATCTAAATGTAATCATATCTCGAGTAAATGATAATGATTTTCATTTTCAATGTCAACTAGAAAAATAAAAAGTTTACAAAAAAATAACCCCTTTTTAAAGGGGTTATGCCATTTTCTCGCCTGATTCTTCTCTAAAGAAGCTCTTCATTGCGTGGAATACATCTGCTTTTTGCTTTAAAATATAATATCTGAAATTCTCATCTTTAATATTTTTATAAGCTGACATAAGTGTACTATGGCGGTTGTACTGATTCACTTCCCCATACCCAAACATATTACACTTCTTCATCAACTCTTCAACAAGCTTTACACATCTAGCATTATCTGATGTTAAATTATCACCATCTGAAAAATGGAATGGATAAATATTATAGCGGTCTGGTGAGTATTTATTATCAATTAGCTCGAGTGCTTTTTTGTATACAGAAGAACAAATTGTTCCGCCACTTTCTCCTTTTGAGAAAAACTCTTCCTCTGGAACTACTTTTGCCTCCGTATGATGGGCAATAAATTCAATATCTACTGATTCATACTTTGTGCGTAGAAATCTCGTCATCCAGAAAAAGAAGCTCCGTGCCATATATTTCTCCCATATTCCCATCGATCCACTCGTATCCATCATCGCTAATACAACAGCTTTTGAATCTGGCTTTAATACTTCATTCCAAGTGCGGAACTTTAAATCTTCTTGATGAATTGGATGGAAAGATGCTTTACCACGCATCGCATTTCGTTTATATGCGGATATCATCGTTCTTTTCTTATCGATGTTGCCCCATAATCCTGTTTTTCTAATATCATTAAATTCAACATGTTCAATCCGGTTTTCATCCATTTCTTTTCTCTTTAAATTAGGTAATTCTAATTCTTTGAAAAACGCTTGCTCTAATTCTAAAATAGAGACTTCAGCTTCATAATAATCTTCTCCAGCCGCATCCCCTGCTCCTTGCCCTTTTCCTGGTCCTTTTTGCTTTTGACCACCTGATCCATCTCTCGCAACGACATCACCAACTTTGCTGTCACCATTTCCTTGCCCAACATGTTTGTTTTTATCATAATTGTACCTAATCTTATATTCATCTAAAGAACGAATCGGTATTTTCACAACATCCTTACCATTAGACATAACAATACTTTCTTCTGTTACAAGATCGGGTAAATTATTCTTAATTGCCTCTTGCACTTTCTCTTGATGGCGTTGTTGGTCGTCATATCCTTTGCGATGGAGGGACCAGTTTTCCTGTGAAATCGTATAATTTGGTTGATTTTCTTCACCCATTTCTTTCCCTCCTTACTGTAATTGTCTTCCTATATGAACAGCAAGCTAGAAATTTTGTTTTATACTGTGCAAGCTAGAATGAAAAGTAACTGCCCATCGAAAATCATCCCATAAACATATATAACGTTTTTCATATAATACTCCGAGCATCCTAAACAAAATTTTGCCACTCACATACTAGAAAAGAATCATTCAGCCTTCGATAAGAAAGAAACACAATGCATAGTTGCACACATTTACACTTTGCAACATATTGTATTGTGTTGGCTTTTTTCGTATGAATGGTTGGTTACTCTATCATATGCATATTGTAAAAATAATTGACAAT
>Ga0209025_1004134_pt1 | contig 12883 bp, 8 predicted proteins | sample AraplaMF_Col_mLB_FD_184256 | JGI IMG/M metagenome (GOLD analysis project Ga0209025, IMG submission 184256) | Arabidopsis root microbial communities from the University of North Carolina, USA - plate scrape MF_Col_mLB (SPAdes) (version 2) | ecosystem: Host-associated > Plants > Roots > Endosphere ... | reverse complement strand
GCCCGCACCGAACAACAGCAGGGCGCCGGCAAATACCAGTATCAACAGACTTGTAAAGACACGACGCACAACCCAGCTACCTTTTCTGTACAGAACGCAAAAGCTCAGGCCTATGATAATTCAGCCCATCTCCCCACCGACCGTGAAGACCCCATGACCCTGCCCAGCACCGCCCACCCGATTTCCGGCACCACCGAACTGACGCACCTGGGCGTCATCCGCGTTGCGGGCGACGATGCCGTCACTTTTCTGCAAGGCCAGCTGACGCAAGACGTGGCGCTGATGGCTAGCAACGAAGCCCGCCTGGCGGCTTTTTGCAATGCCAAAGGCCGCATGCAGGCCAGCTTTGTGGTCTTCAGGAGCGGCGCGGATCTGCTGCTGGTCTGCAGCCGCGACATCCTGCCCGCGACACTCAAGCGCCTGTCCATGTTTGTGCTGCGCGCCAAGGCCAAACTGAGCGATGCCAGCGCGGAATTCACCTTGTACGGTGTCGCCGGCGCCGCCGTGGCCCAGGTCGCGGGCCGCAACGGCGCTTTGTGGGAAAAAGCCGAAATCGGCGAAACCAGCCTGGTGTTTCTGCATCCCGGCGCCGGCCAGGCGCGCGCACTGTGCTGCGTGCCGGCCGGCTCGCCCGCACCCCAGGGCTCGCCCATCAGCCTGGCCGACTGGCAATGGCTGGGCGTGCGTTCCGGCATTGCCATGATCACCCAGCCCATCTTCGAGGCCTTTGTGCCGCAGATGCTGAACTATGAATCCGTGGGCGGCGTGAATTTCAAGAAAGGCTGCTACCCCGGCCAGGAAATCGTGGCGCGCAGCCAGTTCCGCGGCACGCTCAAGCGGCGCGCTTATGTGGCCCACACCGCCGGATCGCCTGCGGTCGGCCAGGAGGTGTTCCACGCCTCCGATGCCTCCCAGCCCTGCGGCCTGGTCGCCGCGGCGGCGCCCAACCCGGCCGGCGGTTTTGACGCCATTGTGTCCATGCAGACCTCCGCCGCGGCTGACGCGGCGGACGGCCGCCTGACTTTGGGAAGTGCTTCCGGTGAAGCCCTGACCCTGCTCCCCCTGCCCTACGCCCTGCTAGAAGATATTTAACGATGTGCCTGGTTGCGTTTGCTGTCGGCGCTTCCGCACGCTGGCCGCTGCTGATCGCGGCCAACCGCGATGAATTCCTGGAGCGGCCCACGCTGCCCCTGGCGCGCTGGGGCACCGCGTCCGGGCAGGAAATCATCTCCGGCCGCGACCTTCGCGCCGGCGGCACCTGGATGGGCATCACGCCAGCCGGCCGTATCGCTTTTTTGACCAATGTGCGCCAGGCCCAGCCCGACGCCGCGCCGCGCTCGCGTGGGGAGCTGGTCACGCGCTGGCTCGAAGGCGCCGGTGACGCAGCGGATTTTGTGGCGGCGCTCGAAGATAAAGGCGCGGCCTTTGGCGGCTTTAACCTGGTGCTGGGCGACTTGCGTCAAAAGGCTTGGACCTGGGTCACCAACAAATATGAAGGCGCGCCGGCCTTGCATGCCCAGGCTTTGGCGCCCGGCCTCTACGGCCTGTCCAACGCTGGGCTGGACACACCCTGGCCCAAAACCCTGGAGCTCAAACGCGTGCTGGCAGCTGCCTTGCAAAGCGGCGACGGCCCTGAGGGCCTGCAAAAGCTATGGACGGCGCTGGGCAGCCGGCAACGCGCCTTGCCCGCGGACCTTCCGCATACCGGCGTGCCACCCGAGCTTGAAGAGGCGCTCTCCAGCGCCTTTGTGGAAGTGCCTGGCCGCGGCTACGGCACGCGTTGCAGCACAGTGCTGCTGGCGACGGCCTCCGGCAGCGACTGGGATGTTGAACTGGAAGAGCGTACCCATGGCCGCGAAGGCCTGGCCGCCGCCGCGGTACACCGCGAGCAATTGAAGATCAAGGCGCCTTAACCATTTCTATGTGCGGAATGCCGACTTCCTCAAAAGGCTCGCCGCGCGGCGTAAAACCCAGCCGCTGGTAAAAGCCCTCGGCGCTGCGCTGGGCATACAGCATCACTTCCCTGTCGCCGCGCTCGCGCGCCGCATCCATCAGCGCTCGCAGGATGTCGCTGCCCACGCGTGAGCCGCGCAGCGCATGGTGCACTGCCATGCGGCCTATCTTGCCCACGCCCTCCGCCTGGCGCACCAGCCGGCCCGTCGCGATGCCCTGCCCCAGGCCGTTATAGGCCACCGCATGCAGAGCCGTGCTGTCGGCCTCATCCCACTCCATCTCCATGGGAATGCCCTGCTCCTGCACAAAAACCGCCGTGCGCACCTTGCCGGCATCGGCGCCCAGTGCGGCCCAGCCACCGGTCTTCAGCTGCAGCATGGCCTCACCGGCTTCATAAGCCGTCAGCACGCGGCGCAAGGCCTCCGGCACCGGTTTGGAGGTCTGCGAGGCCGGGTCGGCAAACACATAAACCAGCTCGCAGCTGATCAGCAGTTGATCGCCGCGGAAGATCGCACCCGCAAACGCCATCGACGAATTGCCGATTCGCGCGCACTTGAGCGCCACGTCGACCTGCTCGTCAAAACGCGCCGAGCCGTGGTATTCCACCGTCGCCTTTTTGACGTAAAGGTCGCCGTCCAACTGCACCATGGCCTCTTCGTAGGGCAAGGCCAGCGCGCGCCAGTAGTCGGTGATGGCCGTGTCGAAGTACATCAGGTAGTGCGCGTTGAACACGATTTTTTGCATGTCCACCTCGGCCCAGCGCACCCGCAGGCGGTGGGAAAAGCGGAAGTCCTGTCGTTTCATGGCTGTCGTCCCCTCAATGATCCAGCCCGAAGGCGCCGCGCAGCGCAGCCGCCGCATCGGCATGGGCGCGCCTGGCTTCGGGAATGATGCGGCCCATCTTGATGAACTCATGGGTCACGCCGCGGTAAATCTCCAGGTCCACCGCCACGCCGGCCGCGCGCAGCTTGTCGGCGTACATCACGCCCTCGTCGACCAGCGGATCGCACTCGGCCAGCCCCACCCAGGCCGGCGCCACGCCGTCCACGTCGGGCGCATTGAGCGGCGCGAAACGCCAGTCGTCGCGGTCCGCCGGGCTGCGCACATACTGGCTGAAGAACCACGTAATGTCGGCTTCACTCAGCACAAAGCCGTCGGCAAAAGTCTTGTGTGAACTTGTGTCCTGGTGGGCAGCGCAGCCTGGGTAGATCAGCAATTGCAGCGCCAACGGCAGGCCGGCGTCGCGCGCCAGCACCGCGCACATGGCTGCCAGCGTGCCGCCGGCGCTGTCGCCGCCCACGGCGATGCGCGAGGCGTCCAGGCCCAGGGATGCACCCGTGGCAGCCAGCCATTGCAACGCGTCCCAGGCATCGTTGGCTGCCGTCGGAAATTTGTACGCGGGTGCCAGGCGATAGTCCAGCGACACCACCGCGATGCCGGCCAAAAGGCTCAGCTGGCGGCACAGGATGTCGTGCGTGGCAACGCTGCCTACCGTGAAGCCGCCTCCGTGGAAAAACAGCAGCACCGGCAAGGCCTGGTCCGAGGGCGCGTAGAGCCGGGCACCCAGCAGTTCGCTGTCGCGCGCGGGGATGTGCAAATCCTCCATCCGGGCCAGCGTGGGTTTGGGAATTTCCAGCACGCCGGCGCCGGCCGCGTAGGCAGCGCGAGCCTGGTCCGGCGTCAAGGTGTGAAACGGCGGGCGATTGGCGCGTGCGATGCGGCTCAGCACGTCGCGCATGGCGGGGGTTAACAGGGTTTGGGGATTCGGCGGCATCAGTGAGGAGAGGGGATCAGGACGTGGGTGCTATCGCCGAGGTGACGGGAATCAAGGCTGGCGCGCGGGAGATCTGGGCGGAACGCCTTGAAAGCCATTAAAGTCAGTACAAGGATCCGCATCGCCCCACATCGTACAACGCAGAAAGACAGCCCGCATGGCCTTCATTTACTACGTCACCCAGATCCAGTTCGAGTTCGGCGCCGTGAAACTGCTCAAGCAGGAATGCGAGCGCGTTGGCATCACGCACCCGCTCATCGTGACCGACCCCGGCGTCAAGGCGGCGGGCATTTTGCAAAAGGCGCTGGACGCCCTGCCCGGCATGAAAGTCACGGTGTTCGACCAGACGCCGTCCAATCCGACCGAGGCCGCCGTGCGCGCCGCCGCCGAACTCTATAAAGCCAGCGGCTGCGACGGCCTGGTCGCCGTGGGCGGCGGCTCGGCCATCGACTGCGCCAAAGGCGTGGCGATTGCAGCCACACATGAAGGCCCGCTGACCACCTACGCCACCATCGAAGGCGGCTCGCCCAAAATCACCGACCGCGCGGCGCCGCTGATCGCGGTGCCTACCACCAGCGGCACCGGCAGCGAGGTCGCGCGCGGCGCCATCATCATCGTCGACGACCACCGCAAGCTGGGTTTTCATTCCTGGCACCTGGTACCCAAAACCGCTATCTGCGACCCCGAACTCACGCTGGGCCTGCCCGCCAAACTGACGGCCGCCACCGGCATGGACGCCATCGCCCACTGCATGGAAACCTATATGTCGGCCGCCTTCAACCCGCCGGCCGACGGCATTGCGCTGGATGGCCTGGAGCGCGGCTGGGCCCACATCGAGCGTGCCACGCGCGACGGCAGCGACCGGGAAGCGCGCTTCAATTTGATGAGCGCATCGATGCAGGGCGCGATGGCTTTCCAGAAAGGCCTGGGCTGCGTGCACTCCTTAAGCCACAGCCTGGGCGGCGTGGACCCGCGCCTGCACCACGGCACGCTGAACGCGATGTTCCTGCCGGCCGTGGTGCGTTTTAACGCCGGGGCCGAATCCGTGCAAAAAGACAATCGCCTGAACCGCATGGCCCGCGCCATGGGCCTGGCCTCGGGCGGCGATATTGCCGAGGCGATACGCGACATGAACGCCCGGCTGGGCCTGCCCACCGGGCTGGCTGCGATGGGCGTTCAGCGTGAGCAGTTCGGCCAGATCATCACCGGCGCGCTGGCCGACCATTGCCACAAGACGAATCCGCGTATTGCAACGGCTGGGGAGTACGAGGAAATGCTGGCCGCGTCGCTCTGAGCCAGAGGCGGTGATCAGCGCGCCGCAGCAGCGGCGACTGCTGCAGCTGAGGCGGCGGTAGCCGCTGCCACCTCCGGGTCCACCTTGGCGCCTTCGGTGCCGGTATTTTTCGGGAGTGTCTTGACCATGTCGGTCAATTTGCCGAGCGAGGATGAATTGGCTCGAGCTACCGCCGCCACCCACTCTTTTTCACCCATGCGGGCCTGGAGGCCGCCGTTCATGGTCGCAGCGCATTGCGGCCACGGCTTCAGGGGATTGGCCGCATAAGGCACGGCCTCCGGCTGGCTGATCAGGGAATGCAACGGGATGGGTTTTCCGGCACGGCCCGGCGACGGCGCGGGCCATGCGTCGGTTTGCGCCAGCAGTGCGAGCAGTGCCGGGCTTTCCGTCCTGTCACCTGCTGCGGCGCATTGGGCGACATCCGCAACAAGCTGCCTTGCGGCTTTTTCGTCTCCCTGGGCCAGCCATGGGGCGGACACGGCGAAATTCAGTACCGCCGAACAATCCGCAGCGCGCCCCTTCCCGAACCGGCGCCCGTCAGACAAATTCAACTGTATGCCGTAGCCATAGATGCTGTAGAAGAAGTCCCTGCCGCCGTGCAAGCTTCTGGCCGTGCCCAGCACATCCAGCAGGGCAGCCCGGTCGCTGCACAGCAAAGGCGGAATGCCACGCGCGCAGTTGTTGAGTTGCGCAATGTCGGATATAGGCACGTCCTTCCAGTTTCTGGACATTGCCGACGCGAAGTAGCCGTCACAGAGGCCGGAGGCCCGGACAGCCTCCCTTTCCTGCGCGAATGACAGAATCGCGGCCATGATGCCAACCACCACCGGGACGATCAGGAGCAGCAGCGCACCGCGCAGCATGGCGCTGTCCTTGAACAGCGAGGCGGCACGTTTTTGGCCGCGCTCCAGGACAGGCGCATGGTCCTTGGCGCGGTGCCAGGCTTGGATATGGCCGTCGTCGAAGAAAAGCCGCGCCAATACCGGCGACAGCGACTCCATGCGCTCGCCGTCCTTGAGCAGCGTCAAGGCCTTTTTGGGGTCGGGCGCCTCCGTGAGGGCGAGCCAGCGCGACTGGGAAGCCTTGTCCAGCACAGCCATGTCGTAAAGCAGCGACGAGACATAGGCCCCGGCGGGGCCCATGCGCTCAAGCTGGCTATGGCGGCCGGAATCCCAGTGGAACGCCTGCGAGGCGGCCAGAAACAGCGCGGCCGTGCGCGACCCGAAACGACGGGAAACCAGCGACTCCATCAATTCAAGCTCGAAGGCTTCGCGGGCCGCCATCAACATCAGTTCGTCCTGCGCGAGCCAGTGCCGCAGGGCGGCCTGGGCGGCCGGCAGATCGGACGGGGAAAACGTCAGGGTTTCGGCAAAGCTGTCGAAGGGCAAACGGCCGGCACGCGGCGATGGAGCTGGCGCCCGGCTTTCCGCGGGGCTGGGGGCAGCGTCCGGTTGGGGTGCCCGCGTGGGACGCGGCTCTTCCCGCGTGTCAGGCCGCGGCTGGGCATCCGGCGCCCGGTGGCCCTGCGTGCCGCCTTCGGCATCTTCGGCCTTCCCGTCCCCGTCCCCCTGCTCGTTCCCTTTTTCCCCATCCTCTCCGAATTGCGGCGCGGCACCCGCTCCCTCCCCGTCGGGCTGGCCGAAAACCCCAGGGTTGGCTGCGAATTGGGCCGTGAACCGCACTTGCGCCAATGCCCCTTCATAGGCCTGGCGCAGCTCGGCAAAGACCTGCGGCTGCGCGGCTGGGTCGATCAGCTTGAGTTCACGCGCGTAGGCTTTCTTGACGTCGCGCTCGGTCGCGGAAGCGTCTAGCCGCAGACGGTCCAGGCCGTTGTTTGACAGGAAGATCATGCGTCGTCCAGAACGTAGCGATCGGCGTCCAGCATTTTCAGCAGGTCGGAAAGCTCCTGGCGCACCGGGGCGATGCGCCGCTGGTCCTGCGACTCCAGCACGACCTCAAAGCGCGTGATCACGGCAGCCAGGTGCTCACGTGCCTGGCCCAGCAACTGGCCGTGGAAGCGCTCGGCACGCGCCATTAATGTTCGGGTTTCGATCTGGTCGCGCGGGTGGATTTTCAACTCGTGCAGGGCCGCCAGCCTTGAGGCAATCTGCTCGGGCGACAAATGGTCGGCGGAGTTTTCGATCACCAGCCGTACGGGCTCGGCCACGGCCTGGCCTTGCTTGTTGACGGTCGCCTCGACCTCGAGCAGGCCGTTGGCGTCGTAGGTGAACCGCACATCCACCGAGACCTCGTGTGTCCGTCCCGAGGGCAGATTCACGCTGAACTCGCCCAGCTTGATGTTCTCGCTTACACGGCGGCCTTCGCCCTGGTAGACGCTGAGGCGCAACTCCCGCTGGAAGTCCACGATCGGAGAGAACCGCTGCACGCGGCTGGCCGGAATCACGGTGTTGCGTTCGAGCACGGCGGCCATGAAGCCGCTGGCGTGCCTGCCGCTGCTGATTTCGCGGGCACTCTCAATGCCTAGCGTGTAGGGGCAAACGTCGGTCATCACGCGCTCGGAAAGGGCCGCATCGTTCATTTTCAGCCCGGCCTGGACCGCCGCCCCCAGGGCGACGACTTGGTCAGGGTTCAGCGCCGTCTCGGGAAAGCGGCCAAACATGCGTGTCGCCCATTGCCGGATGGAGGCCAGGCGCGTGCTGCCGCCGGCCAGCACCACGGCATCAAGTTCGGCCGGCCGCAGCCGGGCGTCGCGCATGGCGCGCTCAACCGGCTCGCGCAGGCGATCCATCAGCGGTTTGATGCAGGCCTCCAACACCTCGGCGGTGAGCGTCATGGTGTAGTCCCGTCCGCCGGCGTTCAGGCTGACCACGGCATTGTCGGAAAGGGACAATGCCTTCTTGGCGGCCTCGATGCACGCGCCTAGCTGCGCACGCGCGGCGGCGCGGTTGAGTTCCGCGTCGGGCAAGCCGGTTTCGCGCACGAACCAAGCCATCAGCAGTTGATCGATGTCTTCGCCGCCCAGGCGGTTGTCGCCGGCGGTCGCGCGGACTTCCATCACGCCGTCGAACATCTCCAGCACCGACACGTCAAAAGTTCCGCCGCCCAGGTCGAACACCAGGAACTGCGTTTCGCTCTGCTTCTGGTGCATGCCATAAGCCAGCGCGGCCGCCGTGGGCTCGTTGAGCAGGGTTACTTGCGCAAAGCCCGCCAACGACCCCGCCGTACGCGTTGCCTGCCGTTGTGCGTCGGAAAAATAAGCGGGTACCGTCACCACGGCCTCCGTGACGGGCTCCCCAAGGGCGGTTTCAAGGTCGGCTTTCAACGCCCGTAAAACCAGGGAGGAAAGCTCTTCCGCACGGAATTCGCGTTTGCCCAGCCTGAAGGTTTTGGCGGTTCCCATGGCACGCTTGAACACGGCGACGGTGCTCTCGGGGTGGGTTTGCAGCCTTTCACGGGCAGCAGCACCGACAAGAATCGTTCCGTCGTTATCGATGCTGATCACCGAGGGGGTCAGCACATCGCCCAAGGCGTTTTGAACCAGTTCCGAACGCCCGTTGCGCCAGATGGCAGCCAGGCTGTGCGTGGTTCCGAGGTCTATCCCGGCAATCATGAATCAATTCTCCCTGCCCTCATGCGGGTCTGTTTTTATGCAACCGGGTATGGTACGCGAAGCTTGTTGCCGCCCGAAGACGAGTTGTCGGAAGCGCCGACTTGGCGCCGGCATGCCGTTGGAAGTAGCGGGGCTCAATGGAAGGCGCCAGGCGCTGCCCTCCCCCTGCCGAGTTCTCCCCTTGGCCGCCCACCCCCAAGGCTCAGGCACATCGGCCAGCCAGGTACGCACGATAAATCCCGAATATGGTTACGTTTCATAACCATAAACGGGCGACTTGGCAAGAGTCTATTTACTTATTATTTATAACCAAAATCCCGTTACGCTTCGGCTTGTGGTTAACGATTTCCGCGCAACCGGCCGCCGGCGGGTTGCGGGCGCACGGCCCCGCGGGGGCGCCAGGTCGCTGAGCACGCCAGATCAACAACATCAGGAGACATCATGAAGACCCAATTGTTCGCACTTTCGGTGCTGTCGGCCGCCAGCTGCGCGGTGCAAGCCCAGAGCTCCGTCACGGTGTATGGGGCGCTCGACTCTTACCTCGAGCTGGCCTCCGCGGGCAACGGCACGGTGACGCGCGTCTCCAGCGGCGGCGCCATGGGTTCGCGCTTCGGCTTTCGCGGCACGGAAGACCTGGGTAGCGGCCTGAAGGCGAACTTCGTCCTGGAAGCTGGCATTTTGATGGACACGGGCGCCAGCACCGGCACCGCCACCATCCCGACCAGCACCGTCCCGACGGGCGCCGCCTATATGTTCCAGCGCCTGGCGACGGTGGGCCTGAGCGGCGACTTCGGCGCCGTCAACATCGGCCGGCAGTACACGCCGCACTTCGGCACCATGGCGGCATTCGACCCGGCCGGTTTCACCATGTCGGGTGCCCTGAACTACTACGCCGGCCCCGGCGTGGGCATCAACGGCGGCTCGCTTGCCGACGCCACCACGCGCCGCGACAACTCCATCCAGTACACCACGCCGACCTGGGGCGGCTTCAAGGCCAATCTGTTCTACGCCTTCGGCGAGTCAACCGGCGCGGGCGGCCAGCCCAAATCCACCGGCAACACGCTCAACATCGCGGCCGGCTACAGCAGCAGCACGCTGTCGGCGCAAGCAAGCTACATGACGGAAAAAACCATTTACGTCGTCGGCAACACCGACAAGTACACCGTCCTGGCGGCGTCCTACGATTTTGGGGTGGTCAAGCCTTCGGCGATTTTTGTGCGCCGCCGCGGCGACATGGCCGGCGCGCCCGCCCTCGACGCCTACCAGATCGGTGCCTCGGCGCCCGTGGGCGTCGGCAAGCTGATCGCCACCTACGGCCAGCTGAAAAACAAGACCACCGCGAATTCGGATTCCAAGGCCATCGGCGTGCGCTACGACTACCCGCTGTCCAAGCGCACCACGATTTACGGCGGCGCGACCAAGATCAGCAACCAGGCCAATGCCGGCTATACCATCAGCGGCGGCGGCGGCAGCTCGCCGGGCCTGGCGCTCTCGGCCGTCGGCCAGAGCCCGAAGTCGGTGTACGCGGGTATCGCGCACATCTTCTAAGCAGGATCAAAGCGCGCCCAGCTGTCCCAGGTCGGGCCGCGCCAGCCATTCCTGCCACTCCTCGGCCAGCTGCGCGCTGGCCGCGGTGGCTGCACCCCACGCTTTCACCCTGGCCTGCAAATCCGGCCCGTAGCGCACAAAGTCCGTGCGGTCGGGCAGCTTGGCGTTGGGCAGGGTTTTGACCCAGTCCGGGTCGGGCGCCAGCAGCACCATGTTGTCCAGGAAGTGGGTGGCCTTGTGGCGCCACTTGAGGCCTTTGTCCAGCCAGCCGGGCACCACCGATTTCTGGAAGTGCGGGTACAGCACCAGGCCCGCGCCGCCCGCCACATCGTTGGCGCCGTAGTTCAGGTGCAGGTGGTAGTCGGTGATGCCGCCGTCCCAGTAGGCGCCGGGCGGCCCACCGGGCACGTTGTGCACCGAACGCAGCACAAAGGGAATCGAGCAGCTGGCCTGCAGCGCGAGCTTGAAGTTGTCTTCGCTGAGGTCGACCTGGCGCGTGCGGTAGTCGCTGGTGGCGAAAGGCAGTTTCACGCCGGGCGTGGAAAACACCACCCGCTCCAACCAGGCGCCCATGGCCTTGCGGTGCAGGCTGTTGGTCAGGAAGGCGCCCAGGTAGCCTAACGGGGTGGCTACCTTGTGCTCACGGCCCAGCATGTGGCGTCCGCGTGAGGTCACGATATGCAGCTTGTAGCGCGGATGCTGCAGCACCTCGTGCACGCGGCCGCCGTAAAACGCTTTCAGGCTGTCGCCGAACTGCTCGCTCACCATGTCCGCCGTCGGTCGCTTCTGGCCGGGCTGCAGTTCGTAATGCTGGTGGATGTAGTCGTGCTCCAGCCGCGAGAACCCGGCCGCCGGGTCATTAAGGCAGGCCGTGGCCATGCGCCAGGCGCCTATCGAAGCACCCACCAGATGCACCGGGTGGTCGGTCTGCGCGAGCCACTCGCCGAAAATAAAGCGGTCCAGCGCGCCCAGGATCAGGCCCTTGGGGCCGCCAGCCGCGCCCGGCACCACGCCGATGTCTTTGGCCTGCAGGCCGTGCTGCTCGATGTGCCGGCGCGCCTTGGGGCCGGCGTAGATGCGAAGGGCTTTCATGAATGATCGGGTGGGCTGCAGGCGTATTGGAGCATCAGGCACGGAGCGCGGCTGTCCTTTGCGGGACGGCCACCCTCCTCGCTTACTTCTTGAGCGCCGCGAGCTTGCTGAAGGCCGATTCCATGGCCGTGGCGGCCGCCGGTTGCGGCGCGCCGCGCCCGCCGCCGTAGTTGCCACCGTAATTGCCGCCTCGGCCCTGCCCGCCGGGCCGCGCGCTTTCAAAGCGGTTGTCGCGCGGGCCGTCCCGGCGCGCCGGCGCGGCGTCCAGCTTCATGGTCAGGCCTATGCGCTTGCGCGCCACGTCGACCTCGGTCACACGCACTTTGACGATGTCGCCGGTCTTGACGACTTCGCGCGCGTCGTTGACGAACTTGTTGGCAAGCTGGCTCACATGGACCAGGCCGTCCTGGTGCACGCCGATGTCGACAAAGGCGCCGAAGGCCGCGACGTTGCTGACCGTGCCTTCCAGCGTCATGCCTTCCTTGAGGTCCTTGATGTCTTCCACGCCTTCGTTAAAGCGCGCCACCTTGAAGTCGGGGCGCGGGTCGCGGCCCGGTTTTTCGAGTTCGGTCAGGATGTCCTTGACGGTGATCACGCCGAACTGCTCATTCGCGAACAGCTCGGGCTTCAGGGTCTTGAGCATTTCGGCGCGGCCCATGAGCTCGGCCACCGGCCTGCCGGTGTGGGCCATGATTTTTTCGACCACGGGGTAGGTTTCGGGGTGCACACCGGTCATGTCCAGCGGGTTGCTGCCGCCGCGCAGGCGCAAAAAGCCCGCGCTCTGCTCGAAGGTTTTGGCACCCAGGCCGGTCACCTTGAGCAAATCGGCGCGTGAGGCAAAAGCGCCGTTGGCGTCGCGCCAGCGCACCACCGACTTGGCCACGGTTTGCGACAGGCCGGAGACGCGCGCCAACAGCGGCACGCTGGCGGTGTTCAGGTCCACGCCCACGCTGTTCACGCAGTCCTCGACCACGGTGTCCAGGCTGCGCGCCAGGTCGCTCTGGTTCACATCGTGCTGGTACTGGCCCACGCCTATCGACTTGGGGTCAATCTTGACGAGTTCGGCCAAAGGATCCTGCAGGCGGCGCGCGATGCTGGCCGCGCCGCGCAGGCTCACGTCCACGTCGGGCATTTCCTGCGAGGCAAATTCGCTGGCCGAGTAGACCGAGGCGCCGGCTTCGCTGACCACGACTTTTTCAATCACCTGCTCCACCTTGGCCATGCCCTTGATCAGGTCGGCGGCGAGTTTGTCGGTTTCGCGGCTGGCCGTGCCGTTGCCGATGGCGATCAGGTTCACGCCGTGTTTTTCGCAGAGTTTGGCCAGGGTGTGCAGCGAACCTTCCCAGTCCTTGCGCGGCTCGTGCGGGTAGACGGTGGCGGTTTCCACCAGCTTGCCGGTGGCATCGACCACCGCCACCTTGACGCCGGTGCGTATGCCCGGGTCCAGGCCCATCACCACACGCGGGCCGGCCGGCGCCGCCAGCAACAGGTCGCGCAGATTGTCGGCAAACACCTTGATCGCGACTTTTTCGGCCTCCTCGCGCAGGCGGGTGAACAGGTCGCGCTCCAGCGAGAGGCTGAGCTTGACGCGCCAGGTCCAGGCCACGGCCTTGCGGATCAGGTCGTCGGCCGGGCGCGCCTTGTGGCTCCA
>Ga0209025_1004132_pt1 | contig 12884 bp, 8 predicted proteins | sample AraplaMF_Col_mLB_FD_184256 | JGI IMG/M metagenome (GOLD analysis project Ga0209025, IMG submission 184256) | Arabidopsis root microbial communities from the University of North Carolina, USA - plate scrape MF_Col_mLB (SPAdes) (version 2) | ecosystem: Host-associated > Plants > Roots > Endosphere ... | reverse complement strand
CTGGATTCGAGGTATCGCCTACTTCCATCAGGGACACTTGGTTCAGTTCCGCGTGATCGATGAATGGATCATCCTCATCAATCCACCCTATTCTCCCACCCTGCTGTGAAGAGAAGGAGTCAAGAGAGAGCTCGCCTGCAAGGAAACCGAAAGATTCGCCTTGCTTAATGCGGCCAATAATTGCTTCCGCGTCAGCGATGTTCGATACTGTGATATGTGCCATTTGATAGGAGTTGATTGGCTCGTATTCACCCTTATGTTCACGCATGTACTCGTCAATATCAGCATCACCGATATCAATGCCGTACGTTGCGATTTTTTCCAATAGAAGTTGATTGCGCATGTCTTGGCTTAATTGTTCCGGACTCATTCCTAGTTGTTCTTTCATCGCTTGGTAATAAGCCTCTTCACTTTCATAACCCTTCATTTGACGCTTAATCTCTCGGGTGACTTCTTCAGAAGTCACCTCAACCCCGAGCGACTTCGCTTCCTGCTCAGCAGCTCGGTTCGTCAGCATCTGCTCCAGTACTAACCCACCGTACTGCTGCTCCAATTCTCTGTTCCACTCTGCACGCGTAATCTTATGCGACCCAACTGACGCAACGACTGATGAGGAATCGGATGAAGCAGGCTCGGGGGGCCCGACCGGAACATCGAGCCGTGAAATAAGTATGCCTGCAAGCACGATCACACAGGCAAACAATACAATAATACAGCCCCATAAGCTCTTGACTTCTCTCGTCATATCGCTTGCTTCCCTTACCTCATATTTCCTTGTAGCACGCCTGTGCTTACACTTACTTTACGATTGCGTCTTCTTCGTCACTGCCGCAGCTGCCAGCTTCTCAAGATCATCACGATTGAAGGCATACGCCTCGTTGCAGAAATGACATACAACTTCAGCTTTATGATCCTCATTTATAATCGCTCGCAGCTCTTCCTGTCCCAAGCTAATAAGCGTGCTTTCCACGCGTTCTCTTGAGCATTGGCATTGGAACACAAGCGGCATCTGATCCATAATGTGAACATCCTTCACGATCCATGTTACCAGCTCTTCAAGCTCCATGCCTTGATCAAGCAAGGCTGTTACCGGAGGCAATGTGCTTAACGATTGTTCAATCTCCGTTATTTCCTCATCAGACAAGCCTGGCAGCAATTGAATAATGAATCCACCTGCATGTAGTACAGAATTGTCAGTGTCTACGAGTACGCCAAGCCCAACTGCGGATGGCGTCTGCTCCGACGTTGCAAAGTAATACGTAAAGTCCTCACCCAGTTCTCCCGAAATAATCGGAGAGCTTCCGCGGTAAGGTTCCTTTAAGCCTAGATCCTTCGTAATGTGAATGAAGCCGCTGCGGCCTACTGCTCCCGCAACATCCAGCTTGCCCTCGGCGTTGCTCGCCAAATGAACTTGGGGATGTGTCACATAGCCGCGAATCTCTCCACGTGCGTTGGCATCCGCAACGACCTGACCAATAGGGCCATCACCCTTCACTTGCACCGTAAGCTTCTCTTCGCCCTTCAGCATCGCACCCATCATTGCAGCAGCCGTTACTGTACGCCCTAATGCAGCTGTTGCTGTTGGGTATGTACCGTGGCGACGTTGCAGCTCATTAACCAAGTTAGTCGTGCGCGCAGCAAAAATCCGTACCTTTCCACCTAATCCAGTCCCACGGATAAGCAAATCCTGCACGGTATCTTGAGTGATGTTCTGTTGTTGCTTGCTCTCTTCCATGAGTGCCTCCTGTTGCCTTACATATTTTAAAAACGAATGACAGTTTACAACGATTTTCTCTATATTATTGGTTACGATTGTAAATGAGACGCAGCCCCTCAAGGGTCAGCAGTGGATTCGTCGTATCAATTGTACGCGATTCGCTTGCAATGAGCTCCGCCAAGCCACCGGTTGCAACGACCTTAGGTTGTGCGCCTAGTTCTTGGCTTATGCGATCCACGATCCCATCAACTTGTCCAGCGTATCCGAATATGATGCCTGCCTGCATGGAATGAACCGTATTGCGGCCAATAACGGACTTCGGCTTCGTCAGTTCAATACGAGGGAGCTTCGCTGCACGCTGATAGAGCGCCTCAGTAGAGATGCCAATCCCCGGAACGATTGCCCCGCCCAAGTAATTGCCTTGCACATCAATCACATCAAAAGTTGTCGCTGTACCGAAATCGACAACTACAAGTGGCATCTCACCACCGTATTGGTCGATGGCAGCAACCGCGTTCACGATGCGGTCTGCACCAACCTCACGCGGGTTTTCATATCGGATATTCAAACCTGTCTTTACGCCTGGCCCTACGATAAGCGGCGTCTTGTACAAGTATGTCTCACACAAGAGTTCCATCGTAGACATAATCGGTGGAACGACAGACGAGATAATAACTCCATCGATATCCTTAACCGAAAGCCCTGCCAGTGAGAATAAGTTGTGGATCATGACACCATATTCATCCGCTGTCGCTTGACGATTCGTGGACAGCCTCCAAAAATGCTGCAGCGTCTCCTGTTGATATACACCTAGAACAATATTTGTATTTCCTACATCGATAACGAGAATCACAGTTCTATCCCTCTTTCTTCGCATTCAAGTCAAGATTGATGTCGACCGTTATAACCATGGAAACGCTTATACGGAATTGACATCGACACCGATCAACGCTTTGCCGCGAACGGTAGAGTGTGAACTCGCCCGTTGCTTCAATCTTGATGTATTCTTTACGCTCCTAGCAGGTCAGAAGAACACCTGCATGACGCATCATCAACGGTGGCAACGTTGTACGATGACAGGTTATAGTATCGCTCGTACCAACAGAAATTCCATCATTCCATCAGTCACGAGCTCCCACACCCAAGTGAAAAATCTATCATGCAGTACGGCACGAAAACCGTGATAATGATCTGCACGTATGGTCTCCCGCTTGTTGTAGTCATTAACACTTAATTTACACAACGCCTATGGCTGTGTCAATTCACAATCGAGACTGCGCCAATATTTCAATAGCCATAAAAAAAGAGTGCACGCTATGGTGCACTCTTTACAATCGCCAAATCGGCGAATGAGGGCTATTCTATTGGTTCTTGTTCTTGTTGTCATCCGGATTGCCTGTGGCATCTGTATTCGTCTCTGACTGCTCGGAAGGAGCATCTGGACGTTCAACTGCCTGTGGCTCATTGCTGCGGAAGTCCTCTGGTGAGGCTCCGTTCGGAATGTCGCCTTCCGGCTTAGCATCAGCTGGGGAATCCCACTGCGTAGGGCCAAGCTTCTCTGGCTTGCCAACAAGGTTCACCTTCACATCGCCAGTAGTTTCAATAATTGGCGTACTGGAGGATGTGCCGCCTGTCACCGGTGTGCCGGCAGACTCATCTCCATCCGACTTCTTATCGGAGATGTGGCCATTCTCGATCAATTGCTTGATTTGATCAAGTTCGAGTGTCTCCAACTCAAGCAATGTATTGGCGATGAGGTTCATTTCGCGAGTATGCTTCGTCAGCAATGTCTTCGCACGCTCGTAGCACTCGTTCATGATACGCTGCATCTCCTGATCGATTTCGTAAGCAATCGCATCAGAGTAGTTCTGTTCATGACCAAGGTCACGACCGAGGAATACTTCTCCTTGACGGTTGCCGAACTGCATTGGGCCGAGCTTCTCGCTCATGCCGTACTCCATAATCATGCTGCGCACAATTCGTGTTGCTTGCTGGAAGTCACTATAAGCGCCTGTGCCAATTTCGCCGATGAACAATTCCTCAGCAACCCGACCACCAAGCAAACCTGTAACTCTGTCCAGAAGCTCTTGCTTTGTTGTAAGCATACGATCTTCCTTCGGCAGCATGATGACGTATCCGCCAGCACGTCCGCGAGGAATAATCGTAACCTTGTGCACCATATCTGCATGTTCCAAGAAGTATCCGATAATGGTATGACCGGCTTCATGGAACGCGACAATACGTTTTTCTCGATCGCTGATCATGCGGCTGCGCTTCTCTGTACCTACGATAACGCGGTCGATTGCTTCGTCCACATCTGTCATCGTAATGTCTTTATGGTTTTTGCGCGCTGCAAGCAATGCTGCTTCGTTCAGCAAGTTCTCCAAGTCGGCACCAGTAAATCCAGTTGTACGCTTGGCAATTGTATTCAGCTTCACGTCCTTGTTCAGCGGCTTGTTGCGCGCGTGAACCTTCAATACAGCTTCCCGGCCCTTCAAGTCAGGGCGATCCACTGTGATTTGACGGTCGAAACGACCTGGACGGAGCAATGCTGGATCGAGAATATCCGGTCGGTTCGTTGCTGCGACAATGATGATTCCTTCATTGGCGCCGAAACCGTCCATCTCGACGAGCAATTGGTTAAGCGTCTGCTCCCGCTCGTCATGACCGCCGCCAAGACCGGCGCCGCGCTGACGACCAACAGCATCGATTTCATCAATAAAGATAATACAAGGAGCATTTTTCTTCGCATTTTCGAACAGGTCTCGCACACGGGATGCACCGACACCGACGAACATTTCAACGAAGTCAGAACCAGAAATGCTGAAGAAAGGAACTCCTGCTTCGCCTGCAACAGCACGTGCAAGCAATGTCTTACCTGTACCTGGAGGACCGTTCAGAAGAACGCCCTTCGGTATGCGTGCGCCGAGTGCTGCGAACTTGCGCGGATCCTTAAGGAATTCGACGACCTCGACCAATTCCTGCTTCTCTTCATCCGCCCCTGCAACATCCTCGAAGGTAACACGCTTCTTCTCTTCATTATACAAGCGAGCACGGCTCTTACCGAAATTCATGACCTTGCCGCCGCCACCCTGAGCTTGATTAAAGAAGACGAAGAACAGGATGAACATGATCACAAATGGAATGAAGGAAGTCAGAACCGTCAGCCATAGGCTTTGCTCCTCCATCTTCTTCCACGTAAGCTTGAGGGATTGCTGTGCCGTATCGGCCTTCATAATCTCCTCAATAGCTGGTGAGCTATCTGGAATATACGTTACGAACTGCTGAGATTTCTGTCCATCTGGAATTTTCTTATATTTACCGATGACCAAATATGCCCGACCTTCATATTGAATCGTCATTTCGTCTATATTGTTGGCCGCTAACTCTTTGCGAAACTGGTCATATCTCGGGGTTTCCGTGGCTTCTCCGCCGTTGCCAATGAATTGGACAATGCCGACCACGACTAGAAAAAGAATCAGATAAAAACCAGAGTTCTTAAAAAAGCGATTCATCCCCAACCTCCTCTCAAAGACACGAAATTATTGTATCATAGCACGTATTGCCATCACAACTTGACCATCTAAGCGATGAGAATGAATGATTCTACACCTCGTCGGAATAAATCTCACGCTTCAATACGCCAATGTATGGAAGGTTGCGATACTTCTCAGCAAAATCAAGTCCGTACCCAACGATGAACTCATCCGGCAGAACGAAGCCTTTGTAGTCTGCTTCCATATTAGTGGTGCGACGCGCTGGCTTATCGAACAGAGTAACTACACGGATCGAGTTCGCCTTGCGGCCCTGAAGCACCTCAATTAAGTAACTGAGGGTCAGCCCTGTATCAATAATGTCCTCCACAATGAGAACGTCGCGGCCTTCAACCGATACATCCAAATCTTTCATAATGCGCACAACGCCCGAAGACTTCGTCGATGCGCCATAGCTGGATACCGCCATGAAGTCCAATTCCAACGGTACTGTAACATTCTTGACCAAATCGGCCATAAAAATGAACGCGCCCTTGAGCACGCAAATAACGAGCGGACATTTACCAGCGTAATCGCGGCTAATCTGTTCACCCAATTCCTGTACTTTTGCTTGAAGCTGTTCCTCGCTAAATACTACCTTCTCAATGTCGTTATGCAATGATGGGCCCTCCTATTGTGAATACTCAATCTTATGTGAACGTTAATCGTTCCATGCGGCAACCCAATGACCGGCTATGTGTTCGTTACCTCATGGATGGACAGATCGCTCATGGGCTCCGCCCTCCAGTGCAAAATGAACGACCGCTTGTGTCGAAGGCTGCACATATGCCGCATTAGAACGCCGCACTCCAGGTATCCACACAATGTGTCCGTTCGCGTCCGCAACAAGAGGAATCGTGTCACGCAATGACGGCGCGATTTTCAAGTCAACGAACATATCTTGCACTTTTTTGCTGCCATTTAGTCCTTGCACCCGCATCCGATCTCCTGGCTGCCGAGTACGAACAACAAGCGGCCAACACAGCTCTTCAGCATCAAATGAAGCTTCCCAAGCCTGTCCGTGATGATGTTGACCCGCTGAAAAGCTCTCGCTCCTTCCGGCATCGCTGCCAGCCTTCACTTCTGCCACAGTCGTCCACCGCAGTGTGCTATTGTTATTCGGTAATGACAATTGCCCCATTGCATCGGTTCTATGTATCGTAAAGCCAGTCTTGCAGTCTGCACCTTCTGTAGAATCATGGTGTATCCGAAGCCATAGCAAACGCTCATATTCACGCGCAAATACAATGTCTTGAGCAACATCCACCCTCCACGTAGTCGAACACTCGCCTGCTGCCCTCACTCTTGCTGAGTCAACGGCTTCAAAATCAATCTGATCCGAACCTCGTGTAAGATAATTTAATATTAGTTTAATCAACCTGCGTTGTAAAGCAACATGTAATCCTAGAAAGGTGTTCCGATCAAGAATATATCCCGCCTGCACATGCGGAATAAATAATGCGGCATTGCTGTCACCGGACCTACCATCGTTTACCGCCTTTACGTGACGTTGAAACAACCTGCGGGTCTCCGCTTCCATATAATCATCTTCATCACGCAGTGAGTCCGCCATCCTGCAGAGCGCTTCAACAAGTCTCGGATTCTCCTCCTCAAGCTGAGGGATAATATCCAGTCGCATCCGATTGCGAAAATAACTGCGCTTGGTGTTGCTGCTGTCGTTCACATATGGAATGTCCCGCACTGAGCACCAATGGAGCACTTCCATCTTACGCAGCATTAGCAATGGCCGAACAAAGAGCAGCCCTTCTTCTTCGCGGCTCCACGCCATTCCAGCTAACCCCGTGCTGCCTGATCCTCTTATTAAGCGCATAAGTACGGTCTCGGCTTGGTCATCCGCATGATGAGCAAGCGCAACATGAGTAGCTCCATAATGACTGGCAGTACGGATGAGGAACTCATATCGAAGCTGCCTTGCTGCCGCCTGAGGATTAAGTCCTTCCCGCTTCGCTAAACCAGGAGCATCGACCCGGATCATCTCAAATGGAAGCCCCAATCTTGCCGCTTCCTGCTCGACGAATCTGGCCTCTTCATCTGATTCTTGCCCGCGAAATCCATGATGAACATGGGCAACAATGAGCCTGCCCGGCTTGCAGTCACTTCGTTCGTTCAATGCAGCCAATGCATGTAGAAGCAGCATCGAATCCGGACCGCCTGATACAGCTACTACCATTACAGCACCTGCACCCCAGAGACCTCTCTTACACCAATCGGCTTCCAATCGCTCTATCCATTTGTCCCAAGTATTGAATTGCTCACCGTCCGATGATTGTCCTGCTGTCATTATTCATCCCCGATTCCCGGCATTCATTCAAGCACCTGCATGCTTCCGCAGTAAAGCTCCACTCACGTGCAGGTTCATGTCCCGTCTTGCTATGTATGAAGCATACCAAATCGATGAAGCACGTTCAAAATCAGCGTGCTACCAATCGAGCCCGTGAAGCCTGCACTGCATCCATCGGAAGTCGATTGAGCTCAACTGCCTCCATTTCGAACATCTTCTTAATAAGTATGTATGTATAACTACGTTGTTCCTACGGATAAGATGCATATGATTGTTACCAATATACCACAATTTAGGCTATAAAATTAATAGAAGCTTCCTGTCCACCATACGATACTAATTGCAAACAAAATAACAGATACAGCAAAAAACCACTTCATCCATAGCGGAGTTGGCCGGTATGGCCGCATCCCCGATCGATGCAAGCGGCGACTTAATTCATCCCACATCCGGCATGCTTCTTCCGAATTTGCAAATGTCCCCTTTAACGCATGGACAAGCCATGACTCATAATGCCGCAGGACAGGATGAGTATGAACAAGCTCCAGTACTTCCTTTACTTCCCGCGTTTGGGGCAATGCTCGCTTCATGCGCTCACGGAACTCCTTTCCCCCGAGCACTTGAATCGTCAATATGGCAAATGAGAACAGATCATATCCATCATCTGCTGTACGCGAGCCTGCATGCCAATACCCCCGATCATACATTTCAGTGAATTGCTTTACGCTCTTCCCTCTGCTCGTTAATCCTCCATAATCAACAAGCTCAACCTCTCCGCCATTACCTACAATGACATTTTCCGCCTTAAGATCGCCGAATACCCATCCATGCCGATGTACATTATGCAGCTTCGCCAGCAGTTTGCTCCCCACTATACCGTACCACCTGGGGCCCTTCTTCCGGATGTAAGCTTTAATACTTTCACCTGGAACATAGCGCATTACATAAAAGGATATACGCTCCCCATTCATATCTGCATCATCTACATCAACAAGGAAGGGGCGATTGTCTTGGTGAGCTGATGATCGGGAGGATGTTCGCCGCTGCTTCTCCAGACTGCCAAGGGCATTCACTTCCGATTGGAGATCAACGGCGTTGGCGCTTATTTTCAACGCAAAGGTGCCTATCGTTCCCCCACGTCCATCATTAGGGGCCGACAGCATCGTCACCAGATAGACTACCCCATTGGCGCCACTTCCAAGAAGACGCTCAATCCGATAGGCACGGTGATTCCATACCCCATCCAGCACCATGCCTGCCCGCAACTGGTGATGGGAGTCTCCCTTTTGGGATTTTTGGGATGATCTATTGAGTTGTCGCCTTTCCTTAAACGATGTAGTCACTCCATACCCCGTCCATTTCCATTCTTTCATGATGATTAATAGGCACCACTTCTGCTTCCTTGTTCACAGTACGAGGTGCCGCACGATAATAATCTATGACTTGCAGCAAAGCCGGGCCAGTCGGTGTTGTCCCACGCATATTCAGTCGCTGGAACAACTTCTTCGCACGCGTGATTTCATCCGTCCACTCCAAGTCCTGTACTGCTTCCTCTCCCCCATATGGGCCAGGAAAATGAAATACACACAGCTCACTCTTGCCGCTTCGAGCTTGCAGGCTAAGCATTAAATCTCGTATCGCTTCCTCGACTGCGGCCAGCTTCGGCTTCATGCTTGCACTAGCATCAATGAGCAGCGCCACCTTAAGCGCTGACTGTTCCGTCATTTCGTCCATGACACGAACCACTTCAGAACGCTTCTCCAGTGGAAGTGCTTGCACGCCATCAGTTGCAGCATCACCCAGAATTAGCTTCAATTCCTTATTCACAGCCTGCTGTATCGTCTGCACTACCGTCTTACGTGTCATCATCTGAATCGTCTGTGACAGCTCATGCGATTGCACGATGCGGCTTACACCACCGCCTGCACTAGCAATCTCCTCAATCTCGCAAGCACCCAATTGTCCAATTGTACCATAATCAACAATGCCGACTACATTGACCGTTATTCCGTTCTCCCTTGCCTCCGCGGCGGCAATGGCTGGCTGAATGCCTACATTGGAGCATCCATCCGTAATGAGAAGAATTTGCTTCATCATCCTTCATTCATCTCCCTATGGTCACTATGAATATAGTTCTAGTGTGCCCCATAATAGGAGAGTTTAACCATAGTGTGAGTCCTCCCCTCTCGGGAGAAGTCTGAGAAGCAAATGAGGAATAATCGTTCATTGTCTGTTCATGGATAATCAACTGACAGGCATCGGCCGTTCGATTCGATCACCCCCACTCCAGTGCAAAGTCGCCCATTGTGGTCGATGTCTCGTTACACGCGTGACAACAATGGTCATATCATCATCAATACGTCCGCCCGAATGCCGGATGACAGTCTCTAGCAGGAGATCAGCAATTTCCTGCGGGTCGTCGGTCTCGAGCTCCTGGATGAGCCGCTTCATCCATAATTCCTTATTAACGGCCGACCCAGGCGCATCAAATACCCCGTCTGTCATCATTACCACGATATCACCCGGTGATAGAGAGGCGTCAACCAGTTCAATTTCAATATCCTGTAATATACCTATCGGCAAATTGTTCGAGGAAACTAAATGAACTTCTTCGCCTCGCTTAATGAAGCTTGGCGTTGAACCACTCTTAATCAACATCGTCTTGGCAGAGAATAAATCAATAATTGCTAAATCTAGTGTAGCGTACACTTCATCAGGAGATCGAAGGGTCAGCACCGAATTGACGGACTTGATCGCCAACTGCTCCTCAATTCCTGCCTGAAGCAGCTGAGCAAGCAAGTGAAGTGCCGTGCTGCTCTCCAAACGCGCCCTCTCTCCATTCCCCATTCCGTCACTTAAAGCAACAGCGAACTTGCCGCTGCCCAGCTCGAGCGCACTAAAGCTATCTCCCGACAGCATTCCACCTCCCTTGGCAGTACCCGCCATCCCTGTATCAACCTCGAAGGCCTTCGCGGTTACGAAGGAGACAACCCCCTGCCCTTCCGATCTGGTAATGGATTCGTCCCGTACGGCAATATGCTCGCCCAATATATCTGACAGCAGCGGGGCAATCAGCTTGCGGCATTCATCATATCCTTCCGTGAAGGAATGCACCATTTCAATCTCCACACGCCCAGGATCCAGTGACATGATATCTACACGGTGAACCGACAATCCTAGATCTTCTACGGCCTGACGGATCTGCTCCTCCTGCATGAACAGTTCTCTGCCCTCGCGCTGAATTTCCTTCGCTAAGTCGTCCATGACCTGCGAAACCCCTGATAATTGCTCAGCTACAAACTGGCGACTGTCCTGCAGCTGCCTGCGCCAATGTTCCTCATGTATGTTCCGAATATGCTGATCTCGCAGCACCGTAAGCATCTGATGCGCCCGCAGGCAATGTGTCTTCCAAGAGTGAGGGAGCGGCTTGTCCTTCCATGCGAACTCCGGGTTCCCCTCCACCTTCACGAGCATTTGCTTCATCATCGTCATCGTCTGGATCGACTTGCGGCCCCAACATGCCTGCCTTCGCGGACATGCCCCGCATGTAACCACGGATGCAGCCTCAATAACTCCATCCGATATCTCTTCCTCACCTGCCTGCGCAGGTGCATCACCAGTCGTCGTAGGTGCAGCCTGCTTGAAGCTGTGTGACAGCTGATCGAATACCTTGGAGAACTGCTGGACGCGCTCTGCCGTCATGTCGCGCATGCGCTTCGCATATTCATGCTGTGAATTCGTATGCTCACTCGTCCCTGGGACATACTTAGCCAATGTGCGGCATATGGATTTGGGAGTAAGCAGAAATAGGGCGGCTGCGGCTATCGTCTCCCATGTCGATACCATGACCTGCTCAGGAGGACCAATATAGACCGATAAGATTGCCGTACCTAGCAGCATACCGAAGGCAACTGCCCAGCGCTTCCCTTCCCGCAGCAGTCCTGCAAGCAGACCAGAGAAGGCTAGTACGCTCATTTGCGATAGTGAGCTCGGCTCTGCAAGACCAAGGATTAGTCCTAGCACAACGCCTACTGATGCGCCTAACGGCGCTCCGCCAACTAGGGCAAACAGAAGAACGAAATAGCGTGATAAAATATGATCCAGCTGCATGCCCTGTACACTCCAGCCGACAGCACCTGTCATCATAGAAGCAAGCAGAATCATTAGGCAAATCATTTCATCCACACGAAGCGTATAATTGCGTTTACTCATCGTTAGTACGGGTAGGGCTTGAACAAATACGAGCGTTAAGACGAAGCCAAGCGCCGCATCTGTAACATCCATTGCTAGGGCATACCAAGTAAAAGAGTGTGATAGAAAAGTGACGAGCAGCTTCACAATAAGACTAGCCGCAAACACCATCAATGGTGCGATGTTCATATCTGAACGTCTATCATAAGCCTTCCATCCACGATACATGAGGACAATGAGCAGCAGCTGCATCCCCATCATTATTGTAATTTGCTCTGGAGCGAACAAGCTTCCGGCTAACAATGCAGTTCCCACCCACGTAGCCAGCTCCCGGCGCGAGAAATATACAACCGCAAAAAAGGCAGCCGCAAACGGGAATAATTCATTCAAGATCATGGCACGACCAAGAAGGAAGCCGATCAGGACGAACATAATCGTCCATTTGCGCGTACCTAGCATACGTTGGAATCCGTCCAGACGCCATTTGCTAGGCACATTCATCCATCCGGTTCCTTCTTCCTTGATATCCTGCCAGCCTCTTTTTGGAAATGGAATGATCTTTGTCTTACTCATCATTTGGCACCACCTATTCTATGAATTGTGTGCCTCTCATTATAGAAAAGGTGATAGAAATAGTTTGTCATAAAAAGGAAAGGGGTCAAAAAAACTTTCCGACAAGCGTCGCGAGCGCTTTCCAGTGCGGAATATGTGCGGCGTATCAGGGGTTTGGCCGATTTCCATTTAAGCAGCTTTGAAGAGAAGATGTCATATTTTTGTCGTCCATCCGCTAGGGTCGACGGTCATTTGACAATAAAGCATACGGAAAGGCGTAAGAACCTGTCGTACAGGCAGGCCGACACGACAAAAAAAGTTTTTCCAGCAATTGTGCGGCAAGGAAACGACGATCCCGTCAGATCATGGCGTCCGGATGTCTACATGTTTTGCTTATCTGCACACGCAAAAAAACCGCAAAAACCGGTTGCCCGGCTTGCGGCTTTAATTACGTTGTCGTCATGGACGATTACATGCGGCGTGCTCCACGGCCTCCACGCTTGGATTCCGTATTCTTCTTCAAAGAAGAAATGCGTTCTTCACTATCCTTAAGGAAGCGCGACATCTTATCCTCAAAAGAAGCGAAACT
>Ga0209025_1004128_pt1 | contig 12891 bp, 12 predicted proteins | sample AraplaMF_Col_mLB_FD_184256 | JGI IMG/M metagenome (GOLD analysis project Ga0209025, IMG submission 184256) | Arabidopsis root microbial communities from the University of North Carolina, USA - plate scrape MF_Col_mLB (SPAdes) (version 2) | ecosystem: Host-associated > Plants > Roots > Endosphere... | reverse complement strand
CGATGAAACAAGGTGTTAATGGCTATGTCAGCAATACAAAACCATTAGCTTATCAAGGTAATATTATCGATGGCTTTAAACTGACATTCGAAGAAGGAAAAATTGTTCAGGCTGAAGCACAGGTAGGACATGATTTATTACAGGAGCTTATTAATGTGGATGAAGGCTCTTGCTATTTAGGTGAGGTAGCACTTGTACCGCATGAATCACCAATTTCAGCATCGGGAATTTTATATTTTAATACATTGTTTGATGAAAATGCATCAAACCATTTAGCGATTGGTGAAGCATATCCAACTTGCTTAGAAGGTGGAAGAGATTTAGAAAAAGGTCAGCTTGAAGCGTTAGGTGCAAATATTTCAGTAACACATGAGGACTTTATGATTGGCAGCGGTGAGATGGACATCGACGGTATTTTACCAGACGGAACTGTAGAGCCAATTTTCCGCAAAGGTAGTTGGGCATTTTAAGTTCTTGATGGAAAGAAGGGAGCTGAGCAGATGAAATTATGCCTAAGCTTTATGGGTACAGTTATACTTACGATGGTATTTAGTATTTCATCTGCTTTAGCTCAGACTGAAAACTACCTGTCAATTGGGGATTCCTTGGCGGCTGGTCAAACACCTTATCAACAGATTGATACAGGCTACAGTGATTTGATCGCCATGAAATTAGAAACGACTGGGCAATTGAGTTTTTATACGAAGGAGCTCGCTTTCCCAGGCTATACAACTGCCGACGTTTTGAAACGAGTAAAATCAGAGGAAGCAAGTGACATATTAGCTAATGCAACACTTATTACTGTATCGGCAGGCGCCAACGATTTACTGCGGCTAGTGCAAGTCAATCCAACTGCCGGCACATTAAACTTTTCACAGCTACAAACGGATTATGCGTTAAACGTGGCCAGAAAAAATATGGTGGAGATTTTAGAAGCGTTAATAGAGCGAGCACCTAAAGCAAGGATTTATGTAATGGGCTATTATTTTGCTTATCCAAATGTTCACCTTACGCAAAAAGAAGGAACAAATGCACAGCTCGTAAAGCTAAATACGATTTTACAGCAACAGTCGGAGCAGGCAGGAGCAACTTATGTAGACGTATATGATGCTTTTGGGTTAAATGCTAGAAACTTATTACCCAATATCTCTGATGTACATCCTAATTTTGAAGGCTATCGCCAAATGGCAAATGCATTTTTACATGAATATAGTGGAAGTAAAGCTCTAGCCCTTTCTTCAAACGAATTGCCAAAGCCCAACCCTATTTCATTTGACCGGATTTTAGAACAACTAGCGAAGACTGAGCAGAAACAAGAGGACAGAGAAAAAGAAAAAACAACTCCTACGGCGCGTGCCCTTCCAAGTTTTAAAGGATATGCTGCTTTTATGGAGAAGGTAAGAGCTAAAGAAATTTTTTAATGTAACGGGGCATTCGACAAGGATGCTCTTTTTTATGTTGAAGATCTATCAAAATATAGGCGATGGAAGGAATCGTCGGAGTGACGGAAAGAATCGGAACGACGGAAAGAATCGCCAGAGCGAAGGAAAGAATAATCGAAGCGACGGAAAGAATCACCAGAGCGACGGAAGGAATCGTCGAAGCGATGGAAAGAATCAGAACGACGGAAGGAATCGTCAGAGCGACGAAAAAAACTGTCGAAGAGACGGAAAGAATCCTCTGGCCGACGGATATAGTCGATAGCCCGAAACGTTAGCTCCCAACATTATGATGATGAGCCCTATTATAATTTTCAAACTAATAAAAGGAAAAACAAACAATCCAACAGCCATGATAAAATGAAATAGACAGGAGGCGCACAAAATGAAAATATTTCATACAGCAGATTGGCATTTAGGGAAGCTTGTACAAGGCGTCTACATGACCGAGGATCAACATTATATTTTACAGCAATTTAAGCTAGCTATAGATGAAGAAAAACCGGATGTTATCGTAATAGCGGGTGATTTATATGACCGTTCAATGCCTCCAATTGAGGCAGTGAATTTACTAAATGATATTTTGGCGGAAATTGTGCTTGATAAAAAAATCCCTGTGTTAGCAGTTGCGGGGAACCATGATAGTGCGGGTCGATTGAACTTTGGCAGTAGTTTAATGAGTGATAGTGGATTACATATTAAAGGTCAGTTTACGAAAGACTATGCACCGATCGTTTTACATGATGAGTACGGCGAAGTACATTTCCATCTCGTACCTTATGCTGAGCCAGCTTCAGTACGGACGATTTTAGAGGATGATTCCATTCGTTCTCATCAAGAGGCGATGGAAAAAATTATTGAATATATTGGGCAAAGTTTAGATTCTACAAAACGTAACGTTTTTGTTGGACATGCCTTTGTGACGAAGTATGGGGAAGAGGCAGCAAATACGAGTGAATCGGAGCGACCTTTATCAATAGGAGGCTCAGATTGCATAAATGCAGCGTTGTTTAAGCCTTTTCATTACACTGCACTTGGACATTTGCATAAAGCGCATTTTGTGTTGAATGAAACGATTCGATATGCCGGTTCTCCATTGAAGTATTCATTATCTGAGCATCTACATGAGAAGGGCTTTTTAATTGTGGAGCTAGATGCACAGGGTGAAATAACTGTCACGAAGCGAAAGCTTATACCGAGACGAAATTTACGTGTGGTAGAGGGATTAATGGATGATTTATTGCAATTACCACCAAGTGATGATTATGTGTTTGTACATTTAACAGATACTACGCCAGTAACTTCGCCGATGGAACGTATTCGTACGGTGTTTCCTCACGCGATGCATGTTGAGCGTAAAGCAATACGCCAAGAAGTAGCACAAGAAATTCAAGCGCTTGAGACAGAGAAGATAGAAGATATCGATTTATTCCGATCGTTTTTTACAGATATAATAGGCATACAGCCAGATCAAGATACAGAGCGTCTATTTACAGAGATGCTGCAAGAATTATTAGATGAGGAGCGAGAGACAGTAAAATGAAGCCTTTAAAGTTAACGATTACTGCGTTCGGTCCATATAAGAATACAGAGGTTATTGATTTTCAACAGCTAGGTGAACATCGTCTCTTTGCGATTTCTGGAAAAACAGGTGCAGGGAAAACGACGATTTTTGATGCTATATGCTATGCACTTTACGGATCGGGCAGCGGTGAAGATCGTCAAGATACGGCGATGCTACGAAGTGGGTTTGCAGATGATGATGTGTATACTGCTGTGGAACTTGTTTTTGAAATGCATGATAAGGTCTATCAAATATTACGTCAGCCAGGTCATATTAAAGAAAAGAACAAAAGTATTACTGGTAAGAAAATAGAACTGGCTGAAATCAAAGGAGACACACTTGATTATAGTATTGTAGAAAAACAGCAAACACTTGAGGTAGATAAAAAGCTACAGGAAATAATAGGCCTCACAAAGGATCAATTTAGTCAAATTGTTATGCTGCCACAAGGTGAATTCCGCAAGCTATTAACTTCAGATTCTACGAATAAAGAAGTTATTTTGCGCAAGATTTTTAAAACAGACCGTTTTGGTATTATGACAAAAAGACTTGATGCGAAACGAAAAGAAGCAGAAAGTGATTTACTGCGTGCGAAACAATTAAAGGAGCATCTTCTTGGCCAAATTGCGGGGGCTTTGCCACACCGTTCATCACCTTTATTTACTTGCATTACTAACAATACCGAAAATATGCATCAGCTAAAGAAGGCTCTGGAAGAAGAACAAACTTACTATACCGAATGTATACATTTAGAACAGCAGCGTTATAAAGAAGCTTATGCGCATCATCAAAAAGAGCAAGAGTTTTATAGTATGGCGAAAACATTGAATGAGCAATTTGATGAGCAAACGAATCGTCAGAACCGTCTGCAAGCATTGCTACAAGAGCAAGATGTTTATAGCGCAAAAGAACGTGAAATTGCTTTAGCAGAGAAAGCAGAACGTCTTGTTTTACTTGAGCAACAATGTGTCGATTTACGTGCTGAGCAAAATCGTAAAGAACAAACCTGTCAGCAAGCAGTGGCAGAGCAGCAAAGCACAGAAGCTCAGTTAAAAATAGCGCAGGAAAAGTTTAATGTTGAAGAGGCGAAAGAACCTGAACGTCAACAGATTCTACAACAGGAGTTACAGCTACAAGCATTATTACCAACTTTTGAGGCGTATGAGAATAATCTTCAGCAACTGCAAATAGCTGAACAATATGTTGCAACAGCCAAGTTAGCAGTAGACGATAATAGTAAAATCGTAGAAGCAGGACAAACACAAGTTCAGCATTTAGCAACAACAATTGAACAATATGAAAAACAACTTGAGCCATATGAGGGTTTTTTAGAACAGTTACCGAAGCTAAAAGAGCAAGTATCATACTTAGCGCAAGTTGAAAAATACACTAGGGCAGTTGAAACGGCAGAGCAGGATGTAGCCATGACTAATGCCCACTATCAAGAAAGTAAGCAAGCTCTTCAAAAGCTGGAGCAGCAATGGATTGCGAGTCAGGCAAGTATTTTAGCACAGCAGCTTAAGGATGGAGAGGCTTGCCCAGTATGCGGTAGTATAACACATCTCGAAACACATCGTGAGCAATTAGAGATGATCGAATTAGCACAGGTGGAAGCTTTGCGAGTAAAGGCTACTAATGATGAGCGCAAGTTTTTAGAGAAAGAAGCTTTATTGAATTCTACAAAGCATCTTCTACAAGAGGCATTAGAACAGTTAGAGACGAATGAGATTGATCAATCTAACCAAGCACAAATTGTAGCTTCCTTACAAAATATAGAGCAACAAATTACAATCTTAAAAGTAGTGAGCAATCAATTGTCTGATGTTCGCATGCAACAAAAGGATCATCGTGCACGAATGGAGCAGCTACAAGAAAAGCAATTAAAACTAGAGCAATATTTAGCTGAAAAGACGAAGGAATGGACTAAACAACAAGTAGTTGTGGAAGAACAGCAAAAACATATTCCAGAAAATCTTACGACGCTACATGCATTGAAGCAGGCAATTGCTAATATAGGTTCCCAAAAGGTTGCCTTACAAACTGCGTGGACTATAAGCCAACAAAGTCTGCAATCTGCCAAGGAAGCAGCAAACAATGCTAGAATGACCGTCGAAATAGCGAAACAGGCTTTTGAGGAGTTAAAGCTGAAAATGGATGAAAAGCGCGAGCAATTTTCAGTAAGTATGAAGGAAGCCGGCTTTGAAAGCTATGAAGAATTTGCTACTGGGAAGCGTAGCGTGTTGCAAATAGAAGCTTTACGGAAAGCTTGCAGTGATTATGCCATGCATATTCACACTTTACAGGTTCAAATTACTGAGGGAGCGAAGCACCTTAAAGGACAAGAGAAACAAGATTTAACGGCAATGGAAGAAAAATTAGAGGTACTTCGTGTAACCTATGAGGAAGCCTTTAAAGTATTGCAGCAGATGGAAGGATTTGCGAAAGCTTGCGCAGACTTTATCGAAAAAGTAGAGGAAGCGGAGCTGGAGATACGCATACTTGAAAAAGAAGCGGGACGCGTGAAGGAACTTTATGCCATGCTAAATGGACAAAATGCGAAAAAGCTGTCCTTTGAACGTTATATTCAAATCAACTATTTAGATAAAATTACAGAGGCAGCAAATGTCCGGCTCTACCATTTATCCAACGGTCAATTTGAGCTACGACGCTCAGATCGTTTAGAAAAGCATGCTAAACAAAGTGGGCTTGGACTAGATGTGTATGATGCTTATACAGACCAATTGCGCGATGTAAAAACATTATCAGGGGGAGAAAAGTTTAATGCGTCTTTAAGTCTTGCCCTTGGGATGGCAGATGTCATCCAAAGCTTTCAAGGTAATATTCGTATTGAAACAATGTTTATTGATGAGGGCTTTGGTTCACTTGATGAAGAAGCATTAAATAAGGCGATTGATACCCTTATTGATTTACAGGATTCAGGACGTATGATTGGCGTCATTTCACACGTTGCTGAGTTAAAAGCTACAATGCCTGCTGTGCTGCATGTTGAAAAAACAATGAACGGACATAGTCAGACATATTTTGAAGTAAAATAAAAATGAGGCGTATTTCCGATGTGTGGAAATACGCTTTTTTGTTACTTTTTAGTTACGTTAGGATTTGTTCCTTTTTTTGCAGCGATTACTTTTTTTACAATTGGAATAACGATCGGTGCTAATTTTACGGCGGTTTTGACAACTTTAGATACTTTCAAAAAATAACAGCTCCTTTTAGTACTATCTGTTCAAGGTTGGAATGTAACTAACTTATCGGATAACACGAACAGCTTGAATAATATTCCAAATGACGATGCCTATTGAAACGAGAATGTAAATTCCGAATGAACCTAACCAAATGATAAGAAATGAACTACTACCTGAATCTGGTTCAAAAGTGTTGAATGATAAAGTTGAGAAAACAAAGACTGCAAAAAATATAATTCCAAATACGACTGGGATTAAATGTGATATGAGCGCTCGAATAGAATGACTCTTTACGTCGTCCTCTTTTGAAACAAAGTAAACTACTAATGGCACAATAAAGGGTGCGAAAAAGATACTGAGATAACTAAAGGCAGATAATATTTTTCGGTTCTCCATAGTTGTACCTCCTTTTTAAATATTTACGCATGAAAAACAGTAAAGTTTCAAAAAATTAATTTGGAAGAGGTTGTAATCGTTACAGTGTTTGCGTACAATGAGGTTGTTCAACAAAATTAAGATGTAACGACCACAAGGGGAGCTGATGATGTCAGCTGAGACTGGGCACGTAATGCCTTAACTCTTTGAACCTGTAAGTTAACGCTTGCGTAGGGATGTGGATAGAAACCGACACTTTTACGATGTGAGGCTCTGTCCTGGCATCGTTTTTTTATCTTTATTGATGCTAGATAGGACACATTTGCCAACTGATTTCTATTCCTGCTCTTGTATCCTACATCGGAACAAAGGAGAGAATAATTATGGATAATAAAAGACTTTTAATGCTTGTGGAAATTGCGATATTTGCAGCGATCGGCCTTGTGCTTGATCAGGTTTCCTTTAAAGTATGGGCACAAGGAGGCTCTGTTAGTCTCGTGATGGTACCAATAATATTAATAGCATTTCGCTGGGGGCTTATTCCAGGCCTAACAACAGGTTTACTTATTGGCGTTATGCAAACAATGTTTGGTGCCTATGTTATACATTGGCTTCAAGGGACACTAGATTATGGTGTTGCCTTTACAGTAGTAGGTTTAGCGGCCGTTGTACGTGGTCCAGTACTTGAGGCTGCAAAAAATTTAAACAAAAAGAAAATGGCGCTTTATATTATTTTAGGAACGGTATTAGCAGGCTTTTTACGTTATGCAGCACATACTATTGGTGGCGCTGTATTTTTCGCAGAGTATGCTGGTGATCAAAATGCATGGGTTTATTCAATCATCTATAATGGTACATATATGCTACCAGCAACGATTTTAACAGCGATTGTCGGTGTTCTGTTATTTACAGCAGCACCTCAATTAATGCAACGAAAATCATAATTATTATGCCCTTCACATGAGTGAAGGGTTTTTATTTTTATTAAATTGAATGAAGAATTATCCCCATAACGTGAGGTTGATTCCGTTCCGGCTGGGCGCTTTGTTGCTGTCGCTTCGCTTTCGCACAGAAAAAACATTTGTTGCTGACGCTTCGCTTTCGCACAGAAAAAACATTTGTTGCTGTCGCTTCGCTTTCGCACAGATAAAACATTTGTTGCTGTCGCTTCGCTTTCGCACAGAAAAAACATTTGTTGCTGTCGCTTCGCTTTCGCACAGAAAAAACATTTGTTGCTGTCGCTTCGCTTTCGCACAGAAAAAACATTTGTTGCTGTCGCTTCGCTTTCGCACAGATAAAACCTTTGTTGCTGCCGCTTCGCTTTCGCACAGATAAAACCTTTGTTGCTGTCGCTTCGCTTTCGCACAGATAAAACATTTGTTGCTGTCGCTTCGCTTTCGCACAGAAAAAACATTTGCCGCTGACGCTTCGCTTTCGCGCAGAGCAGAGCTTCCAGGGGGTGTCCGATGAGCCGCTTTTGGTGTTGCTGTCGCTTCGCTTCGCACAGTTAAAACATTTGCTGCCGCTACGTTAGCACTGCGCTTTCGCACAGAAAACATCCGCTGCGCTGCAGGGTCTCGGGCCAACAGATGTCTTTTGCGCGAAAGCGTGAGTGCAACGTAGCGACAGCAGCACGACGTTGGTCACGAAGGCGTTATCACAGGATGTGATGATTTTAGCCTTCGTTCCTCTATTGCTGATCCCTGTTAGGAGTCGCCCAGCCTCCACTCCAATCAACTTATGCATGGCATACGTTTTAAATAAATGACCTTCTTAACTTTTGGTAATGAGCCTGTTTTCAGCACTTTACACTTTATGACGGCATATAATATTTAGAGCGTTTAGCGTTTTATGTATAAAAAGTTATGTTATATTAAATAGAGATATTAGATGAAAGGGACGTTAAAAATGATTGTAAAAACGCAAGAAGAGATTGAAGCCTTTAAAAAAATCGGCCGTATTTGTGCTGAAATTCGTGAAGCAATGAAGGCTGCTACAAAACCAGGTGTAACAACACTAGAATTAGATGAAATTGCAGGCCGTATGTTTGCTGAGGTAGGAGCAGTTTCTGGACCTAAAGGGGAGTATGATTTCCCAGGATACACATGTATTAGTGTTAATGAGGAAGTCGCACATGGTATTCCAGGTGAACGTGTGATTAAAGAGGGCGATATCGTCAATATAGATGTATCTGGTTCATTAAACGGCTATTTTGCTGATACGGGCATTTCATTTGTAGTTGGTGAAGGCTATGAGGATAAAGAAAAGCTGTGTCGCGTAGCAAAAAGTGCTTTTGACCGTGCAATGACAAAAGTAAAAGCTGGATCAAAATTAAACCAAATCGGAAAAGCTGTTGAGCGTGAAGCGTATGCTAATGATTTAACGGTGATTATGAACCTAACAGGACATGGTTTAGGTCGTTCTTTACATGATGAGCCAAATCATATTTTAAACTATTATGATGCATGGGATTCTACAATTATGAAAGAGGGCATGGTGCTTGCAGTCGAGCCATTTATCTCAGCGAAAGCAGAGCATATTGTAGAGGCTGGTGATGGCTGGACATTCGTTACGCCAGACAAATCATTAGTTGCTCAAATCGAGCATTCAATTATCGTTACAAAAGACAAACCAATTATTTTAACTTCACTTGATGAACAATAAAAAAGCTAAAATCCTGCTACCAATTTATTTTTGGTAGGCAGGATTTTTTTTAATAAATAATATACCGACAAGTAGCACACCACATAAAAATAAGGCTGCCGTTGACACAAGTAGCTCATCAAAACCATTATGTAATATGACCCCGATATAGGACCAGATAAATACACTTGGATAGATAATATCAAAATAATGGAATCGAATATGTAATGCTATTGCGACCCCTAGTGTCAGTAAAATAACTGCCCAAAGGGGATCACTAAGTCCAAAACCATTCCATTGATAAGATGTTAGCGTAAAGCTTATATTTGTCATAAGGCTGAATGTAACCCATGCGAAGTAAATCGAGAAGGGTAAACGACCTGTAAGTGAATGATTGCTGAGAGGGTACGTTTTGTACAACTTAGATAAATACAGTACTAAAATAAACGTACTGACGATCGACACGATAAATAGTTCGTGATGCCAAACAACAATTGCTAACGCCTGCATGATACATATGCTACTAAAGAGAACAGTCTGTTTAAAAGATGTCTTTTTTAGATTCATGACTAACCAATAACCAAGTAACATGTAAACCACAATCCAAATCACATAACTAACATTAAAAGGTGCAAATATTACTGGAAAACGATTTGAGATCTCTAAGGAAGATTGACCGTTTATTTTCATGAAATAGGATGAAAAGGTTAGGATAAGTGAGACGACGTAAGTGATTGTCATCAAAAAAAATCGAGGCATGTTTTCCTCTCCCTTCGTGTTAAATTGTATAGGGAAAAGACAAATAAGTATAGGACTGTAACGTTATATTTTCATTATAACGGAAATTTCCAACAATGTATCGTGTTGTTTCGCTAAAATTATCTACAATTTACCATTTAAATGGGCGTTTATATATTTCTTTAGTACAATGGGAGTATACAAATGTAAGGAGTGAAGTTTTAATGACTCAAAATTTAAATGATCTAGAGCTATCAGTTAATCTGGATAAGAAAATGTATAAAAAGAAATTAAAAGTACTCCAGTATGAAATGTTAAATGCTCAACAGTTTTTATTAAACAATAAAATTGGGTTGATTTTAGTATTTGAAGGTATGGATGCTGCTGGTAAGGGTGGCGCTATTAAGCGTCTAATTGAACGTGTTGATCCACGTGGTTATGTCGTACACCCGATTTCAGCACCTCAGCCTCATGAACTACGCTACAATTATTTACAACGCTTTTGGAGAAAGTTGCCACAGCATGGACAAATCGCAATTTTTGATCGCTCATGGTATGGTCGTGTATTAGTTGAGCGAATTGAAGGATTTGCAACAAATGAAGAGTGGTCTCGTGCGTACGAAGAAATTAATAATTTTGAAAAGATTTTAACGGCAGGAGATTATATTGTTATTAAGTTTTGGCTTCAAGTATCAGATGAGGAGCAACTTAAACGTTTTAAAGAACGTGAGCAGGATCCATATAAGTCTTGGAAGCTAACAGATGAAGACTGGCGAAACCGTGAAAAAACACCACAGTATACGGAAGCTGCAAATGAAATGTTTGAGAAGACCGATAAGAAAAGTGCTCCGTGGGTTCTAATACCAGGAGACGATAAAAAATATGCTCGTGTCCAGGTGCTGCAAGAAACACTAGCACATATCGAACGTGAGGCAAAAAAACGTGGCCTTCATTTAACGAATGTCTTAGATAAAGCGCATTTAGAAGATGCTGAATCGTCTAGCCTTGAATTGCTAGAAGAGAAGCCTAAAAAACAAAAATAAAAAGTAAAATAATATTATTGATGCTGTAACAACAAGACGAGATGTTTTAGTTGTAGCAGCATCTTTTTTTACATACAATAAAGTAAAACTTCAATTCAGTGGTGATTTTCCTATAAATTGGGTTAATCATCAAAAGTTGCGGATGACTTTTGTTAAAACGTCTACTATGTAAATAAGTTGATCGGAGTGGAGACTGGGCGACTCCTCGGGGATTAGCAATAGAGGAACGAAGGTTAAAATCATCACATCCTGTGATAACGCCTTCGTGACCAACGTCGTGTTGGCCCGAGACCCTGGAGCGAGCATCGCGAGTGAAGCGGCTCATCGGACGCCCCCAGGAAAGCGCCCAGTCGGAACGGAAATCAACCACACGTTTTGGTGATGATCCACAAATTGTTATTTAACCATTATAAAATAACTAAGGCATTAAAAACGTATTGACAATTTTCGGAAGGTTAGTGTGGAAAAATGGTGCTTAAAATTTGGAATCTATTGAGGAAAAAGGGTGAAAATGTGGTATCAATTCAAGGGGGGAAATGCTACATTCGCACATTTTATGAAAAAGATGCACAAAGTTTAACTGATCTCGTAAGCCGCAATAAATATTTTTGGTCTACATACGAACCGTTACAACGACCTGAATATTATACAATTAATGCTCAATATAAAAAAATTCAAGAAAGCTTATACTTAATGGACTCAAAGAGGGAATTTACTTTCGGTATTTTTGAGCCAGATACAAATAATCTAATAGGACATATTGCTCTTTATGCAGTAAAACGTCTACCGTATTCCAGTGCATTTGTTGGTTATGCGATGGATGAAATTTATGTGGGAAAAGGGATCGTGACAGAAGCGGTTAATATGGTCGTGCAATTTGCGTTTGAGCAAGTAGGCTTACACCGTGTAGAGGCTTATGTTTCGACACAAAATAATGCTTCTATCCGAGTTTTAGAAAAGTCTGGATTTCAGCGGGAAGGTCTTTTGAGAAAGCTGCTGTACATTAATGGCCAATGGGTGGATCATTATATGTATGCACGTTTAGAGAACGAATAAAAAGAAGCGTCTAACTTTCAAGTAATGAAGGATAGACGCTTCTTATTTTTATGATTGTTTACTACCGTCTATGATTAAATCAAGGCGACCTGTATTTGGATCAACTACTAATCCATGAACAGGCACATCTTTCACCATTAACGGGTGATTACGAATTGTATCTACGCTTTTCTTAACACTTGTTGCTACGTCGCCAAAGCCACGTAAAAACTCTTTTAAATCTAGACCTGAATTTTCTACCGTTTTGATAGTTTCAGGGTTAATCCCTCTAGCAACCATTTTATTTAGCATTGCTTCTGGGTCAACTGCGCTCATACCGCAGTCGTAATGTCCTACAACATACACTTCATCTGCTTGTAGCTCATAAACAGCTACAAGTAAACTACGCATAATTGCACCAAAAGGGTGACTAACTAATGCCCCAGCACTTTTAACGATTTTTACATCGCCATTGCGTAAATTCATAGCTTTAGGTAACAGCTCTACAAGGCGAGTATCCATACAAGATAACACAACGATACGTTTATCAGGATACTTTGTTGTAATAAAAGGCTCATATTTTTTTTCTTGAACGAAATCTTCATTAAACTTAAGAATATCTTGTAACATTGTCATGAAAGATTGCTCCCTTCCCTACAGAAATATTTTAGAGCAAAATGATCAATATGCAAATAATAATGACAATATTCACGCAATTTTTACGAAAAAAAAAGAAGTTTAGTAATTTATTTAGCGAAACGAAATAATTGAAAAAAATAAAAACAGCTACGCTAGGTAGCTGTTTTTTATAGATAGATTAGAATTTTTCATTTGGTTTTGGATCTACAGTT
>Ga0209025_1004127_pt1 | contig 12893 bp, 10 predicted proteins | sample AraplaMF_Col_mLB_FD_184256 | JGI IMG/M metagenome (GOLD analysis project Ga0209025, IMG submission 184256) | Arabidopsis root microbial communities from the University of North Carolina, USA - plate scrape MF_Col_mLB (SPAdes) (version 2) | ecosystem: Host-associated > Plants > Roots > Endosphere... | reverse complement strand
ATGAAGTCGCCATCCTCGGCCCTGGGGTAGGTCTCTTCCCAGTAGTCACCGAGATAGCCGGTGATCAGCCCGAGGCAGGCCGCGAAGCCCGGGATGTCGCGATTGAGCAGACAGAGCTTGCCGGCGATGACAAAGCCGCGCAGGTCGCGGCTCGTCTTGAGGATCTTGCCGAGATCGCCGAAGGCGGCCGGGAAGTCGATCTTGCTGCGATCGAAGGCCTTCTGCCGGCCGTCGTCCTCGCGGGTAAAATATGACGTCGGCAACGCCACTTCGAGGCGCGCCAGCACGTTCATGAAAGCCGGATCCTCATCCGGATCGGGACCGCACGGATCGTCGGCGGAAATCGGCTTCGCCAGATCAGCGAAATTGAGCGCTGCCATGCCCCCTCACGGTCGATCGAGAATGCGGGCCGGCCGCGCGAGCATGTTCGCCTGTTCTTAAAACGCGAACACACTCGATCCCATTGAAGCGAAAGCCCGGACGCAAACCGCTACGCGATCCGGCTGAAAATGTGCCTGGCCGTCACTCCACCTGCAGCCGCGTCTCAACCCGGCGGTTATCGGCCGAGAACTTGTCGGCAACGACAGGCTTGGTCTGACCCAGGCCGCGCGGCACGAGCTTGGCGGTGTCGACACCGCGCTCGCTGAGATAGCGCACGACGGCCTTGGCCCGGCGCTCCGACAGGCTGAGATTGTAGTCTGCGGTGCCGCTGGCGTCGGTATGCCCCTCGACCAGGAAGCTGTTCGCCGAGAGCTGCGGATCCTTCAGCGCCTTGGCGAACTCGTCGAGGTTCAGCTTCGCCTCCGGCTCGAGCACGTCGGAATTGTATTTGAACTTGACGACGAGGTCGAAGGCGCTGGCCGGCTTCACGACGTGGCCGGCCTTGTTGCATTCGGCTTCGGTGCCGACGCACAGCCCGCGGGACACGCCGAGATTCGGCTTCCCGCCCTCGAAATGCTTGATGATGTCGTTCGCCTTATAGGCCTGCGCCTGCGCAGCAAGCGGCGACAGGGCGCAGAAGCCTGCAGCAAGAGCGGCACTAACCATGACAAGGGTCTGCTTGCGCACGGTCTTTCTCCCGTTGTAGGTTCGCTGAGGCGGTTGAAGACTGACGGCGCGAATTATGACTCGCAGTGTTTGCTGCGTCAATAGTCGTCTCATATCGCAAACCATGAGGTTTGGTTGATGCCCGCCGCTCCTGGACAAACGAAAAGACTTGCTTCCTTTACGACACCGGCAGGACCAGATGTCTTTTCGCTTCTCAAGTTTGAAGCGCGAGAAGCTCTCAGTGAATTGTTTGTCTATCAGGTCGAAGCCGCAAGCGCATCTGAGAACGCAGATCTACAAAGCTTGATCGGTGAGAAATGCGCCATCAAGATGACTTTGAAGAACGGCACGAACAGGGTCTTCAACGGCGTGCTCGTCGAAGCCGAATGGCTCGGCAGGGAGGGCGATCTCGACCGCTATCGCTTCGTGCTGCGACCCTGGCTCTGGCTGCTCTCGCAGCGCTCCGATTGCCGCATCTTCAAGAACAAGAATGCGGTCGACATCATCAAGCAGATCTTCGGAAAAGAAGGCAGCGCGAGCTTCGAGGACCGTGTCAGCGAGCCTCCTCCGGAGATCGACTATTGCGTGCAATATCGGGAGAGCGACCTCGACTTCGTCCTGCGCCTGATGGAGAAGTACGGCATCTATTATTACTTCAAGCATACCGATGGTGATCACAAGCTCGTCCTGTCGGATGCCCGCAGCTCGCATGACGCGGTCACCCCTTCCACCGAACCGACCTATGGCGGCCCCGGCGGCGCCTTTCCGTTCCTGCCCGTGGCCGGAAGCCAGCGCCGCGACATCGAACATGTGACGCAATGGTCGGCGCAGCGGCGGCTGCGCACGGGGAAGGTCGAGCTCAAGGACTATGATTTCGAGAAATCGACCTCCGATCTGACGGCGCGCGCCGAGGACGGCTTCCCGAGGACCAAGGCCTACGAGGCCTTCGACTATCCCGGGGCCTATCCCGATCGCGGCAAGGGCGAGAAGCTCGCGCGCATCCAGACGCAGGCCGAACAGGCACAGGACGAGCGGCGGCTCGCCATCGGCGAAGCGCCCAGTCTCAATCCCGGCACGCTGATGACGCTGAGCGGTCACCCCGCCGGCGAGAACGCGGAATATCTGGTCGTGCGCGCGACACATGTCTATGGCGTGCAGAGCTATCGCTCGTCGAAGCGCGCCGATCAGGGCATCTATCACGGTTCCTATGAGCTGCAGAAGGCGTCCAAGCGTTTCCGCGCTCCGCTGGTGACGCCCGCCCCGCTTCATATCGGTCCCGACACCGCCAAGGTGGTCGGCGAGAAGAACAAGGGCGAGGAAGGCGACATCGACGTCGACAAGTACGGCCGCGTCTGGCTGCGCTTCCATTGGGACCGGGAGAAGGACACGACCTCGTGCCGCGTGCGCGTCGCGCAAACCTGGTCGGGCAAGAACTGGGGTGGCCAGATCATCCCGCGCATCGGCCAGGAGGTCATCGTCTCCTATATCGGCGGCGACCCGGACCGGCCGATCATCACCGGCACGGTGGTCAACGACCAGCACATGCCGCCCTATGACCTGCCCTCGAACAAGACGCAGTCGGGCCTGAAGTCGGAATCGACCGATGGCGGCGGCAAGTCGGGCAAGTTCAACGAGATCAAGTTCGAGGACCTCGCCGGCAAGGAGGTCTTCTCCATGCAGGCGGAGCGGGACCACAAGACCGAGGTCTTCAACATCGAGACCCGCGACGTCGGCAAGAAATTCGAAGGCGGCCCGACCGACTTCGCCCGCACGACGCAAATCCTGAGCGGCAGCGACAAGCTGCACGTCAAGCAGGGCAAGCGCTATGTCGAGGCGGCCCTGGAAATCAAGCTGGTCTGCGGCGAGAGCGTGATCACGATGACCCCGACCGACATCACCATCTCCTCGCCCATGATCACGATCAAGAGCACGGCCAAGACCGAAATCAACGGCGGCGGCATGACCGTCATCACCGGCGGCGTCGTCAAGATCAACTGAGGCCGCGATGTCGAAACTCCGCTTCAGTACGGCGCAGGAGGTCTTCGAGACCTTCCCCGCAGCGCGCGAGGTCATCCAGACGGCGCCGACCACCGAGCCGCCGCTGACCTTCCTGCGTGGCCTCGCCAAGGCCGGCGATCACAAGGACGCGATCGGGTTCTGCGCCTTCATCATGCCGCGGCGCGAGGCGGTCTGGTGGGCGCTGCAGAGCGTCCAGCGCATGCAGCCGCCCGGGGCGCCACCCGATCCCGGCCTGAAGGCAGCCGAGAGCTGGGTGCGCGACCCGAGCGACGAGTCCCGCCGGGCGGCACTCGCCCTCGGCGAAAGCGGGCCTCCGTCCCGCCTGGGCACCTGGGTCGCGCTGGCGGCCGGCTATTCCGGCGGCAGCATGGTTTCGACCCATGCCGTGCCCTGCCCGCCGGACCTGACGGCCAAGACGGCGCGCATCGCCGTATTAACTGCACTGGGCCGCGTGCCCGAGCGCGATCGCGATGCCGCATTGCGGAATTGCATCGAAGCGTGCATTCGTCTCGTCGATGACGACAGCGGCAGGACGAGAGCGTAGCATGGCCCCGGCGCCCGAGCGGCGGCCGGCGGTCGGCGGCAATGAAGCGGGCGGCCTGACATGGCGCTGACGCTGACGATCGAGAACCAGGCCTCGCTGCCGGATGGCGGCCCGCTGAGCGTGACGCTGAGCGGCGGGCGCGGGCTCGACATCGGGCGCGACCAGCATCTCGACTGGTGCCTGCCCGATCCGAGCCGCGCCGTCTCCGGCCGTCATTGCGAGATCCGCTTCAACGACAACGCCTATTGGCTGCGCGACATCTCGACCAACGGCACTTTCGTCAACGGCGCCGCCTACCGCGTGCAGTCGCCCTATCGGCTGCAGCACGGCGACCGGCTCGAGATCGGCCACTACCTCATCGCCGTCGCGATCGACGAAGCCGAGCGTGGCGCGGCCGCTCCGGCCGAGCGGGCGGCCATGCCACCGCCGCCCGGCGAGTCGCTCTGGGATTCGAATGGCGACGAGGCGCCGCCGATCGCCCGCCGCGACCTGATCCCGCCGCAGAAATACCAGCCGGTGCACGCGCCCTTCATCGACTGGGCAGCCGATATCCCGACGCCGGGAGAGGCGGCCCAGGCCTATGTGGCGCCGCCGGCCGCGCCACCTCCATCTTCGCGGCCCGATGACTTCGCCTGGGCGCCCTACCAGGCGCCGCCCACGCCGGAGGCCGAGCCGATCGCGCCAATCCCGACGCCGCGACGGCCACCCTCCGCCGCGGCCGCCGGTACGCCCTGGGACGAAGCGCCGGCCGAGCCGCCGGCACGCCCTAGCTTCGATGCGCCCTATGAGCCGCCACCGCCGCGGCCGGCCGCTCCCCCGCCCCCACCGCCGCCGGCGATGGGTTTTCCGGCCGGCGGCCCGTCGATTTCGGCGGCCGAGTTCATCGCCCGCTTCGCCCGCGGCGCCGGATTGCCCGTCGAGGAACTGTCCTGGCAGGACCCGGGCGCCTTCGCCGAGCAGACCGGCGCGCTGATGCGGCTGATCGCCGTCGAGCTGAAGGCGTTGCTGGCGGCGCGCGCCGAGAGCAAGCGCATCGCCCGCAGCTCCAACCAGACGATGATCCAGGCGCAGGACAACAACCCGCTGAAGTTCTCGCCGACGATCGAGGATGCGCTGAAGCTGATCTTCGGCCGGCCGACGAGCGGCTATCTCAACGCCCAAAAGGCGTTCGAGGAGAGCTTCAAGGATCTCAAGATCCACCAGATCAAGACCTATTCGGCGATGCAGCACGCGCTGCGCATGCTCGTCGAGGATCTCGATCCGCAGGCGGTTGCCGAGGGGCTCGAGGCCGGGCGCGGACTCGACGGCCTGCTCTCCTCGCGCAAGGGCAAGCTCTGGGACGCCTATGTCGCGCGCTGGGAGGCGAAGACCGCCCCTTACGAGGACGGGCTGGTCGACGCCTTCATGCTCTATTTCGCCGAGTGCTACGACCGCGGCGGGCGCTGACGCTCAGGCCAGCGGCACCACCATGCCATCGCGGATCGTGACCTGGCGGTCCATGCGGGCGGCGAGGTCGAGATTGTGCGTCGCGATCAGCGCCGCCAGCCCCGAGGCGCGCGCCAGCGCCACCAGCGTGTTGAAGACATGCAGCGAGGTATGCGGGTCGAGATTGCCGGTCGGCTCGTCGGCCAGCAGCACGCGCGGCGCATTGGCGACAGCGCGGCCGATGGCGACGCGTTGCTGCTCGCCGCCCGACAATTCGCCCGGCAGATGGTCGAGCCGCTCGCCGAGGCCGAGGAAGGACAGAAGCTCGGTCGCGCGCGATTCCGCCTCGGCCTTGCCGAGGCCACGGATGCGCTGCGGCAGCACGACATTCTCCAGCGCGGTGAATTCCGGCAGGAGATGGTGGAACTGGTAGACGAAGCCGATCTCGGTGCGGCGCAGCCGGGTCAGGCCCTTGTCGTCGAGCTGCGAGGTCGGCACGCCGCCGATGAAGACCTCGCCGCCATCGGGGCTTTCGAGCAGGCCGGCGACATGCAGCAGGGTCGACTTGCCGGTGCCGCTGGGAGCGACCAGCGCCACGAGCTCACCCGGCCAGATCGCGAAATCGGCCTTGCGCAGCACCTCGAGCGGGCCGTCGGATTGAGGATAGTAGCGCTCGATCTGGGAGAGGAAGAGCGCCGGGGTCTCGGTTGCCATCGCTTGTGCCCTCACCCCATCCGCAAGGCTTTGACGGGGTCGAGCCGCGCCGCCTTCCAGGCCGGATAGAGCGTCGCCAGCAGCGACAGGACGAGCGTCATCACGACCACGGCGGCGACTTCGCGCCAGTCGATCACCGAGGGGATGTCACTGAGGAAGCGCACGGTCGGATCCCAGGGGTTGACACCCAGGAGGCTGCTGAGCCCCTTGTTGATGGTCTGGATGTTCTTGGCGAAGGCGATGCCGAGAATAAAGCCGGCCAGGGTGCCGAACACGCCGATCGCCGCGCCCGTGATCAGGAACACTCGCAACACCGTGCCGCGCGATGCGCCCATGGTGCGCATGATCGCGATGTCCTCGGTCTTGTCCTTCACCAGCATGATCAGGCCGGAGACGATGTTGAGGGTCGCGACCAGCACGATCAGGGTCAGGATGATGAACATCACATTGCGCTCGACCTCGAGCGCATTGAAGAAGGTGCGGTTGCGCTGGCGCCAGTCGGAGAGGACCAGCGGACGCGGCGGGTCGGCCTCGATCCGGTCGCGCACCGCCTGCGTCTGGTCGGGATTGTCGATGAAGACCTCGATGACGTTCACGTCGCCGTCGCGGTTGAAATAGGCTTGCGCTTCCGCGAGCGGCATGAAGACGAAGGAGGCGTCGAACTCCGACATGCCGATCTCGAAGATCGCCGTGACCGGATAGGCCTTGATCCGCGGCGCCGTGCCGAAAGGCGTCGAGGCGCCGCGCGGCGTGACGATGGTGATGGTGTCACCGGCCTGCAGGCCGAGCGAGCCCGCGAGCCGCCGGCCGATGGCGACGCCACCGGTCGAGGCGAAGCCGTCGAGCGTACCCTGGCGAACGTTGTTGGCGATGAAGGGGATCGACTTGATGTCGCCTTCCGAGACGCCGCGCACCAGCACGCCGGAATTGCCGACCTGCGAGGAGGCGAGCGCCTGCCCTTCGACCAGCGGAATGGCGAGCTTGATGCCCTGGACCTGGCGCAGCTTGGCCGCGACCTGCTCGTAATCGTCGAGCGGCCGGTCGATCGGCGTCGCGAAGATGTGGCCGTTGACGCCGACGATCTTCTCCAGCAGCTCCTTGCGGAAGCCGTTCATCACCGACATCACGATGATCAGCGTCGCGACGCCGAGCAGGATGCCGAGGAAGGAGAAGCCGGCGATGACCGAGACGAAGCCCTCGCGCCGGCGCGTGCGCAGGTAGCGGCCGGCGAGCAGCCATTCGAAGCCGGCGAAGGCCTTCGTGCCGGTCGGCACGCTCTCTCGAGCCTCGGCGACGGCGCTCATGACCGCCCTCCTCCGCTCACGCGTTCGTCCCCGCGCCCTTGCCCGGGAAGCGCGCCAGCGCCGCCTCGAGCGAGACCAGCTCGCGCTCGCCGCCAGCGCGGCGCTTGAGCTCGACCTTGCCCTCGGCCAGGCCCTTCGGGCCGACGATGATCTGCCAGGGAATGCCGATCAGGTCTGCCGTGGCGAACTTGCCGCCCGGGCGCTCGTCACGGTCGTCATAGACCATGTCGTAGCCCTTGGCGGCGAGGCCCTTGTAGAGTTGCTCGCAGGCGCCGTCGGTCGCGGCATCGCCGACCTTGAGGTTGAGCACGGCGATGTCGAAGGGCGCGATCTCGTCGGGCCAGACGATGCCGCCCTCGTCATGGCCGGCCTCGATCAGCGCGGCGACGAGACGGCTCGGGCCGATGCCGTAGGAGCCCATATGGACTGGTACCAGTTGCCCATCCGGGCCGGTGACTGTCGCGCCCATCGGCTCGGAGTATTTGGTGCCGAAATAGAAGATATGGCCAACCTCGATGCCACGTGCCGAAACCTGGCTTTCGGCGGGGATCGCCTCGAAAGCGTCCTTCTCGTGCATCTCCTCGGTGGCGGCGTAGAGGCTCGTCCACTTGTCGACGATGCCCTGCAGGCCTTCGACGCTGTCGAAATCGGTGTCGACAGCCGGCGTCGCGAAGTCGAGATAGTCCTTGTGGCAGAAGACCTCGCTCTCGCCGGTCGAGGCGAGCACGATGAACTCGTGGCTGAGGTCGCCGCCGATCGGGCCAGTATCGGCGCGCATCGGGATCGCCTTGAGGCCGAGCCGGGCGAAGGTGCGCAGATAGGCGGTGAACATGCGGTTATAGGCGTGGCGCGCCGATTCCTTGTCGAGATCGAACGAATAAGCGTCCTTCATCAGGAACTCGCGGCCGCGCATCACGCCGAAGCGCGGCCGGACCTCGTCCCGGAACTTCCACTGGATGTGGTAGAGGTTGAGCGGCAGGTCCTTGTACGACTTGACGTAGGAGCGGAAAATCTCGGTGACCATCTCCTCATTGGTCGGGCCGTAGAGCATCTCCCGGTCGTGCCGGTCCTTGATGCGTAGCATCTCCTTGCCATAGGCGTCGTAGCGCCCGCTTTCGCGCCAGAGATCGGCCGACTGGATGGTCGGCATCAGAATCTCGATGGCACCCGCGCGGTTCTGCTCTTCGCGAACGACCGCACTGATCTTGTTGAGCACGCGCAAGCCGAGCGGCAGCCAGGAGTAGATGCCGGCGGACTGCTGGCGGATCATGCCGGCGCGCAGCATCAGCCGGTGCGAGACGATCTCCGCCTCCTTGGGCGTATCGCGCAGGATCGGCAGGAAATAGCGGGACAGACGCATCGGAACACTCGTTGGAGGACGATGCGCCAGGACCGCGCACCGATTCAGATTAGTCCAGAGACACCATCGGCGTTTGCAAATTGCAAACGCTAATGCACATCGCCGTCAGGCAAATGCACATCGATCGCGTTTGCGAAGGCGTCAGCGCTTGGCGAACTTCGCCTTCAGCCTGTCGCTGACCAGAGGCGGAACAAAGGCGGAGACGTCGCCGCCCATCGAGGCGATCTGGCGCACCAGGGTCGCGGTGATGTGCCGGGCCTGTGGCGTCGAGGGCAGCAGCACGGTCTGCAGGCCCGGCGCCATGCTGTGATTCATGCCGGCGAGCTGCATTTCGAGGTCGAGGTCGGTGCCGTCACGCAGGCCGCGCACCAGGATCGTGGCGCCGGCGCGCTTGGCCGCATCGATCGTCAGATCGGCGAAGGTGGTCACTTCGAGCTCGGTCTTGAACTCTTGTGCGACCGGGCCGGCGATGGCGCGCAGCAGCTCGGCCCGCTCCTCGGCGGAGAAGATCGGCGTCTTGCCGGGGTGGACGCCGATGGCGAGGACTAGCTTGTCGACCAGCCGGCAGGCGGCCTCGATCATGTCGAGATGGCCGTTGGTGACGGGGTCGAACGACCCGGCATAGAAGGCGGTGTGGCTCATGCCCTGAGCGTTAGCCAACACGAGCTTCCGCGACAAGCGTTCAGGCGACGCGCAGCTCGCTGATGACGTGGTCGACACGCGCATTCAGCGCCTGCGCCAGCTCGGTCAGTTCGCTGGCCGCCTTCAGCACGGCGTCCGAGGCGCCGGTGGTGTTGCGGGAGGCGAGCGCGACCTGGCTGGTAGCCTGCCCGATCAGCACGATCTCCTGCGTCGCGGCGAGAACGTCGGCGGCGATGGCATGGGCCGCCTCGTGCTGGCGCTGCATGGTCTGGCTGGTGCGGCGCGTCGCCTCGTTCAGATCCTGCACCAGCATGCGGATGCCGGCGATGCCTTCGACGGTTGCGGCGGTCGCCTGGTTCATCGCCTCGATCTGGCGGGCGATGTCCTGCGTGGCATTGGCGGTCTGCGTCGCCAGCGATTTCACCTCGTTGGCGACGACGGCGAAGCCCTTTCCCGCCTCGCCGGCGCGGGCCGCCTCGATGGTGGCGTTGAGCGCGAGCAGATTGGTCTGGCCGGCGATCGCCGAGATCAGCCCGACCACTTCCGAAACACGCGCCGCACCATGCGACAAACCGTCGACGATCCGACTGACCGTATCCGCGTGCTCGCGCGCCTGACCTGCGGTCGTATCGGAGGAGCGCACTTCGGCAGCAAGGGCATCAACGGCGCCGAGCAGGTCCTGCGCCGCGCGCTCGATCGACTGGACGCTGCGGATGGCGTTGCCGGTGGAATTGTCGGTGTCAGCGGCGCCGGCCTGGGTCTCGCGTGCGCCCGCAGCAAGCTGATGCGCCGTCCTGCCCAGGGTTTCCGCCGAGACGGAGACCGAGGCCGACACGGTCCTGACAGAGTCCTCGAGCTCGCCGGCCAACTCGCCCAGGAACATGCGGCGATGCTGCTCCGCCTCGGAGCGGCGGATCTCCTGTTCGGCCTCCCGGCGCTGGGCCTCGCCGCGCAGGGTCTCGCGGATCATGTCGATTGACTTGGCGATGCCGCCGATCTCGTCGCGGCGCCCCGCGCCGGGGATGGCTTCCTCGGTCCGGCCGGCGGCAACGCCCGCCAATCGGTCGGACAGCCGCGCAATCGGGCGCGCCACCGACCAGCCGAGCAAGATCGCGATGCCCAGCAGCGGCAGCAGGACCAGCAGGCCGGCGGAGACGACGGCGCTGCGGATCTTGCCGACCACGGCGAACGCGCTCTCCTCGGGCTCGGTCAGCCAGAGCAGCCAGCGCCAATCGCCGATCACGACCTCTTCGCCGCTCGCCAGCAAGGACCGGCCGTCATGGCTGGTCATGCGGATGAGCGAATTCTCCGGCGCCCCGGCCAGTCGGCTCTGGTCGAGCGTCTCGCGCGGCGAGGTGCCGTTGCGACGGGCGGCCGGATTGGAACGCATGAAGCCATCGGAGCCGACGACGAAGAGCCGTTCGGCAGCGGAGCCGACCGGATTGAAGGCGAGCACATCGTCGATCAGCCGCGTATCGACGGCGATGACGATCGTACCGACCTGCTCACCCGTACCTGCTTCGGCATCGTAGAACGGCGCTGCCAGGAAGGCGCGTGGATCACCACCGACCGGATCATAGGGCGCAAAGTCGAGCACCACCTGCTCGCCGGCAGCCTTGCCGCGCGCTAACGCCACCGATTTCGCCAGGCCGGTGCCCGCGAGATCCTCGTCGCTCAGGAGACGCCCGAATTCGGGGCCCTTGGTGACGCTGTAGACCACCCTGCCCTTGCGCGAGACCAGGTAGATGTCGGCGTAGTTGAACTGCTTCAGCGCCGCCGCATAGGTCTCGTGGATCGGCACATGCCGCCAGGAATAGCCGTGCTGGTGCTCGCGGCCAGTGCGGGCGATGCGCTCGGCCGGGGAGAGCAAGCCGTCGCCCTGATAGTAGTTGAGGATGCTCCGGTAATCGTGCTGGCCGAGCTCCAGCCATTTGCCGATCTCGTCGAGCGCCGAGACGGTGAAGGCACTGCGGGCCTGGACGGCGAGTTCGGCGCGCAGCTGCAGCCAGCGCCGTTCGATGGCGCGGACGTGGCTTTCAGCCAGGGCATGCATGCGCTCGCGCACCGCGTTCTGCGCCCAGCTCGATACGGCAAGATTGGCCGAGGAGCCCACCGCCAAAGCGGCCAGCAGGGCCAGCCCAAGCATGGCGACCGGAAGCCTGATCCTGAGGCTGAACACGAATCAGGTCCCCGCCCGACGTCGACTGCGTCGAAGCAGCCAACACGAGCGCGGTTAACGTTGCTTGAAGCGCTAGATCCGCGGCAACCGCCTCACAAGGCGCCGGGCAATGGCGCGAAGGCGGCAAGCGCTGCGGCGCTGCCGAGGACCAGAGCAAGCAGCGCGATGGCGACGGCTGCGAGCGATACCCGGCGCGGGCGCCGGACCAGAGAGCCGAACTGCATGGGTGCTCTTTGCGAATCAGTGAGTTACATCAGCCTTTGCGTGCCGGAACCGCCCGGCCATGCCGTGGCGGAAACATGGAGAAACCATGGCCGTGCCCGAAGGGCAGCCATGCTCTCGCAAGCCGCGCCGGCGATTTCTTGCGGTTCCGCCGTTTCCAGCCGGGCCGAAAGCAGGCTAAACCCCGCTCGCCATGCTGACCCTCAACGACATCACCTATCGCCTCGGCGAGCGCCTGCTGCTCGACAAGGCCAGTGCCTTCCTGCCTACCGGCTCGCGCGTCGGCCTCGTCGGCCGCAACGGCACCGGCAAGACGACCTTGTTCCGCATCATCACCGGCGATCTCTCGCCCGAGGGCGGCAATGTCGCCCTGCCCAGGGGCATGCGCATCGGCGGCGTGGCGCAGGAGGCTCCGGGCGGGCCGGAAACGCTGATCGAGGTCGTGCTGGCCGCTGACATCGAGCGCGCCGCGCTCATGAGGGAAGCTGAAACCGCGACCGATCCGATGCGAATCGCCGAGATCGAGACCAGGCTCGCCGATATCGGCGCGCATTCCGCCCCGGCACGGGCCGCGACCGTGCTGTACGGCCTCGGCTTCGACGAGGAGGCGCAGCAGCGCCCCTGCTCCGACTTCTCCGGCGGCTGGCGCATGCGCGTCGCGCTCGCCGCCGTGCTGTTCTCGGAACCCGACCTTCTGCTACTCGACGAGCCGACCAACTATCTCGACCTCGAAGGCACGCTCTGGCTCTACGATTATCTCGAGCGCTATCCGCATACGGTGCTGGTCGTCAGCCACGACCGCGAATTGCTCGATACCTGCGTCGACCACATCCTGCATCTCGACCAGGGCAAGCTCACCATCTATCGCGGCGGCTACAGCGATTTCGAGCGGCTGCGGGCCGAGAAGCAGGCCCATCTCGCCAGGGCACGCGAGAAGCAGGACGCCGAGCGCAAGCACCTGCAATCCTTCGTCGACCGCTTCAAGGCCAAGGCCACCAAGGCGCGGCAGGCGCAGTCGCGCGTCAAGCGGCTGGAGAAGATGCAGGAGATCGCGATCATCGAGGATCGCGACGTCCAGCCGTTCAATTTCCCGGCGCCGGAGCGGCCGCTCTCGCCGCCGATGATCACGCTGGAGAGCGCCAGCGCCGGCTATGGCGAGCGCAAGGTGCTGCAACGGCTCAACCTGAGCCTGGCGCCGGACGACCGCATCGCCCTGCTCGGGTCCAACGGCAACGGCAAGTCGACCTTCTGCAAGCTGATCGGCGGGCGCCTTGCGCCGCTCTCGGGCGAGATGCGGCGCTCCTCCAAGCTGGAGACGGCCTATTTCGCCCAGCACCAGCTCGACGAATTGCGGATGGAGGACACGCCCGTCGGCCATATCCGCGACCTGATGCCGGATGCGCCGGAGGCGCGCGTGCGCGCCCGTACCGCGCAGGT
>Ga0209025_1004126_pt1 | contig 12897 bp, 11 predicted proteins | sample AraplaMF_Col_mLB_FD_184256 | JGI IMG/M metagenome (GOLD analysis project Ga0209025, IMG submission 184256) | Arabidopsis root microbial communities from the University of North Carolina, USA - plate scrape MF_Col_mLB (SPAdes) (version 2) | ecosystem: Host-associated > Plants > Roots > Endosphere... | reverse complement strand
GTCGCGCAATCCAGCTTCGAGCGCGTCTACGAGTCGGCGCTCAAGGCCCGCGGCGCACCGCGCGCCGGTGGCACGCTCGACGTGGCGGACACGACCATCGAATCGCCGCGCGCCCTGCTCTTCCGCGTCGCGCGCAACCTGTGCATCGACGACGCGCGCCGCCGCAAGGTGGCGCAGGAGTGGGCCGGTGCGCACGTCGACACCGGCATGCACCAGACGGCGCAGTCGAGCGAATACATCGTCGCGCAGAAGCGCGTGCTCGCGCGCGTGGTCGAGACCATGGAAAAGCTCCCGCCGCGCCGCCGCGAGGTGTTCCTGCTCTTTCGCGCGTACGGCCATTCGCGCGCCGAGATCGCGCAGCGGCTCGGCATCACCGAGATGGCCGTGGCCAAGCACCTGCTGCGCGCCACCATCGACTGTTCGCGCGTGTTCGCCGAACTACGCGCCGACCTGATCGAGCCGCAGGTCCTGGCGAACCGCCCCGGCTTCGACGCGGCCCTGGCCGAAGACTTCTCGTGAGCGGCGGCATGGCGATCGGCGCGCCGCGCGAACGACTCGTCGAGCGCGCGCTGGCGCTGATCCTCGAAGGCGAGATGGCGCCAGGCGACGCCGCGGGCCAGGCGCGCAAGGCATTCAACCAGTGGCGCGTGAAGTCGGCCGAACATGCGGCGGCCGCACAGGAAGCGCGGCAGCGCTGGGACGCCCTCGGCGGCATGGCCGACGACCTGCGCGCCCACTTTGACGAACCCGAAGGCGCGCTGATGGCCAGCGCGGCTGCAGCGGCGGCGGCTTCGTCCACCCAGCGGCAGCAGCGCCGCAAGATGCTCTTCTCGGTGATCGGCCTGCTCGGCGCGGGCCTGGTGGCCGGCCGCGGCGTGCAGTGGTACCGCCAGCAGCCGCTGTGGCATGCAGCCTATGCCACCCGCACCTCGCAGATGCTGAAGGTGACGCTCGCCGACGGCCGCAGCGGTGCTGCGGGCAGCCAGCTCGACCTGGCACCGCAGAGCGCGATCGACGTCACCCTCTATCGGCAGCGCCGCTTCGTCGACATGGCGCGCGGCGAAGTGCGCTTCGAGGTATCGCCCGACAGCGACCGCCCGTTCGAAGTACGCACGCGCAGCGCCACCGTCGAGGTGGTGGGCACCGCCTTCACTGTGCGCGACCGCGGTGGTCCGGTCACCGTGGGCGTCGAGCACGGCCATGTGCGGGTGCGCCTGCCGGTGCGCCCCGGGTCCGCGGACACGCAGGGCGAGGTGATCGACCTGCGCAAGGGCGAGCTGCTCGAGATCGGCAGCGACGGCCACGCCGGCACGGTGCGCCAGACCGACACCGCTGCGCTGTCCGCGTGGCGTGGCGGCTGGTTGGTCTTCGAGAACACGCCGCTCGGCGACGCATTGGGCGCGATCAACAGCTACCGCGCCCAGCCGATCGTGACCACCAACACCCGCATCGACGCCATGCGGCTCTCCGGGCGTTTTCGCACCAACGATTCCGACGGCCTCGTGGCCGTGCTGCCGACGATCCTGCCGCTTGCGACCGAGCAGCGCACCGACGGCAGCGTGGCGCTGCGGCTGCGCTGAAGACCTGGCTTCAGGCTTCAGGCTTCAGGCGTCGTGCGCCGGCGCGACAGGATGACCGGACTGCGCCAATCCCCACTGCGTCAAGGCGATCTCGAGCGCACGCACATGCCGCGGATCCGTTCCCAGCCAATGCGCCAGCCGCTCGCTGTTCTCCAGCGTCGGCGAAGCATGCATGCATTCGAAGAGCGATGTCGCGGTACGGATGCATTCGTCGGGCATGAGGGAACGCAGGGTCACGGCGCTGCGCGTCATTCGATCCCGCCCGTGGGCGGATGCAGGTTGCGTCGGCGCGAGACCACCATGGCGGCGCCCGCGAGCGCCCAGAGCCGCAGGGCACGCTCGAGCGCCTTCGGATGCACAACGTGGTCCTCGCGCAGCCAGTGCGTGAGCTTCAGCGCGCGCGTGCGGCACGGGCGCTCCCTGAGCTCCATGTAGAGACGCCATGCCGTCTCGTCGGCGGACGGCGCCTCCGGCGCGATTTGCGGGGCCACTGCTGCTACTCCGGCGCTGTCTGGGTTCGGGTGGATGGTCGCCGCGCGCGCTGCGGTCTGCAAGCGGGCGCGCGGCCTCTGATGAAAGTGACGATCCACTGCTGCGAATGTTCAGCCGCGTGCACCGGCATGCACCACCGGCGCCGTCGAAGGCAGCCCTGCCGAAGCAGCGCCTGCGTCATCCTGCTGCAGCCGGCTCCGGGCCTGGGCGCGGCGCTTGCGCAGCCAGATCACCACGCCGGTCACGCTGAGCATGGCCACCACGAGGCCCATGACCGAGATCAGGATACGCCCCGGCAAGCCCAGGATGCGCCCCGAATGGACCGGGAACTGCGCTTGCACGAAGATGTCGGCGGCCGTGCCCTTCCAGGGTTCGCTGCTGCCGACGAAGCGGCCGTCGAGCGCGTCCAGGTACAGCACGCGATGCCCCACGCCGCCGGCACCGTGTTCGTCCTGCGGCGCGTAGAACTGCGCACCGTAGATGCCGAACAGCTGCGCATAGAAGAGCTGGCCTACGGGTTCGTCCCAGCCCCGGCGCCGTGCCTCCTGCGTGGCGCTGGCGAGCACGTCGGCATAACCAAGCACAGGCACCACGGGCTTTTCCTCCTCGGTCGGGGCACGCTGCTCGAAGGGCGTCGGCGTGGCGTTCGACACCAGCGACATCGCCGGAAAGAACACCTCGCGGTACAGGTTCAGCGAGAACGCCGTGAACGCGATGACGAACAGCAGCGCCCATGTCCACAGCCCGCCGGCGCGGTGCAGATCGAAGTTGAGCCTGTACGGGCCGCCGCCCCACCGGATCTTCCACGAGGGCTTCCAGCGCTGCCACCAGCCCTTGCCTGCCGCGGGCGCGCTCGCCGCCGTCTTCTCCGTCTTCTCCGTGTTCTCCGTCTGGCTCGCACGGCGCACCGGCAGCGTCAGCCAGAAGCCGGTGAAGCAGTCGATGGTCCAGACCAGCGCGACGGCGCCCAGCAGCCAGACACCCCAGCGATCGATACCCCACATCTTCGGCAGGTGCAGGCTGTAGTGCAGCACGTAGAGGAAGGAGACGAAGTTCTCCTTGCCCAGCGGCCAGACCGCGCCCCACTCGCGCCGGCCGAGTTCCTCGCCCGAGGCCGGATCGACGAAGACCTGGTTGAAGCCGGGTTTGAAGAGCTTGCCGGTCGCGGGGTCGACGCGCGGCTCGACGCCGAACGACAGCGAGTGCCCCGGTTCGGCGGCCATGGGCAGTGCGATCACCATCACCTGCGGATGGCGCGCCTCGATCTGCTGCGCGAGCGCCAGCGGCGGCAGCGCCGGGCCGGTGGCGCGGGCGTCCGTCAGGTGCGGATTGAGCCACTCGTCGATTTCGTGGTCCCACGAGATCACGGCACCGGTCAGACCGGAGATAAAAAGGAAGCCCGCGATCAGCAGGCCGGCCCATTTGTGAAGGGTCACGAGGATCAGGCGCATCGGCTCGTTCCGTCATCGGCGGCGCGCGTCGTGCGGCGGTCGTTCGTCCAGCCGCCGCCCATCGCGCGGTAGAGCGAGACACGTGCCTGCAGCCGCGCCATGCGCAGTTGCACCGACAGATCCTGCGCCACGTACAGGGTGCGCTGAGCGTCGAGCAGCGTCAGCAGCGTCTCGGCGCCTGCGCGGTAGCGGGATTCCGACAGCACCGCCGCGCGGCGCGCCTCGGCCAGTTCGGCCGCCTGCGCCTCGGCCTGTGCGTCGGTGGCCGACACGGCATTGAGCGCGGTCTCGGCATCGGCGAACGCAGCGACGATCGCGCCCCGGTACGCCGCCAGCAGCTCTTCGCGCCGAGCCTGCGCCAGGCGCTCGCCACCGGCCAGGCGTCCGCCGTCGAAGACCGGCGCCGCCAGCCCTGCGGCGAGGCTGTAGACCGGGTTGTCGAAGAGCCTGCCGAAGCGCGCCTGCCCGCTGCCCACCGACGCGCCCAGCGACACGGTCGGCAGCAGCGCGGCGCGTGCGGCCAGCACATCGGCATCGGCGGCGGCCAGTTGCGCCTCGGCGCGCGCGATGTCCGGACGACGCACCAGCAGGGCCGATGGCGTGCCGGCGCCGATGACGGGAATGCGCAGTGCATCGAGCGCGGGCGCGGTCGGTCCGGACGCCCCGGTCTCGGGCGACGTTGCGCCAAGCAGCACCGCGAGCGCAGCCTCCGCGTCGCGCGCCTGCTGCTGCAGCGCCGCCACGCTGCGCTGCTGTGCGGCCACCAGCCCGCGCTGTTGCGCCAGGTCCAGCGGCGACACGGCGCCGGCACGGCTGCGGGATTCGACCAGTGCCAGCACGCGGCGTGCGTTGTCGAGATTGCGTTGTGCGATGCCGGTGCGCTCGCGCAGCGCCTGGCCCAGCAGCCATGTGGAAGCGACGCTGGCGGTCACGGTGAGCCGCACGGTGTCGCGCGCGAACGCACTCGCGCGCAACCCCTGCAGCGCCTCGTCGCGCAACGCGGCGTTGCGGCCCCACAGGTCGAGCTCGTAGCGCGCGGCAAAGGCGGCGCCGTAGGTGCTGCCGTCGACCGCCGCCTGGCCGCCCAGCCGTCCCTCGCGCGCAGCGTCGAGCGTGGCGGTGACCTGCGGCCGCAGCGCCGCGCCGGCGATGCCGGCCAGTGCATCGGCTTGCGCCACGCGCGCGGCAGCGGCGGCGAGGTCGTTGCTTTGCGCCTGCGCGCGTGCAACCAGAGCGTCGAGTTCCGCGCTGCCGAAGCTGCGCCACCAGTCCGCGTCGACCGGGCCGCTGTCCGCAAGAAGCTCTGACGGCGCGGACCGTGCGGCCTGCCAGGCGGCGGGCAGCGCGATCGTGCGGTCGGCGCGGTCGGCCTGCAAGGCGCAGCCGGCCAGCAACGCCGCGCACGACAGCACCGAGCCCAGGCGGAATGCAAGCGGCGCGTGCGGCATCGTCACTCCCCCGCCAGCGCCACGACCGGATCGAGCCGGGCGGCGTTGCGCGCCGGCATGAAGCCGAAGATCAGGCCGGTCAGCACCGCGCAGCCGAAGGCGCCGACGCTCGCCAGCAACGAGAAGAGCACGGGCACGCCGGCCAGCATCAGCCCGACCACGATGCACACCCCCGCGGCCACGCCGGCCGTGCCGCCCACCGACGTCACGAGCACGGCCTCGGTCATGAACTGGCGAAGAATGTCGCGCTGCCGGGCGCCGGTCGCCATGCGGATGCCGATCTCGCGCGTGCGCTCGCGCACCGTCATCAGCATCACGTTCATCACGCCGATACCGCCCACGACGAGCGACACCACGGCGATCAGGCCGAGCATCAGCGTCATGGCGCGCGCGGTCTCGGTCTGCACGCGCAAGGCCTCCACGCGGTTCCAGATTCGCACCTCGCGGCCGGGCTGCTGGCGCGCCAGCTGGTCCTCGATGGCATCGGCGGTGTCCTGGGCGCGCTCGATGTCGTGCACCTTCACGGCGATCCACGTCGGGTTCGGGTGGCCGTAGATGCGGGTGGTGGCCGCGGACAGCGGCACCACCACGCGGTCGTCCTGGTCTTCGCCGTCCTTGGCGCCCTTGGCGGCCAGCACGCCGACGACCTGGAACGGCACCTTGTCGACCAGGATGTCCTGCCCGACGGGATGCTGGCCGTCCGCGAACAGCAGCTTTCGCACGGTCTGGCCGATCACCGCGACCTTGGCGACGCGACGCTCGTCGCCCGCATCGAACATCACCCCCTCGGCCACGCCCCAGCCGAGCACCGGCGAGAAATCGACGGTGGCTCCGCCGCCCTCGGTCAGGTGGTCGACGTTGCCGCGGCGCACCACCACCTTGTCCTCGATGTAGGGCGCGACGCCTTCCACGTTGGGCAGCAGGCGGATGGCGTCCGCGTCGTCCAGCGTCAGCGGCGCGCCGGGGTTGCGCGAGCTCGCGCCCTGGGCCGAGACGAACATGGTGCGCGTTCCGAAGGTCTCGAACTGCGCCATCACCTTCTGCTGCGAACCGCCGCCGACCGCGAGCATCACGATGACCGACGCCACGCCGATCACGATGCCCAGCAAGGTGAGCCCTGTGCGGAACCGGTTGCTCCACATCACGCGCCAGGCGGTGCGCGTGGCCTCCCGCATGTCCGCGGCCATGGAAGCACCGCCGCCGCGGGCGTCCTGCAGGTCGATCGACCGGGGCGGCACCGTGTCCGCCGGCGCGCTGGCGACGCCGGAGTCCTCGACGATCCGCCCGTCGCGGATCTCGATGACGCGCCGCGCCTGCGCGGCCACCGAGCGGTCGTGCGTAATGAGGATGATGGTGTGGCCCGCGTCCGCCAGTTCGTGCAGCAGCGCCATCACCTCGGCGCCGCTCCTGCTGTCGAGGGCGCCGGTGGGCTCGTCGGCCAGGATGATGCGCCCGCCGTTCATCAGCGCGCGCGCGATCGCCACGCGCTGCTGCTGTCCGCCGGAGAGCTGGTGCGGCCGGTGGTGCAGCCGCGCGCCCATGCCGAGCCGCTCCAGCAGCGCCACCGCGCGCGCGTGGCGCTCTGCCTCGGGCATGCCGGCGTAGAGCGCGGGGATTTCGGTGTTCTCGAGCACCGATTCGCTGGGTACCAGGTGGTAGCCCTGGAACACGAAACCGAAGGCCTCGCGGCGCAGCCAGGCCAGCGCGTCGGCGTCGAGCGTGGACACGTCGCGCCCGTCGAACAGGTAATGCCCGGCGCTTGCCCGGTCGAGGCAGCCGAGGATGTGCATCAGCGTCGACTTGCCCGACCCCGACGCGCCGACGATGGCGACGAACTCCCCCGCGTACAGCCGCAGCGAAATGCCGTGCAGCACCGTCACCGCGGGGCTGTCCTCGACGCCATCCGCGTCGCCCGCCTTGCCCTCGCGCGTGCCGCCGTAGGACCTGCGGATGTCCTGCAGTTCGATCAGCGGACGGCGCGCCTCGCCGCGCCCGTTCGCGCTCTCGCTCGTGACCGGCGTCATTTCGCGGACGCCTTGCCCAGCACGACGCGCTCGCCGGCCTGTGCACCCTCGAGCACCTGCCCGGCCAGCCGGTTACGCACGCCGATGCGCAACTCGCGCGACTCCACCTTGCCGTCGGGGCCCAGTACCCGCGCGGTGAAGCGGTCATGGCTGCCGGCCACGGGCGTCAGCGCAGCCAGCGGCACGGACAGCGCGTCCCGTTGCGCATGCTCGACGAACGACACCTTGGCGGTCATCTGCGGCATCAGCTCGCCGTCGGCGTTGTCCACGTCGAACAGCGCCGTATAGACGACGACCTTGCTGGCCGCCGCCGACTGGCGCGCACTGCTGTCGCTGCCGCCCTGCTTGTTTTCCGGCACCGGCGGCGCGGGCAGCAGCTGGCGCACCTTGCTCTGCCACTGGCGCCGGTTATCGCCGAGGGTGGTGAAGTACACAGGCATGCCCGCCTTGATGCGGCGCACGTCGGCCTCCGACACCTCGGACCACACCGTCATCGCCGAAAGGTCGGCGATGCGCAGCACGTTCGGCGTCTGGTAGGTGGCATTGAGCGTCTGGCCTTCGCGCGCCTCCACCGACACGATGGTGCCGGCCATCGGCGCATAGATGCGGGTGTAGCCCAGGCGCGCCTCGTCGGCCTTCAGCGTGGCCTGGGTCTGCGCGATCTGTGCCTCGAGGTTGCGCACGCGCGCAGCGGCCGAGGCAAGCGTCGCCTCCGCGGCCTGCACGTCCTCGTCGCGCGTGGCGCCGTCCGCCGCCATCTGCCGCTGGCGCGCCTGCTGCTGCAAGGCCAGGCGGTGCTGCGCCTGCTGATCGTCCCGCTGGGCCCGCAGGCCGGCCAGCGACGCACGGCCCGCGTCCACCGTGGCCTGCTGCACGCTCGGATCGATTTCGACCAGCAGCTGCCCCTTGGCGACGACGTCGCCGGGCTGCACGCGCAGCGCCATGATCTGGCCGGAGACCTGCGCGCCCACGTCGACGTAGTGTCGCGGCTGCAGCACGCCCAGCGCGGTGACGCTCGACTCGATCGTGGCGTGCGCCAGCGGCACCGAGTCGAACCCTTCGGTACCGCCGCGCCCCCACAACAGGCCCGCACCTGCGGCGGCCGCGAGGGAGCCCAGCACCAGGGCCACCACATGGCGTCGCCCGGCGCCTTTTCTTGCACCCATCAAGCAGACACCCCGCTAGGCCGAGAGGCGATGCGTGCGCGGCCGCGCATGGAAACCGGCCATCGGCAGCATGGCGCCGCCGCTGCCGCCACCGCCGCCCGCCTCGCCGAGCCCGCGCGCGCTGCGCGCAGCATCGCCCGGATTGCGGCATGTCGTGCACGGTCCATGGATCTGCACGTCGAATGCGCCCACGGACGGCAGTCCGCGGCTCAACGCAACGCGCGCGAGCACTTCATGGAGATCGCGGTCGTGCACCTCGGCAACCACGCCGCAGTCGCCGCAGCGCATGCGCACCGCGTCCGAACCCGCGTCCGGCGCCTGGTAGCGGAACACCGCCAGCGCACCGCCGCGGCTGCGCACCCATTCCCGCACGATGAGACCGCAGCGCTCGAACTCCTTGAGGATCCGGTACACGGTGGTCAGGCTCACCGATGTGCCCCGCAGCAGCATGCGGCGGAACACCTCTTCACCGCGCTGCCATTCCGTGCCGGCATCTGCCAGCGTCTGGAGCACGCAAAGGCGAACCACCGACGGACGCAGCCCCGCCGCCCGCAGTTGCGACATGAAGGCGGGCCGCGGACCGGCCTCCCGTGCTTGCGACTCGTCGTTCATGCGGCAAGGCTCTCCAGCTGGACACGCGCCCGGTCTTCCGCGATGCGGCCCGCGCGCATGGTGATCACGCGGTCGGCCAGGTGGAAGTAGCGGTCGTCGTGCGAGATCACCACCAGCAGATGCCCCTTGGCACGCAGCTCGGGCAGCAGCTCGGTGTAGAACAGGTGGCGGAAGGTCGGGTCCTGGTCGGCGGCCCATTCGTCGAACACCAGCACGGGCCGGCCCTCGAGGTAGGCATGCACCAGCGCCAGGCGCTTGCGCTGGCCTGTCGACAGGTCGGTGGTGGTGAAGGAGCCGTCCTTCAGGCTCACCTTGTGAGCGATCTCGAGGCGTTCCAGGTAGGGCAACGCACGTTGCGGCAGTACCTGCATGCTGGCCTCGCCGTGCGCCTCGCCCTCGCCCGCGGCCAGATCCTCGAACAGGTAGAAGTCGGAAAACACCGTGGTGAAGAGCTGCCGGTAGTCGTCGCGCAGCTCCGGTCCGAACGCAGTGCCGTCGATCGCCACCTCGCCCTCCTGCGGCGCGTACAGCCCGAGCAACAGCTTGATCAGCGTGGTCTTGCCGGAGCCGTTGTCGCCCACCACGAACACCAGCTCGCCACGGCGAAGCTCCAGATCGATCGGCCCGAGCGCAAAAGCCTCGCCGCCCTCGGGTGCATCGAACACGTAACGCACGCCGCGCAGCGAGATCTGGTGATTGAACTTCATCGGGTCGCCGTTACGCCCGACGTGCAGATGCGGTTCCGGCGTGGCAAAGCGTGCCGACAGGTCGGCGATGCGGCGGAACGCAACGCGGGCACGTCCTACGGCAGGCAATGCGCCCGCGATCTGGTCCATCGGGCCCTTGAGATAGAGCAGCACCAGCACGAAGCCGCTGAGCACGGCGGGCTCGGTGGGGCGGAACGCGGCCCAGCCCAGGATGAGTGCGATCAGCAGGAAGAACAGTCCCGAACCGAAGGCGGCGGCCACCACGAAGGTATTGATCGCCCGCCCGTTAACGGCGCGGATGTTGTCGACGATGCGCTCGATCTGCCCGCCGAACATGCGCTGGCGGCGCGCGCGGTGCATGCGCAGTTCCTTGGCACCTTCGCTGATGGCGCGGTAGGCCTTGTGCAGCTGGTCTTCGTGCTCGCGCGCCTTCCAGAAACCGTTCACGCCGCGAATCTGCGCCACGGTCTGAACCGATGCGCCCACCGCCAGTGCCACCAGCAGCACGCCGAACAGCGGCAGCGACAGGTACGCCAGGTACGCCAGGCAGCCGATGGCCGTGACGCAGGCGATCAGCGTGGCCGACAGCGCGAATGCCACGTCGCTGACCATGTCCACATCCTGCGACAGAACCGGCATGAGCCGATGGGTCCGGTAGCGCTCCAGTGCGTCGATCGGAGCCGAAAGGATCTTCTGCGCCAGGCGCTTGCGCACCTGCGCCACCACCCGCTGGCCGACGAAATTGGTCGAGACGTCCGACACCATGCGCCCGAACAGCGCCGCAGCGCACAGTCCGATGAAGGTCAGCAGCAGCCCGCCCGAAAGGCCGCCCTGTCCGTTGAGCACCCGGTTGATGGTGCCCAGCAATGCGACCGTGGCTGCGCCCGCGCCGATCCCGGTGACTGCGGACAGCATGATCCACGGCAGGAACGGCTTGAGCAGGCGTGTGAACTCGCCGTCGGAGGCGGGGGCAGTTGTCATGCGAAGAACTCTTTCCGCCCGCAGGCGACTGTGAACCGGAGGCATGGGCAACCCTGCCGCCGGACGCGAACCGATGACGGCGGCGCTGCCTGGCAATGCATGGCTGCCGGCGGCGCCGGACCGTTCGTACCCATCTAGACGGGTGGCTCGCACAAATGTTCACGCCGCTCGCCGTGAACACCGGCGCGGCCCAACCGTTCTAGCTTCATGCACCCTGACGAACGCCGCGCCGCCGGCGCGACGACCGCGCCATGATCGCCCTGCTGGAACCCCTGTTCCAGGGCGATCTGGCGCCGCACGGCGAGGCGCTGCAGTGCGCGCCGCAGGCACCGGCAGGCGCGCTGCACGTCGCAGGCCTGGTGCGCTCGCCCGACCTGCTGGGGCGCGTGCTGCGGCAGCACGCGACGCACCTCGGCGTCGAGGGCGACGACCTTCGCGCAGTAGCCTCGTCCTGGAGCCTCGACTATCTCGGCATGCTGCTGCCGCCGGCTGCTGCCGCGGCCAGCGTGCTGCAACACGTCTTCCCCATGGCCGCCGACCAGGTATGGGTGCGGCTCGGCCCGGGCGCGCATGCGCTGAGCTTCCATATCTGCAACCTGGGCCAGCAGCGGCGCGGCGCGAGCACCGAGGAGCGGTACTCGGCGCTGCTGCGCCAGCACCTCGAGCCTCTCTTCCTCGCACTGCGCCGCCTGACCGGCATCGCCGCCAAGATCCTCTGGGGCAACGCGGCGCGCAACCTGGAGCCGGTGCTGGACCAGGCCGTGGCACTGACCGGCGGATCGCCGCCCATCGTCCACGACCGCCAGCAATTGCTGCACAACCCGGCCTGGGGCATTGCCGGCGAGACCACCGAACCGGGCTGGGCCAACCCGCTGCCCGGTCCGCAGCGCGAAGTCCGCATGCGATTCGACGGCCGCGCCCACACCGTGAAGCTGCATCGCCAGTGCTGCCTGTTTCATCTCCTGCCCGGCGAGGACTACTGCGGCGCCTGCCCGTTGTCGCCTACCCATCGCTGAGCATTTCCTTCCTGTTGCACCCACCACCGAGCGCATATCCATGTCCAAGGCAAAACTCGTCTACATCATGTCCCTGAGGAATGCAGCGGCCGACAAGGCCGGCCAGCACATCGACTACAAGGGCGGGCAGCGCTACATGAAGTCGCCGCTGGAGTACCTGGTGCACGCCCTCGACACAACACCGCTGGGCGACGCCTACACGCTCGAGGCGGTGCTGTTCGACGATGACGAGGGCTCGCCGCGAGATCGCCACGCGCTGCAGGACTACGGATTCGGCTTCGATCCGGCCCGCCGATGGATCTTTCCCGGCGACTTGCGGGCGCAGGGCCGGCGCGTCAACGACATCTTCCACAACGTGCCCTCGACCTACCGGCAACTGCCGCTGGACGCGTCGGCCGAGCGCGCGGCCGGCAAGAAGGAGTTCGAGCAGCGCCTGGCCGACCGGCTCCATGCGCTGGGCACCGATCTGGTCGTGCTCGACGGCCTTCTGGTGATACTCGACCAGCTGGCGCGCCCCGAGAGCCCGTTCTTCCGCCAGATCGTGAACATCCATCCCGGCATCACGCGGCTCGAGTCGCCGTTCGAGCGCCGCGGTGCCTGGGCCACCCTCGATGCGCTGCACGGTGCGCGCGGCGAGCGGGTGGTCGACTGGCGCACGCGCGAGACGGTCCCGATCGAGCCGGTTCTGAAGACCGGCGCCTCCTTCCACTACGTGGACACCGGCATCGATTCCGGCGAAGTGATCTTCGACGTGCTGGGGACCGACATCGACCCCTCGGACACCATCCTCGAATTGCGCTGGAACAACTTCAACCGCAGCCTCTTCCCTGCGCTGCACCAGGGCCTGGCCCTGATGGCCGAGACCGTGGGCGCATGAACACCGCGCACCGCCGACCGTCTTCTTACACACGGCCCAGGGCAGGCTGCCGCGCGCGGCGCGCCGCCCTCCACCACAGGAGTTGATTTCCATGCCACACGTCCATGATCTGGTCGGGATCGGGTTTGGCCCGTCCAACATCGCCCTGGCCATCGCACTCGAGGAAAAGCGCCATGCCGGCCGGCCGCTCGACGCGCTGTTCATCGAGAGGCAACTGAGCTTCGCCTGGCATCCGCACATGCTGCTGGACCAGGCGCACATGCAGATCTCGTTCCTGAAGGACCTGGCGACGCTGCGCAACCCGACCAGCCGCTTCACCTTCATCAACTACCTGTACGAAAAGGGCCGGCTGACAGACTTCGCCAACCTGAAGAGCTTCTTCCCGAGCCGCCACGAATTCAACGACTACCTGTCGTGGGCGGCCGAGCAGTTCGAAGACGCCTGCGCCTATGGCGAGGACGTGTTCGAGGTGCTCCCCGAAGTCCAGGCCGGCGAGGTGGCGCTGCTGCGCGTGCGCTCGCGAAACCACGCGGGCAAGCTGGT
>Ga0209025_1004123_pt1 | contig 12909 bp, 11 predicted proteins | sample AraplaMF_Col_mLB_FD_184256 | JGI IMG/M metagenome (GOLD analysis project Ga0209025, IMG submission 184256) | Arabidopsis root microbial communities from the University of North Carolina, USA - plate scrape MF_Col_mLB (SPAdes) (version 2) | ecosystem: Host-associated > Plants > Roots > Endosphere... | reverse complement strand
GCTTCCCCCTGTGAGAGTAGGACGTCGCTAGGCACCTAGAAAAGTCGAGGATTAATTCCTCGGCTTTTTTTTCTGTGAAAATAAATAATCCCTTGGCCTTAGAAAAGTTGGATATTCTAACAAGAAAGAAAATGTATCGTAACGAGTGCTTTTTTCTTACCTCTCTAGTTACGATTGTCCAGTGCTTTGAAGCTAATTCACTATTCTGGAACTTTGAAACAACCTAAGCAGTCTCAATTCCCGAATATCAACTGCTAGGACAAAGCTTGCTTTTCAAAAAACAATCCTTCACACTGCCACTCTGGTGGACCATAACATTGTACAGGCGAAGAAAACGGTAATTTTAGATCAAATGAAAACTTAACACAAGTGCAATTTACCGCGTTTATGTTTCGAGCAATTGAATTATAAAACAATAAAAAGAGGGGTGTATCTTATATTTGATACATCTCGCTTTTTATTGTGGATAAGTGTAAAAAAGTAGCACAAGAAATGACTAAGATTCCGCAATGTTTTTTGCGATTAACCGAGGAGTCACAGTAAGATATTGGGAGTCTTTTTATCATAAATCTGTAACTATCTTCATATAGTATTAGTAAGCCTATGAAAGGAGTCGTTATCATGCGCATGCCGGCACTACCTAAAAAGAAGTCTCCTCAAAGGGAAGCACCAAGGTCATGGTGGAAAGTTGTTAAAGCGTATTTATCCAGAGGGAGGTTTTACCGTATACCACCTCGGAATCGATAAATGAGATTTAAATGTTCAATGCAAAAAAGTCGCCTTAATAGCGACTTTTTTATCTTCTTTCAGCAGATGTTTTTGTAACGAAAGTGCAACGACAGTTACAGAGTTTTTTTGTAGCGACCGCTACAATTACACCAAGGTGAAATTAATTATTATATCTGTTCATTTTCATTTTCTAATAGAAATGTATTTTTAGTTGGGCCAATTAAATAAAGCTCATGCATCGCTCGAGTGAGCGCCACATAAAGCAGCTTGCGATCAACCTTAGTATCGTAGAAAGGTGTATCGAAAGCAGCTACGATAACAGCATCAAATTCAAGGCCCTTTGCTAAATGGCTAGGAACAACGAGCAATAATTGCTGATTGATAGACTCATTTTCAGTTAGAAGCTGAGAAGTAACTCTTTTGTCTTTTAATGCTTGCTGCATTGTAATCGCCTCTGCAGTTGTTTTACAAATTAAAGCAACTGAATGATGTCCATTAGCTCGAATGGCTTCAAAAATTTCTTTAATTTGCAGGGCATCAAATGATAGAGCCTGTATATAGGTAGGGACATTGCCATGACGAACTACTGGCTCTACTAATGGAAGCTGTTCATCCATTTGTGCTAGAACTTTGTTTGCAACCTCCATAATTTCAATTGTTGTTCGATAGCTTTTTTGCAGTGTTCTAAAGCTTGCTCTAGGAAAAAGATTTTGGACAGGTTCCCAGGCAGTGAGAGAACGATAGCTATGAATCCCTTGTGCTAAATCACCGACCATTGTAAACATATCTGTTTCAAGCCCAGTTTTTAAAGCAGCAAGCTGAAATAAACTATAGTCTTGTACTTCATCAATGAAAACGACTCGCATTTTCCATTCATCTGAAATGCCCTTTATACGAGCTTGTAAATAATACAGTGCAGCTAAATCTTCAAGCACCCATTGCTCTTTAGCATGTGCCTGTAAAAATTGCTGTTGCTCAAGAAAATGCCATTCTGGAGCAAGCTCTGCTAAAATCTCAGCGTTAGTTAGAAGAGAACGATAGAGAGTCTTGATGTTATGTTTAGAAAAGCGTCGCATATAAACAGTGGCTGTTGATTTTGACTCTTTTTCAATGGCAGGAATGCGTTCATCACGCTCATCAATAAACTTAGTAACAACACGACGACGTTTGTCATCATCACGAAATCCATCAAGTGCTCTACCGAGTGCTTCATCATATTTTTTATGAAGCGTATTTAAAATGGCCTGTTTCTTTTGACGGGCATGGCTTGCTAGCACTTTTTTAATATGTGCCAGTCGTTTTTCAATCGGCATATAAGAAAATTCATATAAAAATAGCTTTTTTAAATGAGAGGCACGCATAATGCAATATTTTTCAATGTAAACATCCTCAAATTGGTTGGCAATTTCCTGCTCGATCTTTTGAACGTAACGTTCTATTACATCACGGTAATAAAGAGAGCCCTTCATTTCAGATATCCAAGAAGCTACCTGTTGGGGTTCTCCTGCAACAAGAGATTCTAACTGCTCATTTGGGTTTTGAAGTTTCAGTTTTAGCTTCGTAGCGGCTAAAACATAATCGGTAAAGGTTGTTTGGCAAATTTTATCGACACCAAGCTCTGGTAAAACATCACCAATATAATCGATAAATAACTTATTTGGTGCCAAAATCATGAGCTGCTCAGGGTTAAAATGCTCGCCCATTGTGTAGAGGAAGTAAGATATTCGGTGTAGGGCAATGGTTGTTTTTCCACTACCAGCAGCACCCTGTACGATAATAGGCTGACGAAGATGTGCCCGTATAATTTCGTTTTGCTCCTTTTGAATAGTGGAGACGATTTCTGTTAAACGCACATCTGCTTTTCCTGCTAACGCTTCTTGCAGTAATTCATCGTTTGTTGTTAAATCAATATCCCGTAAATCGAGCAATTCACCATCATTAATTTTATATTGGCGTTTGGCGAATAGATGTCCCTTATGGATTTCTCCACGAACATCATATTCCATATCCCCAAGGCGACCATCATAATAGACGTTTGCTACCGGTGAACGCCAATCGACTATAATAGGTTCATGAGTTTCTCGATGAAACAAAGACGTTTTTCCGATATAAAGAAATTCTTCAGGATCACCTGTCTTTTGAAAATGAATTCGGGCAAAGTATGGCTTTTTTTGAATAGCCTCTAAGCCTTCCTTTTGGTTTCGAGCCATTTCAAAGAAACGAGCGTTTGCTAAAATATTAATATAGCCCAAACTTGAATCTAAATAATCAAGATCCCCCATCGACTTACGAATATTCTCCTGGGCAGATTGCAAACCTTTTTGCGATTCATTTAAAATTTGCTGCATGTAATTTTTAGTGTAAGCCAGCCGTTCCACTTCAGCCTGAAAATCTGGATGTTGTGCAGTCATTTTTTAGCACCTCCTAAGTACTTACAACTTTAAGTAGATTATCATACTACTATATATAATATTTACCATCAAGTGAAATTGTATTAGGCTTATTAAGGGAGAAGGAAAATCGATATTTTAATGGTCCGCCTGCTAATTAGTTGAGAGGTGGGAGAAATAGGAGGTTATCAAATTTGGATATTTTTGCCCATAGAGGCGTTTCAGCACATTACCCAGAAAATACTATGGCTGCTTTTGTGGCCGCATCAAAGCTTCCGATTACGGGGATTGAACTAGATGTTCATTTAACAGCGGATAGGGAGTTAGTCGTTATTCATGATGAAACGATCGATCGCACATCAAATGGCTCTGGCTTTGTAAAAGATTATACGCTACAAGAGCTCCGTGCATTTGATTATGGTTCATGGTTTTCTTCTAAATTTTACGAGGAAGGCATCCCAACATTAGGAGACGTTTTAGAGCAATTTGCAGGCACAAATCATCGTATAAATATTGAGCTCAAAACCGATGTATTTCCGTATAACGGGATAGAAGCGCTTGTTATTAAGGAGGTTGCTGCATATCAAATGACAGAGAGAGTCATTATTTCCTCCTTCAATCACGAATCTATTCAGATTGTCGCACAAAGAGCACCATATATTGAAAAAGCGGCTCTATTTGCGGAAATTTTAGTAGACTTTAACGGCTATACAGCTCAAATTCCTGCAGATGCAATACATGTCAGCCTACCTACAGCATTTCGGAGATCCATTCAAGAGGCTCTTAATGAAGGAGCAATTGTCCGTGTGTATACAGTTAATGATGTCGAGCAAGCGAAACAATTACAGCAGCTCGGTGTACAGGCAATATTTACAGACGACCCGGAAAAAATAGTATCTGGATTGACTGATTAATTGGATAGAATGGCCGGGTGGGGATAGAAGCGGAAATAGAACGGTCAGAGCGACGGATAGAAGGGTCAAGGTGACGGATAGAAGTTAGAGCGACGGATAGAAGAGCCGAAGCGACGGAAAGAAAGGCGAGATCGACGGAAAGAGTGGCCAGAACGACGGATAGAATCGTCAAAGTCGTGGATAGCCCCGGCAGATCGAGGGAAAGAAGAGCCAAGGTGACGGATAAAAGTCAGAGCGACGGAAAGAAGAACCGAAGCGACGGTTAGAAGAGGCGAAGTGACGGATAGAAAGCCGAGATCGACGGAAAGAGTGGTCAGAACGACGGATAAAATGGTCAAAGTCGTGGATAGAGCAGCCAAAATCGTGGATAGCCCACAAATCGTGGGAAAGAATGGCCAAGGTTATGGATAGAAGTCAGAGCGACGGTCAGAAGAGTTGAAGTGACGGAAAAAAAGGTCAAAGCGACGGAAAGAAAGGCCAAGGTGACGGATAGAAGTTAGAGCGACGGATAGAAGAGCTGAAGCGACGGAAAGAAAGCCTAGATCGACGGATAGAATCGTCAAAGTCGTGGATATAGAAGCCAAAGATGTGGATAGAACCGTCAAAATCGTGGATAGAATCGTCAAAATCGTGGATAGAGCAGCCAAAGTCGTGGATAGCCCCGGCAGATCGAGGGAAAGAAGAGCCAAGGTGACGGATTGAGAGCCGAAAGCAACGGATAAAACCGCTATATCGCCGAATAGGCGTTATTCATAGGCTTTTTCGGATTTAACGCGCTGAGGATGTGTAAATGTCAGTGCGTTAAATCCTATTAAAAAAGATAGCAATTAAATTTTTAAAATCTTACCACTTTACGCGATTTTCTTCGATACTGCCTAGCATTTGTTTGATTACAAGTGTTTCGCCATTGTCTAGTAATACAGAGCCGTCGTAGTAGCCAAACATTTGATGTACTTCAGATTTTATGAGACCAGCTTTTGTTACGGATACACGCTCGTAAAATGGGGAGAATGTTAATGAAACTTGGTTAGTGAATTTAGTTTTAATTTTCCATCGTTGCATTAAATCCTCTTGATTATAATTGAACAGTACATCCTCATGTATTTTTGTCATTTTCCCTTCAACGAAAACAGCATTTTCGGTCATTCCTGTTCCGTCTGTCCATTTACCACCTAAATTGAGTCCAATTCGTCTACCTCGAACTCGCTGTGAGGCCATTCCCCAATTCCATGTAAATGTACGAGGCCAAACGCCACGACTAAACTCTAGTACAGAGAAGTTTTCTTCAGGGGAAAATGTGAAGCGACGATTACCAATTGTCACAAACCCGGAAGTAGGGAGCGTATGATGCTTACCTGTAAATTGGAATGTTTTACGGTTCCAAGGGATGACTACATTCAATGATTCATCTGTAGGCGGATGCTGAATGACAAGCTTTGCACGTAAAACATCTCCATCGAAGTCTGGGATTGAAACTGATAGATGTGTTTCATTTTGTACATATGTCATATCAATCATCATTTCACTATTTTTGAAGGATACTGAATCTAGTACCTGCGTAGGCATTTTTAGCTTTCCACCCAATGGAATTGTAATTGTTTTTTCAAAGTAGCGCTGTGTTTCATATTCAAGGAAATAGACGAAGCAGACCGCTGCGTAGTCTAGATGGCTAATAGTAGCTGAGAAGATGATCTCATCACCGTAGACACACCAATAATTCCATTTCTTTTTGCGCATGATATGGCCACTTAAATTGCTGTTTATGAGAGGTTTACGTGCAAATCCGATGGCAGCTGGATTTAAATTACCTTTTTTATCGCATAAAAGAGTAGGTTGTATAATTTCTTTCTCAGCATGCTGCTTCAATTTCAACATCCCTTCTGGTTCATAAAATAAAATCTATAATTCCTTACCCTTATTGTAGCAAAAACAATCTTAAAATTGGCAAAGTTAGTGCCAATTAAGACCACATTCGACATTTTTATGAATAAGGACCTAGCTAATAGAAACCACTTTTTATACATATGTTGAATTTAAGGAGGGGAAACGTGGCAAAAATGTATAACAGACAGGCCGCTGTACAGTATGCGAACTTGTGGTGGAACAGGCGTAATCAAGCATTTCCGAATTTTACTGTTGATTGTACGAACTATATATCTCAATGTTTACTTGCTGGAGGGGCACCAATGCGAGGTGCCCCAAATAGAGGGAAAGGTTGGTGGGTTCAACATGGAAATTGGAGCTTTAGCTGGTCTGTTGCACATTCCCTTAGATGGTATTTGGAAGGCTCTACAACAGGGTTGAGGGGTAGGCGTGTACAATCTGCCGAAGAATTAGAACTTGGAGATATCATTTTTTATGATTTCCAAGGGGATGGTAGAGTTGACCATTCCGTAATTGTGACAAGTATCCAAAATGGTATTCCATATGTTAACGCACACACTTCAGATAGTATTAATCGACCATATTTTTATGAAGATTCGACGGCTTATACACCAAGCATGACTTATCATTATATTCATATAGAAGATAGTTTTGCTTAAGTGATAGCAGTGTTAAAGCTCATCAATTTGTGATAATGTGAAAGATAGAAGATATCAATTTCGCCTTGGCGTAAATTGCGTCCGGAGGCTTTGGGCCAACAGATGTTTTTTGGCGAAAGCGTAGTGATAACGTAGCGGAGCAACGTGTTTTTGTCTGTGCGAAAGCGAAGCGACAGCAACACAACATGATGTTGGTCACTCAGTCGTTGCCACAGGACGTGGCGTTCTTAGACTGAGTTCCTCTATTTCAGTAGGTGTTTGGAACCCGAAAAAAGGAACTATATCTGAATTTATCTCACCACCTTCAGAGGAGGGAGTCTTCTGTACCTGTCGCTTTGCTTTCGGTACAAGAGAGATTTGCTTAATGAAGATAAATCTTAATTATTGTAGTGTTATAGAAGGAGATTAGAGTAAATGAGCGAACAATTTTTATCTGTTAGGGATGCTATTATTGAGCGTCGTTCTATTAAAAAGTTTAATGGGCAGCCGGTGGATCGTGAAGATTTATTAGCTATTGTTGACGATGCAGTGTGGGCACCGAATCATGGAAATCGAGAGCCTTGGCGTTTAGTCGTTGCATGTGGTAAGGAGTTAGATGCTCTTCATAATTTATTGCGTGATCTAACGATACCGAAATGGCAGGAGCTTTCAAGTGAAGATTTAGCGAAGCAAATGACGAAGTTCACATTACCAGGTGGCTATGCTTTTGTCATCGTTCCAGAGGATGCTCGACAAAAAGAGCGCTTAGAAGATTTCGGAGCGGCAAGTATTTTTATTCAAAATATTCAATTGCTTGCTTGGGATAGAGGAATCGGTTCGTGCTGGAAAACACCTGGGTTCCTAGATAACCCAAAATTCCGTGAAGCTCTAAAAGTTCAACCGGGTGAGCGCGTGATTGCGATGCTACAAGTTGGTTATTTTGATGAAGTACCAAAAGGGAAAGAACGAAAAAAATCAGCAGATATCGTTACGATTTTTGGAGAATAGCATAGTAAAATCCCCTCGTTATTTTAACGAGGGGATTTGTTTTTCTATTTTTCTAATTCAGCTACTTCGAATAGATAATCGCTTAAAACGCGTAAGCCTTTATCGAAGTTTTCTAAATGGAAGTGTTCATTTGGTGCATGGAAGTTTTCGCTTGATAAGCCGAAGCCCATTAGCACTACTGGCAACTCTAAAATTTCATCAAAGGCAGCCACGATAGGGATTGATCCTCCTCCACGTGTGTAAGCAGTTGGCACATTATATACTTTTTCGTATGAGCGACCAGCAGCTTGGATAAATGGATGATCAAATGGTGTTAAGAATGGACGACCTTTATCGAATTCAGAGATAGTTACTTCAACGCCAGTTGGCTTATGTTTTTCAATATGTGCTTTTAAAAGAGCTACAATTTCATCAGGCTCTTGATTTGGCACAAGACGGCATGTGATTTTTGCGCCAGCCTCAGCAGGAAGAACTGTTTTAATGCCTTCGCCAGAGAAGCCACCGAACACACCATTGACCTCTAATGTTGGGCGTGCCCAAGTGCGTTCTAAATAGGAATAACCAGCTTCACCGAATAATTCCTTCACGCCAACTTCTTCCTTCACGGATTCTTCATCAAAACCAAGAGCACGGTAAGCTTCGCGTTCCTCTTCAGATAATGGTAAAACTTTATCGTAGAAGCCTTCAACTTGAATTGTGCCATGCTCATCGCGGAAGGATGATAAAATGTCGGCTAATGCATGAATAGCGTTTTGTACACCGCCACCGTAAAGACCAGAGTGAAGGTCACCTTTTGCACCACGAACATCAATTTGGACACCCGTTAAGCCACGTAATCCATAGCAAACAGCAGGCTTGCCAGGACCATATAAACCTGTATCAGAAATCAAAATTAAGTCAGCAGCTAATTTCTCTTTATTCTCTTCAACATAGGCAGGAAGGTTAGGACTACCAATCTCTTCTTCACCTTCATAGATGAATTTCACGTTCACTGGTAAAGTGCCAGTTGTCGCAAATAATGCTTCAATCATTTTTAAGTGCATAAACACTTGCCCTTTATCGTCACTGGCACCACGAGCGAATAGTTTGTTATCCCGGATTGTAGGATTGAATGGCTCAGTTTCCCATAAATTTAATGGGTCAACCGGCTGTACATCATAATGACCGTAAAATAGAATAGTTGGTTTATCCTCTGCGTGTAACCAATCAGCATAAACAACTGGGTGACCTGCAGTTTGCGTAATACCAACATTCTCAAGATTTAGCTTCTTAAAAGCGTTTGCCAGCCACTCAGCTGCATTTTGTATATCTCCTTTATGCTCTGATAAAGAACTAATACTTGGAATACGTAAAAATTCATTTAATTCATTTAAGTGTGCTTCGCGATGTTCTGTGAAATACGCATCTAACTGCTGTAAATTTGTCATCTAGCATCCCTCTTTTCTAATATTTCGATAATAGAAATAGTATAGCATAATGTGGTTGGGGAATCTTGTTATAGCATTAGTAGGCATGTATTACATGCCTATAAAATTAGTATTCTCCATCTACTGAGAGAATAGCAAAGTGAATAAGAAACAATAGATTATGTGAGGTACTATTATTTATTAGAACTTTCAGGAATACTAAAGAAGGGGGAGAAGCTGGAATGGAATTGTTTGTGTATGTAAATATAGGGGTTCCTATTTATTAAAAAGACCAGGGCTCAATTTAAGCACCTAGTCTACGTTAATATTTTAGTTACCATAAAATTAGGAACTAATGACAGAAAGAGATGTACCAATTAACAGACCATTTCTTGCTGGATGCTTGTTACACGTTTTTCACTGTTCTTTTTTTAAATAAAAAAGCAATGTCCGCTAAATGCATTTTAGGACATTGCCAAAATCGTTCGTACAACTGATTTAATTATTTATTGAAGCGTACAAGGCGCTCAATTGGAAGACGTGAAGAACCATAAGCTGGTCCAGCTGCTTCACCAATTGCTAGTAATAAAATAGGTACTTCATTTGAGGGTAATTCCATATATTCAGCAAATTTTGATTTGTCGAAGCCTCCCATTGGGACCGTATCATAGCCCATTTCCTTCGCTAATAGCATAATTTGCATTGAAATTAAGCCTGCGTCAAAGTGAACGATATTTAGTAGCGCTTCTTTTGGAATCGCACCATACATTGCTAGAGAATCCTGGGCAAGTTTACTTGCAATTTCTTCTGGCATATAGCCTAGCTCAACATTTTTTGAATAAATTTCCTCTGCATTTAGATACATTTCTGTATCTCCGATGACAGCGATAATGGCAGATGCTGTTTCGATTTGTTCTTGATTAAATGAAAAAATATTAATGTTCTTTTGAATTTCTTTATCATCGATGACAATAAAGCGCCATGGCTGCATATTACTTGAAGATGGGGATGAAGTTGCATCTTCTAATAGTTGCATAATTGTTTCACGAGAAATCGTTGTGTTAGCATTGTATTTACGAACCGATTTACGCTCGTGCATAATTTGTTTTACTGGTTTAGTTGTTGTCATGTTATTTCCCTCTTTTACTAAATATAAATTAAACCGCTTTAATTGTTACGTTGATATTGCCCATTGTCGCTTTTGAATATGGACAAACGGTATGTGTAATTTCTAATAATTGCTGTGCTTCTTCAATCGATAAGCCTTCAATATGTCCTTCAATGTCAACAGCAAGCACGTAGTCAAATGCAGCTTGCTCCATTAGTTTAACCGTTGCTTTAATTGTTGACGCCCCTTGAATTTTCTTTTGACGTTTAATTAAATCTAACGCGCTATTGAAACAAGCGCTATAACCCGCTGCAAATAGTTGTTCGGGGTTTGTAACATCCGCTAATTTCGATCCAGGTGGTGCAATATTTAATGATAACGATTGATCCTCTGCATACGATTTACCATTTCGGCCACCATTATTAATCATTGTTGTTGTATATAATTCTTTCATAAGATTAACCTCCTTTTATGTGACACCGTTAAATTAGATTGTGTACAATTTAATTGTGTGTAATAGATTGTATACAATTTAATTGTGTTTGACAAGTAGAAACTTTATTTTTAATATTAGTATCAAAAGTACTTTAAGAGGGGATTCCTATGCCGAATCATTTAGATAATCAACTATGCTTTCTTTTGTATGCGACTTCAAAGGAAATCATTCGACAATATACGATGTTATTAAAGCCATACGATTTAACTTATACAGGTTATATTGCCATACTAGCCCTAGAGGACGATGAGCAGATTACGGTGAAGGAATTGGGGAAACGTTTATTTTTAGACTCCGGTACGTTAACACCAGTACTAAAAAAGTTAGAGGCAAAAGGCTATGTCCTTCGTGAGCGTTCCAAGGAAGACGAGCGACAAATGCAAATCTATTTAACAAAAGCAGGAATTGAAGTACGCCAAAAGCTACCTGAAGTGTCACGTCAAGTAATGAAGCAATTGAATATTACAGAGCAGCAGTATATGCAGCTGAAAAACGTCCTTCAAGATGTTTTACAAAATGACTTGCCAATTAAGGATGAGAAGTTAGGGAAATAAAATGATTTATTAGTCTATCCCTGAACTATTGGATCAATCACATAGGATTCAGCCACAAAATGTTAACGCCAGCCATCAAGTTGGCGTTAACATTTTGTGGCTGTTTTCGGAAAGATTGTTGCTATTCAACTAACTAAGCACGTTATTCAACAATGATGTTTAACTTGTGTTCAACAATCGGGCCATTTAGTTGAATAACTGCCTCTAAAGAGATCTGGATATTTATGTTAAAATTTAGGGGTAGTTGTTGAAAACAACTTGGTTATTTAATAAGAGTTTTTCGTTATTGCCATAGATACTTTATTTATAGTGGAAGAAGTGAGGGATTAACATGTTTTTTGTTCAAATGTCTGGCTTTCCTGGGTCTGGAAAGTCTACACTTTCTCGTCAAATTGCTGAGCGTACAGGAGCAGTCATAATAGACCACGATATTGTAAAATCTGCTTTATTACAGTCAACAGAAGAAATTCAAATCGATTCAAATTAACTGGTAAGATTTCATATAATATTGATTGGTCTTTAATTGAATTTTACCTATCACAAGGACAAAATGTAGTATTTGATAGCCCTTGCCTTTATCAAGAAATGGTAGATCGAGGAATTGCTATGTCTAAAAAATATAATGTGAAGTACAAATATGTTGAGTGCTACCTTGATGATTTTCAAGAGATTAATTTTAGATTGAAAAATCGAGAAAGAATGATAAGTCAAATAAGTGAGGTAACTTCCGAAGAGAATTTTAAATATACACTAGTCAATAGTAAAAGACCCGCTGATTATCAGTGCATAGTTGTAAATACTGGGGAACCTATCGATAGTTATATTAATGACGTTGTAAATTACATAAAGAAATGAGTTGTAAATATTTTTATTCAATTAAAGAGCGCTTTTCTGAAATAAGGAAAGCGTCTTTATTCATGGAAAGGGCCAGATCATGGCCAACATCACAGCATGAATAAAAGCCTCTAGAGCATTTCTAGATGTTCGACTTGTTTAAAAGAGTTTAAAACTTTCTTCCAATATCATAAACTTATAAAAAAACAAAGGGATGGAGTTGTATAAATCCAATGAAAAAAATACTTATCACCATTGCTGTTATCATGGTAGTAGGAATTGCATTTTCAATCTTTCAATACAACAAATATAAAGAAAAATCAGTTACCGATATCCTAACCACTTTAGATTACAATGCGGTTGATTCTATAAGAGCAAAAGATGTAGGTGACACAAAACTTGAATACATTTTTGAAAAAGAAGACAAAGACACTATCGTGCAAGCATTAAAGAATTTAAAATTACATCGCACTTCAAAAAAAGATTTACCATTTGATTCTGGATATTTGCTAACAACATCAACGAAAGATGATATTTACAACTTATATTTAAACGGCCACGGCAAAACAATCATTTTTACCACTAAAAATGAAGATGTAGGATATTACATTAACTACGAAATGAGTAATAGCGATTTCTACAAACTTATAGAAAGTTTGATAAAAAAAGAGGAAGATAATAAATAATAGAAATGCCCCCTTTTAAGGAAAAAAAGAGGGGCATTTTTTAAATCAAATCATTATTTATAAGACTTTTTAACAAGACCTTCACCTTCGAAAGTTTATTCTCTTATTAGAAGAAGTAGCTGAACTTCGTATGAGGAAAAAGTAGAGTAGGATTATTCAACTCCCATGAAAATAAAATCTCTGGCACTAAAAAAGTCCATGCTCAAATAAACGCGACCTTTATATTCAAAAAAATGGTAGCGCCTAAATAGAGATCTGGTTT
>Ga0209025_1004119_pt1 | contig 12924 bp, 15 predicted proteins | sample AraplaMF_Col_mLB_FD_184256 | JGI IMG/M metagenome (GOLD analysis project Ga0209025, IMG submission 184256) | Arabidopsis root microbial communities from the University of North Carolina, USA - plate scrape MF_Col_mLB (SPAdes) (version 2) | ecosystem: Host-associated > Plants > Roots > Endosphere... | reverse complement strand
CGGTGGTCATCTACTGCCGCCTCTCGCCTACCCTTACGATGCACTTGAACCTTACATCGATGAGACAACGATGCGAATCCATCATGACAAACATCATCAAGCGTATGTCGATGGACTTAACCATGCAGAATTAGCACTTGCCAATGCACGCGAAGACGGGAACTTCGACCTCATTAAATATTGGGAAGGCGAGTTGGCCTTTAACGGTGCTGGGCACTATCTACATACCCTCTTCTGGGAAATCATGAACCCTGAAGGCGGCGGGAAGCCTGAAGGAGACTTAGCCGAGCAAATTATCCAGGATTATGGCAGCTTCGAGAAGTTCAAGGCCCAATTCAGTGCTGCAGCAGAGAAGGTAGAAGGCGGTGGCTGGGCGATCCTCGTCTGGAGCCCTCGCAGCGGTCGTACGCAGATCTTACAAGCTGAGAAGCACCAGAACTTATCACAGTGGGATAACATCCCCCTCCTTCCACTCGACGTCTGGGAGCATGCCTATTATTTGACGTACCAGAACAATCGCCGCAAATATATCGACAACTGGTGGAAAGTCGTCTATTGGCCTGCGGTAGCAGCCCGCTACAAGCAAGCAAGACAATTGAGATGGCAGCCGTGGTGAACGGCATCATAACAACCCGCGTAGCTTCGCAGCCGCGCGGGTTATATTTTGTTATAAAGAGGCGATACCTCGCACGAACTGCTGTTAACGTATGGGCTTCACGGGCCGCTGCCACCATATATACGCTTGCAACTTCATCGTATACGTTGCGAGATGCGGCGAAGAAGGAAGAGCGATACCAAAGGGCTGAAGCAGTGAGTTCTCTTCTACAGACACGTTCGCAGTCTGGACGGACCAAGGCGAGTGTTGAATGTCAGTGATGAGCAGTTCACTGCTCACAGCGCCTTTCGCTTGAAGCGGCACGGGATGTAGTGAATCGCTATACTGGCAGTAACGCTCTGTAAGCCATTTGGTTAATGGATTGGTGACCGCGGGATAAGGACTCGAGACCGGCGTTGCACGCAGACGCAGCTTGGTATGGTCCGAAAGACTGCAATCGATACGTTGAATCGGCGGATGGCTCAATTGCGACTTGTCCGGATGCATCGGATCGATGCGAAGATCGGCATGAACGAACGGCATATGCATAAATGTCGAAGCGCCGAACACAGCCAAGCGACTGGTGGCACCGATACGTAAGAAATAGACGCCCGGTTTGCCTTCACTAGATCGAACATAGGTGCGAATATTGATCTGATTGAAGTCCATCATGCCCGGTATGGGCGGCATGAAGCGTAATCTCAGGTGATGCACCTGAAGAACGACAATGCTGATCCAAGCTTGGTCATGATAGGTATCCAGTTCAAGTCCTTTCGGGATGAACGGGTGGAGCATATTCGAGTCCACCGCGTAATGGATGAAGGTGATGTCACGCCATTGCTGCGACATGATCCACGGCGCTTGCGGCAGCGGCCAAGGACGCGTGGGATTCAGCTCTGATAATTGCATGAATAAGTCAGTCCCTCCAATACGCGTATGCTTCGGGATGCCAGGATACACCATGTCATACAGTATTGGAATGTAGGATGCGATAATTTGATGAATCTATACCGTCTATTTTATCAGATACCGGAGTGCACACCGGGAATGATACGCAGCAAGATCTCTTGCAAAATGTTGATCCGGGAAACCGCGATGCAGCAGCTTCAGACCACCCGCCGTTAAGGAGATGTGGTAATAGAATCGGTAAAAAGCCATTCGGTTCGGATCAAGCGTATCATGCTTAAGATACCGATAATATTCGCCGAAACGGAGTTCAAGGAAGCTATGTTCAAGCTCGATATCATAGAATTCCGCTCCCTCGATATCGATCAAGTAAGGCTCCAATTGCTGATTCACCAATATATGATCGGGACCCAATTCGCCATGGATAAATCCATAACGGTTGCGAGGTGCTATGCGTGATGCGAGTACATGCAGCATATCGAGCAGCTGGTTATAATGGGCCTTGATTGGCTCGATATACTGGGAGGCATACAATAACTGATTTTCGGCATCCTTCTTCTGAAGTAAGTGGCAATTCTCTCTGGCTTCTTCCCGATCATTCACCTTCCCAAAAGTCTGTCTTACGTTCCCATGCATGCCTGCCAACATATCGCCGATCTGATAGAACAATGCATCCTGTACTCGCGTATCCGACTCGTGAAAATAGACCTCCGCTTTCTGCCCTTCCATGTATTCTACGAGTGCATAATCAAACGGATACTTCGTTTGATCCTGATTCAAGTCGTACAGAGCAGGCGTTCGAATCCCCTGTTCCTTGAAAAATCTATTATTCATCGCGAATAAATCACTACCATATGATCGATGATCCGCACCATTACTTTCGATTTCCTCTTGAAAGAAATTCATCGTCAGATCCCACACATAGAGCACACAGGAAAATCCATTGCTACAGTTCAGCCTATAGATGACCTTCTGTGCACCGCCGTGCAATCTCACAATATCCGTAACCCAATAATTCGTTCCAAACACGTTCCCTACATAAGTTTGCAAATCAGATAAATCGAGGTGGAAATTCCGTTCCATCTTAGCAACACTCCATTTCTTCGGTTATTGCCGGCACTTCAACTGTATCGGAAATTTTCCCGAAAATATAGACTGTTTCTTCACGATTTGTTATGATGTTGAATAAGGTCTCGATAAAATTAATAAGCCTTTGGAGCATGTACTCCAAAGGCTTTTTTTATTGCCATATGTATCCCAAAAGGAGGAAGCATGAGTGAAAAAAACATGGATCATGTTAACTTCTGTAGTCGTTTTTTGCCTCACACTAGCAATTCTAGTAGCTTTTTTAGTAAATCGTTATGACGATTATAAAGCACATATGTATTTAATCCCCGATGGTTATGTCGGATGGGTCGAAGTAGAGTATGACCAACCTGGATATCCCGAGTTAAAGCAGGAAAAAAATGCGCTCGTCTATGAAATTCCGCCGTCAGGGAAATTAATAACAGCTAGTCCAAATGCTTCAGGTCCCGTCACCTACTATTATGTCCTTGCGGACGGTACCAGGAAGAGTATCCCTTTTGGAGAGAACGCCATGGTTCATCACTTTGGCACATCGTCATCAAGTACGCATAACGACGATGGAACGACGATCCATACCCCTCAGACGGTCAAATTCTTTGTCGGAACCACCGAACAATTGGATGAGGCGCAGCGCAGCAAGCCATAATCATTATGTAAAGAGCTGACCACGAGGTCAGCTCTTTTTTATCACCGTACAATCCTTCCCTATCCCCTACATCGCTTGTGGATCTTCCTTGCGCAAGAGCTCCTTCTTCTCCCAGCTGGCGAAGAAATCCTCCCAGATCACTTGGCATCGATCTTCTTCAATGCCCATTACAATTCCAACCGTCCCGTCCGTCACGAATACGACGCGATCCCCGACCCGGAACATGGCGCTCACCCTAACCGGAAGATGATCCCGTGACCACCTTTGGGGTATTCCCATTTGATATTCTCATGCGGGCATCCAATCCGGCAGCTGCCGCACTCATGACAGCCTTCATAGCCGACATGCATCCGAATGTCTTCCCACTTATACACTTCCGCAGGACAGAAGATCGTACAGATTTTATCCGGACATTTGGTCGCGCACGTATCATAGTCCAGCACATGCAGATGCGAATTGGTGTCGGCCTTGAATCGGATCAAATATTGCTTTTCTTCAATCGATTGCCCTTTCGTTCCATCACTCATTTCATCACCCTCCAAGCTTGAAACAAGTCACGAGCAATTTTGATTTTATCGCCAACCGTACCGATGCCTTGCCAGATCTTCCGCTGCTTCTCCCGTTTCGAGGTTCCATCGACGGTAAACATCTGGCTCGCCGCTCGATTGATCATCGGGATATATTGCTCGAAGTAGTGCGGGTATTTCTCGAAATGATGCGTTGCATCCTTATATTTCTTCAGGTCTTCCCCAACGAACGAATCCATTAATCGCTGACGATAGACATCCAGGGACTTCTCGGAGAAGTCACCTGTCGACTGCGCCTCGATAATCGTCTCGGCCGCAATGACACCGGAGGTCATCGCCATATTCGATCCTTCTCGATGGATAGCATTCACCATCTGTGCCGCGTCGCCAACGACGAGTACGCCATCGCCGACGATCTTCGGCATGGATCGGTATCCACCCTCTGGAATGAGATGCGCCAAATACTCCTGCTGCTCCGTTCCTTGAATATAAGGACGAATCATCGGATGCGTCTTCACATATTCCAGCAGTTCATAGGGCTTCAGCTTATGCTTAATCAACCCAGACAGCATCGTGCCGACGCCGATATTGAGACTGTCTTTGTTCGTATAGAGCCATGCCGTACCGAGGATTCCCTTGGTTGAGTCGCCGAAAATCTCAATCGTACAACCTTGGTCCCCCTCCAGGTTGAACCGGTCCTCGATCACTTTCTTATCGAGCTTCAGCACCTCCATCACGGCAAGCGCCACCTCATCCGGCTTGAATTCCTTGTGGAACCCAAGAGACTTCGCGAGGAGCGAATTTACCCCATCCGCAAGGACCACGACATCGGCATAAATATCGCCTTCCGGCCGATCCGTTCGAACCCCGACGACCTTACCGTCCTTCACGATACATTCGAGCGCAACCGTCTCATTAATGAGCAGTGCGCCCTGCTCTACCGCTTTATCAGCGAACCATTGGTCGAACTTCGCACGGAGCACCGTAAAGTTGTTGTAGGGCTCCTTCCCCCACTCCATCCCCTTGTAGCTGAAGGTCGTAGCAGATTCCTTATCCAGCATCATGAACCGCTGCTCCACAATCGGCCGTTCGACAGGCGCTTCCTTATAAAAACCCGGGATGACATCCTCCATCATCTTACGATAGAGAACACCGCCCATTACATTCTTCGATCCGGGATATTCCCCCCTCTCCAAGAGTAAAACGCTTACACCTTGCTTCGCTAAAGTATATGCGCATGCGGTCCCCGCTGGACCTGCGCCCACGACAATGACATCAAATTTCTCAGCCATGCTTCACCTCTTCTCGTAAGGCTTGATCGAAGGCCTCCGTTAACATCGGCACAATCTCGAATGCATCCCCCACAATGCCATAATGACAAGCCTGAAAAATAGCCGCATTCGAATCCTTATTGATCGCAATAATTAAGCCCGAGTTCTGCATGCCGACCAGATGTTGAATCGCTCCTGAGATGCCGATCGCAAAATAAATTTTCGGTGTCACCGTGACCCCTGTCTGTCCGACCTGTCGACTATGTTCAATCCATCCCGCTTCCACCGCATCCCGGCTTCCGCCAACCGAAGCACCGATTCGCTTCGCGAACTCGCCGATCATCTCGAAGCCAACTCGGCCGCCAAGGCCTTTGCCGCCCGCCACGATAATATCCGCTTCATCGAGTCGAACCTTCTTCACCGTATGCCTGACAATATCCAGCACCTTCGTGCGGATATCCTCTTCACGAAGTTCTACAGGCTCTTCGATGACCTCACCCGTTCGCTCAGGGTCCCGCTCCAGCGCCTTGACGACCTTCGGCCGCACCGTAGCCATCTGTGGGCGGTCCTTCTTACACAGAATCGTGGCCATAATATTGCCGCCGAACGCGGGTCGACTCGCCTCCAGCAGCCCGGTCTCGGCGTCGACATCAAGCATCGTCGTATCTGCGGTAAGACCTGTCGCGAGATCAGTCGCTACGGCACTCGCCAAATCCTTGCCCGTCGACGTGGCGCCATAGAGGAAAATTTCCGGTTTATACTTCTCAACACAAGCAATAACTGCCCTCATATACGATTCTGTGCGGTAATGGTGAAATATCGGATCATCATACACATAGACCGTCTCCGCACCATAAGCGATCGCCTCTGCTGCTAGACCCTTCACGCCATCGCCAATAAGAATCCCTGATAGCGGAACGCCGCGTTTGTCCGCAAGCCGTCTGCCTGCGCCGAGCAATTCCAAGGAGACCGGGACAATCGCTCCATCTTTATGCTCGAGAAACACCCAAATGCCGCGATATTCTTCAATATTCATTGCACACCTCCTTCCTCTGTGGCGCCTGACTTATGGAATAGTTCCTTCTTATTCATCAAAATGCTGAATAACCGATTCACCTGCTCCTCGCTGCTCCCTTGCAGCATCTCGCCGCCCTTTGGCTTATCCGGCGGCCATACTTTGGCGACGATCGTCGGCGAGCCTTTAAGTCCAAGTTTCGTCCGATCCACGATCCCCAAATCTTCAACCGACCAAATCACCGGTTGATACCGCGCAGCTCGCATCATATTCGGTAAGGTCGAATACGGAATTTCGTTGATTTCTTTCTCCACAGACAGCAGACATGGCAGGGTCGTCTGAATCACTTCATACCCGTCCTCCAGCTTCCGATGAACGATCGCTTGGCCTGCTTCACGATCCATCTCCACAACCTTGTTCACACTGGTTAGCGGCGGAATATCTAACCGTCTTGCGATTCCCGGGCCAACCTGTCCGGTATCACCATCAATGGTCATTTTCCCGCAAATAATCAGGTCAATCGGCTCCATCGTCCCGATCTTCTCGATCGCCTTGGTGAGTGAGTAGCTGGTTGCAAGCGTATCTGCCCCAGCAAAGGCACGGTCCGTAATGAGATAGCCTTCATCGGCCCCAATCTCAATACATTTGCGAATGGCTTTGACCGCTGGTGGCGGACCCATTGTGACGACAGACACCTTCCCGCCATACCTCGCTTTTAAGCGGACAGCCTCCTCCACCGCATGCGCATCGTAGGGATTGAGGATGGCAGGGGCACTGGACCGATCCATGGTGTTGGTCTTCGGGTTCATTTTAATAATTTTCGTGTCAGGTACTTGTTTGATACAAGCAACAATGTGCAGCATTTGCAGCCACTCCTTTTCACGATACATCGTCACAACTCTTCTTATCACTTTATTGTTCAACAGGCGGTTCTATACCGTTCCGCGAACAAAAAAATCGCCCGCAAAGCCTCTATGAAAGAGCTTTACGAACGATTCTTCTACCCAACAATGATTATGATTTGATTAACGATAAAAATTCGTTGCGCAGTGTCGAGCTGCGACGGAAGCTGCCGCGGACACCGGACGTTACCGTCTTGCTGCCCGGCTTCTTCACGCCTCGCGCGCACATGCACAAATGCTCCCCTTCCACAACAACCATCACGCCGTGCGGCTTCAGCACTTCTTCCATAATATCAGCAATTTCGGATGTAATCCGTTCTTGCACCTGCAATCGACGCGTCACCGCTTCAACGAGGCGTGCGAGCTTGCTAAGACCCGCAATTTTCCCACTAGGGATATAACCAATATGGATCTTCCCGAAGAAAGGCGCCATATGATGTTCACACTGACTGTAGTAGACAATATCTTTGACAATGACAAGCTCTTCATGCTGCTCATCGAACGTCACACCGAGCACTTCACGCGGATCGACTGCATATCCAGCAAAAATCTCCTCATACATCCGAGCGACCCGAGCTGGCGTCTCTAACAGACCTTCCCGCTCTACATCCTCACCGATCAATTTCAGGATTTGCTGTACATGATATTCAATCTTCTCGTGATTCTGCTGTACGTGTTCATTCACATAATCCTTTACTCCTGACAAGATGCACCCTACTTTCAATTACTTAAATTTACGACCGCCTTTTTGATTCTTCATCATTTGCTGCGCTTGCTGCATTTGCTTATTGTTCAAGTTATAGCCCATTTGCTTCGCCATCTTAGCAAGCATTTGCGGGTCACTCTGCATCTTCGTTAATTGTCTGCGCAGATAGAATACGCCGATAATAAACCCAAGAATTAGCCCCACGATTAATGTCACAATTGGAATAACATAACTCATTCGATTAAGTCACCTCATCTATTTATTAACATCCCAAGGCCTGCTCTTAACCTCCGGCGAGCCTTGATCAGATGCATGTTTGCACATATCATAGCATGTCCACTATTTACTGACAAACGGTAAATCCGTATTTTCCTGCTCGAGTGCGAGCAAGATCTGCTTCTTATCCAACCCGCCGCCATACCCGACCATCTTGCCGTTCATCCCTATCACGCGATGACAAGGTACAATCACCGATACCGGGTTCTTATTGTTCGCGCCGCCAACGGCACGTACCGCCTTCGGCTGACCGATCCATTCGGCAATTTGCTTGTAGGACCATGTCTCTCCATAAGGCACTTCGGTTAATGCTGACCACACCTGCAGCTGGAACGGCGTTCCCTTCATGTCTAGCGGGAGATCGAACGCCTTGCGCTCGCCAGCAAAAAATTGTTGCAGCTGCATCACGATATCTTTCATCGCAGCATGATTAAGGATTAGCTCAGGTTCCGAATACCACCGACTTGCCCATTCCTGAATTGATGCCTCTTGATCTGCGAATGCGCCGAATTCGATGCGACATAGCCCTTGCATCGAACGCACTACCGTTAACGGCCCGATCGGCGAGTCCATCTCGGTATACAATAATGGGGTCGTATGCTGCCCTAGCTTCGCTCTGGCTTGCCCAATCGCCGCAATCACATCACTGTCCGCTTCACGGTGCAGCATATCCTCTAACGCTTCCATCGATGCTTGTCCTCCGATCTTGCCGAGTGCCCAGGCCGCTGTGATGCGAAGCTCCGGTCTCGGATCTTCCTTCATGAGCGCATGCAAATGCGGTACGGCCGTAACATCCTTGAAATTCCCCAGCGCAATAATCGCATTCCGCTGAATCGGCTTCTTCCCGCGCCAGGAAGATGAATTATCGCCGAACTTCGCCTTATACTCCTTGTTGCTCATCGAGAGCAGTGGAATAAGCAGCGGCTTCACAATCTCGGGATCCGGCTGCATCTCGGGATGCTGCGTCCAGTTCTTGCCGCGATTCTCCGGGCAGACGATCTGACAAGTATCACAGCCATAGAGACGATTACCGATCTTGGTCATAAATTCGTCGCTGAGCACGCCCTTGGTCTGAGTCAGGTACGAAATACAACGCTGCGCGTTAAGTTGTCCAGGGCCGACAAGCGCATTCGTTGGACACGCATCTATACATTTGGTACATTCCCCGCATCCTTCCGTCACCGGCGTATCCGGCTCAAACGGAATATTCGTAATCATCTCGCCAAGATAGATCCACGATCCCAATTTGGGCGAAATAATCGAACAGTTCTTCGCACTCCAGCCAATGCCGGCACGTTCCGCAACAGCCCGATCTGAGAGTGCCCCTGTGTCGACCATGCTCTCCATGCGAGCTTCAGGCACACGCTCTGCGATAAATGCCTCTAGACGCCGGAGTCGATCGCGTAGGACATGATGGTAATCCCGTCCCCAAGACGAGCGCGCCAATATCCCTCGATAGGCCCCCGGCTCCGACTTCGGCGGGTCCACCAGCTTCGAAGGATAGGCAACCGCGATCGCAATGATCGACTTCGGTCGGTCGAACAAGAGCGCAGGCGTGACCCGCTTGTCCAAATCCTTCTCCTCGAAGCCCGATTCATATCCCTTGGCTCGGTGGGCGATGAGTCGATCCTTCAAGGTCGTGAACGGATCCGCCGATGCAAAACCGATGCTGTCGATGCCGAGGGAGGTTGCTGCTTCTAGGATGTCTGACTTGAGCTGTGCCCAGCGCTGCGCTTCTGATGGCGCATCGGTCTTACGTGAATCCGTCACTTCTTTCACCTCGTTGATTGTTTAAGTTATGGTTAAAGCATCTCATTTCAATAAAGGTATTAAATCTGTTGTTTCAAATCCGTAGTTTTAAAAGTTGGCTTTTCAGCACCAAGAAGGTTGCGTGAACCTGAAGAACGAGGAGCGGAGTGTAGGCAAAACCTACATGAGCACCGGAGTTCGAGGGTGAACGCAAGATTCGACGCCGAATCCACATCCTGAATCACATCGTGATCAAAAGCCAACTTTTTGACTTCCTCTAAAGCCAGGTTATTTTATTGAAGGGCCATATGATAAGATCCGCCCTCCCAATAATGAGGTCCCGCTTCACCGGACCGAACCGCCGACTATCCTTGCTCTTCTCATGATGCCGGTTATCCCCCAGCACGAAATACTCATCCTTTTCCAAAAACGTATGCAGAGGCTTATCATCTTCAATCCAAATATCCGTGTAACCCTCTGATTGAACAACGCCGTTCACAAACAGCTTACGGTCACGAATTTCGACCTCATCTCCCGGAATCGCAACAACCCGCTTCACAAGGAACTGTCTGCCCACATCTGGTGAAGGATCTTGCAGAATAACGACTTCACCGCGCTTCGGCTCTGCGAAGGCGTATACAATTTTATCGATAAATAACCGATCTTGATCATGCAGCGTGGGCTGCATCGACTCCCCTTTCACCTTTGACAAATTAAATACATACGTCTGCAGCAGTACCACGAGCACAGCCGCAATAATTAAGGCATTGAGCCAATCCCTGACCACCAGCTTCCATCTGCGCGGAGGCTCTGTCAGCGTCTTCGGCGGCTCATTTCCCGTCGGTAACGAGTTATCCATAGGCTCTTACTCCTTGGCGAAATGTTGTCTCCATGCATTGTAATACGACACCACGAGACCGTCTTGAAAGGGAGCCTTCTTATTCTGGATGCGATCTAACAGCTGCGAGAGGCCCGTGGCCACTTTTTGATCTACGATCTCAGGGTAGTGATAACTTGCCTTATGCCGCTCATATTCATCACGGTCTACAATATCTATATGCCCGCTTGCGTAAAGTACAACATCCAAATCGTAATCGATATACGTCACGACGTCTTTGGCCAGATAAGGCGGTGAGGCAATATTGCAATAATAGCGCACACCCGTCTCCTCAATTAAGGCCACGATATTGTACCACGCACCCGGGATAAAAAAAGAAACCGCGGGAACCTTGCTCATCCACTGCTTACCGTCGGCTTCCTTAATAGGCGTCTGACAATTGATTAATACGACCATACCTTCGCGCTGATGCTCAGGATCGAGGAACTCCTGGGGTACAAGCCAATTCTCTAGCCACTGCCGATGTAAATGTCCATTGTGCTTGAAACTTTTGATTAATGTAGGAGTATACGTTAGATTCTTCATAATAATAGAAAAGCATATCTTTCCACCATTTGCAATGGCGTGGAAAGATATGCCCTATAAAGGATGATTCCCGTAATTAACCCGTTACAATACGGAGTTTCTGAAATGCTTGAAGAACATTCGTTGCGCCAAATCCCATCGATGCGAACAGCGGTAATATCGGTTCGTTATGCTCGTCCCCCGCGATGCAAATTTTGGATACGTTGCGGCCTTGGAAACGCTGCTGCATCGAGGTAATCAGCGATTTGCCGACACCTTGTCCACGGTAAGAAGGATGAACAGCCAGTCTGTAATAGCATCCCTGGTTATTATCGATCGTTCCAATAATGGCGCCCTTGATTACATCGTCTTCTTGGTGGATCAGTACAAGATCGCTATCCCATGATAACTGCCTTGCAAAAGCCTCCATCGTCTGCTCGTAACATAAATCCGACAGCGACTCTTCAAATAGCTGAGTCACACGCATATAATCCGACAACTGAAAGGAACGAACCTGCATACTTCAATCTCCTTTATTATTAAACTGTACTGCTCCGTGCTTCCTGAAAAAACATATTGTTATAATACAACAAAATTCGCGGAAAATCTTCTATTTTCTTAACAAAATCTACAATAAACTTGATAATACTCCGTATATCTCGTGAAAGCGCTTAAACTTAAGCGCTTTCAAAATATACCAATAATCGACCTTGGATCTAGAGCCCCAAGGGTTTCCTCTTCATCCAAGTACACTACCGCTCACGGATCGTATTTTTTTTCAGTGGAAGAAGTTCACAACGCCGTCTCGACTTTACATACATAAATGTTGATTTATTATGTTAAATAGGTTTTAATAAAGAAGTGAAACTACATATTTACGGGAGGGTATTTAACGATGGCACATCAATTACCAGCACTACCTTATGCAAACAATGCACTTGAGCCACACATCGACGAAACAACAATGATGATTCACCACGATCGTCACCATAACACGTATGTAACAAACTTGAACGCAGCACTGGAGTCTGCTCCTGAGCTTGAAAGCAAAAGCGTTGAAGATCTAATTGCTGATTTGAGCAGCGTTCCTGAAGCAATCCGCACAGCAGTTCGCAACAATGGCGGCGGACATGCGAACCACTCCTTGTTCTGGGAGACAATCGCACCAAACGCTGGCGGCGCTCCAACTGGCGCACTTGCTGATGCAATCAACAATGAGCTTGGCGGCTTCGATAAGTTCAAAGAAGATTTCGCAAAAGCAGCAACAACTCGCTTCGGCAGCGGCTGGGCATTCCTTGCACTATCCAAAGATGGCAACTTAAAAGTATACAGCTTGCCTAACCAAGACAGCCCGATCATGGATGGCGAAACACCATTGCTTGGTCTTGATGTATGGGAGCATGCTTACTACTTGAAATATCAAAACAAACGTCCGGATTACATCGCAGCATTCTGGAACGTTGTGAACTGGGAAGAAGTTGGCAAACGTTACACAGCAGCGAAGTGAGAAGCAATTCGCACATAAAAAAGCTCGACCTCTGCGCTAACGCAAAGGTCGAGCTTTTTTTCTTCATGAGATCAGAATTTCCTTGAAGTATGCACGCAGAATACGAATGAACACATTCGGGAATGCGAGCTCATCCATATCCTTCTCTTCCATATATCGATAAGATTCGGGCAGAGAAGTGTTATCGGGCAGCTTCGATGCACAACGGTAGACTCTCAAATGCCAATGAATATGGCTGAAGATATGATCCGCTTCCATCACAAAGTCATCTGGCACCATGGCGATACCTTCCTCATGCATCGCGCCTCGCAGCATATCCATCTGCACGGGGTCATC
>Ga0209025_1004115_pt1 | contig 12936 bp, 9 predicted proteins | sample AraplaMF_Col_mLB_FD_184256 | JGI IMG/M metagenome (GOLD analysis project Ga0209025, IMG submission 184256) | Arabidopsis root microbial communities from the University of North Carolina, USA - plate scrape MF_Col_mLB (SPAdes) (version 2) | ecosystem: Host-associated > Plants > Roots > Endosphere ... | reverse complement strand
CGCCGTTCGTGCTGCGCCGGACCAAGCCGCAGGTGCTCGACGAGCTGCCACCGCGTACCGAGCTGGTGATTCGCGTGGCGCCCGAGCCCGCCGAGGCCGCGCATTACGAGGCGCTGCGCCGGCAGGCCCTCTCCGAGGCCGAGCGCGCGCTGCTGCAACCAAAGAAGGATCGGCGCGCGCGCGCCACGCTGCCCGAGCCGGAAGCGCGCATCCACGTGCTGGCGCAACTGATGCGGATGCGGCGCGCCGCCTGCGATCCGCGCCTGGTCACGCCCGAGGTGGGGCAGCCCGGCGCCAAGGTGCGGGCCTTTGCCGAGCTGGCCGCCACGCTGGCCGCCAATGGCCACCGGACGCTGGTATTCAGCCAGTTCGTCGATTTCCTGCAGCTGCTGCGGCAGGCGCTGGACGAAGCCGGGCTGGCCTGGCAATACCTCGACGGCGCCACGCCGGCCAGCGAGCGCACCCGGCGCGTGGCCGCCTTCCAGGCGGGCGAGGGCGACGTGTTTCTGATCAGCCTCAAGGCCGGGGGCTTCGGCCTGAATCTGACGGCGGCCGACTACGTGGTGATCGCCGACCCGTGGTGGAACCCGGCGGCCGAGGACCAGGCCATGGGGCGCGCCCACCGCATCGGCCAGCAGCGGCCGGTGACCGTCTATCGGCTGATTACGGCCGGCACGATCGAGGAGCGCATCGTCGACCTGCACCTGGGCAAGCGCGCGCTGGCCGAAGGCGTGCTCGATGCCTCTGACGGCGAGGCGGTGGGGCGCGATGCCGCGCTGCCCGACATCGACGAACTGGTGGGTCTGCTGCGCCGCTGATCGGCGGTAATCCTGGCTCTTGCACCAAACGGTATACAAAACTGCGCCCGCTTCTGGTGCGTGGCGATGGCGGCTGCACGTCGCATACCCGCTGGATGGTCGCGTCTGGGGCGGATCTGGCTTGTTGCGGTGCATCCAACCCTGGCACAAATACTGCCTTGAGGTTTGTCGTAATCTGAATATAGTATACCGAAGACCGCCGCAGGCGCGCCTCGCATTGCCCTGGCCCGCCGACGACAACAATGGAGCCCCCGTGTCACTGCCCGATGTAGCGTCAGTCAGCGCGCCAGTCACCGCGCCCGGCGAAGCCGCGCCGCCCCGATGCTGGATGCCCGCGCATATGGCCGCCGCGCAGTTGGCGCGCGGCGAGACCACGTCGCTGGCCTTGACCGAGGCCTGCCAGGCGGCGTGGGCCGCGCGCAATGACAAGATCAACGCCATCGTGCTGGCCGATTTCGAGGCCGCGCTCGAAGCCGCCGTGCAGAGCGATGCCCGGCGCCGCGCCGGCCGTACGCGTGGCCCGCTCGACGGCCTGCCGTTCTCGATCAAGGAATCGTTCGACGTGGCGGGCTGGCCCACCACGTGCGGTGTACCGGCACGCGCCACGCATCGCGCCACGGCCGATGCGGTGGTGGTGGAACGGCTGCGCGCACATGGCGCCGTGCTGCTGGGCAAGACCAATGTGCCGCTGGGCCTGCGCGACTGGCAGAGCTACAACGCCGTCTACGGCACCACGCGCAATCCGCACGACGTGTCGCGCACGCCGGGCGGGTCGTCGGGCGGCAGCGCCGCGGCGGTCTGCGCCGGCATGAGCTACTTCGACATTGGCTCCGACATCGGCTCGTCGCTGCGCAATCCCGCCCACTATTGCGGCGTGTTCTCGCACAAGAGCAGCCACGGCATCGTGCCGCTGCGCGGCCACGGCAACGCGCCGGCCGGGTTTGGCGGGCAGGACATCAACGTGGCCGGCCCCATCGCCCGCAGTGCGCGCGACCTGGAACTGGTGCTGCGCGCCATTGCCGGCGCCGACGCCGCCGAGGCGCCGGCATGGCAGCTCGACCTGCCGCCGTGCGACCACGTGCGCCTGGCCGACTTCCGCGTGGCCGTGCTGCCCACGCACCCGCTGGCCGAGGTGGACGCCACCGTCAGCGGCGCCATCGAGCAGCTCGGCCATGAGCTGGCGCGCGCCGGCGCACAGGTGACCTGGAACATCCGGCCCGATTTCGATGCCGCGCAGCTATGGCGCGTGTATGTGCTGCTGTTGCGCGCCACCACGTCGCTGCACATGGACGACGCCGCGTTTGCCGACGCGCTGGCCCGTGCTGGCGACGCTTCTGGCGCCGGCCCTGCCGGACCCGATGACTACGCCACGCTGCAATTCACCGGCGCCACGCTGAGCCATCGGCAATGGCTGCTGATGCAGCAGGCGCGCGAGGGCTTCGCGCGCGCGTGGAACCGCTTTTTCGGTGATTTCGACGTGCTGCTGTGTCCGGCCGCGTCGACTACGGCGTTTCCGCTCGACGAACGCGGCGAGCCGTGGCAGCGCACGATCCAGGTCAACGGCCAGCCGTGGCCGCTCACGTCGCAGCTGTTCTGGGCGGGCCACTCGGGACTGTGCGGCCTGCCCTCCACCGTGGCGCCGATCGGGCCGGCCAGCGATGGCCTGCCGGTGGGCGTGCAGATCGTGGCGCGGCGCTACGGCGACATGACGTCGCTGCGCTTCGCGCAACTGCTGGAAGACGCGGGCCATGCGTTTCGCCCGCCGCCGGGCTGAAGCTGAAGCGCCGAGCTGAAGGGCATCGCTAAACAAACAAGGGGAGGGCGATCATGCTGGACTGGTTCAGGGAGTTGTCGCGCGCGGAGCGCAAAGGGTTCTACGGGGCGTTCCTGGGGCATGCAGTCGATGTGTTCGACTTCATGATCTATTCGTTCCTGATCTCCACGCTGCTGGCGCAGTGGGGCATGAGCAAGTCGATGGCGGGCGCCATCGTCACGTGGACGCTGGTGTCGTCGCTGGTGGGAGCCATCGGCGCGGGGCTGCTGGCCGACCGCTTCGGGCGTGTGCGCGTGCTGCGCTGGACCATCCTGGTCTTCGCGGTGGCGTGCTTCCTGTGCGGCATCGCCAACTCGCCCGAGCAGCTGATGCTGTTCCGCATGCTGCAGGGCCTCGGGTTCGGCGGCGAGTCGTCGCTGTGCATGGTGCTGGTGACCGAGCTGATCCGCAACCCGGCGCACCGTGGCAAGTATTCGGGCTTCACGGCCAGCAGCTACTCGTTTGGCTGGGGTGGCGCGGCCATTGCCTACGCCATCACGTTCAACCTGTTCGAGCCCGAGGTGGCGTGGCGCGTCTGCTTCTTCCTGGGCATCCTGCCCGCGCTGGTGGTGGTCTACCTGCGTCGGAACCTGCAGGAGCCGGAAGTGTTCCTGAAGAGCCGGGCCGAACGCGGCAATGCGTCGCCAATGGCTGACCTGGCCCGCGTGTTCCGCGGCCCGCTGCTGCGCAAGACCGTGCTGTGCAGCCTGCTGTCCGGCGGCATGCTGGGCGCCTACTACGCCATTGCCACGTGGCTGCCCACCTTCCTGAAGACCGAGCGCGGGCTGTCGGTGTTCGGCACCAGTTCGTACCTGGCCGTGACGATCCTCGGTTCGCTGGTCGGCTATGTGGCCGGCGCCTATGCCACCGACCGCTGGGGACGCCGCCTGACCTATATCGCCTTCGCGGCCGGCGCGTTCGTGATGGCGATGATCTACATGGTGATTCCGGTCTCGAACACGTCCATGCTGTTCCTCGGCTTTCCGCTGGGCGTGCTGATGCAGGGCGTGTTCTCGGGCATCGGTGCCACGATTTCGGAGTCGTACCCGAGCAGCGTGCGCGCCACCGGCTACGGCGTGGCCTACAACCTCGGGCGCGTGATCGGCTCGTTCTTCCCGCTGGCCGTGGGCTGGCTCAACAGTGGCCGCACCTCGCTGGCGCTGGGCATCGCCATGGTGGCCGGGGTGGGCTACGCGCTGGTGATGGTGTCGGCGGCGCTGCTGCCGGAGACGTCCGGCATCGACCTCGGTCAGGCCGGGGGCGGCGACGACCCGGACGACGTGAAGCGCGCTGCCGGCGCGGAACCGGCGGCGCCAGCGGCGCCGGCTGGCAAGCTGGCCTGACAGCACCCCAAGGCAGGGTTTTGACGGCGAAACAACACTCGCCACGTCACTTTTAAGTCGTCGCTTACCAGCGGCGGTCACAAGCCTATAATGGCTGCTTCGCCAATCGGCCGCGCGTCTTGCGTGGCCGATGGTCCTTCCTGACGGCAAAGCCGCACCAGACGGCCTGCCGTGCTGTCTCCTTCTCATCTCGCCATGACACCCCGACAGTCGTCTCCGGTGTGGTTGCGCCTTTGGCATCGGTTTGCCGAGGCGGAGCGCAACGCCTTTCTCGACGGCGCGCGATTCTTTGCGCCCTCGCTGCCTGCCGTATTTTCGTGGGGCCTGGTCACCGGGGTGGCCATGAGCAAGTCGGCGCTGACCGTGCCCGAGGCCATCGGCATGTCGCTGCTGGTCTACGCCGGGTCGGCGCAGCTGGCCGTGCTGCCGCTGTTTGCCGCCGGCATGCCGGTCTGGACGGTGTGGCTCACGGCCGCCGTGGTGAACCTGCGCTTCCTGATCTTCAGCGCCGCGCTGCAGCCGCACTTCAACTACCTGCCGATGTGGCGCCGCACGCTGCTCGGGTTTTTCAACGGCGATCTTCATTTCGTCTATTTCATGCAGCGCTATGCCGAGCCCGGCTACCAGTCAGGCAAGGAAGGCTATTTCTGGGGCATGGCGCTGATCAACGGCGCTACCTGGCAGGTGTCGTCGATCATCGGCATCCTGCTGGCGAGCCTGTTCCCCGATAGCTGGGGCCTGGCGCTGGCCGGCACGCTGGCGCTGATTCCGGTGATGATCGCCACGATCAACTCGCGCTCCACGTTGATGGCCGTGGTGGTGGCGGCGGTGGTGGCGCTGCTGTGCTTCGACCTGCCTTACCGGCTGGCGCTGGTGCTGGCGGTGGTGGCGGCCATTGCCGGCGGCATGGCCAGCGAGAGATGGCCGCGCGCGCCACGCTGCGCGGCATTCGCGCCCGCAACGGCAAGGGTGCCGCACAGGGTGCCGCACAGGGCGCCGCTCAGGGTGCCGCACGTGGCGGGCAGCCGACCGGAGACCAGGCATGAGCCATCTGGAAACCTGGATCGCCATTCTTGGCATGACCGTGATCACGGTGTTGTCGCGCGCGCTGTTCCTGATGGCGGGCGAGCGCGTCACGGTGCCTGATCGCCTGCAGCGGGCGCTGCGCTACGCGCCGGCGGCGGCCCTGGCCGCCATCGTGCTGCCCGACCTATTGACCTTCGACGGCCATCTGGCGATTTCGCCGGGGAACGACAAGCTCATGGCGGGCATTGCCGCCACGGTCTTCTATGTGCTGACCCGCCGCATGGTCGGCATGATCGCCGTGGGCATGGCCGTCTACACGGCGCTGCGGCTGCTGGGCTAGGCGGCTTCGCTGGCCGGCTCGGCCAGGATGCTGGCCAGCCGCGTCAGCAGGTGCGCCAGCTGCGCCTGGGTGCCGGTGTTGGTCTTGGTGAAGATCGACTTCAGTTGCGAGCGCCCCGTTTCGCGCTTGATGCCGAGCTGAATGCACGCATCGGGCAGGCCGATGCCGGTGGACAGCAGCAGCGCCAGCCGGTTCTCGGCCGGCGTCAGCCCATACAGGTCGCGCAGCACGGCCGGTACCGCGCGTGGCGGCCCATGGTTCTCGTGGATGGCCACCAGCACGGGCTGCCCCTCCCATTCCGACGACAGGAACATCGACGGCGTGAGCGCCACGGCCACGATCTGCGCCGCGCGGCCATCCGCGCCCAACGCCTGGATGGCCTGCGCGGGTTGGGGCGAGCGCGGGTCGCACAGCGCGCGCAGCACGTCCTCGAACGGGCGCGACAGGCGCCAGCCATGGCCGTTCAGGTGGACCACGTCGGCGGACTGGGCCTGCGGCGGCGGCAGCAGCCGTCGGCTCCACGGCTTGCCAGCCGCGTTGGCCAGCAGCACCCCTTCCCGATTCCGCGAAGACGACGATGCCGAACGGCAGCCGGTTGAGCAGGTCGGTGGAGACATGGCCGCGCGAGGCCGCCACGTGGGTGCGGTCGCGCAGCGCCAGCGCTTCGCGCAGGTGCGGAATGGCCCAGTCCAGCGCCCGCGCATCGTCTTCGGAGTAACCCTCTTCACTGGCCGGCCGCTGGAGCGCGAGGTAGATTTCCTGGTCGGGCCGGCGGTCCACCAGGCAGGCCATGACCGAGGTCAGCGCCACATCGTCGAACGATCCGCCGCGAAACGCGTGGTGCGAGGCGGCGGTGCTGGCCAGTTCGCGCCGGTCGATATGCCAGCCGCCCACCGGCATGGTGCCGACGAATGGCAGATGGTCGTACTCGCCGCCGTGCAGCCGGTACGGCGGCGGCAGGATGGCCAGGTTGTCCGGCAGGCGATTGACCATGTGCCGAACCTGTACGGTCTGGTGCTGCGTGTCGAGCGTCAGCAACGACGCCTGGATGCTGCCGCTGAGCTGGCACAGCGCGTTGAGGCTGCGCTGCCACGCCAGCGGTTCGAATATCCCCTGGTAGAGACCCCTGATGGTCTCGTGCATGTCACCGGTATTCATCGGTCTTCCTGCCCTGGTTGGTCGTGACGAATGGGCGCGCGACGGGTAGCCGCCGCCACTCGGCGGCCCGCCACCCGCTGATTCGCGGGCGGTCAGGCGCATCGATTGCTGATATCTGCCAAGCGAAGACGCCGTGCGTCAGCCGCCGTCCAGCGTTGCGGCCAGCTTGGTCAGCAGGTGGGTGAATTGCGGCTGGCTGGTGCAGCCGGTCTTCAGGAAGATCGATTTGAGCTGCGTGCGCGCGGTCTCGTGCCGGATGCGCATCTGACGGGCGGCATCGGGCAGGCCGTCGCCGGCCGCCAGCCGCGATGCCAGGCGCGTTTCGGCGGGCGTGAGGCCATAGAGGTTGCGCAGCACGGTATCGAGCAGCACCGAGGGCGCGCCCGCCTCGTGCACCACCGCCAGCGCCAGCGGCTGTTGCCACTGCGAGGCGAACGCGTGCGTGGCCGGCAAGGGCAGGACCAATACCTGGGCCTGCCGGCCCTGGCTGTCGGTGGCACGCGCGGCCTGGGCGCCCAGCGGGCTTGCCGGGTTGCAGGCGGCCTGCACCATCTCGGCAAACGGGCGCGACAACGCCCAGTCGGCGGTCTTGCCGGCCGGCTCCAGGCGGCGCGCCCAGCGCTCGCCGGCGGTATTGGCCAGCAGCAGGCGCCGGTCGGGCGTGTAGACGGCCACCGCGAAGGCCAGGCGCTCGATCAGCCGGGCCGAGAGCGAAGCCATGGTGGACAGCGCGAGCGTGCGGTCGCGCAACGCCATGGCGCTGCGCATGTGCGGCACGGCCCAGTCGAGCCGGCGGGTGTCTTCACCCGAGAAGGGCTCCTGCGACATCGCGCGCTGCATCGCGAAATACACTTCGTAGTGCGGCTGCCGCTCCACCAGGCAGGCAACGTACGAGCGCAGATCGAAGCGGTTGAAGAAATCGCAGTAGAACGGGTGGCGCGCCATGGCCTGCGGGCCGAGGTCGCGCGCATCGATATACCAGGCGCCCGGCACCAGCCGGGGCGCGAAGGCCTTGGCGGGATCGATGGCCTGGTAATCGGTTTCATAGGCCGTGAACAGCGCCTCCACCGGATTGACCACCTCGTTGACAGTGACTTGGTCGCGCAGCGTGTCCCAGACCATCATCGACGCGTGGGCCGACCCGCTCATCTCCGTCAGCGTGCGCAGACTCTGCTGCCACGCCGCCGGATCGAGAATCCCCTCGTATAACCCACGGATGGCGCCGTGGACACTCGCTTGCTCCATCTGCCTACCCCCTTGCATTCGCGAACGACAGTCCTTCCGGGCGTGCCGCCGCACGTGGCCGCCGGAATGGCTTTCAGGGCGCCGGTCTTTCTGTGCCGGCTGCCGTCAATGATGTACCAAAAATGCCAGAAACATGACGAGTGTCTGACAATGCATACGTTTAGTACATTGTTGCGTACATTACCTGAAAGCCCGCCGGCGCAGGTCGCGTGATTACCCCTACCGAAGTGGGGGTTAATCGGGTGTCATTGGCGGCCGCGATGTGACGGGCCCGCCCCGGCTGCGGCGGAGGGCGTAAATCCGTAACGGCGATCAGGTAAAATGCCCGTTTTTCCGACTTCTGTGGACGGCTGTATGCCGTTCCCGTCCCGCTCTTATTGCCATGACCTCTGTCCTGCGTCTTACCGATCTCATTTCCCAAGGCAAACTCTCCGGCAAGCGTGTGTTTATCCGCGCCGACCTGAACGTGCCGCAAGACGACGCAGGCCACATCACCGAAGACACGCGCATCCGCGCCTCGGTGCCGGCCATCGAGGCCTGCCTGGCAGCGGGCGCGGCCGTGATGGTGACGTCGCACCTGGGCCGCCCCACCGAGGGCGAGTTCAAGCCCGAGGATTCGCTGGCGCCGATCGCCACGCGCCTGTCCGAGCTGCTGGGCAAGCCCGTGAAGCTGGTGCAGAACTGGATCGACGGCGTGGAAGTGGCGCCGGGCCAGGTCGTGCTGCTGGAAAACTGCCGCGTGAACAAGGGCGAGAAGAAGAACAGCGACGAGCTGGCCCAGAAGATGGCCAAGCTCTGCGACATCTATGTGAACGACGCCTTCGGCACCGCGCACCGGGCCGAGGCCACCACCCACGGCATTGCCAGGTTCGCCCCGATCGCCTGCGCCGGCCCGCTGCTGGCCGCCGAGATCGATGCGCTGGGCCGCGCGCTGGGCCAGCCGGCGCGTCCGCTGGTGGCCATCGTGGCCGGTTCGAAGGTTTCCACCAAACTGACGATCCTGAAGGCGCTGGCCGACAAGGTCGACAACCTCGTGGTGGGCGGCGGCATTGCCAACACGTTCATGCTGGCCGCCGGCCTGAAGATCGGCAAGTCGCTGGCCGAGGCAGACCTGGTGGGCGACGCGCGCGCCATCATCGACATCATGGCCGCCCGTGGCGCCTCGGTGCCGATTCCGGTGGACGTGGTCTGCGCCAAGGAATTCAGCGCCACGGCAGCCGCCACGGTCAAGGACGTCAAGGACGTGGCCGACGACGACATGATTCTGGACATCGGTCCGAAGACCGCCGCCATGCTGGCCGAGCAGCTCCAGGCTGCCGGCACCATCGTCTGGAACGGCCCGGTGGGCGTGTTCGAATTCGACCAGTTCGGCAACGGCACCAAGGTGCTGGCCGACGCCATCGCCAAGTCGGCCGCGTTCTCGATCGCCGGCGGCGGCGACACGCTGGCCGCCATTGCCAAGTACGGCATTGCCGACCGCATCGGCTACATCTCCACCGGCGGCGGCGCCTTCCTGGAATTCCTGGAAGGCCGCAAGCTGCCGGCGTTCGAAGTGCTGGAGCAGCGCGCCGCCGGTTGAGGCGGCGAGGCCGGCGGGCGGTGTCCCGGCCGGCCATTTGAAACGGTTGTCCAAGAAGCGTCGCCGAGACGCGTGATCCCCGAGTCCCCGGAGGAAATGCCCGCATGACCCGCTCCACGAAGATCGTCGCCACCATTGGCCCCGCGTCCAGCTCGCTGGAAATGCTGACCCGCATGATCGGGGCAGGGGTCGACGTGGTGCGCCTGAACTTCTCGCATGGCACCGCGCAGGACCATATCGACCGCGCCACGCTGGTGCGCGAGGCCGCCGCCGCCTGCGGCCGCGAGGTGGCCATCATGGCCGACCTGCAGGGCCCGAAGATCCGCGTGGGCAAGTTCGAGCAGGGCAAGGTCACGCTGAAGACCGGCGACGCGTTCGTCCTGGACTCGGCCTGCGAACTCGGCAGCCAGGAGCGCGTGGGGCTGGACTACAAGGACCTGCCGCGCGACGTGGGCCCGGGCGACGTGCTGCTGCTCAACGACGGCCTGATCGTGCTGGTGGTCGATCGCGTGATCGGCAACGAGATCTTCACCACGGTGCGCGTGGGCGGCGATCTGTCGAACAACAAGGGCATCAACCGCCAGGGCGGCGGGTTGTCGGCGCCGGCGCTGACCGCCAAGGACATGGAGGACATCAAGACCGCCATGGCCCTGGGCGCGGACTACGTGGCCGTGAGCTTCCCGAAGAACGCCACCGACATGGAAATGGCGCGCCAGCTGGCCAACGTGGCCGGCCAGCCGCACAACCACAAGGCGCGCATGATCGCCAAGATCGAGCGCGCCGAGGCCATCCGCCCTGGCGTGCTCGAGGAAATCCTGAACGCGTCAGACGGCATCATGGTGGCGCGCGGCGACCTGGCCGTGGAAGTGGGCAACGCCGCCGTGCCGGCGCTGCAGAAGCGCATGATCCGGCTGGCCCGCGAAGCCAACAAGCTGACCATCACCGCCACGCAGATGATGGAAAGCATGATCGTCAACCCGGTGCCGACGCGCGCCGAGGTATCGGACGTGGCCAACGCGGTGCTGGACGGCACCGACGCCGTGATGACGTCGGCCGAGACCGCCGCCGGCCGCTATCCGGTGGAAACCGTCGAAGCCATGGCCGCCATCTGCCTGGAGGCGGAAAAGTCCGAGGTGGTGCAGCTCGACACCGATTTCCTGAACCAGACGTTCTCGCGCATCGACCAGTCGATCGCCATGGGTGCGCTGTTCACCGCCTATCATCTAGGCGTGAAGGCAATCGCCGCGCTGACCGATTCCGGCGCCACCGCCCTGTGGATGAGCCGCCACCGCATTCACGTGCCGATCTACGCGATGACCCCGAACCTGGCGTCGCAGCGCAAGATGCAGCTGTACCGCAACGTGGTGCCGCTGCCGCTGCAATCGAGCACCGACCGCGACGTGGCGCTGGAGCAGGCCGAGGAGCTGTTGCTGGCGCAGGGCGCCGTGCAGCATGGCGATTTCATCGTGCTGACCATCGGCGAGCCCATGGGCCAGCCTGGCGGCACGAACACCCTCAAGATCGTGAGGGTGGGCGCGAAGTAACGGAGTCGTCCCATGTGGCATGCCGGACAGACGGCATGCCGCGGATGCGCGAACCTGCCCGGCGCGGCATCGACAAGAAACAGATACCCAGATTTTTTATTCAGGAGTTAGACATGCCACTCGTATCCATGCGCCAGCTGCTGGACCACGCCGCCGAGAACGGCTATGGCCTGCCGGCCTTCAACGTGAACAACCTCGAGCAGGTGCAGGCCATCATGCAGGCCGCCGACGAGGTGAACGCCCCGGTGATCATGCAGGCTTCGGCCGGTGCCCGGAAGTACGCCGGCGAGCATTTCCTGCGCCACCTGATCGAAGCCGCCGTGGAAGCCTACCCGCACATCCCCGTGGTGATGCACCAGGATCACGGCCAGTCGCCGGCCATCTGCCAGGCCGCCATCGACCTGAACTTCTCGTCGGTGATGATGGACGGCTCGCTCAAGGAAGACGGCAAGACGCCGTCGGACTATGAATACAACATCGACGTGACCCGCAAGGTGGTGCAACTGGCCCACGCCGTGGGCGTGACCGTGGAAGGCGAACTGGGCTGCCTGGGCTCGCTGGAAACCGGCGAGGCTGGCGAGGAAGACGGCATCGGCGCCGAAGGCAAGCTCGACCACTCGATGCTGCTGACCGACCCCGAGCAGGCCGCCGACTTCGTCAAGGCCACCCAGCTGGACGCCCTGGCCATCGCCATCGGTACCTCGCACGGCGCCTACAAGTTCACGCGCAAGCCCACCGGCGACATCCTGGCCATCAGCCGCATCAAGGAAATTCACGCGCGCATTCCGAACACCCACCTGGTGATGCACGGTTCGTCGTCGGTGCCGCAGGAACTGCTGGAAGAGATCCGCAAGTTCGGTGGCGACATGAAGGAAACGTATGGCGTGCCCGTGGAGGAAATCCAGGAAGCCATCAAGTACGGCGTGCGCAAGATCAACATCGACACCGACATCCGCCTGGCGATGACCGGCGCGATTCGCCGCTTCTTCGCGGAGAACCCGAGCAAGTTCGACCCGCGCGAATACCTGAAGCCGGCCCGCGAAGCCGCCAAGCAGGTGTGCAAGGCCCGCTACATCGCCTTTGGCTGCGAAGGCCAGGCCAGCAAGATCAAGCCGGTCTCGCTGAAGGACATCGCTGCCCAGTACAAGTCGGGCCAGCTCGCCCAGGTCGTGCAGTAATCACGCAGTGCCACCCCGCGCCGCAGACCTGCGCGCGGGGTATCCGAGTTCGACGGGGGCTTCGCATCGCGCACGAAGCCCCGCTTGTTTTTCAGCCGCAGCCGCTTTCACACCATGTCTGACGCCCTCTACGAATCCTCCATCCAATCCCTGCCGCTGCTCGGCAAGGGCAAGGTCCGCGACAACTACGCCGTTGGCGACGACAAGCTGCTGATCGTGACCACCGATCGCCTCTCGGCCTTCGACGTGATCATGGGCGAGCCGATTCCGGCCAAGGGCCGGGTGCTGAACCAGATGGCCAACTTCTGGTTCCGCAAGCTCGCGCACATCGTGCCGAACCACGAGACCGGCGTGACCGCCGAGAGCGTGGTGGCCGCCGACGAGGTGGCGCAGGTCAAGGGCCGTGCCGTGGTGGTGAAGCGCCTGAAGCCGATCCTGGTGGAAGCAGTGGTGCGCGGCTACCTGGCCGGCAGCGGCTGGAAGGATTACCAGGCCACGGGCAAGGTGTGCGGCATCGAACTGCCGGCCGGCCTGCAGAACGCGCAGAAGCTGCCCGAGCCGATCTTCACCCCGGCGGCCAAGGCCGAGATGGGCGAGCACGACGAGAACATCTCGTTTGCGGAAGTGGAGCAGCGCATCGGCGCCGAACTGGCCGCCAGGATGCGCGACATCTCGATCCGCCTGTACAAGGAAGCGTCCGACTACGCGGCCACGCGCGGCATCATCATCGCCGACACCAAGTTCGAGTTCGGCCTGGACGAAGACGGCACGCTGACGCTGATGGACGAGGTGCTGACCGCCGATTCGTCGCGCTTCTGGCCGGCCGATTCGTACCAGGTGGGCACCAACCCGCCGTCGTTCGACAAGCAGTTCGTGCGCGACTGGCTGGAAG
>Ga0209025_1004113_pt1 | contig 12941 bp, 17 predicted proteins | sample AraplaMF_Col_mLB_FD_184256 | JGI IMG/M metagenome (GOLD analysis project Ga0209025, IMG submission 184256) | Arabidopsis root microbial communities from the University of North Carolina, USA - plate scrape MF_Col_mLB (SPAdes) (version 2) | ecosystem: Host-associated > Plants > Roots > Endosphere... | reverse complement strand
TATTAATGTTCCGTCGTAAAAAGACAAACGCATAAAATAGTTCCTTAAAACGGCAGGAGAAATCCTGTCGTTTTCAAATGGAGTGATAAGAGTGAATAAAAAACAATGGATAGGCTTATGTTTAACTATTATTGGACTTACTATCTTTTCCTATTATTTTCTAGAATGGTATAGTGCTAGACAATCAGCAGAATCGTTAACAACTAACGAGGCTAAACAATATGAGACCTCCACACCTTCTAAAGAAAATGAAGCGCAAAATAGCAATCAAACAGAGACAGAGACGGAAACTTCATTACAACCTGAAGAATCTGTACAAATTCCCGCTTCAAAGGTAAACCATCAGTTAGGAGATAAAGTAGCGTATTTAATTATCCCTAAAATACAAAAGAAATACTCTGTATATTGGGGAGCTGATGATAAAGTACTAAAAAAGGGTGTAGGTATGTTTGTTAGTGACTTAACTACTACACCATCTAGAAATGGCCATACAGTTTTAAGTGGACATAGAGATACTGTTTTTACCGAGCTTGGTCAACTAAAGGAAAATGACCAACTTATTGTGGAATATGAAAATAAAACATATACATATACAATTAACAAGCATTGGATAACAGATTCAGAAGATCGAACAGTTATTGTAGAAAAAAGTGAGCCAACATTAACATTAACAACGTGTTATCCTTTTGACTATATAGGAGACGCTCCAGATCGGTACATAATTGAATCATCTCTACTTTCCATTCGGTGAGGATGAGAGTCCAAAAATTAAAGTGGTTTAAGTAGGAAGAAGGCACCTTTGGGTGTCTTTTTTTATGAGTAAGAAGTACTGCCAAGATGCGAGGAAAAATAGGTCATAAGACGGAATTTCAGCCTGAAAATTCTAAACTATCTTTTTTATTTCCTTTCGACATAATATGACAATATCTTTATATATAGTTTGTTATTATTAGCTTGGCAATCTTATATTTTACATAATTGGAGGAACAAACGTGGGAAAAATATTTAAATTTGGATGCCTAGGCATTATAGCTTTATTTGTAATCGGAATAATTGCTATGGTCGCTGGTGGTGGAGACTCAACAGAAAAAACTTCAACAGACACTAAAGCAGTATCAAAAGAAGGTGTATCTTCTGATGTAAAAATCGCTGTAGGATCTATGGAAACAGTAGATTCTGTGGGTAATGAATATACAAAAGAACAAGCACAAGGTGTCTTTAAAATTTTAGAAGTTACACTTACTAATAATCAAAAAGACGCTATTACTGTTGATGCTAATAGTTTTAAATTAGTAGATAACAAAGGTCGTGAATTCACATATTCAACACAAGGTCAAACATCTTTTGACTTAACTAATGGTGGGAAAACTGACTTCTTCTTAAAACAATTGAATCCCGGTCTAACACAGACAGGTAAAATTGTATTTGATATACCAAAAGATGCTGAAGGTCTTTTCTTAAAAGCTAGTGGCGGTATGACAGGTAAAGAAATTAAGTTAAAAGTAGAATAGGAAAAAGGCACTCGAAGGAGTGCCTTTTTTCTTAACAACTGGCATTACTTAATGCCGTAAAATAACACTTAAATAGGGGCCCAATACATATTATTAAAATTAAAGTGGATCAAGTCGGAGGAAAGCACCTTTTGGTGTCTTTTTTTCTACATTAAAAAGCCCACCTATTTCTTCCGTAGGCGAGCTAAATGTAATTTTGCACAATTAATTTATAGCAAAATCATTTGTAGCGAAAGTAATTAAATTTAACTTTGTAACCCTAATACCTTAATAATCTCAATTGTTTTATTATCTTTTATTTTAAAATAAAGCCTTTTCCCTATACGTTCACTAATTACAATATTTCCAAAGGCTAATTTACGCAAATGTTGTACAATCAAATCCTCTGTAATTCTTGTTTGCTTACTTAAATCAGAAACTGACAACGATCCATATGTAATCAATTTACAAACAATTGATAAACGATTAGAATTCCCTAATAATCCTAAAACTTTTATATTTTCTGTATAGAAACTAAAATCCATATGAAAAGCATATAACAGATCTTCCAACCTCCTAAAATAAGATGAATAACAACCAAAATATCTTAACATAAAAACAGTAAAAAACAACCTAAAATATCCCAATTATTCATTGAGAAAAATGATACTTGAATGGGAGACCAATACATATTCTTAGAATTAAAGTAATTCAAGTTGGAGGAAGGCACATTTAGTTGTCTTTTCTTTTGTACATTATCTCTATTACGTGCTCATTGATTTTCTATGTACGTTTGATACAATTACTGTAGTAGTATTACAGTAATTGCTTGCGTATATAATAAAAGAAGAGATGCGCTAACATTTCTTCTAATAACTGCTACCATCAGGGTGGTGGTTATATCATTTATTTTTTACGAAACCCACCCTTTTGCTTTGGACGGCGACGAGGAGTGGGTTTTTTGTTATCTTTTTCTAAAATTTTTTTCCTAAAAACATACGCAGAAACTTCACGTACAATGGCTTTCACAAATTCTTTTAGAAGCTTAAACAAAAACCCCATAGGTATATCACCCCCTTTCCTTCCAAATGGAAAGAAGGGATAACCATTCACCCTCACAATATACAGTTAATCCTCTTCTATCATACTAGTACAATCTCACCAATATAAAAAAGACCACCATTAGGCAGTCTTTTTTGGGTAGTTTTAGAGATAAAATTATAACATATTAATATATAAATTATAAATATTTTCCCAAAAGATACTATAAGTTTTTTATAATTATTGATTTCTCAATCTTCATTGTATGATAAATTTTCCTATAAGGATTAACAAATAACAGTAAAATTATCAATCCATTAGATTATTAGAAAAAACTGGTTATCCGTATAACCATTTGGTAAAATATAGATATTGATTAAGAAGATAAAGTTAATATAGATTAACTAAGTAATCCAAAAGAAATGTTTTATTACATAAAAAAAGGCTCCATTGCTGGAGCGCTCCAAAATAAACAAACGAATTAAAACAAGAAACAGACAATTTAATTATATAGATAAAATATAAATAAATCTATATATATGTAATATTGCATATAAAACTTTATTTATTGATGCTATAATAGACTTACTCGATGATTGTTATATTTTTTTATGGTTTTTAAGCAATACAATACCTTCTTAACACTAAGTGTACAAGTAAAAGAAGACATTTTAATCGATATCTTCTTTTTTTATAATAACAACACAATAAATTTCTTTATGAATTAGAGGAAACTCTAAAACAAGAAAAAGTATTGTTGTAATCAAAAACTGGGCATCAAACAAAAAGAATAAAAAACAGGTAATTGTTCGTAATCACAATTACCTGTTTTTTATCATTTATATTTACTCTTTATTTTTTTAAAATTTCATTAACCTCTCCTACACTTAATTCAGTGGCTTCCGCTATCTTCTCTATAGGTACACCTACTTTAATTAAATTGTGAATCATCTCTATCTTAGTTGCTATTCTAGCTTCTTTTGCTGCTTTTTCTTCTGCCGTCTCTATTTCTGATATTCTATCTTTTATTGCCTTCTCTCTCGCCTCATATAAGCGTAAAAAGTCTTTATCACTACTTAAACGCTCCCAATCCTCCATTGCCTTTTTCAAAACTGGATCTTTTTCCATCGCGATTCCCTCCAGGATTGTAGTTAATTTCTCATCTTCATATGCAGGAAATAATAATAGCCAACGCGCTAATATATCCTTCCATGGATCCATTCGATTTTCTTGCCATTCTCGAATAACCTTTGGAATCCCAAGAAAATGCAATTGCCTATTCTCTGAAATTATGTGCTCCGATTTTTTGTTCATGACTACACCGACATTATGAAAGTCCTCTTCTCCTGGAAACAGAATGAAATCCACTATATTAATACAATATAGTTGGTCTTAATTCTGTATACTTCATCCCCTGAGTCATTTGAGAATAATACATGCCAGCCCAGTAGAACAAAGATCGCTCGATCATGTCTTTTTTGTCACGAACCTGTATCTCTATATTTAATTTTATACCACTATTAAGGATAGCTCGTAAATCTAAAATAGACAATTTATCATCCTTTTGTTCCCTTGGAAGATGTGGATCATCTAAATGCAAAGAAATAATTTCCTCATCTAAAGAGGATTGTAATACCGCATTAAGAAAACCAATGAGTATATCCTCGTTTCCATCTACTCCAAACAAGCGCTTGAAAGCAAAATCAACTCATAAATTTACTAGATTTTTTTCATAGATGTATTCATATTCTCTTCTACCTTTCTTTTAGTGAATTTAAATCCTCTGTAGTAATTGAATATAAGAAAAAGATAGGATTACAAACTCTATCTTTTAAAATTTACCTTCAGAAAGTTTACTTTTTTCTGCACGCTTAACCACTTCTAGCACTCCATCATGATGCACAATCATTGCAAGATCATCTTTCTTAAAAAGACAATCCACATCTGCAGTTTCTACATGATAGCTGTGTAGAATCGGCTTCCATTTCTAGCAAATCACTGATTGCAGTAAAGCAATAACTTTTCCCTCTAAAGCATCTCTCCATTGAACTACCCCCACTTTCACTTCGTTTAGAAGTGAGGGATTCCTAAGTAAAGAGTTCTATCGAACTCTAATTGATTAGGCTAACCCCGCAGTCCTTGCGGTTAGAAGCCTTATTGCTTCATTCTTTAGATTGATACTTGCGTTAATATCCCTATCATGGTTTGCACGACAAGAAGGACAGTCCCATTCACGTAGGTTTAGATTTTTAACGTCTTTATTTTGATATCCACAACAAGAACATAATTGGCTGGAAGCAAATGTTTTCGATACGACAATAACTTGTTTGCCATACCATTTTACTTTGTATTCTAACATGGATCAAAATTGCGACCAAGATACCTCACTAATTGCTTTTGCTAACTTATGATTCTTTAACATATTCGATACTTGCAAATCCTCTATACCGATAACATCGTGGTTTTTGATGATTTCAGTTGAATTTTTTACTACCAACCATTAAAATATTTTATAATCGTTATATATAAACTTGTTTTTAGGAGTAGATAGAATGCCAGTTACACTCGAACTTATTCTTTTCATTCTTATAGCAATTAGTGCTGTTGGCTATTTGATAAAAGAATCTCAAAAAACTAAGAAAAGAACCCTTGGAATTTCACTAGAACTTTTAGTTCTTTTCTGGTCAATATGGAGAATATCGACTATCATAATCCAAATTTCAGAATATAATCTCTCGTGAATAAAATTCAATATTCCGTCAATAATGTATATGACATCAGATTTTCTCCTTGTTCCCCCTTGGAGAACCGAGCAGTTAGCTAATTTGGCTAGCTGCTTTGTTGTGTAAAACAAAGCATTTATAAAAAGCTTTCTCAACATCCAATCAATGGAAGTCAATTACCTTTTATGGTAATGTGTTGGTAATCCCATAAAGATCTATCGTTCCATTAACAGGACCCGTCCCCCTAATCGGGTCCTGTTAAATGTTCTCTATTAAAACAGTGTTTTTGTTCAACTATCATCTTCGCTTCTTCATATTCTACAATTCCATATGCAATATTACATATCCTATATGTTCAATTTATAAACATGTAATAATTGGTTTATAAAATATTTAAAACTAATATTGAAAGGAGAATACTAAATGTCTTTCTTTTCATGGTCTCCTCTTATTTTCTTAGCAGTTGTTGCAATTATGATTTCTATTAAAAAGAATAAGAAACAATAGTTTTAAATAGTTACAATAATTTATTTCTAGGAGGTGTATTTATGTCATTTACAGTATGGAGTGCAATTTTTATGACTTTAATCGGCGCAATGTCCGGAGCAATCTTTGGTACAATTTCTTCTAAGAAGAGTAAAAATACCAACTAAAAACCTACTAATAAAAATGAATTTTTATTTTAGTGACAGCTGATACGATTTTAATATTTCAGCTGTCATTTTCCATTCAAATAACTATTTTGTTCACTTTTTTGATACATTTACGAAATATTTATATGTTATCTTCAGTAAGTTCTTTTCTTTTCATAACATTGTGTGAGTTATACCAACACAAGAGGCCCTAGATCCCTAAATCTAGGGATCCTTCGTTTAAATAACTATGTTGTTCGATTTGATGTATAGACAACTGTATATTTAGATGTTAAAATATTATTGTGATTCCCACTTGGTTTCACATACAACTTTTTTTCTGCGATTATGGGGTTCTTACGTAATAGTAAGGACCCTTTTTTTATTTAGTGCCCATAGCCAGTAAATCCGAGGCCCATATTTCTCCTTTCTGATTCCAATAATCCCAACGTTTCTACTAACGCTATGACGCCTACTGGTGCCTCGTTTAATCAAATGAGTTTCTGCCCTTTAAATGCGTCATAACGCTATTACGCTTCAAGAATTTGTCCACGGTACTTGTTGCGGTATAATCAAAACTTCCGACTACATCCTCCAATGTTAGTTGCTTCATGCCCCTAACCCCATTGGACGTGATTTGATTTTGTTCTTATCTGCCTGATCCATAATTAATGCAGCGATTTCTAGTTGATGCCTTCCTAACTCTTTTGCTATTTCAAGAATATCTTTATCCTCATCCCACATTTCTCTCAATTGAATCACTTCGCTTTCATCAAACACTAAATCCAACTCTTCTAAAGCAATATATAAGTTACGACGCGACTTCTTCATGTACTTTCCCTGCTGCAACGCCATTGTGTAATTCTCCTTTTCCAAATCCGTTCCAAGTCTTGGAATCCCATTTCCCCTCCAGTTGTAATTGATGAATTTCTCTTAACTCGGCCATAACGGCATGACGTCTTCTATCTACTTCTTCAGGACTGCGATTCCCTGCTTTGCAAATACTCGGAGGAAACGAATTATGCAAAACTCATTTTATACAAAGTGGTGGTTTTGGTTTATCATTGCCGTTGTCGTAATTGTTGTTGGCGGAAAAAACACTAAAGAAGAAGCTACAACAACTCCAACCGAACCAAAAAAAGAAATAAAACAAAAACAACCCAAACAAGATGTTCAAGTTCAACCAGAAAAGAAGGAACAGCCTAAACAAGATATTCAAACTCAACCAGAAAAGAAAGAACAACCTAAACAAGATATTCAAACTCAACCAGAAAAGAAAGAACAACCTAAACAAAATGTTCAACAATCTGCATCGGGATTCACAAATCCTATAAAAAATATTGATAAAACAGCTGCTATGAATGCCGTCAAAGAAAAAGCAAAGAAAGACTTCCCAGATGATTACATGACACAGAATTATTTAGCAGATGAACAATCTAAGGCGTTTGATTATCTAAATGGTATTGAACTCAAATCTCAGGAAGAAGTAAACGTTATGAAGAAAGTAATCAACGACTTCCCTAATAACTTCATGCCTACTAAGTATGTTTATGAAGAACAGATAAAAGCTATGAACAAGCAATAATAAGATATTATGCTTTTCATTTTTTCGTAAACAAAATATGGATAAATACGTTAAAACAATATTCGGATGGAAGTCCAATACATATTATTAAAATTAAAGTGGTTCAAGTCGGAGGAAGGGACCTTGGGATGTCTTTTTTTGTTTATTGTTTTATTTATAAAGTGTTTGAATTCAAAAAAGACATAGAATAGAACTTAATATAATAATCCCAATAAACCGATAATATCAATAACCTTCTTATTTTCTACTCTACAATAAAGCTTTGTACCCTTGCGCTCGATAATTACCATATTACCTTTAGTTAGTTTTCGTAAATGTTGTAAAATCATAGGTTCCGAAATATGCGTCGCAGCGTTCAACTGGGAAACTGTCAAGGTCCCACTTACAATCAATTCACGTACAATTAATAAACGACTTAAACTGCCTAATAATTCTAAGATTTCAGCACCATTTTCATAATTACTAGAATTTATATTAAAATCGCCCAACATACTATTCATCTCCCTAATATTGATACAAATACTAGCTCAAATAGCTTAACATAAAAATCGGATGTATTATCCTAATAATTTCTATAAAAATGTAAAAATTTCAAGTTTTGATGGTTCAAGTCGAAGGTGGGCACCTTAGGGGGGATTTTTTTATGAAATTAGGGAAATTAGCATTAGTCGGAGCTTTAGCTTTAGGTGGTTTCACAGGTTTAGCAACATTGGACGCAAAGCCAGCGGCAGCAGCGGAAAATGTACAAGTAGCATCAACAACTTGGGGCGACCCAGCAACATTATTTGATTTAGCACAAATTGCTTGGAATTTCCCAGCTTATTTATCGGATGATGTTAAGCCTTCTTATAAAACTGGTGACTACTTCACAGTTAAAATGGGTTGGTACAACGGAGTAGATGGCAATCCAATGAAGATTTATCGTGTTCTCGATAATAACTCATTAGTTCGCTACAAAACTATGTATCCAATTCCAGTAAATAACGGCACTCTTAACGAAGCTGTATGGAGTACTGATATTAATTCAGTATACGAGCCAGGTCGTTACATTGCTGTTGTGAATATTGATGGCAATTTCTATCAAAGTAATATCTTTACAATCAACAAGTAATACGTTTCTGTCCTGAGTATGACAGAATAAACTACTCTCTTTCATCTAAGACCTCACATAATTGAACTCATAAACTATTATATTCCTGAGGAGGAAACGGATTATGAAAAAATTATCGAAGGTAGTATTAGCAGGAGCTTTAGCTTTAGGTGGATTTACAGGTTTAGCGGCACTGGATGCAAAGCCAGCGGCAGCAGCGGAAAATGTACAGAAAGCACCGACGGTTGACAACTGGCCTTTCAAAACCCTCTATGAATTAGCAAAAGGCACGACTGCATTACCAGATTTTTGGATTAATCAGTTCAAACCTGCTTATTACACAGGTGATACATTAACATTTAGTACGAATTGGGTAGACCAAGCATCTGGGAACGCATTGAAAATTTATCGTGTATTAGATGATAAGGAATTGACGTTAGCTCGCTATCAAACACTTTATCCTAACAAAGATTGGAATGGAACTGAGTGGAGAGCTGCATATAGAACACCTATCACTTCTGTTTACGAGAATGGTAGCTATATTGCAGTTTTAGATGTTGATGGCACTTACTATCGTAGCCAGGTCTTCACAATCAATCAATAGTAATACCTTCCTAAGCAAGACGGTATAAACTGCTTACCTTCATCTTAGATACTACAGTGATGATTTCATACATAAAATACAATTATCAAGTCGGCGGAAGGCACCTTATGGCGTCTTTTTTTGGTACATTAAAAAGCCTCGCCATCCTATGGAGATGGTGAGGTGCTTATGTATATTATTCACTATCTTGTTTTCTCTAATACTTTCTTCTTGATTGAACATCTATTGCGTTGCAAACATTGCAAAAAGAATCATTACTACAATTACAAGTACGGAAAAAACATAGACCATACTACTAGTACCTTCCTTATTTTGCTTGTTCTCTTCTTTCATCCGTTGTACAGCATAAAAGAAATCACATATAGCAGAAAAAATTTCTAACAATATCTGCATAACTTATTTGCCTCCCCTTATAATATATGTGCAGTATTAATTAACTAATAATTTCCTTATATATTATATCAGTTAGGGTCCATGGAAGAATAACTAATTATTTTTATAAATTAATGTATTAATCAATATGGCATTAATACAGGATAGTCCAAGTTAGAGGAAGGCACCTTAGGGTGTTTTTTTTATAAAAAAGAACTCCTAAAACGCCTTAAATTAGTCAACTTCAATATTACTCTTTTTTATTAGTTTGTTTTAACTTAATATATTAATTTTAAGTTAAAAATTTGTTATAATTAGTAAATGATTATATTAATTAGATGGAGAGGATACAATATTATGGGTTATAAGTTTCGTAGAATTATCCAAGTTTCCCCGGGTGTGAAAATTAACTTTACACATACAGGTATGGGAGGGAACTCCATTCCACCTGAATCAAGAACAACAACTTATATACCTGGAACTGGAATCTCGTATATGCCACGAATATCTGAGTCAAACAACTATTATATACAACGAGGGTATCAAGGACCAAACACTTCCTATCCCACTATGGATGAACAAGATTACAATACGGTAAATGCATTTGAGCCAGTAAAAGAAACCCAAACTTACCTTGTTACTGCTTTTCGTAAAAAGGATAATCAAGTAAACTCCGTAGGTAGAAAACTAATGAAACCACTTTCCATAATTACAGGCGTTTTTGCGGGCCTATTCTTAATTATGATGCTTATTATACCTGCTCTAATCATGGCATTCTTTTCTTTCCTATGCTATAAAAATATAAAAACACCATTTGCAGTTGTATGCCCAGAATGTGATGCTGAAAATCTATTCATTTTTGAGGAAGAGAAGATTACTTGTCGTAAATGTGAGAGCACTCTTATAATCCAAAAATAAATAATTCTCAAATTAACGGCTTTTTTATTGGAAAACTAAAGTCTTATCTACCTAAAAGGAAGGCGCCTTATGGCGTCTTTTCTCTATTTTCAAAAGGACCTTCTCAATTCATTCTTGAAAACATAAGGTAAAGTGAACCCATTAAAATCCATGGAATGAACCCTAGTTTTACCCTCTAATCTAAAGGAGGCACTATTGTTATGGGATATGGTGGTAGTTGTGGCGAAGGCTGCGGTTTCGCTGGAGGATTCGCTTTATTAGTTGTATTATTTATTCTATTAATCATTATCGGATGCAGTTGTTTCTGCTAAAAACTATTGGAAAAGGCACCCTTATATGGGCGCCTTTTTGTATATTAAAAACCTACCTATTTTCATAGGCGGGCTAAATATAATTTTGCACAATTGAGTTATAGCAAAATCATTTATATTGAAAGTAATTAAAATTAACTTAGTAATCCTAATACCTTAATAATCTCAATTGTTTTATTATCTTTTATTTTGAAATAAAGCCTTTTCCCTATACGTTCACTAATTACAATATTTCCAGAGGCTAATTTACGCAAATGTTGTACAATCAAATCCTCTGTAATTCTTGTTTGCTTACTTAAATCAGAAACTGACAACGATCCATATGTAATCAATTTACAAACAATTGATAAGCGAGTAGAATTCCCTAATAACCCTAAAACTTTTATACTTTCGGTATAGAAACTAAAATCCATATGAAAAGCATGTAACAGATCTTCCAACCTCCTAAAATAAGATGAATATCAACCAAAATATCTTAACATAAAAATAGTAAAAAACGCCCCAAAATATACCAATTATTCATTGAGAAAAATGATACTTGAATGGGAGTCCAATACATATTCTTAGAATTAAAATGATTCAAATCGGAGGAAGGCACCTTTGGGTGCTTTTTTATTTATGGATTTTATTAGAAAATATTTGAAATATAATACAGTAGATTATATTATTATGTGTGTATGATTTCTGGTTTTAAAAATTAATAGGGGGAAACAATAATGAAGTTAGGAAAATTAGCATTAATTGGGGCGTTAACTTTTAGCGGTTTTACTGCAATAGAAATGAGTAAGCCTACCTCACAAGCAGCTGCAGCTTACTCAGATCCACTTAATGATGATTGGGGATTTAAAACCATTGTGGATTTACAAAATTCAGAGGAAAGTACATATCAACCAGATTGGAAGATTGGGAATTTCATAACTGGTGATACATTTTACTTAACACAGCACTTTGGTAGAGAACATTTTGGTGCGCAAATGAAAATTTTTAAAATCCACACAAATGGTACCCTAGAACGATTCCAAACAATAGAACCAGAATTTATTCCTGGAACAGAAATTTGGCAAACCCCTATCACAGATAGCTATACAAGCGGTACTTATGTCGCTGCAATTAAATATCGTGGTGAATTCACGTATTCAAATCCATTTACAATCAATTAGGGATGTAATAAATTGAAAAAAGGCTCACTTGGGTTTCTTTTCTTCTGTACATTATATCTATTACGTGCTCATTGATTTTTTATGTACGTTTGATATAATTACTGTAGTAGTATTACAGTAATAGCTTGTGTATATAATAAAAGAAGAGATGCGCTAACATCTCTTCTAATAACTGCTACCGTCAGGGTGGTGGTTATATCATTTATTTTTTACGAAACCCACCCTTTTGCTTTGGACGGCGACGAGGAGTGGGTTTTTTGTTATCTTTTTCTAAAATTTGTTTCCTAAAAACATACGCAGAAACTTCACGTACAATGGCTTTCACAAATTCTTTTAGAAGCTCAAACAAAAACTCCATAGGTATATCACCCCCTTTCCTTCCAAATGGAAAGAAGGGATAACCAATCACCCTCACAATATACAGTTAATCCTATTCTATCATACTAGTACAATCTCACCAATATAAAAAAGACCACCATTACTGGCAGTCCTTTTTAGGTAGTTTTAGAAATCAAATTATAACATATTAATATATAAATTATAAATATGTTTTTCCAAAAGATACTATAAGTTTTTATAATTCTTGATTTCTAAATTTTCATTACATGATAAATTTTCCTATAAGGATTAATAAATAACATTAAAATTATCAATCGATTAGATTATTAGAAAAAACTGGTTATCCGTATAAACATTTGGTAAAATATAGATATAATTTAAAAGGGTAAAGTTAATATAGATCAACTAAGTAATGCAAAAAAATGTTTTATTGCATAAAAAAGGCTCCATTGCTGGAGCACTCAAAATAAACAAACGAATTAAAACAAGAAACAGACAATTTAACTATACAGACCAAACATAAATAAATCTATATATATTTAAAAATGAATATAAAAACTCTATTTATTGATGCTATAATAGGTTTACTCGATGATTGTTATATTTTTTATGGTTTTCAAGCAATACAATACCTTCTTAACACCAAGTTTACCAGTAAAAGAAGACATCTTAATCG
>Ga0209025_1004111_pt1 | contig 12945 bp, 12 predicted proteins | sample AraplaMF_Col_mLB_FD_184256 | JGI IMG/M metagenome (GOLD analysis project Ga0209025, IMG submission 184256) | Arabidopsis root microbial communities from the University of North Carolina, USA - plate scrape MF_Col_mLB (SPAdes) (version 2) | ecosystem: Host-associated > Plants > Roots > Endosphere... | reverse complement strand
GCGCGCCCAGGCCCTTGAACACCAACTTTCCCGCTTGGGTGATCTTGCGGCCAGCGTAGAAGCCGCCTTGGCCCGAGTGAAACCCACCGGGACTCCGCCCCCCCGCAAAAAGACCAGCAAGACGCGTGGGCGTAAGCTCAGCTGATCCTCTCCGTCGCCTCGGCCCGGTGTATGGGGATCTTCCTTGAAACGAGGCATGCATGAGAACACTCTTTGAAATCTGCATGGCTAGAGGCTTGCTAGGCGCTCAGATTTCGCGAAGGAGGCTAATAGGCCGCGGAGCGGCCTCAGCGTTGTTTGGTTTCAGGAGCAAACAAACACTTAGCGATCCATCTAGCGGAGAGCACGCAACGTGGAATCCCTGGACTGCGCAGACGGGAAAGACACATACCTATGAGTGCGTCGGCACAACGGTGTACATGCCTAACTGCGGGGAACTGACATCGAGAGTGCGGCGCCCGAACACCAAGAGTACGCAGACCAGTCTTTCCTTGAGTCGCCTTGAACAGGAAATGTCACGGCTTTAGCGGCCGGGATGTAACAGATTTACCGATCCCGCCAATTAGGCCGCTAGGGCGGGTCGGGAAGGGCCCACGCGACGGGCCTTAATCAGCAAATAGAGGGCTGCCCCGACCAATAGCCCACTTCGCATAATGCATATTATGTCAACTCGACGCCGGGACTGGCGCGGGCGCCTTACTGAGGCCTTGGCGCGGTGTTTCCTTACAAAACTCGCCCTCTTCTTGGCCGATATCCCGGGTCAACGCCTCATGCCCCCGGGAGCGCCTGCATGAACTTTGACTTTGAAGACGAATGGTACGGGTGGCGGCTGCGAGGCCGCCAACTCGTTTCTGAGGATGGCCAACGGATGACGATCGAGCGACTCCGCGGCCTAATGTGGCGCGACAAGATGGAATTACGCCTCGCAGGCTACGCAAGCCGCCGAAAGGCTGAGGAAGCTTGCCGAGCGACCAACAAGAACCAGGTGCTCAAAGTCGTGGTGATCGACCTGGTCACGTATCGCCAGCACGGGGTAGCCGCGTCCTAGTCGCACTGGTGTGGGGAGTCGCAGCTGGATAGGCTTCAGGCTGCTTTTCCGCAGGTCGCTCGACGGCTGATCAACGCAGTTCGTCGGGAAACCCTTGCGGACTTCCCGACCGACCCCGCGGGCAGGATTACTTCGCGGCCGCGCGAGCCGCCTGGATGATCACCTTCGCTACCTCTTCCGGGCTCGACACCATCGGCACGTGGCTGGTCGGCAACTCGGTGGTCGTGGCGCCGATCTTCTTCGCGAGCGCACGCTGCGCACCCGGGTCGATCATGCGGTCCTGGCCGGCGACGATGTACCACGACGGCTTCGCGGTCCACGCGGCCACGGTGACAGGCTGTTCGAAGTTCGCACCGCGCACCGGCCCCTGAGTGGCGTGGATCAGGTTGGCTTCGGCGGCGCTCACGTCCTGGGCGAAATCGCGGGCGATGGCATCGGCTGGCAGAGTGAGGAAACCGTCGGCGTCGGCGATGAAGTGCGCGAAGCCCGGAGGCGCCGGGAAGCCGGTGGTGTCGGCGGCCGAGTGGGCGCCGAGCGTCGGTGCGAAGGCCGCGACGTAGACCAGCGACTTCACCTTGGCGTTGCCGCCGGCCTGGGTGATGACCGCACCGCCCCAGGAATGGCCGACCAGCACGACCGGACCGGTCTGGGCGTTGATGATGCGGTTGGCGGCGGCGACGTCGTCGTCCAGCGAGGTCAGCGGGTTCTGCACCGCGACCGCGTTCAGGCCTTGGGCCTGCAGCAGCGGGATGACCTTGTTCCAGGACGAACCATCGGCGAAGGCGCCGTGCACCAGGACTACGGTCGGGCGGGTGTCGGCGATCGGAGCAGGGGTCGCGGCGGTGGCGGCGGCGCTCAGGCCGAGGGCGGAGGCAAGGACCAGCGGGGCGAGGAAGTTCATGGCGGAGTTCCTTGGGAGTGAGTGGGCCGGGTCGTTCCCGGTGAGGCCACTATCCCGGAGTCGACCGCACGTCATGTGCTGTAAAGTCCAGAAAACTTGCCATGGAGTCCAAACATGACCGACAGGCTCGATGCCCTGCTGGGCAATTTCTCGGTGCGGGCCACGGTCCGCAACACAGGAACCATCTGCGGCACCCATGAATTGGCGACAGAAGACGGCTTGGGCCAGCTGCACCTGGTCAGGCGCGGCACTGTGGTCGTGCACCACTCCGTGGGCAAGTCGATCACCATCGATACGCCTAGCCTGCTGCTGTACCCGCGGCCCTGCGGCCACCGCTTCGTGGTGGAAGGCGAGGAAGGCGCCGACCTGGCCTGCGCGGCCCTGGGCTTCGAATCCGCCACCGAAAATCCGCTGGTGTCCGCGCTGCCGGCCTACCTGTGCCTGCCGTTGGACCAGCTGACGGGCGCCCGCCTGCTGCTGGACCTGCTGTTTGAGGAAGCCTTCGAACAGCGCTGCGGTCGCCGCGAAGTACTGGGCCGCCTGTTCGAACTGGTGCTGATCCAGGTGCTGCGTCACCAGATGGAAAGCGAGCAGTTGCAGACCGGCCTGATGGCGGGCTTGGCGCACCCGCGCCTGCGGCGCACGATCACCGCGATGCACGAACGGCCGCGTGAGGAGTGGACGCTGGAAGCGTCGGCGGCGGTGGCGGGCATGTCGCGCAGTTCGTTCGCGCAGACGTTCCGCACCACGGTCGGATGCACGCCGGGCGAATATCTGCAGCGGTGGCGGATCCTGCTGGTGCAGAAGGGGTTGCGCGGCGGCAAGCCCTTGAAGGTACTGGTCGATGACGCCGGCTACGCCAGCGAGTCGGCGCTGTCGCGGGCTTTCAAGGCGCAGGTGGGGGTAACGCCCAGGGAGTGGAAGGGGCGAACTAAAGTGCAGCGCAGGCCTGACTAGTCCGCTAACCGCCACAAGCGGACAGTCATGTGTCGCGCGCGCCCAGATTGCCAGGAGTATGGATTCGCCAGTCGGAAGCGGACATTACCACCAGCTCGAACGCCCCGCCCGACTCTATGACCGCTATCGGCCAGAAGCGGACATCCCCGCCGTCATCCGGTCTCTCCTGGCGCATGGAGACGCACTAATTGCCCTTGCATGCCACCGCGTGTTCGACCAACTCGGCTGTCCAGTCCTCGGCAAACGCAAAGCACCTCTCGGTGACGTATTCGCTGCCACGAGCGTAGACGGGCAACACCGCAGGACCGGACGCGATATCCGGAACTGTCGTGCGCCATGCAGCCAAGCAGGCGTCCGGATCTGGATGCGTACGAATCAAAGCCCGTAGTGCCATGCGAAGGACAAGAACCTGAGCCTGCAAATCGCAAAGCGCTTCCTCCGTCAGTCGGTCCATAGGCGCCCACCAACATTGAGGTAAAGAAAGCGCCCCGCCTCTGCGGGGCGCTACTAGATCAGTTGTTGAAGGTTGATCCCACCTGGATGCGGCGAGGGGTCGTCTCGGGACGCTTCGGGATCATGATCTGCAACACGCCGTTGTGACCGGTCGCCGTAATCCCTTCAGGGTCGGCGCTATCGGGGAGGGCAAAACGGCGGTGGAAGCTTCCGTGTTGGCGCTCGATGCGGGAGAAGCGTTCGCTTTCTTCGATCTCGGAGGTACGCTCTCCCTTAATGGTGAGCAATCCCCTATCCATCTGAACATCGATGTTCTTGGGGTCCACGCCGGGAATATCGGCATAGAGGATGAAGCGGTCCTGCTCTTCCTTGATGTCTACTAACGGAATCCATTGGCTTGTCACGACTGACGATTCGTCCCTGGAGCCGCCTTGCAAAAAGTTGCCTTCAAAAAGGCGATCGATGATTTGACGGACTGGGTCTGTGGTTCCCTGTCCGCCCCACTGCGGAAAGCGAGCCATCTGATTCATCGCATCTCTCCCAAAAAGCGTTGATCTCCGGATGTGGCAGGTCCCATCCGGGCTGAAAAATAGCGCGCCGACGCGTCTTTTCAAGCGGGGGATGCAGGTCCGTTGGCGATTCTTAAGGGTCGTCAAAAGTTCGTAGAAATCACCCTTCAGGAATGTCCGCCGTGGGCCGAAACCGTTCCCAGCGCTCAGGCAGTCCGGACCGATCAGTTGGTATAGTCTCGATTCTGGCGGCAGTACGCCGCGCCCACGCCGACGGCCATGGATCCAATTTCGCTTGAAGACCTCGCTTTACTGGAGGTGTTAAAAAGGATCTCTCAGCACACTGCGCTGACCGATGATGACTCCGTCGTTCGAGACCGGCTCATCGAGAGCGGATTGGTGGTTGAGGACGAGGAAGGACTGGGTCTGACGTCGGCCGGCATCGAGATGTGCAAATCCCTCCAACATCGGGCTGCCGCCGATGCGCAGGCTGCCAAGATTCTCCAGCAACGCGAGAGCGGCGACCAAGCCCCGGCGGGTTAGGGAGCGCTGGTTGTTCGGAATCCCTCGTTCAGTGAGCAGGATGGCGACGTCGGCACCCGTCTCGCCTCCGAGATCAATGTCCAGCACCGCCACAGCAATTGATGGCTCCCGATTGATATCCGTGATGCCTCCCGTCCGGGTCCTCGACCTGCAAGGTTCGCGATCGTGGATGCACTTTCCCCAACGGTGGCGATGTCCACTTTGGGAGGCGGACATTGGCACTGGCCGAGCCGACCGCCCTACCCCAATGACCGCTATCGGCCACAAGCGGCCATTCGCCAACGCCTGAATTAAGCCGAGCCGCGAAGGGGCTTCGGCTTGAATGAATTGTTAGGGCTCAACCAGCCGGAATGAATCGCCCTGCGTGGCGAAGGCTTGGCCGAAGGTGCATGCCCCTTGCGTCTTAGCATACGGCACATAGACCGATACCGACTCACCTGAGGTGTGCGCCAGCCTGACGCAGATCGCATCGGACTTTTCCGCGCCACCAGGCGGAACAACCAGCATGTCTATACAGACGCCGGCGGCGTATATGGAGCCAGTGGCGGCCGACTCCCGGAATACGCTCTGCAACAAGTCAACCATATCCGCAGATTGTGGGTGCTCAGTGCCGAGGTCGCCTGCCACTTGAGCGATCTTTCCCGTTGGATCCATTGAGACGCCAAAGGGAATGAACTCTCCGTGGGCAATGAGCATGTACTCGGCAAAGCTAAGTGCCTCATTGAATAGTTGGTTGAGATCTGAGGACGCCACAATTGAGCCCTAACTACCTAATAGACGGACCCGTGGGTCCGGTTATACGTCCAAGGACATACGCCGGCGGACGTGGCATAACTGCTTGATTCGCCCTGAGATTACGGAACTGAGGTCCGGCTAACAAGCCGATGTATAACCGGACCCAGCGTGTTTGATCGGGTGGCCTAGCCAATGACCGCTATGGGTCGAAAGCGGACATCAGCATCGACCCTGCCCACTGGGCGGCGAGTTTGAGAGTTGATCCGGCAGCCCGAGTCGTGGCCGGAGAGTTGGCGAGACCACGTTTGAACTTCGCGCGGGTTCGCTGCGCGTGCGGCGCCCGAGGACGAATCCTTGGCATCCATTTGGACGAGCAATCCGGCCGGGTCGTCGACCTGAGCGAGCCGTCTGTGTGATGCCCTGAGGCACCTCGCAATGCGTGTGCGCGGCTGCCAACAGGACGAAAGTCATGCGGCGAAAGGATTAGCCGGGTCGCCTTGACGGAACGGTTAGGATTGGCGTTGCGCCAGGGGAACAAGCGCAAAGCCCAACAACGAACTCGATCGGATACCCCACGGAGGGCCGAAGCGGTGCGCTATTTGCTGGCAATTTTGCTGGGCGTGTCCAGTGCTCTTCTGTGCGCGGCGCCGGCCTACGCACTGGATCCTGCTGTCGGCATCACGCAGCTAAGACACACCCGCTGGATCGCGGAGGATGGCGTGCCGCTGGGGATCTACGCGCTCGCGCAGACACCGGATGGCTTCCTGTGGACCGGCAGCGACAGCGGGTTGCACCGTTTCGATGGCGTCCGATTCGAAGTGATGCCGGAACCTGCCAAGGGCTCGCTGGTGAGCGAACCGGTCTCGGCGCTGCTGGCGGCACGCAACGGGGACCTGTGGATTGGATACCAATCCGGTCGGATCGCCGTGTTGCGCGACGGAAAACTGATTGACCGCTCACCGGGTGTCAGCGGCGACCGGTGGGTCTACCGGTTCCTGGAAGACCAAAGCGGAGCGATCTGGACGGTCACAGGCAACTCGAACCATCCGCTGATGCGTTATGCCGCGGGTCGTTGGGAAAGCATCGGACAGTCATGGGGCGTGAAGCGCGACTTTGCCTGGGCGATCGCCGAGAGCAAGGACGGAAGGATTTGGCTGCCGGATCGATCCTCGACCCTGGTCCTGGCGCCCGGCGAACACCGCTTCCGCAACGTGGGAATAGCCGCTCCCAGCAGAGAAGGCGCCAATGAAGGCCTTGCCGCCGACGGTTACGGACACATCTGGCAGTCGAGCAATGTAGATGGCACGCGCCGACTGCCCACGGGACCGCTGGCACGACCCGAAGAGCCACCCTTCGCTTCCATCCCGGTGGCGTCGGCAACGCACTCGTACCGGGTGATCCTGTTCGATCGAGATGGTTCGATATGGGGTGTCACTTATTCGGCAGGCATCTTCCGGATCGCCCAACCCGCCAGCCTGTACCGCGGCGCCAAGCCCGTCGAGGAAACATTCACTGCGAAGGAAGGCCTGTCATCCGATCGCGCACTGGCGATCCTGGAGGATCGCGAGGGCAACATCTGGGTGGGAACCAGTGCGGGGCTCGATCGGTTCACCCCGGCCAATGTCCGCCCCATGACCGATGTGCCGCCCTACTCCCGCTACGGCTACATCTTGATGGCTGCTCGCGACGGAACCGTCTATGCGGCGGATTCGGACAGCTTGTATGCGACCTCCGTGCAAGGCACGACTGTCAGGGTCCTTGGCGACCTCGCGAATCCGCAGGCACTCTGCCAGGATGCCGCGGGAGTCATCTGGTTCGCGACGGGTGATGCCTTCTTTCGTGGAGAGGGCCTTCGCTTCGAGCGCATCGTCACCGACAAGCATCCCGGCTTCCTGGACTGCGTGGCCACGCCGGATGGGCGCCTCTGGTTCAATCGCACCCGTGGCGGACTCACGCGGTACGAGGACGGCAGCTGGATCGAAAGCCTTCGCGCCGGCCCGGACGGGCCGCAAAAGATAACGGTCATGATTGCGTACCGGAACGGGCTGCTCGCGCATGTGCGTTCGCAAGGCCTGGTCTACATGGATCCTCCCGAAACGCATCTCGTTTGGCCGGCGGACCAGATTCCGGGCGGAGAGATCACGCGGTTGCAGGTACGGGGTCAGGACGTACTGGTGGGCAGTGCGGGCGGTTTCGCTCGACTCCGCGATGGAAAGATATCGCTCCTGAAGCGCGATGATGCCTGGCTGCAGGGGGTTGTCGGGATAGCGGACGATCGCCACGACCACGCCTGGCTGCTGTCGCGCGCAGGGATCGCAAAGGTTTCCTGGCACTCGCTTGCTCGCAGCTTCGACGATCCAAAGGCTCCGCTGGATGCAAAGGTGTTCGATTTCGACGACGGCCTCAGGGCGCCTGCCGTAACTGGCTACTCGAGCAACAGTGCCGCAGAGGGTGGCGATGGCACGTTGCGGTTCCTGACGACCGACGGAATTGCACAAGTGCAACCCGCCCGGCTCTCGCGAAACCTGTTGCCTCCGCCTGTCAGGATCACTGGTTTGGCGTTCGGGTCGCATCGGCTGCGGGACCCCTCTTCAACCACCCTGCCCGCGGGCGCGTCACGCGTCGAGATCGACTACACCGCCTTGAGCCTGACGATTCCAAAGCGAGTGCGGTTCCGTTATCGCTTGGCCGGTGTGGACGACGATTGGGTGGAGGCCGGCAACCGGCGCCAGGCGTTCTACACCAACCTGGAGCCCGGCGACTATCGCTTCCAGGTCATCGCCGCCAACAACGACGGCGTGTGGAATGAGCAAGGCGCGTCGTTGGCCTTCAAGGTGATGCCGACGTTCATGCAGTCGATCTGGTTCAAGGGGCTGGTGGCTATCGCCCTGGCATTGGCGCTGTGGGCGCTTTACGTGTTGCGGCTTCGCTACGCTACTGCGCGTCTGCGCGATCGCTTCGACGCGCAGATCGTCGAACGCACCCGCATTGCCAGGGACCTGCACGACACCCTTCTGCAGGGAATGCAGGGCATGCTCCTCAGTTTCCAGGCGCTCGCCTCGAAGCTGCCGCACGATGCCGCCCTGCGCCAGCAGATGGAGCGCGTGCTTGATCGCACCCAGGAAACCATCCGCGAAGGGCGTGACCGGATTCATCTGCTGCGGGACCCCGAGGCAAGCACCATGGACCTCGCCGAGTGCCTTGGGCGGCATGCGCAGGAGCTGGCAGCGGAACACCAGCTGCTGTGTGACGTTTCCGTGCCCTTCCCTCCCCGCCCCCTCCAGCCCGTGGTGTACGAGGAACTCAGGCAGATCGGACGCGAGGCCATCACCAATGCCTGCCTTCACTCGAAAGGCACGCGCGTCGACATCGGCCTGACATACATCGATGACGGCGTCGTCCTGCTGGTCCAGGACGACGGCATGGGAGTTGCAGAGGATCGACTTGGCGTGGAGCGCCATTGGGGCATGAAAGGCATGCGCGAACGCGCAAGGCTGATCGGTGCAACGATGTCCGTCGCCGCCCGGCCGACCGGCGGAACCGAGGTCAGGGTCGGGGTCGGTGCCGACAAGGCCTATCCGAAACACTGACTCCTGCGTATCCGGGAAGCCGCCGTACGGGCGTGCTTCCCGGCTTGTTGCGTCACTAGTGCTTGCCGTCGACGCTCAGGTGTCCGGGGCCGAATGCGACGATCTGGAGAAGTCCACCTGCGATGGCGAGATTCTTCAGGAAATGGATCAACTGGCCCTGGTCGCCGATATCGTGGTGAAACGCGACCGCGGCGGCAACCGAGAAGGTCGCCAACACAGTCGCGACCATCCGCGTCTTGTATCCAACGATCAGCAGGACAGCGCCGAGGATCTCGATGAGCACCGCCATTCCGTAGCAGAACTCCGGCAGCGGCAGGCCGGCCGATGCGATGTAGGCGAGCGTGCCGCCCGGGTTGGCTAGCTTGGAGATGCCTGAAAGCAGGAACACCACGCTCAACAGCAAGCGAGCGCACAGTGCGGCGACCGCGATCGAGGAGCCCTGCATTGTCGGAGTAGCTTCGGGGGTAAGCGTGAACTGAGTGGTCATTGTCGGATTCCTGGTGAATGGGTGCCCTACCAGCGAAGCATGGGCAGCGGATTGAGTGGATGCGTGAGCATCCGTTTGAACGACAGCTTCACAAGCAAACGATGGAAACCATGGCCCGGAAACATGTTCATGACGGGGGCCACGACACAGCGCTTCAGGCCGAAACGGATCCTGCCTTTCGATACATCGACCCAGTCCGCCCTCCGGAATGTCTCGACACTGGAATGTCCGTGTGGATCGCACGGGGTCAGCTTGTGGTGGTGGTCGATCATCGCCTCGATTTCTTGCGACCACTCCGGGTGCCCACACTCGTCCAGGTAGGCGTTCGCCATTGCGATGGACGGCGCCAGATAGTCGAAGGTGCCTGCCGACCAGATCCCCAGGTCGTGATAGGCGGCTGCGATGGCGAGCTTGTCCAGGTCGACGGGGTCCTGGCTCAGCAGGCAATGGAAGTTGACTACCCGGTACGCGTGATTGCGGTACGCGCTGAACGAGCTGCCCAGCGTTTCAGCGTGCCGGTCGAGCAAGGCGTCCAGACAGGGAACATTGACCAGCATCTCCGCCACTCCCGATCCCGAACTGCGCCTGGTCAATCTACGGGGAGCTCGATGGCTTCGAATCCACCATCCTTGCCTTCACGCCCTCCCCCATCCGGGGGAATGACGAACCCTGCTCCGCGACTGACGCTCTTCGACGCTTCGCGCGGCGGCCGCCGGGGTTGTAATCTCCCGTCAACGAGCGGCGCCGACGGCCTGTTCGTCCCCCGCCCTGAGCTCGACTCCCATGCCGATACGTGTGCTGACCATCGACGACCATCCTGTCCTGCGCGAAGGCATCGCGGCGATGCTGTCGAACGAAGCAGACTTCGAAGTGGTGGGTGCCGCATCGAGCGCCGAGTCGGGACTGGAAGCGTTTCGCAGGCTGCTTCCCGACATCACGCTGATGGATCTGCAGATGCCGGGCATGGGCGGACTGGAAGGACTGCGCGCGCTACGCCGCGAGTACTCCGGGGCCCGCGTGGTCATGCTCACGACCTTCCGGGGCGATGCGAACGCGCGCGATTCGATGGCGGCCGGCGCGGCCGGCTATCTGCTCAAGAGTGCGCTGCGCGATGAAATGCTGGATTGCATCCGCAAGGTCCATGCCGGTGGGCGGTATGTTTCCGCAGAGGTATGCGCGGACGTCGCCAACCACTTGGGCAACGAACTGCTGACCCCGCGCGAGCTGCGCATTCTCCAGCTCCTGTTCGAGGGCAAGGAGAACAAGCGCATCGCCAACGACCTGAGCATTTCGCTTGAGACGGTCAAGTCGCACCTCTCGCGCATTTTCGAGAAGCTCGGTTGCCACAATCGAACCGAAGCGATCCGCATCGGCATTCGTCGGGGCATCCTGAACCAGATGACTCCCTGAGCCAATCGCCGACCTTAGGCGAACGACCTCCCCCGAACAGGGGGTACGCGGTCACCCCTCATGCGTGTTCTGCTCGACCGCCGAGGTTTCCTATCGTGTCGGGGCCAGGCGGATCTGCAAAAAGACCCCGCCGGCCTCCCCCACGTGGCACGCAGGTGCCTTCAGCAGACCAGGCAACGACCATGCCAAACGACGATCGCGTGAACACCATCGATCAAGGCCGCCGCACCGTCGTGATCGGCGGTACCGTCCTGGCCGCCGCCTCGCTCCTCCCACTCGTCGGGTGCTCTTCGTCCGACGCTCCGCAGGCGACGCAGTCAGTTTCCTCCCCTCCTCCCTCCGATGCAGGAATCACCAAAGCCATGAGCACCTTCACCACCAAAGACGGTGTCGAGATCTACTACAAGGACTGGGGAACCGGGCCTGTCGTCGTCTTCAGCCACGGCTGGCCGCTCGATGCAGACAGCTGGGAATCGCAGATGTTCCACCTCGCATCCAACGGCTTCCGCTGCATCGCGCACGATCGCCGGGGCCACGGCCGCTCCAGCCAGCCCTGGGACGGCAACGACATGGACCATTACGCCGATGACCTGGCGCAGCTGCTGGACAAGCTCGACGTGAAGGACGCGATGCTGGTGGGCTTCTCCACCGGCGGTGGTGAAGTGGCGCGATATGTCGGTCGCCATGGCAGCAAGCGGGTGAAGAAAGTCGCGCTGGTATCTGCCGTCCCGCCGCTGATGGTGAAGACGGACAAGAATCCCGGCGGCCTGCCGCTGTCGGTGTTCGACGGTATCCGCCAGGGGCTGCTCAAGGACCGCTCGCAGCTGTTCATCGATATCCCGTCGGGTCCGTTCTTCGGCTACAACCGCCCCGGTGCGAAGCCGTCTCCCGGCGTGATAAATGCCTGGTGGCTGCAGGGCATGCTGGGCGGGCACAAGAACACGTACGACAGCATCAAGGCCTTCTCGGAAACGGACTTCACAGAGGACCTGAAGCGCTTCGATGTGCCCACGCTGATCATCCACGGCGACGACGACCAGATCGTGCCGATCGATGCAGCAGGGCGCGCGTCCGCGAAGCTGGTCAAGGACAGCAAGTTGATCGTCTACGAAGGCGCTCCCCACGGCATCACCGACACACATAAAGATCGCCTCAACGCCGATCTGCTGGCCTTCGCGAAGTCCTGACCTCGCACCTGGTGCAAAGGCCGAAGCCGTCACCGCCGGAGAATCCGACATGCTCAACATCTCACCGATCGGAATGTTTCACACCGCCATCGCCCTGGTTGCGGTGTTCTTCGGCGTCAGGACATTGGTCAGGTACGGCGAGATTGGCATGCGGACGCGTTCCGGCTCGGTCTATGTCTGGGCGACGGCGGCCACCGCTGTGACCGGGCTTTTCATATACCGCCACGGTGGGTTCGGAGTTCCGCACGTGCTGTCCATCCTGACGCTGGTCGTGCTGGCGGTCGCTGCCGCGGCCGAGCGGTTCGGTGGCGTCGGAATGGCGCGTTACGTGACGGTGCTCGGCAACTCGCTGACCCTGTTCTTCCATCTGATTCCAGGACTGACCGAGACCGGTACTCGCGTTCCGATAGGCAGCCCGGCATTCACGGGCCCGGAAGACCCCTTGCTCCGGGCGATCGTCGGCGCTGGTCTGGTGGTGTATCTCGCAGGCGCCACGCTGCAGGCCCTGCGCATACGCCGTGCGCTCACAACGGTCGCCGCGACCTGATGTGTCCCTGGAAGGGACTTCCGGACAAGCACTTGACCGACCGACCCCCATCGAAAGGTGTGCTGCGATGAAGACCAACCTTGCTGCTGTGCTGCTGGCGCTGGTGTGCCCGCTTGCTACCGCGCAAACCGCGAATCGCCATGTGCGAGTCGACACGCGCCCGTTCGTGACGCTTCCGGAGGACTTCCGCCACCCGGAGGGCCTGGCGACCAACCCGGAGTCAGGGGACGTGTATGTCGGCTCGTTCGACAGCCGCGAACCGGCCGCTGCCCGCAGGAACCAGATCATTCGGCTGTCACCCAAAGGACAGCTGCTGGCCCGCGCTGACCTGGGCCCGACGCCGATCACAGGACTGGCGTACGCAGGCGATGCGATCTATTTCCTCAACTTCGGTGCATCGAAGCTGCAGCGATTGCCGGGAAACTTTTCTACTGACCAAGCCCCTGAGGACGTTGCAAGTTTCGGCACCCTGGCGCCGCCAGCGCCCGCCGACAGGTTGGTGGCGAATCCCGATGGCAGCCAGGATCGAATCGTCTATGGTTCAGCGGGATTCCCGGCCATCAACGGGCTGGCATTCG
>Ga0209025_1004109_pt1 | contig 12958 bp, 14 predicted proteins | sample AraplaMF_Col_mLB_FD_184256 | JGI IMG/M metagenome (GOLD analysis project Ga0209025, IMG submission 184256) | Arabidopsis root microbial communities from the University of North Carolina, USA - plate scrape MF_Col_mLB (SPAdes) (version 2) | ecosystem: Host-associated > Plants > Roots > Endosphere... | reverse complement strand
ATCGATGCGGAGCTGAAACGGCGCAACACATGGCAGGGCAAGTATTGGAGGGAGTCATAAGATGGGATTTCTATCCGTACTCGGCTATGCTCAGCAAGTGGTGAAGGAGCGCGTGCAGCCCGGTGAACGCGTAATTGATGCAACGATGGGAACAGGTGTAGATACCTTATTTCTCACCCGCCTAACTGGATCGCGCGGCTCAGTAGCCGCCTTCGATGTCCAGGAAGAAGCACTTGAGCTGACTCGTAAGCGGCTTCATCGTGAGCTGGGCGAAGACGAATGCGCACATGTCAGCTTGCTTCAGGCAAGCCATCATGCCATGAATGAAGTGCTGGGCGAAGAATGGTCAGGTACAACCGCAGCCATCATGTTCAATCTTGGGTATCTGCCTACGAATGAGGCAGATAAGCGCATTATGACCGTCCCTGAGACGACACTTACAGCACTCGACAACGGTTTATCTATGCTGCGTCCTGGCGGAGTGCTTAGTATTGTACTCTATCCTGGACACAGTGGCGGCGATGATGAGGCCGATCAAGTGCGAGCTTGGGCGGAGTCTCTTCCAGCTCGTCTTGGGCAAGCCGTTATTTATCGAATGCTGCAGCGTCCAGATGCACCTTATGTCATTGCGGTAGAGAAACGAAAATAACATCTGATCGCGTGTAGAGCCTTTCCCACTTGGATTGGCAATTGCAGCTTCCGCTTCGATATCTGTCCCACCATCCTGTTCACCATGTTGAAGGAGTTGTTGTGAAATGGCAGTTCGCAAAATGGAACATGTTGGGATCATGGTACGCAATATAGAACTATCCATTCGATTCTATGAGGAAGTCATCGGCTTGAAGCTGAAAGGAACCCTTCTTCATACGAATGGTGTCATTCGCCTCGCCTTTCTCGGATGGGACGGTGCTGACGAAACGGAAGTTGAACTTGTAGAAGGTTATTCTGGAAGCTTAACGGAAGAAGGCAGGGTTCACCATATCGCCTTCACTGTTGACGATATAGAGGCTGAGTTGGCTCGAATGAAGAGCCTGCCTCAAGTTGAGCTTATTGATGAAGAACTGGTTACCTTGCCGAACGGCAGCCGCTATTTTTTCTTTAAGGGTCCGGACGGCGAGAGACTTGAGTTTTTCCAATCAACTAGATACTAGACAACTCGGGAGTGAGAGAACATGACAAGACCTTATCCATTGAAGTTTCAACCAGAATTCAAAGAACGCGTATGGGGCGGCCGTGCTCTGACGCAATTCGGATTGGATTTGCCAGAAGGACATATCGGTGAAGGTTGGATGATCGGCGATCATCCGAACGGTACGACGAAAGTCGTTAACGGTGAACTGGCTGGACTTGGCTTGGACGAAGTACGTGAACAATACGGCAAGGAATGGTTCGGCTCCAAGGGCTTCTCTGAGAAGAACGGCCGATTCCCATTGCTTATCAAGCTGTTGGACTGCAATGATGATCTCTCTATTCAGGTGCATCCTACTGACACGTATGAAGGTCTGCCGCAAGGCGAACTGGGCAAGACAGAGATGTGGTATGTGCTTGATGCGAAGCCAGACGCGAAAATCATTTACGGTTTGAAGGAAGGCATTGATCGCGCAGCAATGGCAGAGGCGATCGAAGAAGGCCGCATTATGGAAGTTCTACAAGAAGTATCCGTCCAGGCCGGGGACACCTTCTACATTCCAGCTGGTACGGTTCACGCGCTGTGTGCAGGTGTCGTAGTCGCTGAGATTCAACAGAACTCCGATACGACTTACCGCCTGTACGACTACAATCGTCCAGGTCTCGACGGCAAGCCGCGCGAGCTGCATATTGAGGATTCCTTGAATGTCATCGCCTACGAAGGCGCGGGCGCAACTCGCATGTCTACAAATGGCGCTGTCGCTAACGAGTGGCTGGTGCTTGCGGAGTCTCCGTACTTCCGTGTAGAAAAAGGCATCGTTGAGAAGCCATGGGCACTCGCAACAACAGAAGAGAGCTTCGTTATTCTTGTTGTATGCGAAGGAACAGGCACACTTACAACTGCTGACGAGCAGATCGCATTCAAAGCAGGCGAATGCTTCTTGCTTCCAGCTAACCTTGGTGAATATACGCTTGATGGCAACTGCACTGTATTGCGCTCTGTTGCTCCTTAATGCACGCATAATTGACTTGGCATCCGGCTCCTTACGGGGAGACCGGGTGCCATTTTATTAGCAAGTGGCCTACACTTACACGTTCACTTGCATTTACACGAGCTCTTTTTCTTTTGAATGGAGGAACATAGATGAATGCGAATAAGGAATATCTAGAAAATCCGGAACCACCACAGTCAACAGATGAATATGATAACAAGCTTATTTCCTATCTCCGCGCGAATCAAATGGCTGCGGAACATCTGCGCCTACATACACTGTGTCATTCCGTTGAGGATGCTGCTCAAGCGGTGCAAGCCGATAAAGCTGATTTTGTTAAAAATGTCTGCATGATCGATGGTGAAGGTCAATTACTTGTAGCCATCGTTAAGGGCGAAGACCGAGCAAGCACCAGCAGAGTTGGCAAGGCACTGCTTATTCCTCCTCCACGCTTGGCGCTCGAACAAGAAATGCTTCAGCTTGCTGGATATCCTGCTGGCGGGATTCCTTCCTTTGGCTTCACAGCCACATTTCTAATCGATCCGAAGGTTTTGGAACAGGAATTCGTATATACAGGTGGTGGCTCCCCCTATTCACTGACGCGAATCTCCGTTCAAGAAATGGTGCGTGTCAATCAAGCTATTGTAGCACGAGTACGAAAATAACTGTCCAAATATACAAATAAGCGCCTAGTGACTTCACTAAGCGCTTTCTCTCATTTTATACAAGACGTGCATTCCGTGCTGCATTCGCGGCGGACATCCGATCGTTTACTCCCATCTTGGCATATAGGCTTGAGATATGATTGCGGATCGTTCCTTCGGACAAATAGAGAGTCTGAGCAATTTCACGGTATTTTTTTCCTTGCGCCAAATAATAGAGCACCTGCTTCTCACGTTCAGTTAATCCGAATGGATCTTCACTGCTTTCTATGCACGGCCCCATACTCCCTGCCGCTTCACTTCGATCCTCAGCGTGATCCATTTGCAATAATTGATCGGCCATCAATCGTGCGATCGGCTGCGATAGGAGCGTTCCCCCTTGATGTACAAGACGGACGCTGGCAAGCAGCTCCTTCGGATGCATGGACTTTAGCAGATACGCTTCCGCTCCCGAATCAATCGCTTGTACGGCATAATCTGATTCCTCAATCGTTGTCAGCAGAATGATCTTCACATCCGGCCATCGCTCCTTCATCACACGAACAGCAGCCAAGCCATCCATTCGCGGCATTCGAATATCCATGAGCACGACATCAGGATACTCGCACTCCATATATTCAATCGCTTCCTTCCCATCCACCGCTGCACCTATGACATAGACATCATCTTCTTGGCTGAATAAATAGCACAAACTCTCACAAAAGAGCTGCTCATCATCAGCAATGAGCAAGCGGATCGGCTGATCGCCCTCTATATGCAACTTGCGCGGAACCTTGCATACAATTTCCATGCCGTTCCCTAATGAAGTACGTACCATTAAGTGCCCACCATAAGCATGCAGGCGATCCTGCATTGATGACAGACCATAGCCAAAGGTTAGCTTCTCATTGCCTAGCCCATTGTCCCGAATCGATAAGCATACTTCTGTCTCGTCATAGACAAGGTTAACCTCGATCGATGATGCTCTACCATGACGCACTGCATTTGTAGCGGCTTCCTGCACACAACGCTCTAATACCATACGGTGTGCATAAGGAATAGAATAGATGATGCCTTCTGTTTTGAGTTTACATGCAATACCAGTTTGATTGCCAAGCGTGTCCAGCAAGTGCTTCAATACCTCATCCAATGTTCGCTCCCCTTCTTCAGAAGGAGCGATATCATGAATGTGATGTCGTATTTTTTCAAAGCTGCTCCGTGCGTGTACAATCACACTCTCAAGCCTACTTTTTGCTTGTTCAGGGTCGTCCCCCATAAGAACCTTGACCGATTCCAACCCCATAACAATCGATGCATGTGAATGACCTAATGTATCATGCAATTCGCCAGCTACACGATTGCGCTCCTCCTGAACGGTAAGCCGCTCCACTTGCTCCGCATATTGACGAATAATATTGAATTGATGCTCATTCTCTTGAAGCAGCTGCTTCATTCTTCGTTGCGAATGCAGAAACACATGAAAGCCAACACCGATCCCGAACAATATGAAATGATTAACAGACGAGTCCAAAGCCTGAAGCCAAGATAACTTGCCACTCCATAAACCAATGAAAGGAAAAAGTCCTACAATCGAACCTCCCCACCATACATTCTTCCTTGACGTCATAAATCCAATGAGAAGTGCGGGCAGCACCATATTGTCGAGATACACAGGCATCGACAAATGCATGGAAATGTTAATGCCTCCCGACAAAATTATTTCCGAGGCAATAAATTTCGACGGGTGAATGCTGCCAGGTCTCCAGAACCACAAAGGCAGCGCAGAACACAATATAAACGGTACGATTGTACGTCCGGTATGAACCGTACTAAAGTCCGGTGATATGGCAATATAAACTGCCCCTGATACAATCCAGAGAATGTATAAGCCCATTAGTGCTGTGTCGATCCAATGCCATTGTCGTTGCTCCATTCACTTGCCTCTTTCCACGTAAGTAACATACTTCTCTAATCACTCAGCCAGATATATTTACGGCATTTTCTACATCCAAGATAGATAGGATATTCATATGACAGCATTTCAGATGTTCCTCACTGGGAGCACCATCCTTATTGTAATATGATAGGCCCATGAAAAAAAGCGAAACCGGAGGAATGCAGCATGTTTTCTAATTTACACAGCCATACAAAAGCACTGATTTACACAGCAATCGTCTTCATTCTAGCTATAGGCGTCAGTATCGTTCCGAACACCAATTCCTTACTTTATATGCTAACTCCAACAGTGGCTGCCTTCATTATGCTCCTGTTCGTGACGAAGGACGGTCGATCGCGATCCGGATGGGCCGCGCTTGGATTACGAAAATATGGGTTCAAATGGTGGCTCCTATGTATCACGGTTCCAGCTGGCATTGTAGCGCTGAGCTATGGATTCGCTTGGGGAGTTGGTGCCCTAGATATCAAGGTTCCCCCCAACTATGCAGGTTATGATTGGTCCGCCTTCCCGTTCGTTGTTGCGATACAATTTGTCAGCGCCGTACTTATCAGCTCACTTGGTGAAGAACTTGGCTGGAGAGGTTATTTGCTTCCGCTTCTTGTAAACAGCTTGGGAGAGAGAAAGGCGTTATTCGCCACCGGCCTGATTCACGGACTATGGCATATCCCGATTATATTGCTGTCCTCCATCTACCACCAAGATCAAAATCCGATTCTCGCATGCCTATTCACTGTCGTATCCTGCCTGTTCCTAGGCCCTGTCATCGGTTATATTCGATTACGTTCATCCAGCGTATGGACAGCTTCTATCTTCCACTCGGCACATAACGTAATGTGGAGTATTCTGCGCAGCCTTGCGGTTCCAGCTTCAGGTATGGCTTTATATGTAGCGGGAGACAACAGCATCGTTGTCATTCTCTGTTATATGCTGCTTACGGTATGGGTCATGAAGCACTTATGTCACCATACCAATGCTCGATCCATAAACACATAAAAACAGTTGATGTTCCAAGAGTGTAGTAACAAGAGAGTTCATGACAGATAAACAAAGACGCCTCCAAAACCACTATACTTGTGGGATGGAGGCGTCTTTGTTCATGCATTTTCATACCCATGCTGAGCTCCGTTCTTCAACTTTGGCATTTTACGAGACTCTTCCTCTGTTTGCCGAACTACGACGTCATATTTTTGGCTTGGGTTAGGATTACTTGCATTAAACCAGGAAAACGGGCTTCGAGCTCATCCTTGCGCAAACAGATGAATCGCTGAGTTCCCTCCATTCTAGTTCGAATAATGCCTGCTTCGCGCAGTACTTTGAAATGATGGGACATGGTGGACTTGGACAGTGATAAATCGAATCCTCCGCAGGTTTGCTCTGGAATGTTCATCAATTGCAGCACGATACTCATTCGAATCGGCTCGCTGAGCGCATAGAACACTTGCGAAAGTTCAATATCTTCGATAGCGGGATGAAATAATGTTCTCATGTCATTATTGTACCGAAATGATTGACATCATTCAATAGTTCGATTACACTCGAACTATTGAACAAAGGTGCGCACCTTCATATTCAGTGAATCTTACCTATATTCACTATCATTTGTAACCTATGAATCATCTCGATTAAGAACGATCCCTTGTGTCCGTCATTGCCGCATGAGATCGCGTATTCATTACAGGAGGCCAGTTACAATGAGCAACACGATGAATCAACCGCATGCCGCATCATCATTCCGTACTATTATGTCTTTATTCTTTGCCACGATGTTCATCATCGGTACAGATACCTTTATCGTATCTCCTATGCTGCCTACACTACGAGAAGTTCTGCACATCTCTGTCGAACAATCAGGATGGCTTATTTCTGCTTATGCACTCGGATACGCCCTTTTCGCTCTCATTGCCGGACCGCTATCCGACAGACTGGATCGCAAGTCTTGTCTCCTCGGAGGGATGCTGGGATTCTCTCTGTTCACAGCATTGTGCGGTTCAACAACAAGCTTCTCCCTCTTATTCGCCTACCGCGCCTTGGCGGGAATTAGCGCGGCAATCGCCTCGCCGCAAATATGGGCATCCATCCCTCAATTAGTAGCACCCCACAAAATCATCAAAGCGATGGGCGCCGCAACTGCTGGCTTAGCCGTCTCGCAATGTCTCGGCGTACCTCTTGGCAGCCTGCTTGCCGCGAGCAGTTGGAGACTGCCCTTCTATGCCATCGGAGTAACTGCGCTGCTCATTACCATCATATTGGCGCTAAAGCTCCCTTCTATCCCATCAGCGACGAAACAACGAAGTTCACTAAGCTCTCTTGGACGACAATATCGCGCCCTTTTCTCGCGCCGCAGCACCACCTTTGCTTTTCTCGGATATTTCTTATATCAGCTAGGTACTTTTTCTACCTTCTCCTATCTGGGGAATTGGCTCGCTGATGACTTCTCTCTTACTGTACAGCAAACGGGACTATTCATCCTTGGCTTTGGGATCGGCAATTTGTTCGGCAGTATTCTCGTCTCGAGGGTGGAACGCACGCTCGGCATTCGGCGAACTGTTACATGTTCACTCCTTGGCATGATTGCGATGTATGTGATCGTAATGACCAGCCATCTTATTGCATTCATTAGTATCGCTTATGCGCTGATCGCCTTGTGCGGCGGCATGCTGTTCCCTCTCTTAATGGGAACTCTTCAGAAGGATCAGCCGAATGCACGTGGAACCGTATCCGCGCTGGCGAACAGCACGATGTATTTCGCAACGATGCTTGGATCCGTTCTGGCTGGTGTTCTCTATGCACGCGTCGCGGGGTTTGCTTCCATCGTAGTTGTTACGATGCTATGCTATACAGCATCCCTGTTTATCTTCCGCAGCCTGCTGCACAGCCCTCAACCGATCAATAGTCAGGTGGCGATGCAGCAGAAGTAGATTCGGCCTGCCTCCTATTCGGTACTAGTAGTGAGGGCTGATGAATCTAGTATGAACTTCACGGCTATCGTCCGCCTATTGCATTCTTTCTCTTTCATCTGGTTTCATTTGAGCTATAATGTTCAATGACACGAAGACACGATAGGGAGAGATCGTTCATAATGAGTCAACGACTGTTATACATAGAAGATGACAAAGAAATCGGAACATGGACAAGCAGTTATTTGCAAGATAAAGGCTATCAGGTGATGTGGCTGCTGTCCGGCGAACATGCACTGGTGCACGCATCTGATAGCGATCTGATCATACTTGATGTGATGCTTCCCGGATTGGACGGCTTTACGGTGGGACAGCGTCTGAAGCGCGAATACCCAAGTACGCCAATCTTGCTGCTGTCAGCCCGCACGTCTATTGACGACAAGCTGCAGGGGCTGCAATTCGCCGATGACTACGTAACGAAGCCCTTCCATCCGGATGAGCTTGCTGCAAGAGTGGAGGTACTGCTGCGGCGCTTCGAGAAGCAGTACCCTGCTTCCATCGAGTTGAAGCATCTGCGCATATCCCTGCACGATAATCACATTGTGCATGCCTTGACCGGTGAAGAAATCACACTTACCGGCAAGCAGCATCATATATTTACCTTCATGCTGCGTCATGCCAATCAGATCTTAACGAAGGAACAAATTTATGAGAGCGTCTGGGGCGAACCCTACATGGAGGGCGATAAGACACTCATGGTTCATATTCGACATCTGCGGGAGAAAATCGAGAACGATCCAGGCCAGCCAGAAATTATTGAAACGATTCGCGGCATCGGATATCGGGTGAAGCTATGAATTCCCGTATTCCACTTCGCAAATCACTGCTGATCCGGTATTTGACGCTTGTATTTGTCGCGCTCATGATATGGCCAATTATTTTTCCATTAACCTCTACAATTCTGTATTATGTATCTCTCTTGCAGAATGGGGGGGAACCCGTCGAAAATCGTTATGCGGTAGCAGCTAAGTTGGAAGAGCGGTGGCACCAAGAAGCTTCTCAATTCAAGCAAGCCGACCGTGCCGCGATTGAACAAAGACTGCATGAGCTGAAGAAGGAGTTCCCGGAGGCCAAACTATTCTGGGTCGATAATAGCGGTACTACTCGCCTTCAGCTTCCTGTACAGCCCAGCTTGCCAGCACAATGGAATGCTGGGGACGCCATTACCTTTATGAAGAAGAGCTACGATGGAGATCCGTTCACCGTCGTAGCTTTTATCGGGCAGGATCCGAAGCAGGGATTCATGGTTATGCAAATTGCTCGAAATTTGATGGTAACAGATAGAGCGGGATACAGCACAACACACGCTCTTATCGTCATCACCCTCGTGTTTGGTCTATTTACAGTTGCCTCTTGGTGGTTCTTCTACAGGCTTCGGGGTCGGCTTGTGCGGTTAGGCAAGGCGATGGTTCCCGATAACACAAATGGCTTGCCTTCGCCAATCGAGATAACGAAGTGGGATGAAATTGGTCAATTGGAGCATACCTTCAATCAAATGATCAAGCAGCTCACCTCTAGCCGTCAACGGGAACAAGAGGAAGAAACTCTGCGCAAGGAACTGATCGCTAATTTGTCCCATGATCTTCGAACACCGCTAACCACGATTCGGGGACATGCCCACTCGCTCCAACGAGAGCCATTGTCTGAGCAAGGTCAACAGTCGCTTGTTCTTATCGATAAGAAAGTCAATGATTTGGGACAGCTTGTTGATAATTTATTGGCGTACACGCTGCTGTCTGCTCACAAGTATTCGCTGAAGATGGAAGCAACGGATATGCTGCGGCTTGTCCGAACTTCTGCGGCAAGCTGGTACCCGATTTGGGAGAAAGAAGGCTTTGAGATTCATATTGAGCTCCCGGAGCAGCCCGTTACTTGGAGGGTCGATTCACAGTGGATGACGCGCATCCTCGATAATTTATTTCAAAATATTGTGCGCCATGCCGCAGAAGGGCGATATATTGGAATTGCGATTCATGGGCATGGAGAGAAGACTGCAATTGTGATTGAGGATCACGGACCCGGTATGAGCGCTGCGTCCACTAGTAAAGGCGTTGGCCTTGGGCTGACGATTGTCGAGTTGATGACCGCAGAAATGCAGCTGCAATGGCAAGTAACGAGCAGTCCAGAAGGGACAAGGATGAGCATAGCGCCTATGAAGGCAATGAGCGCATCAAACTAAAGTGAACTCAATGAAATCAATAAATACCATAGGTTCTATAAATTCAATAAATCCTAGGAACCATTAGATTCAAATAAACCCATCACGTTAACGAAGAACATTTCAAATTACTTCAACTACGAAGAACCGAACTAACCAAAAGTATCCGTTTGAATACACGAACATCCCCCACTACGCCCATGAACGCGATCATGTTCATGGGCTTCTTCTTCTCCTTTTTTAAACAGATCCTTTCTTAAACAAAATTTAAACAAGCCGCCGCTTTTGTTTTAACCTTCGACCTGTATCGTTAACTGACGAGGTGATATACATTGAGTGAAACAATCATTCAAACCGAAGGATTGACGAAAACATATGGCGACCGCCGAGCAGTCGATCAGCTTCGGCTTACGATTAACCGCGGGGATATATACGGCTTCCTTGGCCCAAACGGTGCAGGCAAGACAACGACGATCCGCATGCTGCTTGGACTCATTCGCCCCACGAAGGGCAACATTCAAATATTCAATAAGAATTTGCACTCCCATCGGTTGGAAATCTTGCGTAAGGTCGGATCGCTGGTCGAATATCCGTCGTACTATGCTCATCTGACTGGACGGGACAACCTAGAGGCCATACGCAGAATTATCGATGTGCCGAAGTCGCGAATCGATGAAGTGCTTACCATCGTTCGACTCACGAATGATGCCAATCGCCCAGTTAAGGGGTACTCGCTTGGCATGAAGCAGCGGCTTGGCATTGCCGCAGCTTTACTGGGCAGTCCAGAGCTGCTCATCTTGGATGAGCCGACCAATGGCCTTGATCCATCTGGGATTCTGGAAATTAGAGAGCTGATTAAGAGCCTTCCCCATCAGCACGGCATTACGGTTCTTGTATCCAGTCATCTATTAAGCGAGATTGAACAGATGGCTACGCGCGTAGGCATTATTCAGCATGGACGTATGGTCTTTCAGGATTCCATCAGCGTATTGCAGGATCAGGCGCAGCATCGCATTCGATTCGCGGTCTCGAATCCTGTCAAGGCAGCGAATCTGCTCGCTGCATCTGGATGCGCCGTAGAACAGCATGAGGGAATCGTCATGATGAACTATATGCCGGACAGCCAAGTGGCTTCCGCCGTTGATTTGCTCGTACATAACCAACTGTCCGTGTATCGAGTCGAAGAACAACGGCAGTCATTAGAAGAGATATTTCTCTCGTTAACCGGAGAGGGGAACGGACGATGATCGGAAAGCTTTTATCATCAGACATGGTGAAAATTCGCCATACGTGGATATGGCTGCTCATTGTCCTAGGGCCTGTCGGCGTCATCAGCCTTCAGGCGATCAATTACAGTTTGCGCTACGACTACCTCGTATCGAAGCTGAAGGATCAAGTATGGATCGGGCTGCTCAGCGATATTAAAATGCTGGCGGTTCTTGCCCTATTATTTGGCATTACACTCGTGACATCCTTGATCGCAAGTATCGAGCATCGCCAGCGATCATGGAAGCAACTGCTCGCGCTTCCTGTGTCACGGTTCAATGTTTACACATCTAAATATATCCTGAGCTTGTTCATGATGTTTATCGCATCGCTGCTGCTTGCTGTCGGATCTGTACTGCTTGGCCTTCTTCTCGGCTTCGGCACAAATATCCCTTGGTCCCTGCTGCTCATGAACAGCTTCTATCCATTCTTAGCGGCTATACCTATACTCGCACTGCAGCTATGGTTATCTACCGTTATCAGCAACCAAGCCATTCCGCTTACTTGCGGAATTCTAGGCACGATCTTATCCGTATATTCGATTAGAATGCCGGATTGGATGCCGTACAAGTGGCCGCTGCTTGTGAACGAAGCCAATATTCCTGAGTACTCCGTCATCACAGGCATCTTAATCGGCCTCGTGGTCTTTCTGTTCAGCCTTGTTCACTTCATGAGAAGGGATGTGGATTGAGATGACAATATGGCTGCGATTATTCCACGCGGAACGTTTAAAGTTGAAAAAATCCAGTATCGGCCTGCTTACCATGATCAGTCCTATACTGGCTGTGCTTATCGGCTTACTCATGTCCGAGCAACAGCCGCCTGAGATTCAGTGGCTCTACTTATGGTCGACGATGTCAACCGCACACGCTATCTTATTCCTGCCGCTGCTGGCCGGCGTGTTCTCTGCCTTCATCTGCCGATACGAGCATATGGGAGGCGGCTGGAAGCAAGTGCTTGCTTTGCCTGTGCCCCGTTCCAGCCTATACACGGTGAAGTTCACTCATGTTGCTCTGTTGTTGGGGCTTACACAAGTGTTCTTCCTAATAGGGGCAATTGCAGTAGGCGTAATAAAAGGATATGTAGCACCTATCCCATGGTCAGATCTGCTGCGAGCCTTCTTCAGCGGCTGGCTGGCTACCCTGCCTGTTGCTGCGCTACAATTGTTCGTATCCGTATCATGGTCCAGCTTCGCGGCCCCGTTAGCCATTAATGTGATGCTTACGCTGCCGAACATGCTCATCGTCAATTCGGAAAAGTACGGCCCCTGGTACCCTTGGGTACAGCCCGCACTCGCGATGAACGGTGTAGACAAATACGGTGCATTCAATGTCTCGCTTAGCACCCTGCTGTTCGTCATTATCGGCAGCTTCCTGCTATTTCTTATCAGTGGGCTTGTTTATTTCAGCCGCAAAGAGATGTAGCTGCATAGAATGGCATCCTGAAAATGCATAGAAAAAAGAGGCAGATAGACATCATCGTCTGGTCTGCCTCTTTCCATACAGGATTCGATCCTGTTCATTTTGAATTTATGACATTGGTGGCTGCTGCGATGGAGGCTGCTGCGAGGATTGCTGAGAAGCTGATTGTTCATCACCTGCAGCAGATTGCACTTCCTCTTCTTCCTGCTCCTTGTTGCGCTTCTTGCCTGTTAAGAGCTTCCACAAACCAGCTATGACAGCCACGATAACAATCCAGAACTTTTTGAACAAGCCGAGCGCCAATGCGATTAATCCAACTTTTTTGGCAACGGCAACACCCGCTCCGCCAAGGATAAGTCCAGCCAAGCCGTACTCCGCCACCTTATCCGTCGATTCATTGAAATCCTCATAGCGCTTGCCTTCTTTGATTTTCAGTGT
>Ga0209025_1004107_pt1 | contig 12960 bp, 11 predicted proteins | sample AraplaMF_Col_mLB_FD_184256 | JGI IMG/M metagenome (GOLD analysis project Ga0209025, IMG submission 184256) | Arabidopsis root microbial communities from the University of North Carolina, USA - plate scrape MF_Col_mLB (SPAdes) (version 2) | ecosystem: Host-associated > Plants > Roots > Endosphere... | reverse complement strand
TCGATGCCAAACATACCAACGAGCAACATTGGTATAACGACAAGTAAATAACGTGTGAAGGAAACATTTTTTAAGTATGTATGAGCAAATAAAAAGACGCCGAGAAATAAAATACCATTTAAAATAGGCTTTACTAATTTTTTAGACATAAGCTCCCCCGTAAATATCTTCTCTCTCTTTGGTAATAAAAAACTCCTCTCTCCGTTGTATCATGCTGGAGAGAGGAGTTCAATCATTTCTCATTCAATTACACCAGAATTTGTAATGTCAACGGTGTACTTTACTTTAATTGGCACATCTTTGTACATTTTTCGCCACTCTTCTAATTTAAATGGGCGATAATGTTGTCTATATTTTGCTCCAAGTCCAAGGGGATCAACATTTAGAGATTTAAACTGTTTAATTAGTTTTGTAGCTTTCGCATCTAATTGTTTTTCGACCGACTTAGCTATTTTTGTTGTATTTTTTTTGTTTTCTAAATTAAATTTTCTAGAGAGCTCCTGAATACGAGCTTCCACCTTTACATGAATATAGAAAGAAGGTTTCCCATTTTTTATGTTTACCTCGTAGGTAGGAACGGAACGAATGTTATTAATCATTGCATAGCCAGGATTGGTTTTAAATTCATGTGAGTCCAAGCGGTGCTTTTCTAGCAGTCCTTTGAAAACAAACATATCGTGGTACTTAATTGTTCCGACTAACTTATCCTTTTTCAAGAGACCGATACCAATAATCTTTATTTTATCTCCATGTTTTTTTAGGATAGGCATATAGGAATCTTGTCCTTCACGGTAGTACCTGAAGGCGCCTAAATACAAATTGTCAGTTGGCAAAGGGCCAGTGTCCATATTATGTTCTAACATTTTTTTTATATAAATCGCAACATTGTAAGATGTACTATATTTTCCTTTAAATAGTTCAGTACCATTGCCTTCTAATAGTCCAACATACAGCGAGTTACCAATATTCACATCACGAATTAATGTGTCAAAGGAGTTGGATAATCCTTTTTTAGCAATTTTTGTTGTGAATAAGGCAACACGCATTTGACCGCTTGCGAACGGTTGCGAAGATTCTAAAGATGTATCTGCCTTTACTTGTTTTACTGCGTTTCCTGTGCCTTCATAAACTTGAACTTTATTTCCCTTTTTTTGTATGGGGCAAACGAATGTAACCTTTACTTTATTATCTTTTGCTGTATCGAAGACAGTTCCTTGAATGAGTTGAACATCATCAATAATATTTTTTTGTAAGCAACCAGCTAGACTGAAGATACTGATGCAAACAAGAAGTATTAATTTTCTTTTGGTTTTTTCCATTTTCTTTTCACCCACACAATAATAAATAGAATTGGGATGTATACATATATAAGCCAAAAACTAACTTTAGATATATTGCTAATAAAATCATTAATATCATGCCTGTTCGTTAAAAGTTGTGAAACAACTAAAGTGATAAGCATAAATGCGATTAAAATACCTCGTTGCTTCACACGAAAGATTTCATGCGTTCCTCTAGTTGCAGCCCATAAAGGTAGGATAAAGCTGGTAATAATAACGAGAGCATAACCGGAAATAGCAATATACTCAAGTCGCTCTATAAAAGGAAGCTTAATAACTTGTGTCATGGACAGCTGAGACCAAATAGTTTTGAGTAATTGTTTTTCGCTAAAGAATGTAAAAGCGAGAATGGTACTAAACAAATATAGAATATTGGAAAATAATGCCCCATATTGCGCAAATTTATGGGATTTCTCTGGTTCTTTAACAAATGGATAAATCATAAGGAAAATTTCAAATCCTGTCATGCTATAAATAGATAGTTGAGCTGCTTTCAAAATATCTGTAAAAGAATGTGAAAATATTGGAAGTAAGTTATCCCAATGTGAGAATTTCAAAATGAAAAGACTTAGAAAGAGATAACCTAGTGTTCCACCAACGGAAATAACACAAATTCCTGCAATGACGCGGAATCCTGATGAAATAATGTAATAACTTATTAAACACATAAAGAATGTGAGCATCCAGGTGGATGCACTAGGAAACATCCATACTTGAATAATTTCGACATATGTTCTAACAACAGAAATGCTTACAATAAAAAAATAAGCCATAAAAATGATATTAATACCATTTCCGATCCATTTTCCAAAAAGTTGTTTGTGTAAATCAATTAAGTTTCCCTCTACATTTTTCAATGAATAATACATCATCCAGATGAGAATATGAATGATGATTCCTGTGAGGAGAACTCCTATCCAGCCGTCGTATCCAGCAGATTTTGCAATAATCCGAGCGAAACCGAGAACCCCGGCACCAAACTGTGCACTGTGAATTAAGAAGAAAACAAAGATAGGAGATATTTGATATTTCTCTTGAACTTTACTCATCAATGCACCTCATTCCTTATTCATCAAAATCCGATCGATGTTTTGTTGAAATTCCTTTCGCTGCTTTTTTTACATGTTGTGGCCTTGCTTGTACATCCCTTGTATCAATCATTGTTAAGGGAAAACGAATCCAAGAATCTTTAACAGATTGTTGTCTCGTTGGATAAAACAAAGCGTATGGTTTACGTAAGGAAGTAAGTCTAAATAGATGGGTAAATAAAAAGATAAATCCAAGAGAGATGCCGAAGAGTCCTCCTATTTCTGCGAATGCTAGAAATGGAAAACGTAGTAATCGAACGGCATTACCCATTTTATAAATAGGTGTAATAAAGGAAGCGAGTGCTGATAATGCAACGATAATTAATAAAATGTTACTCGTTAAACCAGCTTGTACAGATGCCTGCCCGATTACGATACCGCCTACAATACCGAGCGTTTGACCAACTTTCATCGGCAACCTCGCGCCAGCTTCTCTCAGTAAGTCGATTGCAAGTTCTAAAAAGAGTGCCTCAATTAAAGGTGGGAATGGTACTTGTGCCCTTGATAAAATCAAAGTTTCAAGTAAATCACTTGGAATGAGCTCATAATGATAATTTAAAACTGCAACGTATAACGGTGTAGCACAGATTGAAAATAGAACAGCGATAAGACGTAAAATGCGTGAAAATGTAGCGTATAGCCAAGAGACGTTATAGTCTTCTGGTGAAATGAAAAAATCAAAATAGGATACAGGTGTTAGTAGAACACTTGGAGAACCATCCACAAAAATAGCGATTTTTCCATCAATTAGTGCTTTTGTAACTCTATCAGTACGTTCTGTATTGATATAGAGAGGGAAAATCGACTTTTCACCCATTAATTCTTGTATATAAGCACTATCATTAATTTGATCATACTCAAGAGCACGTAATGATTCCTCGAGAAAATCTACATTATCTTTTTCAGCGAGGTTGTCTAAATACATCATGACAACTTTTGTTTTGGAAAACTCACCGACAATCATTTCTTTTGTTTGTAAATCTAAAACAGGAAGACGTTTTCGTACTAAATTAATATTCGTATCAATAGCTTCTACAAAGCCTTCTTGTGGACCGATAACTGTTGATTCATTTAATGGAGGGCTTGGTGCCCGGTAAGTATCAATTGCAATGTTTGCAAGCATACACTTTTGATCTTGCTGATTTACTTGAACAATCGCATGCCCCTTTAAAACCATGTCCTCAATTTTTTGTAAATCGTTCGTAATTGTAATACCGCTCATTGGAATATGTTCTTTCAATTCTTCTAGTGAAGCTTTAGGTCGTTCTAAAAGAGTAGGCATTAGATACTTTTGTAATTTCTCTCCATCAAGCGAAGGACGATAGTAAGAAATCCAATAAGGCATCGTTTCATCGTCAGATGTGTGATAATTAACAAAATCACTAGAATTTTTAAGCTTCGCTATTAAATCTTGTAGAGAATGAATGCGGTCTTTTTCTGGTTTTGAAAAATCATAAATACTATTACTTCCAGAGCTTTGCTGTTGATCTTGAGTAGAGTTGTTTTGCTTAGAATGTTGCTGTTTATCCTGGGATGAGTTATTTTGCTCAGCATTTTGCTGCTTATTTTGAGAAGATTCGTCTTGTTGAGCACTTTGTTGCTGATTCTGATCCGAATCGTCTTGTTGAGCATTTTGTTGTTGCTGTTGATCCTGATCGGAGTCATTTTGTTTAGAGTGTTGCTGTTGATCCTGATCGGAGTCGTTTTGTTTAGAGTGTTGCTGTTGATCCTGATCGGAGTCGTTTTGTTTAGAGTGTTGCTGTTGATCCTGATCTGAGTCGTTTTGTTTAGAGTGTTGCTGTTGATCCTGATCTGAGTCGTTTTGTTTAGCATTTTGCTGTTGATCCTGATCTGAGTCGTTTTGTTTAGAGTGTTGCTGTTGATTCTGATCCGAGTCGTTTTGTTTAGCATTTTGCTGTTGATTCTGATCTGAGTCGTTTTGTTTAGAGTGTTGCTGTTGATGTTGATCCGAGTCGTCTTGTTTAGAGTGTTGCTGTTGATTCTCATCTGAGTCGTTTTGTTTAGAGTATTGTTGTTGATGTTGATCCGAGTCGTTTTGTTTAGCATTTTGCTGTTGATTCTGATCTGAGTCGTTTTGTTTAGAGTATTGTTGTTGATGTTGATCCGAGTCGTTTTGTTTAGCATTTTGCTGTTGATTCTGATCTGAGTCGTTTTGTTTAGCATTTTGCTGTTGATTCTGATCTGAGTCGTTTTGTTTAGCATTTTGTTGTTGATGTTGATCTGAATTATTTTGCTTAGGATGTTGTTGCTGATCCTGGTCTGAGTCACCTTGTTTAGAATTTTGTTGCTGATCCTGAGAAGACTCCTTGTGTTCCTCCTTTTTTTGCTCACCATTGTTACCTTTATTATGTTTCATACCTCTAGCCGGTTTTTGGTTATCATTCTCTTGACTATCAGGCTGTTGCTCCGAATTATCTGTTTCGCTTTTCTCTGTTGCATTTGATTTTTTTTTCTTACGTAGCCAATTCCAAATCATCTGTATGACCTCTTTAATTGTGTAATATAGTGCTATTTTGTGGCTAATTTTGTATATTATTCATTTATTTATGAAAAGAAGGAGGAGATTGGTTTGCATAGAAAAAATCCTTTAGTAAGCAGTACATACTATGACGGGAAGAGGGCGAGTCTGTGCAATTTGTAAAAAAAGAGAAGTTTGTTTTAAAGGAGTTTACATTTGAAAATGGTAGGGTAATTCCTGTTCAAATGGGATATGAGACGTATGGCACTTTAAATAGAGAAAGGTCAAATGCGATTTTGGTTTGTCATTATTTTAGTGCAACTAGTCACGCGGCAGGAAAATACACAGCGCATGATGAGGAGTCTGGGTGGTGGGATGGTTTAATTGGACCGGGAAAAGCAGTTGATACAAATAAATACTATGTTATATGCACTGATAATCTTTGTAATGTGCAGGTGAAGAACCCTTATGTAATTACAACGGGACCGAAATCAATTGATCCGAAAACTGGAGATGAATATGCGATGGATTTTCCGGTTTTTACATTTCTTGATGTAGCTCGTATGCAATATGAGTTAATAAAAGATATGGGAATCGTAAGGTTACATGCTGTAATGGGACCGTCGGCTGGTGGGATGATTGCGCAGCAATGGGCTGTTCATTATCCTCATATGGTAGAGAGGATGATTGGTGTTATTACGAACCCGCAAAATCCAATTATTACGTCGGTAAATGTAGCGCAAAATGCGATTGAGGCTATTCAATTGGATCCAAGTTGGAAGGGCGGAAAATATGGAGAAGAGCAGCCAATGAAGGGGCTTCATTTAGCAAATAGAATGATGTTTATGAACGCATTTGACGAGCACTTTTATGAAATAACATTTCCTCGTAATAGTATAGAGATAGAACCTTATGAAAAATTTTCTGCATTAACATCATTTGAGAAAGAAATAAATAAGGTGACATATAGAAGTATAGAGTTAGTAGATGCAAATTCGTGGATGTACACGGCGAAAGCAGTTTTATTACATGATATTGCGCATGGATTTTCGTCTTTAGAAGAGGCTCTTTCTAACATAGAAGCAAATGTCCTTATGATTCCATGTCAACAAGATTTACTTCAGCCGTCTCGCTATAATTATAAAATGGTAGACATTTTGCAAAAACAAGGGAAATATGCGGAAGTGTATGAGATAGAAAGTATAAATGGGCATATGGCGGGAGCATTTGATATTCATTTATTTGAAAGGAAAGTTTATGAATTTTTAAATCGGAAAGTATCTAGTTTTGTGTAGAAAATAAACGGTGTGAAAAGGTGCAATGTATGTAGTAGGCACCTTTTTTTACATGATTTGTAGACGGAAAATATATGTGGCAATTGCTATACCGAAGAACGCTATACTAAGTAATAGAAATAAGAATGATATTTCTTGTGGCGATTTTATTTTTTTATTATTTTTCATACTAAGAGCAATAATTGCAGCGATTAAGAAAATGATGCCCGTAATGAAAAGAAAAAGTGTCATTTTCATTGGCTCCTTTCATAAAACAAGTATATTGAGGATACAATGCACGAGTTATGTTTGTAAAGAATAAATTTTGCGGGAAAATTGAGAAATAAATTTTCCATTCTTTGCGTTCTTTCTTTCGCATGCTAAAATTGATTAGACATGCTTGTTGAAGGAAGAGACTAAAGGTTTTATTGTATATAAGGAGGAACGACATATGACAGAAGTTAAAACAATTACTACAGAAGAAGTACAAGAGCGTTTAGAAAATGGAGAAACATTATTTTTAGTAGACGTAAGGGAAGATGAAGAAGTAGCAGCAGGGAAAATTCCAGAAGCTGTACATATTAAAATGGGTGATATCCCAAATAAAGTGGATTTCTTTGATAAAGAGAATGAATATATCTTTATTTGTCGTTCGGGAATGCGCAGTGAAAATGTATGTCATTATTTAAATGAGCAAGGATTTAAAACAATGAACATGGTTGGCGGTATGCTTCAATATGAAGGTGAAACGAAATAAGTAGTTAAAAAAACTTGAAACGAGTCTGTTTCAAGTTTTTTTCTTTTGCATACAGTGTACAAAAGGGGGATAGGTAAATGGGGATTAACTTGCGGAAAGTAAAAATTATTAATAATACAGGAGCTGTTAATGTTGGTGACTGTTATGATATCTCACCTTTAGCTGTAGCAAAAATATATGCAGGTGCTGGAGGGTCGAGTGCGGCTATTTTTTTAAATGGGAAAAGACAGCCAGAAGCGGTGATTCGAACATCAGTGTTTCTTCCGCCATTAGCAACGAGTACACGTACATTAGGTTCATAGAGGAAAGGTAGAGTGTAATTATGCCTGCTCATATAAAAGAATTTGTTATTGTGAATAACACTGGGAATATATTTACCGGTGATAATTTAAGTGATACGTCTTTTACTGCTACGAAATCGTACAGTGGTTCAATGGGGTGTACTTGGATCGACGTTGTTACAGTAATAGGGACGGAGACCAAGCTTTGTTTGCAGCCGGGAGATTCGGTGACGACAACATATACAAGAGGTACTCCTGCTGGTACTGTAACAGGAACAAATATGGGGCAAAGTGTAAATACATCGAGTATAGCACAAGCTGTTCCTAATACAGATAATATGGATTCAATTGCTGGACTCCCTTAAGGAATTAAGGGAGTTTTTATTATTTAAAATAAAAATAGTCTTGGAGATTATTTTTGTAAATACATATTAAGAAGAGGTTTGTTTCATGTAAAAAAGATGGTGTGTAGGTGGTGAAAGTATGAAAGAGCGCGATAAACAAAATTCATTAAACTCTAATTTCAGAATCTCGCCAAATCTTATTGGACCTACTTTTCCTCCCGTTCCAACGGGATTTACTGGTATTGGGATTACTGGTCCAACCGGTCCACAAGGTCCGACTGGCCCACAAGGACCAAGAGGAATTCAAGGTCCGATGGGGGAGATGGGCCCAACAGGACCTCAAGGTGTGCAAGGAATTCAAGGACCAGTTGGACAAATGGGGGCAACAGGACCAGAAGGACAGCAAGGGCCACAAGGAGTAAGGGGACCACAAGGAGAAACAGGAGCGACAGGATCTCAAGGAGTGCAAGGGTTACAAGGTCCGATTGGTCCAACTGGAGCGACTGGAGCACAAGGAATACAGGGAATACAAGGATTACAGGGGCCGATTGGAGCTACTGGACCAGAAGGAACGCAAGGAATTCAAGGTATGCAAGGAGTACCGGGAGCAACTGGTCCACAAGGAATACAAGGAATACAAGGAGCGCAAGGGATACAAGGCGCACAAGGACCGAGTGGAAATACGGGAGCAACAGGAGTAACTGGTCAAGGGATTACAGGCCCGACTGGAATAACAGGCCCAACAGGGATAACTGGACCATCAGGAGGACCTCCAGGTCCAACTGGCCCGACTGGAGCAACAGGTCCAGGGGGCGGACCGAGTGGAAGTACAGGGGCGACTGGAGCAACAGGAAATACAGGGGCAACAGGAAGTACAGGGGTAACAGGAGCAACGGGAACTACTGGTCCGGCTGGGAGCACAGGAGCACAGGGCTTGCAAGGAATACAAGGGATACAAGGTCCAATTGGGCCAACAGGTCCAGAAGGTCCGCAAGGAATACAAGGTATTCCTGGTCCGACGGGCGTAACTGGTGAACAAGGAATACAGGGAGTTCAGGGAATTCAAGGGATAACGGGAGCAACCGGAGATCAAGGTCCACAAGGTATACAGGGAGCTATAGGGCCTCAAGGTGTAACAGGAGCAACCGGAGATCAAGGTCCACAAGGTATACAAGGAGTACCGGGTCCATCAGGAGCAACGGGACCACAAGGAGTTCAAGGGATACAAGGTCCGATGGGTGAGATAGGACCAACAGGTCCAGAAGGGCCAGAAGGACTTCAGGGTCCGCAAGGGATACAAGGAGTGCCAGGACCAGCTGGAGCAACAGGTCCAGAGGGCCCACAAGGAATACAGGGAATTCAAGGGCAAGTAGGAGCAACGGGTCCAGAAGGTCCACAAGGAATACAGGGAATACAAGGGATTCAAGGTGTAACGGGAGCAACAGGAGCACAAGGAGCAACTGGAATTCAAGGCGTTCAAGGGAACATAGGAGCGACAGGTCCAGAGGGCCCGCAAGGTGTTCAAGGTGCACAAGGAGCGATTGGCCCAACAGGTCCGATGGGTCCACAAGGAGTTCAGGGAGTACAAGGAATTCAAGGAGCAACGGGTGCTCAAGGAGTGCAAGGTCCACAAGGAATACAGGGAATTCAAGGTCCAACCGGAGTAACAGGAGATACGGGTGTAACTGGAGCGACAGGGGAAGGAACTACAGGCCCAACTGGAGTAACCGGTCCAACAGGGGTAACTGGTCCTTCTGGAGGACCAGCAGGACCGAGTGGTCCAACGGGGCCATCAGGTCCGACTGGAGTGACAGGTCCATCCGGTGGACCACCTGGACCGACAGGAGCAACCGGTGTGACAGGAGCAACTGGAGATACCGGGGCGACAGGCTCAACTGGAGTGACAGGAGCGACGGGGCAAACGGGAGCAACAGGAGTGACTGGGTTACAAGGTCCACAAGGAATTCAAGGGGTGCAAGGAATCCAAGGTCCAACAGGCCCGCAAGGAGTTCAAGGTCCCCAAGGGATACAAGGAGTAACTGGAGCGACAGGAGATCAAGGTCCACAGGGAATCCAAGGTCCACAAGGAATTCAAGGTCCAACAGGTCCACAAGGAATTCAAGGGGAACAAGGTCCCCAAGGGATACAAGGAGCAACCGGAGCCACTGGAGCACAAGGTCCACAGGGAATTCAAGGAATACAGGGAGTGCAGGGCCCGACCGGTCCACAAGGCCCAACAGGAATTCAAGGTGTTCAAGGCGACATAGGTCCAACCGGTCCACAAGGTGTGCAAGGTTTACAAGGTCCACAAGGTCCAACCGGTGACACGGGAGCAACCGGAGCACAAGGCCCGCAAGGAATTCAAGGTCCAACCGGAAGTACGGGTCCAACAGGAGAGACAGGTCCACAAGGAATTCAAGGTCCGCAGGGAATCCAGGGTTCCCAAGGTCCAACGGGAGTCACTGGAGCAACAGGTTCTCAAGGTCCAACCGGAAGTACGGGTCCAACCGGTTCGCAAGGAATCCAAGGTCCAACAGGCCCAACAGGAGCTGGCGCAACCGGGGCCACTGGCGCAACGGGTGTGACTGGAGTTAGTACAACTGCAACGTATGCATTTGCGAATAATACATCAGGAACCGCTATTTCCGTTTTATTAGGTGGTACGAACGTACCATTACCAAACAATCAAAATATTGGCCCAGGAATAACCGTTAGTGGTGGAAATACTGTATTTACAGTTGCGAATGCAGGAAACTATTATATAGCTTATACAATTAATTTAACGGCAGGATTACTTGTAAGTTCTCGTATAACTGTAAATGGTAGTCCGCTTGCGGGAACGATAAATGCTCCGACAGTGGCTACTGGTTCATTTAGCGCACCGATCATTGCTAATTTGCCTGCGGGAGCTGCTATTAGTCTGCAGTTATTTGGATTAGTTGCAATAGCTACATTATCTACGACAACGCCAGGAGCTACTCTAACGATTATTAGATTAAGTTAATAAGAAGAAAACCTTGGAGCTTTTACGCTTCAAGGTTTTTTATCTCATTATTTGTATGTAGTCTCATTGCTTAGGAAAGTTTTACTTTATTCACATGAGCAAAAACATCGCAGTTCGAAAATATATTATAATAGAATGAAAAGAGAGAAATTTGGCAGAAAAGGAGGGTGGCGATGCAGGAGATGGTTAAAGATTTTTTTGGACGCCCACTTCAAGATTTGCGCATATCTGTCATTGATCGTTGCAATTTTAGATGTACATATTGTATGCCAGCGGAAGTGTTTGGGCCAGATTATGCTTTTTTAAAAGATGAGTTTTTACTGACGTTTGATGAAATTGAGCGTTTGGCAAAATTATTTGTTAGTATCGGTGTACGAAAAATTAGACTTACTGGTGGCGAGCCACTACTTCGTAAAGATTTAACAAAACTTATTGCACGTCTCGTGAAAATTGATGGGTTAGTAGATATAGGATTAACGACAAATGCGATTCATTTAACAAAGCAAGCAAAAGCATTAAAGGAAGCTGGATTACATAGAGTAAATGTTAGTTTGGATGCAATAGATGACGATGTATTTAAGGACATTAATGGCCGGAATATCAATACGAAACCTGTTATAAAGGGAATTATGGCTGCAAAAGAGGCCGGGCTTGATGTAAAGGTAAATATGGTTGTGAAAAAAGGGATGAACGACCATCAAGTACTTCCGATGGCTGCGTATTTTAAAGAGCAAGGAATCGCGCTTAGGTTTATTGAGTTTATGGATGTTGGTAGTACAAATGGATGGAACTTTGATCAAGTCGTTACAAAGCGAGAATTAATCGAAATGATTCATAGCGTGTATCCGCTTGAGCCAGCTGAAGCGCATTATTTCGGTGAAGTTGCGAAGCGATATCGTTACGTTGGAACAAATGTCGAAGTCGGTTTTATTACTTCTGTTTCTGAGTCATTTTGTTCCTCTTGTACGAGAGCGAGAATTTCGGCAGATGGAAAGTTTTATACTTGCTTATTTGCCACAGAAGGATTGGATGTAAGGGAACTTCTTAGAGGAAATCTTTCGGATGATGAGTTAGTAAGTGTTATACAAGATGTATGGATGAATAGAAAAGATAGGTATTCAGATGAACGGACAGAAGAAAGTGCAAAGAATCGTCCGAAAATTGAAATGTCTTATATAGGAGGATAAGGAAGGGGGCTATCGTATGCAGGAGCGATATTCAAGACAAATATTATTTTCTGGTGTTGGAGAAGAGGGACAGAGAAAAATTAGAGAGAAGCATGTGCTTATTATCGGCGCTGGTGCTCTCGGTGCAGCGAATGCAGAGGCGATTGTTAGAGCAGGTGTTGGAAAAATAACAATTGCGGATCGTGATTATGTAGAATGGAGCAATTTACAAAGGCAACAATTATATACAGAAGAAGATGCAAAGCAGTATAAACCGAAGGCGGTAGCAGCGGCAGAACATTTACAAGCGATTAATTCTGAGGTGGAAATAAATCCGGTTGTAACTGATGTAACAGTGCAAGAAATGGAAGAGCTAGTGAATGATGTAGATTTAATATTAGATGCGACAGATAATTTTGAAACGCGTCTTCTTATTAATGATATTTCACAAAAGTATAATATTCCGTGGATATATGGTGGTTGTGTCGGAAGCTACGGAGTAACGTATACAATTTTACCAGGAAAAACACCGTGTTTCCGCTGTTTAATGGAGCATCCGGCGAGCGGGGCAACATGTGATACTGCCGGTATTATACAGCCGGCAGTGCAATTAGTAGTTGCGCATCAAATAACGGAAGCGCTGAAAATATTAGTAGAAGACTATGGAGCGCTTCGCGAAACGATGTTATCGTTTGATCTTTGGAATAATCAACAGATGGCATTTAAAGTAAATAGGCAGAAAAAAGACACGTGTTTATCTTGCGGAAGATTACGTACATATCCGAGTCTAACATTTGAAGCACAAACGAAAACAGAAGTGTTATGTGGCCGAAATACAGTACAAATTCGTCCAGGTGTGCGGAATGAATTTAATTTAGAGGAAATTAACAAGCGCTTACAAAGAAGTGTGGATGTAAAAGCTACTCCGTATTTATTATCATTTCTCGTAGAGGAATTTCGTTTTGTTTTATTTACAGATGGCAGGGCGTTTATTCATGGGACGAATGATATAAATGTAGCAAAACGTTTATATGCAAGATATATAGGGTGAACCTAAAGAGAAACCCTTTAGGTTCAACAGAGAGAAGGTTAAGACTTTCTCGTATAATCTCCACTTTTTCCACCTGTTTTTTCAAGTAAGTACGTTTCGCCAATAATCATACCTTTATCAACAGCTTTACACATATCGTACACGGTAAGAGCGGTAGCGGAAGCAGCAGTTAAAGC
>Ga0209025_1004104_pt1 | contig 12964 bp, 13 predicted proteins | sample AraplaMF_Col_mLB_FD_184256 | JGI IMG/M metagenome (GOLD analysis project Ga0209025, IMG submission 184256) | Arabidopsis root microbial communities from the University of North Carolina, USA - plate scrape MF_Col_mLB (SPAdes) (version 2) | ecosystem: Host-associated > Plants > Roots > Endosphere... | reverse complement strand
CATATCTGAGAGAACTTCCGGATCGTAGTGTGGATGTTATCTATTTCGACCCGATGTTCAGGGAACCATTAATGGAATCAAGTGCTCTCAATTCGCTGCGAGATCTTGCGAATCATGCAGCATTGACAGAGGAGAGCATTGAGCATGCGAAGCGCGTTGCACGCAAGTCAGTCGTATTAAAGGAACAGCGGGACAGTTCAGAGTTTGAACGGTTAGGGTTCTCTTGTGTTCACCGCAACCCGTCCAAAATTGCTTACGGAGTGATACACATTGACAACAACGAATCATAAACCGCGCTTACTCGTGTTGATCGGGCCGACTGCGGTGGGCAAGACGGCGTTAAGTCTTGACCTCGCTAGAATGTTCAATTGCGAGATTATTTCAGGCGATTCCATGCAAGTCTATCGACAGATGGATATCGGGACGGCAAAGCTCTCGCCTGCGGAGCAGGAAGGTATCGAACATCATATGATCGATATTCATGAGCCGGACGAGCCGTTCTCCGTCGCGGAATTTCAGGAACGCTGCACGACTCTCATTGCAGAGATTGAGGGGCGCGGCAAGCTTTCATTCATCGTCGGGGGTACGGGGCTCTACGTGGAGTCGGTATGCTACGGCTTCGAGTTTACAGAGAGCGGGGCTGACGAAGCATTCCGGCTAGAGCAAGTTCAATATGCCGAGAAGCACGGCGCCGAAGCGCTCCATGACAAGTTAAGAGCAGTTGATGCGGTCTCTGCCGATCGATTGCATCCGAATGATCAACGCCGTATTATCCGTGCGCTTGAGGTGTACCACCTTACAGGTAATCCATTGTCCGAGCAACTTGCGGGACAGACCAAGACTTCGCCATTTGAATTGTGTATTATTGGACTCACAATGGATCGCGCGCTTCTGTATCAACGGATCGAAGCACGTGTTGATCAAATGATTGAGCAAGGGCTCGTTCAGGAAGTGGAGCGTCTATTGAATCAAGGGTATTCGAGGCAGCTCGTTTCAATGCAAGGGCTTGGATACAAGGAGATTGCTGCCTATATCGAAGGGGAATGTTCGTTCGAAGAAGCGGTCACATTACTCAAACGAGACACCCGAAGATTTGCTAAGAGACAGCTCTCCTGGTTCCGTCATATGCAAGAGATTAACTGGGTCGATGTAACGAATCCAGAAAATTTTTCTGAGAAGAAGGAACTAATTCGTGATATAATAGCAGGAAAGTTTCACATCGATCTTGAATATATTTCAAAACAATCTAAATGATATGTGGGGGTACGGCTAATGAACAAATCCATTAATATTCAGGATACATTCTTGAACCAATTGCGTAAGGATAATATTCCCGTTACGGTATATTTAACAAATGGCTTTCAAATTCGCGGCGTGATCAAAGCATTCGATAATTTTACGATTGTGATTGATAGTGAAGGGCGTCAGCAAATGGTGTACAAACATGCGATTTCCACGTTTACACCGCAGCGAAATGTATCGTTAGTACAGGATAATAGCTCGAACGAATAATCTTTTTTGAAACTTTTTCATAATGAGTTTCGTTTAATGAAATAGTCATGGATTGGATGAGCAACCCTGAGACGGGTTGTTCTTTTCATTCATGCGGCAATAACATCATACTACTTAGAGAGAAATAGGCTGAAAGGGAGTCGGTAGAGATGCCTAATGAACCAAGCAATAGCCGTTCATCGCGCACGGCGGCTAAGAAGCCAAAGAGTAAGAGTAAGACTAAAGGGAGAAAACCGTTCACTTGGAAAAAAGGAATGCTGCTCTTATTCTTTACGATTGCGATTGCTGTATTTTGCGCAATTGCGGGGTATTTATGGATTATTCTTAATGGGGAACGAATACTGAAAGAGAATGGCGATAAATACGAGGTCATGGATGAAGCTTCTATTATCTATGACGTGAATAAGAAAGAAGTTACGAAGCTCTATGTGGAAAACCGTGAGCCTGTGACATTTGATGAAATTCCAGAAATGGTGCGCAACGCATTTATTGCGACGGAAGATCGTCGTTTTAATGAACACCAAGGTGTGGACTTATGGTCCATCGGACGTGCGGCTGTGAAGGATATTATTGCCCGCAGTAAGGTCGAGGGTGGTAGTACGATTACTCAGCAGTTAGCGAAGAACTTGTTCTTGTCGCACGATAAGACGTTCTTCCGGAAAGCGACGGAAGTGTCGATTGCTCTTGCGCTAGAGAATCATAAGACCAAAGATGAGATTCTCGAAATGTATTTGAATCGGATTTTCTTCGGTAAAGGTGCATATGGGATTAAGGCGGCAAGTAAACGTTATTTCGGGAAAAGCGACTTGAAGGATCTAGAGATCTGGGAGATTGCAACACTCGCGGCGATGCCGAAGGCGCCATCATCGTACAACCCTTTATCCAATCCGGAAAAGTCTAAGGAACGTCGGGGCGTGGTCTTGAAGCTGATGGCGGATCAAGGCTACATTACGCAGGAACAAATGAATGAAGCGGCGAAAGTGGATTATAATCCGGATGCACAGACCGAAACGAAGCGTGTGTCATCTGCCTTTATTGATTATGCAATCGATGAAGCCAGCGAGAAGACGGGATTAACAGAAGATGAACTCTATCGTGGCGGATACAAGATCTATACAACACTCGTTCCTGAAGCTCAGAATGCCGTAGAGGAAGAGTTCGCGAATGATGATAACTTCGAGAAAAGTAAAGACGATCAGCAGATGCAAGGCTCGATGGTCATCATGGACCAACACACCGGTGGTCTCGTTGCGATGGCGGGAGGTCGCGATTACATCCGTAAGGGGTTAAACCGTGCGAAAGTACCTCGTCAGCCAGGTTCAACGTTTAAGCCGATTGCAAGTTATGGTCCAGCTCTAGATACTGGGAATTACTTCCCATGGTCGACGCTGCGGGATGACAAACAGAGCTTTGGTGACTACAGTCCATCTGACTTAGGAAGCAATAAGTATATTGGTCCTGTGAGTTTCACGTACGCTTTGCAGAAATCGATTAACTTGCCTTCGGTATGGTTATTGAATGAGATTGGCGTGAAGACAGGATTTGATTTTGCTAAGAAATTAGGTATTCCATTAGTACCTGAAGATCGCAACTTGACGATTGCATTAGGTGGATTAACATACGGTGCTTCACCGATTCAAATGGCGACAGCCTACAGCGCATTTGCAAATGGCGGATATTATGATCCTGCACACTCGGTCCTTGAGATTGTCGATCGGGATAATAAATCGGTATATTCCTTCGATGAAGGTAAAGGCGAGCGCGTCATGAAAGAGCAGACCGCATATTACATGACCAATGTCTTGCAAGAGGTCGTTAATAACGGGACAGGGAAATCCGCTAAAATCAGCGGACGACCTACAGCAGGGAAAACAGGAACACAACAGCATGGGATTAAAGGACTCAAGAGCAGTGGCAACCGAGATGTCTGGTTTGTTGGATATACACCTGAATGGACAGGTGCCGTATGGATGGGATATGATAAAACAGATCGTGACCATCTTGTGAAGAAGGGCTCAAGTCAAGCGGCTTCACTCTTTAAGAAAGTCATGACCAAGGCGCTCGCGAACAAGAAAAAAGGTGAATTCTCGAAGCCGACCGGTGTCGTTGAAGAGAAGGTGAAGCAAGAAAAAGTAAATGGCCTGGTTGCTTCTTATGCTGCGGCTACACAGTCCGTGACCTTGAACTGGTCTGCGCTTAGTGGAGATGGTCAGCCAACTTATCGGATTTACCGCAAGGAGTCTACGGAGTCGAAGTTCTCCATGGTTGGTGAGGTAACATCCAATAGTTATGAAGATATTCAGGTTGTGCCGAATGCACAATATGAGTACTATGTCACAGCGTTTTTGGCAAATGTAAATCTAGAGACAGATCCGTCTGCTAAGGTCAGTATCAGAATCGATAATGATTTACCAGATATCGAGCAGCCGCCCGTAGATCCGAATAATCCATTACCGGATCCGAATAATCCAGTACAGGATCCGAATGAAAATGGGGGAGTGGTAGATGGATCGGATCCATCAACAGAGAACCCAGACGGCAATGGTAATGTGACACCGGACCCAGGTGCAACGGATAATCCGAATGGCGGATGGGTAGATCAGGGTACAGGGACAACTGACCAAGGGACGATCATTCCAGATAATAACGGGAATGGCAACGGTGATAATCAGGGCCATGGCAAAGGTAAAGATAAAGACAAAGGCAAAGGATAAGCAATGAAATACGGCTACAATGGATACCGTACAAATCCAATAATATGATCGAATTTGGAGCGTGTTAAATAAATGCAGAAACCGTTGAACCGTTGGATGCTTACACTGGTATTGGTACTAACCACGGTGCTCATGTTGAGTGCTTGTGGGAGTGAAAATGCGGTAGAGGAGAAGCCGCAGACAACTCCAGAGACACAACAGTCGAAGTCGTGGAAGGAAGCTCCAGCAATGGCGATTGATCCGAATAAGAAATATACGGCGAAAGTGTCGACATCGAAAGGCGATTTCACCATCGAACTGTTCGCGAAGGATGCGCCAATCACCGTGAATAACTTCGTATTCTTGGCGAAGGAAGGCTTCTACAATGGAATTACGTTCCATCGGATTATTGAGTCCTTCATGGTTCAGACAGGTGACCCGCAAGGGACTGGCGCTGGCGGCCCGGGATATACAATTCAAGATGAACTAGGTGGTCCGCATAAGTATGAGGAAGGTACCGTGGCGATGGCGAAGACTATGGCACCGAATTCTGCTGGCAGTCAGTTCTTCATTGGAACAGGTGCAGATATCGATTCATTGAATGGCACACCTAATTATCCCATCTTCGGTAAAGTGTCCGAGGGAATGGATACGGTGAAGAAAATTGCAGCTACGCCGACGGAACTCGATGATTCTGGTCGGGAAAAGAGCAAGCCGATGGAGTCAGTGACCATTAAATCGATAGAAATAACGGAACAATAATTCCTAAAAAAACGTGCCTCAGGCACGTTTTTTTATTTGCTCTGACGCATTACTTTTGAACATGAATCCGATTGATATGAATGTTTTTTGCATGTGGCTGTAGGGGATGACTGGTGTAGGCTTACTAATTGTGGTAAGATTTTTAGTAGAACGTATGGAGAGGGTCATTCCCATGAAACGTAAATTTTCGGATCGCGCCAATTGGCGAAGAATTATCAGTAAGCACTTTACATCGAAATTTGTGGATAAACCGGAGTTTACTGGCTTTGTGACATTATATACGATCGAGCGGCTTCGGGACCCACTCTGGAAAGAATACGACGGCAAGAAGCTGTGTCTTGCTGATGCAGGTTTTTCGTGGCTGCAATACTTTCCGCAGAATGAGAACTTTATTGTGACGGCGATGTTTGATGACAAACAGCGTATTGTTCAATGGTACATTGACATCTGCAAGTCGCAAGGCGTAACGGAACAAGGGGTTCCGTGGTTTGATGATTTGTTCTTAGATATTGTAGTGCTGCCTACCGGGGCTGTTTTTTTGATGGATGAAGATGAACTGGACGATGCGCTTATCGATGGCGATATTACGCAAGAGGATTACGAGCTGGCGACAGATACGGCAAGACAATTGCTGCGGATTATTACGGCACATTTATTCCCTTACTTCGTCATGTCAGAGCGTGATCTAAGGTCCGAGTTCGGTATTGGTCATGATCATCCTGGAGACGCTTCGGCGCCGGGTCCTATATGTTGAGAACGGGGTCAAAGATGAAGGGGAGCATGATTTTCAGAGTTATGCTCCTTTTCGTCGTTTGCGGACTTATTTGGTTTGTGTATACGCAATGGGTTATCCATAACAAATCATCTGGGCGCGAATTGTCTCATGCCGATGTTGGTATCGTTCTAGGGGCAGTATTATGGGATAATAAGCCGAGTCCGGCACTCGTAGAACGGTTGGATCATGCATTATCACTGTATCAAGCAGGTCATTTCGATACCTTTATCGTCACGGGCGGGTTGGATCATCCTTCTCTTCGGTTGACGGAGGCACAGGGCATGGCGGCGTATTTGATAGAGCGAGGCGTGCCTTCTGAGCACATTCTGCTTGAAAATCAAGCGACGAGCACCTATGAGAATTTGCTCTTTAGTCGTGAGATCATGGAAGATCATAGCTACAAATCGGCTGTTATCATCACGCATCGCTATCATGGGGCAAGATCACTAGAAATAGCGAATTTCCTAGGGTACCAGAGCCCAGTTGTATCGACCACGGAATCGAAAGTGCTGAATATGGCATGGCACCAGATGCGGGAGTCGCTAGCGTATACGAAATGGAAGCTGGATCAACTGTGGATAACGATAGGAATGAAAGGTTGACCAAAACTGCTAATATCGTGGACGAAGATAGAATACATTGATTAAAGGGTCAGCACCTAGACTAAAATGAGGTGATGAAGCATGAATGGGCGAGTAGTGGCTTCAACAAATGGACGGAGCGAGACAAGACCATCAAGGCAGATCAGTGTTATTCTACGAAATCAAGAACCAAGTGCTACAGTTCAGTCAACGATAGAAGCAGAGAGTACGGGGCAACAAGCGGCCAAAGCAGCTGTGCATAACAGTCACTTTGCAGAAATGCAGAAGGAATTGGACCAATTGATTGGTCTGGATAATATTAAAGAGTTAGTCTATGAAATATATGCGCTGCTGCAAATCTCACAAATGAGATCGGATGCTGGGCTTCTAAGCAGTACGCATGTCTATCATATGGTGTTCAAAGGCAACCCAGGTACCGGCAAGACAACAGTAGCACGGATTGTGGCCAAACTATTTCAACAGATGGGTGTGCTCAGTAAAGGGCATCTGATTGAGGTTGAACGAGCTGATTTGGTGGGCGAATACATCGGGCATACGGCGCAGAAGACGAGGGACCTCGTCAAGAAGGCGATTGGCGGTGTTCTGTTCATTGATGAAGCGTATAGTCTTGCGCGCGGCGGGGAGAAGGATTTTGGAAAAGAAGCTATCGATACATTAGTTAAAGCGATGGAAGACATGAAGAATCAATTCGTGCTAATCTTGGCGGGTTATTCCAATGAGATGGAATTTTTCCTTCAGACGAATCCAGGATTGCCTTCAAGGTTCCCGATTCAAATCGAGTTTCCTGACTATTCCATTGATCAATTAATTCAAATCGCTGAGCTGATGGTCAAAGAGCGTGATTACACCTTGATGCCGCAGACGATCATGAAGTTAAGACAACATTTAATACAAGAGAAGAACGATTCGTTCCATGCATTTAGTAATGCACGATACGTTCGTAATGTGATCGAGAAGTCGATCCGCAATCAAGCCGTAAGGCTGCTCAATCAATATCAGCATCAATCACCGAGCCGATCGGAGCTCATGACGCTGAAGACCGATGACCTGAAGGTTGAGAAAGAAAAATCAGGGCGAGCATAAGATTAGAAATCAGCAAGTGATTAAGATAGCAACAGGGAGAGACGAAAGAATCATGACAATCTTTTCAGAACGATTAACGACAATGCAGGCGCAAGTGGAAGAACTTATAGCTGGTCGTATTCATGCGATTGACCGCATTGTGGATGCGAATCAGTGGAAAGTGATCCGTGCATTTCAGCAATATCAAGTAAGTGACTTTCATTTCGCGGGATCGACGGGCTATGGCTATAATGATCGCGGGCGCGAAGTGTTGGATGAAGTATATGCCAAGGTGTTTGGAGCAGAGGCGGCACTCGTGCGGCCTCATTTTGTGTCCGGGACGCATACGATTGGAACAGCGTTATTTGGGGTACTGCGTCCTGGCGATAAGCTTCTCTACATTACAGGGAAACCTTACGATACATTGCACAAAGTGATTGGCAAACCGCAAGACGGTGCAGGGTCACTGCAGGATTTTGGGATCGAATATGATGAAGTCGATCTGCTATCGGATGGTGGGGTAGATTGGGAACTTGTGTGTGAACGAATGACACCGAATACGAAAGTCATCGGCATACAACGTTCACGTGGGTATTCCTGGCGATCTTCGTTCACGGTTGCAGAGATCGGTGAGATGGTTCGCCGGGTGAAGGAGATTAATCCAGCCGTCATTGTATTCGTGGATAACTGCTATGGTGAATTCACGGAAATGCAGGAGCCGACCGAATTTGGCGTTGATATGATGGCGGGATCGCTGATTAAAAATCCCGGCGGAGGAATTGCGGAGACGGGTGGATACATCGTTGGTCGACGTGATCTTGTGGAGAAAGCGGCTTATCGATTAACCGCGCCAGGGATTGGCGGTGAAGTAGGGGCCATGCTCGGAACGACGCGAGCCATCTACCAAGGCTTGTTCCTTGCGCCGACGCTCGTTGGACAGGCCGTCAAAGGAAGCGTGTTCGCAGCGGCGATGTTCGAGCAGCTCGGATTTACTACCAAACCAAGCTGGAACGATCCGCGCACGGACTTGATTCAGGCAATCCAATTCACAAGTGCAGATCATTTGATTCGTTTTGTTCAGGGCATTCAGCTAGCAGCTGCGGTGGATTCCCATGTCGTACCAGAACCATGGGACATGCCTGGGTATGAACATCCAGTTATTATGGCAGCCGGTACATTTATTCAGGGCGGAAGCTTGGAATTGTCCGCCGATGCGCCAATCCGAGAACCTTACATTGCATACATGCAAGGTGGTTTGACGTATTCTCATGTCAAGTTTGGCGTGTTAACGGCACTAGATCAGATGATAAACAGTCATCTTTTGTAAAGTTATCTAACATCTTATTGACACGTCGTGAGGATGGAGCTATGATATTAACATATCCATGAGAGAAAGGGATGCGTAGAATGGGCGATGATATTCGCAGAAACATGGCTCTATTCCCGATAGGCATCGTAATGAAGCTGACGGACTTAACAGCCAGGCAAATTCGTTACTATGAACAACATGAGTTGATTGTTCCTGCTCGGACCTCTGGTAACCAGCGTTTATTTTCTTTCAATGATGTTGAGCGATTGCTCGAGATTAAGTCGTTGATCGAGAAGGGCGTGAACATTGCTGGAATTAAGCAGGTGATGGTTCCGATGTCGAAGGAGTCGGAAGAAGCGACTGTCCTTACACCAGATACAGAAGTGAAACGGAAAGAACTATCGGATTCTCAATTGCACCGATTACTCAAGCAGCAGCTGCTTATCGGTAAGAGACCGGGCCAAGTATCCTTGATTCAAGGCGAATTGTCTCGATTTTATAATAAATAATAATCAAAATTATGATTAACAAAGGAGAGGAATACCGTGAGTTTTTCAAAAAATGATATTATGCGCATTGCCAAGGAACAAAATGTTAGATTTATTCGTCTACAGTTCACTGATTTGCTAGGAACGATCAAGAACGTAGAAATTCCAGTGAGTCAGTTGGAGAAGGCGCTTGATAACAAAATGATGTTTGACGGTTCCTCGATTGAAGGTTATGTACGTATTGAAGAATCGGATATGTACTTATTCCCGGACTTGGATACTTGGTTGATCTACCCATGGGTGACTGAAGATCGCATCGCTCGTCTGATCTGTGATGTGTATATGCCAGACGGCACGCCATTCCAAGGGGATCCACGCGGTATTCTGAAGCGTGCGCTGAAAGAAGCGGAAGAAATGGGCTACACGACGATGAATGTTGGTCCAGAACCGGAATTCTTCCTCTTCAAGACGGATGAGAAAGGCAACCCTACACTTGAACTGAATGACCAAGGCGGTTACTTCGACCTTGCGCCTACGGATCTTGGTGAGAACTGCCGTCGTGAGATCGTATTGACGTTGGAAGATATGGGATTTGAAATCGAAGCTTCCCACCATGAGGTTGCTCCGGGACAACATGAGATTGATTTTAAATATGCAAATGCGATTAAAGCTGCAGACCAAATTCAGACCTTTAAGCTTGTTGTTAAGACGATTGCTAGACAGCATGGGCTACATGCAACATTTATGGCGAAACCGTTATATGGTGTGAATGGTTCAGGTATGCACTGTCATCAGTCGCTATTCAATGGCAAAACAAATATGTTCTATGATGAAAGTGACAAGCTGGGTCTAAGCGAAACAGCTCGTCAATACATGGCAGGTATTTTGAAGCATGCCCGTGGATTTGCAGCGATTACGAATCCAACGGTGAACTCCTACAAACGGTTGGTTCCAGGTTATGAAGCGCCTTGCTATGTGGCATGGTCCGCAAGTAACCGTAGCCCGATGATTCGTATTCCTGCATCTCGTGGTCTGGGAACACGCGTTGAAGTACGTAACCCGGATCCAGCTGCGAATCCGTATCTATCGCTTGCAGTGATGCTCAAAGCAGGTCTAGATGGCATTAAGAACAAAATGGAGCTTCCAGCACCTACGGACCGTAACATTTATGTCATGTCCGAAGAAGAGCGTATCGCTGAAGGTATTCCTAGCTTGCCGTCCGATCTTCGTGAAGCCTTGACAGAGCTTGTGAATGACGAAGTCATCTGCAGTGCACTAGGTGAGCACGCATTGACTCACTTCTATGAGTTGAAAGAAATCGAGTGGGATATGTATCGCACGCAAGTTCACCAATGGGAACGCGATCAATACATCACTCTTTACTAAAATGATGGAACCCCTAGCGCTGTAAGCGTTAGGGGTTTTTGTTTGAAATATTTGTAACCTAACAGCCCTCGTTGTAGCGGCTGTTTTTGTTTGTTCCAGCTATTTGAGGTCATATGGGCAGCGAAGCCGAATTCTCTTATCGTTGGATCGAATGGTCAGCTATATAGTGTTGCAATCATGATGATATGAACCAGGTTGGTAAACTATCTGTGGACGGCTCCGTTGCTGCGGATCTGAATGGTTAACCTCTACATTGAAGTTTTGAAATAGGCGAGCCAGGATGGAAATTATCCGTCCAGCTGCTGCGCAAGCCGCACTTGTGAAGGTTGGTAGATTGTCCAAATCCGTACCAGGCAACTTGAACTAAGTGAAAAAACAAGCTGATAACTGTGAGACAGAGTTATCAGCAAACGCTCAGGGAACTCAATGAAATAGGGGCGGTTTTCATCTATATAAAGGCATAAAAGAGTCCCTCGATCACTCGGGAGACTCTTCATAATAAATTAGCATCTCGCTGGGACAACCAGCGAAGCTAATATGTATAGCAATTAGTGCATATTGCGGAACAAGCCAATAACTTTACCAAGAATGGTAACGTGATTCAATCGAATCGGTTCCATCGTTGAATTCTCAGGTTGTAATCGAATATGATCTTTTTCTTTATAGAAAGTCTTGACAGTAGCTTCGTCATCTTCTGTCATCGCTACGACGATATCGCCATTATTCGCTGTCTGCTGCTGGCGGACGATAACAAAATCACCATTATGAATACCTGCCTCGATCATACTTTCCCCCATAACGGAGAGCATGAACACGTTCTGGTCATGTACGAATTGCTCTGGAAGCGGGAAATAATCTTCAATGTTCTCCGTCGCAGTAATTGGCGCACCTGCAGTAACTTTCCCCACGATCGGTACCTTCGCAATCATCTGCGTATAGAGATGCGTATGTTCGGATTCTTCCTGACTCAGAAGTTCGATGGCCCGCGGTTTGGTAGGGTCGCGGCGTATTAATCCCTTCTTCTCTAATCGATCCAAGTGGCCGTGCACAGTGGAGCTGGAAGCTAGACCGACAGCTTCTCCAATCTCACGAACAGAAGGAGGGTAACCTTTAGATCGTACTTCATTCCTTATAAATTCTAAAATAGCTTGTTGTCTATTGGATATTTTAGACATGAGGTTCAACTCCATTAGTAGACTTTTACAAAATTATAGCATAGAACTACCGTTCGTACAAACATTAGTTCTAAAATGCAAGAACAAGGGGAACGAACGTTCTAAAATAGTGTTGACACAAACGAATGTTCGTGTTAAATTATGGACATAGAAAACAGAACAAACGTTTGGGGTGCTGATTATGCTAAAGTATAGCTCATATCAAAGTGTGTATAATAACCGTTCCGAGGTCGTGAATAGAGACTCTTTTCTTAAGAAGAAGGTTGTTCAGGTTGTATTGTTCTTAGTCCTTGTATGCAGTTTGACGAGTATGGGATTATTGAATGCATTTGCTGCAGATACGCGTGAAGGGGAACGTAATGCGAACATTCCGTTGCAGGTTGTTGTATCTTCAGGTGATACATTGTGGGCGATTGCGAAGGAACATAAGCCAGCTGGGATGGATGTTCGTAATTATATTGAAATGATCAAAGACCTGAATGGTAAACGGAACAGTTCCATTCAATCAGGTGAAGTCATTAAATTACCAATTCTTTAAAAGGTTAATTCGTATGCTCGATAGGGCATAGGCCCTGCTGAGAGTGGATGGGTTACCCTTGACAACCTCTATTGTAAATGTCAAAGTAATAAAGACAGAATAGGGGGGATAGTGATGAATTTCGACAAGATTGTAGAGCGAATTAATGAATTGGCTCGTAAACATAAAACGGTAGGTTTGACGCCGGAAGAGACGGTTGAACGGGACGCGCTTCGTCAACAATATATTGATGGGTTCAAACGTTCCTTGAAGCAGCAACTTGATAATATCGAGTTTGTTGATGAGGATGATAATAATCCAACAATTAAACATTAGATGAAGCAAGTTTTCCTTCGGGAAAACTTCCAAGGAGGAAGAATTTCGATGGCCCGTTCATGGGAAAGAATGGTACGCAAGAACACGAAGAATGTAAATAAGGCTCGTAAGAAACAGGGGCAACAAGTGATCGGTGCGAGTAGAGATGCGAAATCGGATGTGGATCGTTATGTTGGGCGAAACTTGATCCTACCTATTACATTAGTAGCATTCGGATTATTGTATGCCCTACTATATTCCGCTGGTGGTCAGAATATCTCGGCAGCACTGTTCTGGGCAACGGTGGGGTTATACATATTCCTTGGCGTTGTAATCTTCCTGCGCAGACCTTATATTAGTGTTGGTAA